>Ga0265314_10000664_pt1 | contig 42110 bp, 33 predicted proteins | sample 4126metaG_FD_203106 | JGI IMG/M metagenome (GOLD analysis project Ga0265314, IMG submission 203106) | Rhizosphere microbial communities from Carex aquatilis grown in University of Washington, Seatle, WA, United States - 4-1-26 metaG | ecosystem: Host-associated > Plants > Roots > Rhizosphere >...
TGGGTCAAAGCCCTGCGACCTTGGGGCAAGCTCAGATTGGACATCGTGCAGCCTCCCCACGGTACTAAAGGGTTTCATGTTCAGCGCAAGCGCTGGATTATCGAACGAACTTTCTCGTGGTTCTTCAGATCCCGACCTCTGCGAATCAATTGCGAGGTGCGCTCCGATTATAGCGAGGCGGATTTTACCTCCTATGATCCTTAAAACGCGAGTTGAGATCTCTTGGTTTCACAACCGGGCGCCCCGGTGCGATTTCCAACTGCTCCGGAGTCGAAACCCAGGTGAGCAATACCCGCATCTTCAACAGCTTGCACGTGAGTGCGCTCTCCTGTTGCCTGACCTTGGCCAACCCAAAATCCGTCAGGTGCGGCTCACCTGGGGCGTCAATGAGGATATTCGCCGGTTTTAAATCGCGATGGAGAACCGCGCGATCATGCGCGTATTGCACTGCGCGCGCGATTCTGACGAGCAATCCCGCCGCAGCCTTGGTTTCGAGCGGCGTGCGCCCCAGCTTTTGATCCAGCGGCGGACCTTCCACCAACCCCTTGCTGAGGAATGGCTGCCCATCCACCTCTCCAATTTCAAAGATCGGAACGATGTTCGTGTTTGAAGCCTGCCGCGCGTTCCGCTTCCGCCTGGAACCGCCGCAAAGCCTGGCCGCTGACGAACGCCCCGCTCGTAATCAGTTTCAGGGCCACTTCCCGCCGCAGTTTAATCTGCCGCGCCCGATGGACCACCCCCATTCCGCCCCGCGCCAGCTGCTGGATGATCTCGTAATCGCCGAAAACGCGCGCTTTGGGCAACTCATCTTCGTCGTCAAACGCCGATTCATCACCCAGTTCCAGTGCAGCCTCCAAAACGCACGAAGGACAAAGCTGCGGCGCGGTTTTCACGCCCAACGGACTGTGGCACTTCGGACATCGTTGCGGTGATAACAGCGGCGCGCGCGGTTGGTCTATTAAGAAGCGTCCACGGAAAATGGTTTCATTGTTTTAGCGCCATGAGCAAATGTCCTATCTCATCATCCACCTCGACTCCTGCGGCCAGCGTCTCGCTGAGTTCACCCCGCAGCAGATCCCGAAATGGTAACCGCATCCGCCGCACCACAGTTTTGATCCCGCCCTCGCTCAATCCCAATTTCGCGCCAGTTGCCGCGTACCCACCCACGGCCTCCTCGCCCATCAATGATCCGGTCAACAACTCGAATCGGTCCGCTTCCCCCAGGCGCGCGTATTCCGCACGCAATCTCGAAAACACCGCATCCACCACCGTCTGCGCCCACGCCAGATCAAAGGCCGCATCCGGCCCAAGACCCTTACCGGCAGGCTCAAGCTCGAACCGCTCTTCCGCCTCGGCCGCATCGATCGAGAAAACTTCGCGTCCGCCGCTGCGCTTCAGCCGGTTGGTCTTATCCCACTCATTCGCAAATAAACTCAGCCGCTTGGACCCATTTTCCTCCGATCTGGACTCACGCGGACAAACTCTTCACTTTGGCTGTGATTTTTGAACTTTGGCGTGGACGCACGTGAACGCATTTGACCCAGAGTTTTTAGCGAGGCCGTGAAAGGGAATCGGTAGAATGGAACTGGTTATAGTAATACCTCAAGGTGGAGATGCTTTTGTTAAACGCCGGACCTCAGCCTTCACCAGCCTACCAACGCGGTAATTAGCCAGGTGGACCGCCGCCGTGCTCACGCCCAAAGCGCGAGCCGTCTCTCGCGGCGACAGACTTTGGATAGCGTGGAGGTGATAGATTTCGTAATGCGCCGGATTCACCCGGCGTTTCACGCCATCCAAGGCCGCACGCAAGAGGTTCTCCCGCCACTCGCCATCCCAGATTGCTTCCAGGCTAAAGGCGTTCGGATCAGGCACACGTTCCACCGTCGCGGTCCGGGCACTGTCCTCCTCTGGGGGAGGCGATGGCGCCAGTCTTGGCGCGTCGGGGAATCCACCCGGCGTTCTCCTCTTTCGAAACTGGTCCGCCACTTTCCAGCGGGTGACTGACAACAGCCACCCCTTAAGCGAGTCTTTGCCCGGCTCGTAAGTGAATCCTGGCATTTTCTTCGCCACCGCGATCATCACTTCCTGCACGACTTCCTGCGCCTCAACTTCCGTTAACCCGGCCTTCAGCGCCGTCGCGTGCAGGAGCCGCCAGTACAGCTCGAAAAACTCGCGCCAACTTTCCTGATCTCCCCAGTCCTTGAGCCGGATCAGCAGACTTTGGCGGGTCGGGCTGGAATCGCAGTTGTTCACGTTGCAGAGAAACCGTAACGAGCGATTGGATTCTTGCAAGGTATCCTCGGGGAGGATGGAACGGGGGAGCGTCGTTCCGACGAAGGAAATCGCGTGAATGGGACAAAGCCCGAGCGCACAGCAATCCTGGCCACCGGAAGCCCGGCCGTTGACCATGCGCTTCACCTTGGCTGGCCCTGCCGGGCGCGAGAAATTCGGGTTTGCGGCCGATAGAGGCTTCGTCTATCATGGGCTCATGAAAACGATGCCTATCCCCTTGGTGATCCCAGCAGATTTGCGTTCCCGAGTGGCCGGTATCGCCCGGAAGGCCAATGCCAAGCAAGCGGAAGTCTATCGAATGGCCATCCGTTGCGGGCTCCCGGAAGCCGAGAAAAGGCTGGTGGCGGACACAGGACGGCTCTTTCCAAACATCGAGCCGGTGCCACGGCGGGTTTTGGACCGTTGGTACCGGAGCAAAGCTTCCAAGGAATGGGATGAGGTGGAGGCCGCCGCCACCCGCGCCCAGTCCGTGCCTCGAATCGAAGAATGAAACCGTGGGAAATCTATTCATGGCAGGCGCCGGGGTGGCCTGAGCCGCACCCGGCCGTGATCATTTCCGAAGGCAGCCGTGTCGCGAACAAGCCAGAGGTCAACATCCTGCTCTGTTCCACCAAAGAAATCAGGCGGCCGGCCGGTCCCACCGAAATCATCCTGGACAAGTCGGATGGCTTGGATTGGCCCACCCTCTGCAAGTGTGATTTGATCTACTCGGTCGCCAAAGCTCAGCTCTCCAACCCCAGGGGAGAAGTTACCGTGGAACGTCGCCGCCACATTGCGCACAAGGTAGTTCAATCCTTGGCTTTCGCCGGCCTTTAGTTGATTCCAGCCTAGGTCCTTTTCCAGCTTGAAGCGCCCACGCACGGCTTGCTGGCGCGGCTCTACCTGGAGGTGTTCAAAGGCAAGATGCACACTGGCGCTGAAGGTGAAAGTGCGGTGTCCGGTCACGGCGGCTTTCAGCCACTCGATTCGTGGACTTTGCTGCGCGCCAGCGCCTAGTGCTCGGCCAGATCGTAACCGTTTTCTTTTATTTTTACTTTTTCGCAAGAAATCTCCCGCCACCCACGGTTTCTGCCTGTGAACGTAAAACTAATTTCTCTTCTCGCGCTGAAGATGGCGCGCCGGAAGGCTAATATTATGAGGCCAAACGATTCTCTTGGCCTCAGCCTCGCTCGCCAAAGAATGGTCCCGAGATTTTCGTTCGCGCTGGCGCGAGCGGTCCACCCCCTGCTGCTCCTTTTAACGCTGCCCGCCGCAGCTTTGGCTCAATTCACCTACACTACCGACAACGGCCAGATCACCATCACCGGCTACACCGGGCCCGGCGGCGGCGTGACCATCCCGAGTACCATCGATGGCCTGCCAGTCACCAGCATCGGGTACAAGGCGTTTTATTTCTCGAGTATAACCAAAGTCTCGCTCCCCGAAAGCGTCACTCACATCGGGTCCCTCGCGTTTTCCGGGTGTTATCGGCTGACAAGCGTGGTTATTCCGAAAAGAGTCACCAGCATCGAGCAGGCCGCATTTCTCAATTGCCCCTTGATGGGCGCGATTTGGGTGGATGAGCTCAATTCGTTTTACAGCAGCATAGAAGGGGTCTTGTTCGACAAGAGTCAGACCACTTTAATCCAATGCCCTGTGAGTCAGGGCACGACGGACTTCATCTTACCCACAAGCGTCACCAACATCCTGGATTCGGCGTTCATTAATTGCGCCACGCTGCACAGTATCACTATCCCTAGCGGTGTGACACGGATCGGGAACGGGGTATTCGGAGGTTGCATCGAATTGAGGAGCATTGCGCTTCCCAATGGCGTCGTCAGCATCGGCGTGGCGGCATTTGTGTCGTGCGGCAGCCTAACCAACGTTACGATAGGAAATGCTGTCAGTAACATTGGAGCCCAAGCATTTTATTACTGCACCAGTCTGACCTACGTTACGATTCCTGACAGCGTCACGAGCATCGGGGAAGATGCCTTTGGGGACAGCGGTCTGACGGAGATTGTAGTTGGAAAGGGCGTCGCCAGCATCGGGGACTGGGGGTTTTGGGACTGCCCCAATCTGGCGCGTATTTACTTTAGCGGCAACGCCCCCAGGATTGGCCGGGAGGTTTTTGGACCCGAGGCCATCATCTATTACGTGCCGGGAACCACCGGTTGGGCTTCGACGTTTGGCGATCGTCCGACGGCGTTGTGGAATCCAGAGGCCCAGACGCACCTGGAGCGCGCAGTCCTGACGCCAGTGGGCGAGTATGCCACCGACTTCCCTGCCCAAGGCGTGCAGGTGGTGGGCAACTACGCTTACGTGGCGGAAGGTGATGCCGGTTTGCTGGTGATGGACGTGAGCGACCCAGGCAGGCCGATGCCAGTGGGCGGGACGAGCGACGGTGCCAATGGCGTGCAGGTGGTGAGCGACTACGCCTACGTGGTGGGAAACGTTAATATTCAGGGGTCGGAAACTGAGGAGTTGCAGGTGATTGACGTGAGCGATCCGGCCAACCCGGTCCCGGTGGGTGGGTATGCCACGGGCGGCGATGCCTTGGGCGTGCAGGTGGTGGGCAACTACGCCTTCGTGGCGGACGGAAAGGAGGGCTCGGGTGGAGGAGGGTTGCAGGTGATTGACGTGCGCAATCCGGCCAGTCCGGTACGTGTGGGCAGGACCGACGGCTCCCCGCCCCGGGCTGTGCAGGTGGTGGGCAACTACGCCTACCTGGCGAGCGGGGCCGGTTTGCAGGTGGTCGATGTGAGCAATCCGGCCAGCCCGGTCCCGGTGGGCTGGTACGGCACGAGCGGCGCTGCCTCGGGCGTGCAGGTGGTGGGCAACTACGCCTACGTGGCGATTGGGGACCCGTGGCCGGTCCCTTTCGAGGGCTTTAGCCTCGAGGTGATTGACGTGAGCAATCCAGCCAAACCGGTGCGGGTGGGCCGGTACGGCACCAACGCCGAGCCTGCCTCGGGCGTGCAGGTGGTGGGGAACTACGCCTACCTCGCGAGCGAGGCCGGTTTGCAGGTGATTGACGTGAGCGATCCCGCCAGCCCGGTGCTGGTGGGAGCACATGCCACCTCCAGTGCCCGGGCTGTGCAGGTGGTGGGGGATTACGCGTACGTCGCGGACGCGTGGCATTGGGATGGCCAAACAACTGTGGGGGACGGGTTGAAGATCTTCAAGGTCACTTTCGTCACCGCGCCACGCCTCGTTTTGCGCTTGGTAAATGACGGCGTGGAACTCTCTTGGGCCGCGGGTCTCACCGGGTTCAGATTGCAGAGCGCCGAATCCCTCGCGCCCGGCAGCCAATGGCTGGATGTCCAGACCACACCCGTCGAAGCCAATGGCGAAGCGCACGTGCTGCTTGAGGCTGGCTCCCCCGAGCGCTACTTCCGGCTGCTCAACCCGTAAGCCGGGAACGATTAGCAGTCGTTTGCCATTCCAGAAGGCCGATTGGTCCAAACCTGGGGCAACTGCGGTTTCTGCGGGACTACTTCTCCAGCTTCAATCGGCGAAGCACGGCGTGAAAACGTGGCTCATCCCGAAGGTTTTTGAAAGCGGGATTTACTTTGACGCTCAGGAGGAGGCCGCGGTGCTCGTCAACAGCGGTTTCCAGACAAACGAGAGCTTTTGCGTGGTGGCCAGCGCATGCGTGCAGCCTGGCGAGGTCGAAACTGGACACGAATTGGCCGACGTTCTGCCGGTCTTCCAGCAAGCCAATCAGCCGTTGCAGGAAGGCTTCGAGCCCGCTTTCGTTTAGGGTGCGCAGAAGCGCAGCACCGTCCGCTTGCCGGTCCAAAGCAGGAAACCCACCCAATTCAACCTGGCGCAGCCAGTCTCGCGCGGCAGCGTCACATTGGTTCAGAGACCACAAAACATCTCCCCGCAAGAGACGCCATCGCGGGCGGTCCGGGTCCAGGCGGATTCCCTGTTCGAACAGCGCGAGTCCTTCGCCTTGGCTGGCTGCGACACAGGACACGAAGCCCAGCGCGACGAAGGAACTGCCTTGTTGCGGTTGCTCTTGGGCGATGCGCTTGAAGAGTTGTTGCGCTTCTTCGAATCGGCCTTGATAGAGAAGTTCCCATGCAAAGTTATTTCGCGCGACCCAACTCCCGGGGTTCAGTTCGATGCCCTTCCGAAAGAGCGGCTCCGCTTTCGCAAAATCGTAATCGAGCGCAAGATTGCATTGAGCGAGACTGTCAAAAGGAGGGGCGTTGGGGCTTAATTCGCCAGCTTTTTCGGCACAGAATTTGGCGCGAGGCAAGGCGTTGGTTCCGGGAAGGTATCCTTCGGTCACGGCGAGCGTAAGCGTGAGGGAAAGGAGGTCCCAAGCTCGGCTGTAATTCGGGTCCAGTGCAATCGCCTGCTCCAATTCCGGAATCGAGTTTGACAAGCCACCCGCTGTATAGGACGCACCACCCATCCGCATGGCGCGTTCAAACGCCTGCCAGGCCGCCGAGTTGGTAGTTCCGGCCTTCTCCCAGGAGGTGGCATTTTGTTGAGTAATGATCGTTCGTCGCTGCCGCTCGTTTTTAACCACGATGGCCGTTAGGGCAAAAATGCAAGCGGCGATCCCAGCTTTCCAACTCCAGGCCAGTCCGCGTTGAATCGAGCGACGGCGCTTCACCGACTTGCCTGCGTTGAGCAATTCGAGATCGCGCAGCATCGCGCTGGCGTCGGCGTAACGCTGGCGCGGGTCGGGGGCGCAGGCGCGGTGGAGGATGGCGTTGAGTTCGAGCAGACTCTCGCGGTCGGGGCGGGTGGCGAGGTCTGCGGGCGGTTCGGGCCAGGCGTTGCGGTCGCGGCCGGTGCTCAGTTCATAAAGGAGTTTGCCAAGGCTGTAGCAATCCGCGGAGGGATTGCCGGGCCCTTCGGGCGGGATGTAGCCTTGGGTGCCGACGAACGAGCGCGACTCATCCACGCCCGCGACCAGGCCAATGTCCGCCAGCTTCGCCACGCCGCCCACGAAGATGACATTGGAGGGTTTCACGTCGCGATGGACGAGGCCGTGTTGGTGCAAATAGGCGAGTGCACTTGCAAGGGCGCGGCCGATTTCAAAACACCGGTCAATCGGGAGCCGTCCATGTTCTTTCAGTTCGGCGCGAAGCGTCTGAGGAGTATAATCTCGGAGGATCGTTCCGCTCGCGGGACGGTCATCGGCCAGTTCCATCACGCAATAAAATGCGTCGTCCACGCCGCCGACGTGGAGGATCGAGACGAGGTTGGGATGGTTGCGCGAGAGCGGTTCGTATTTTTGAATGCCCTCGAACTCGCGCCGGAAGGGGCGGTCGTCGCCGAACTCGTCGCGGCGCACCACCTTGACCGCACGGAGAGTTGCAAGCCGTTGATGGCGCGCAAGCCAGACCTCACCGTAGGCGCCGCGACCAATTACGCAAATGATTTCATGGTCAGGAACAAGCGGCTTCGGCGGCCCGACTGGCCCCGAGCCATTCGGGGGATGATGTTTAACGTCGCCAGGCACAAACTCACTCTATTGCCGCGCAGGGGCGTTACAAGTTTTGCCGGATTGGTGGCTAACCTGAGCGTCCCGGCAACGCGAGACGATCCACCTCCTTCTTGGGGACACTCCCCCTTGAAAACCCAAGCAATCCGTGATATTTCACTTGCGATCAGGGGGGAACATTTGCATGTTATGCGACGTCGGCGCCGGGACAAAGTCGTGAAAGCGACTCGTTTCCAGCTTGGAGAATGCGCCACAACGGCTTGATAGTTAATTTGATGGGGTCGTAGCTCAGTTGGTAGAGCGTCTCGTTCGCAAGTAGTTTTGGCCGATTTGCCCCCACTTGCCCCCTCTGGCCCTCAACCGGACGAATCTTGCCGAACCCTTGGTGTTATTGGGTGAGACCGAGTTCCTGCCCTGGACCCACAAGGACAGACAAGCCCCCAAATACTTCCGCCGGGGGTGACAACCCGGGTCAAAGAAAGGCGGGACCCCAACGGCTCTGATTTAGGTGAACGGAGGGGGGTTATTCAGCAGGGGCCCGGAACTCGAACAATCATCACGAAAACGACTCCGGCTATAACACCCGTGGAGGATAATGGGGCGAGGTTTGCTCGCATCGCAATGATTGTTCGCCCGCGCGCGCCCGAGCCGACTCCCCCGGCGCGCGAAAGCGCTTCGGAAGCGCAGGCCCCGTAATGTCCGAAAACTCGCCAAGCACGGCCAGGAGGACGCGGCCTGCCGCGCGCGCCATATCTGGTTTGCCAACGGCGGTTGGTAAAGGATGGCGGGGTGAACGCGCTCCAACTGCTTCTCATCTGTTTCGCTGGGTGGATCAACCGTAACCAGCAAAATGTCATCGAATACCTCCAGGAGGAGGTCAGGGTCCTGAGGGAACAACTGGGTAGAAGGCCCGGGTTCAACGACGACCAGCGGCGTCGGCTGGCGGCCAAGGCCAAAAAGATCGGTCGGGATCAGCTCCAGCGATTCGCCCCGATTGTGACGCCGCAGACTCTTCTGGACTGGCATCGACGCCTGATCGCACGCAAGTACGACGGCAGTTCCACTCGTTCACCTGGTCGGCCACCCACACCGGCAAAGGTCCGAGAGCTGATCCTGACCATGGCCAGAGAGAATCGCGCCTGGGGATACACTCGCATTCAGGGCGCGCTCATGAACTTGGGCCATAAAGTCGGACGTGGCACGATCGCCAAGATCCTTAAGGAAGCCGGGGTGGATACCGCACCGGATCGGCAGCGCAAGACCACTTGGAAAGAATTCCTTCGGAGCCATTGGGACGTGCTTGCGGCGGCCGACTTCTTCACGGTCGAGGTCTGGACTGCTGTCGGTCTGGTTCGATACCACGTGTTCTTCGTGATCCGACTGGCCACCCGAGAGGTCCAGATCGCCGGGATCATCTCTGAACCAAACGCCGCTTGGATGAAACAAATGGCCCGAAACCTGTCCGATGGCCTGGACGGATTCCTGAATGGCTGTCGGTATCTGATCCACGATCGCGCCAGCCTCTTCAGCCAGGAATTCGGGATGATCCTTGAGGTTGCGGGCATCGAATCGGTTTGCCTGCCTGCGCATTCGCCCAATTTGAATGCCATCGCGGAACGGTTTGTGAGAAGCATCAAGGAATCTTGTTCGGACCGAATCGTTCTGATCGGTGAGTCGAGCCTCCATGGGGCCAACTCAACGTTCGATCGTCCCTGTCACGCCGGGCGGAACCACCAAGGGTGAACGAACAAGCTGATTCACCCCGAGTTCTCCCCATTTCCCACTACGGGCGCAGCCAGGTACCCTTCCCAGTGCTTGGGCAACCTCCTCCGATACCATTACCCAGATCCAGCGCGAAAATCACCAACGCCCGAAATCGCGGACATTACGGGGTATCCGAGGCAGAATTCCGCAGACTTGAGTGACCATCCCGTTCGCAATCGGAGTGACACTGGACTTTCGGGTGCCATTAGGCGGTAACTCCGCTCAACCAACGCAGTTCGAACTGCCGGACGTAATTGCCGAGCCGCGGCTACCCAAGAGCAATCCTCTGGCCGATCGACTGCCCAGTTCGGGTAACAGTTACTTTTGGCGCAAGGCGCTGCCTTATTGATCGTGAGGATTGTGTCGCCAGCCTTCGATCTGGCCGCGAGCTCCGAGTCCGAGGATGGGAGGAACCGAGCGGCCTGAAGATATAGGTTGACAATGGCAGACGAGCCACCTATTGCATCACCTTCAGTTAAGCTAAACAAGTCCAGAAGACACGCTCCATCAAAGATTCAGTCCTTGGCACGTCTCCCTCCACGACTGCGCTCTACGAGACCTGGCAACGCAGGCTGGCCCTCCAAGGCCTAGGCGCTCGATGAGGGAGGCAGCAAAAAACAATCCACCTCGCAATAACCTATGCCGTCCAAACCAACCTCAATCAAACTCACCGACCTCGACGCCGCGATCCGTGCTGCTCTCAAGACTGCCGGTGGCGGCAAGCTCGGAGGCCTCAAGGGCCCGATAGTTAACGGGATCATTGCGGCGGAAGCCTCGCTGAAGGGCATCGATGCCCTGGGTGTCGCGAAGGAGGTCACGGCTGCCATCCCGGGGGCCGAGGCCGCCGGGCTCAAGCCCAGCGTGACAAAGTTTGCCGACGGAAAGATCCTACTCGGCTACCAGATCCGGGAGTTGTGAATTCGAACGGCCCGCGCAACTGTCCCAGCGCGCAACCGGACATGCCCGGCGCGCGGGTTTTTGGCGTGGTTACGGGGACGGATGCGGAACCGAGAGTCGCTTGGTTGGAACGGCCGGTGCCGGTCACTCCGGAACTGCTGGCCAAGACCGGCAGCATTGAACCCCAGCGCGTCTTTAGGATTACCGCCGCCTGCCAGGAATCCAAGTGCACTCACTTTGACGGCAGCCGTTGCAAGCTGGTTCAGCGCATTGTTAACATTCTTCCTGCGGTCGTAGACCACCTGCCTCCATGCTCGCTACGCAACGATTGCCGGTGGTTTACTCAGGAAGGTCGTGCCGCATGCCTCCGTTGCCCACAGGTGATTACGCATAGCTACGAGCCATCTGAGAAAGTGATCGAGGCAGCCACCCCCGCCTGAAACGACGGTCGGAAGCGTACGACTCTTGCGGCATGGACTTGATCTTCACCAGAGGCGCGAATTCAGGATGATCCGAATCATGGTCAGACGCCTGGCTTCACGGTGATACTCCCGTTTTCAAAACACGCTCTTTGGAGCCAGATGCTCAATCCAACGGACGACCTAAGAGCTAATTTGCATCAGATCACTGGCGCCATTGCCAAATGGCGCCAATGTTTTACGGTGCGACAATCTGCACGCGATAAAACTGCGTTGGCTGCACCAGAGCGTTAGCCAAACGCAGTTCGACCGTGCTTCCGGTGCCAGGGATGGGAGCGACCGGAAGAGTGGTCCACGCACCACCGGACAGTTCGGAACGGCTTTGAACAACGTAGGTCTCGCCAACCGCGGAGGTGAAGGTTAGCCGTAAATCAGAGCCGACGTTTTCGACGGATGTGATGCGCAGTTGCGTCGAGGGAACCGCGAGTGTGAAAATGCCTTCTGAACCGTCGCTAAAGCTGGCTTGGAATGCTACAGGGTCGCCATCGAGCCCACCGCGCCCGAACTTCAGTCCGATGATCGTTTTTCCTTGGATGGATTCGCCCACCGAGATGACTTTGCGCAACTGGCCCCCAGTCATGTCATAAATTCCCCTTTGGCCGCCCGTCCCATCTGCGAGAAACGCGGTATCGGTCTGGCTCACGCTGACTGCGTCAAAGCTCGTGAAGTTGCCATTGCCGCCGGGAATGGCGGTGGTCGTATCGGCGATCCGAGCGAGAGAGCCGGTTTGGGAAGGGGGAATCCCGCCCACAGTGGTGTAAACGCCCTGTTGGTCTCCAGAGCCGCTGCCAACGAACGCAAGTCGCTCGCCCCAAGCGGCTGGATTGATAGGATGGGCTTGGTCCGAACCAAAGGCGGTAAAGTTTCCGATTCCATTGGGAATTGGAGTGTTAATGTCCGCGATGCGGAACGGGGAACCGACCTGTGGTGGGGAGATGGCGGGGACTTTGTAGAGACCTTGTTGGCCAGCCGAACCATTGGCGATGAATGCGACATCGCTGCCGCCCAGCGCCGGTGCGCTTGGAAACGCCGTAAAACTTCCATCGCCTTCGGGAATGGCCATTGTGGTGTTGGCAATGAGCTGCAGCAATCCGGCCTGCGGCGGGGAGATCGCACCGGCTTTGTAAAGCGCCGGTTGTCCGTCGGACCCGCTTGCCACAAAGGCAACTTCAATGCCATTAAAGGCCGGAAGGTTTAGGAACTGGGCGAACGTGCCAGTGCCATTCGGAATCGGGGTCGAGGAGTCGGCAATGCGAGTTGTCGCCGTGGGATTAGAAATTGCGGCGACGTAAAGGCCTTGCTGACCGCCGGAACCCCGCCCCTGAAAGAGGACGTTGCCACCAACAATGATAATTCCAGCATCAGTTCCAAAGGAGAGAAAGTTACCTGTGCCGGTCGGGATTGCGGTGTTAAGGTCTGCGATACGGGTGATCGACTGCGAACCCCGAGTGGTCGAATAAACTCCTTGTTGCCCGCTCACGCCGCCGCCAAAGAACACGAGATCATCCCCGCTTAAAGCGGGCGCAAAGGGCAGGGTCGTGAAGTTTCCGCTCCCGCCCGGGATGGGAGTCGAGTCACCAGCGCCCAATTCCGGGGAGGGCGCCGACGTTCCGGAGGCCACGCTTACCGTCACATGAAACGCACCGCTGTTGTTAGACCATCCCGCACCGTCAGTGATTCCGAGGAAGAGTCGAGTTGCGTTCGCCGGAGCGATCACCGTTTGGGGGATTCCGTCCGTGGTACTCCCATTGCCGATGTAGAAGGGCTGGTTTAGCTCAGGCTTGAGTTCCAGATAATTCCGTGCGGCGTCGGGTGTGAAATCCAGAGGTAGAGGCGTCGGATTGGCGCCGGGCTGACTATTATCTAGAAACACACCCAATAGAGCGTTCGCTTGTGCCCCGCGAATCTCGCCAATCCCGAATTGCGCCCCGTGGGTGAGGAAAACACCGGGCAGGCCCTCCGGTCCGGATTCGGAACCCGCCTCATACCCTGCCCGATCCGTATCAGGAACATTGAACTGAAGCCTCATGCCCGCAGCAAATCCACTGAAGAGCACTGGGGAATTGGCGGGGGTTACATCTCCCGAAGGTTCGGCAAATCCATTGGTCATTCCAGCCAGCCAGGGATTGGCTGTTCCAGGAACAATAAGTTGGGTTATGGGGAAGGGTGTCGTGGAGGCTGTTCCCTGGATAATCATCTTGAAGTTGTAGCCGGGATCGGCCACTTGCCAGGTTGTCCCGCCATCCCCTGAGCTACTTGCGCCCAGGGTTGCCACGGCTCCGTTGGGTTGCGTGAAGGAGCCAATTTCCGCGATGTTTCCTCCTCCATCGCGGCTCAACACGGCCCAATAACAGGCATTGGACTCGAGTTCAAAAGATGTCGAAGGTACCCATTTCACCAACTCCTGTCCGTCTAGAAGCGCCACCGGGTTAGTGTGGCCGGCAAGGTTCATGATAACCCCGATGCTGGCGAGTGGTTTATCATGCAGTGAGTCATGTGAATAAAGCTGGAGATGGAGCGTGCTGGGCGGTCCGGCCATGCCGGAGAAGTCCTGGCTATTGAGAAGCAAGCTTATGGAATCGAGCGAAAAGGGTTGAGATCCCACGCAGAATTTACCCGCCAACCAGTTGGTTTCGGTAACTCCAAAACCACCATTGTCGCTGCCGCTCGTATTATCAAAGATAATCGTGCCGTCAGGTTCGGGGTTGCTTGCCGAGCCCCACACCGGGAAATTGCTCTCGAGTGTAAAGTCATCTCCAAACATTGCGCCAGCAACCGTCGGTTGGCTGATCGCGCCATTAATTGAAAAATCGCCGCCGCCGCTCGTCCCGCCTGGACCGATGCTGTGCCAAGGGATTGCAAAATTGCTCGGCGCCCCGCCCGCTAATTCGTATTGGACATGGTCGACTTCCAGACCTCCTCCCCCCGTCGAATTTATAAAAAGCGATTCAATGCCCCCGGGATCTCGCACTCCGAAGAAGCGGTCTTCCCCCGTCGTACCGGCATAGCTTGTGTCCGCAATGTTTACAGGGCCGATAGTGCCAAGCGCAGTGTTACCGGGACCGAACGCGGCGAAAGTAACTGGATCATTCCCGTCGGTCCAGACCACTCCGGCCGCGATCGTGCCCGGAGGAAAGGTAAACTTAACCCCGATCATTGCGTTATCTGTAAACCACGAATGCCCCTTCAGGCCCGAACCGTCGATCAAGCCGTCATCGCCATCGACCGAATCGATCAGGCCCTCAGACCCCGGTGGGACAACCTTCCCAGCGGACGCTATGATGCTCGGGTCCAGGTTGCCGTCTTCAAAATCCTCCAGAACTGTCGGTGCTCCTGAAACATACAGACCCGCCGGGATATCGGCGGAGGAGAGGTAGGGGGTGGGGCCGAAGAACGTGGCAGCGCTCACGCGAATAACGCCTGGCCCGAGCAAAAGACACAGGATAATAGGACTTCTGCAATTCATAGGTATACGTGGTGGCTGCTATCGCACCCCAATCTTAACGTCGCCGATTGGGGCTACGAGTTTCACTCGCTTCGTTATCGGGGGTTTCTCGCGCGTAACGCCCGGCATGATTTTGATTACCCCTCCGTCGGCGACTGCGGCCAGAGCGCCAGCAAGAGTGTTGAAGGGACGATAAAAATCGCCTTCCATTGGACCGTTCCATCCGAAGTCCACCCAGACTTCGTGGTTGTTCCCTGCTTCTTCATATTCTCCATTTTCGGAAGAAAAGCGCTTCGGATGCCATTGGTCCTGCATATCCATGGTGATTTTCGTGCCCAGAAACGGATTGGTTATCTCGACGACCGCCTCCGCCGGGCTGTTCAGGATGCTGCCATTCAGAAACTTGTCGGTCCTGTTGCCCGCGTCGCCGAGACGGTCAGCATAGTCCGCCGGATCGGTGGACGGAACGTAATCGATCTTAAGAATCGCTGCCCCCGTGGTGGGACCCCGTTCGCTTAGATTCCAAATGACGAAGTGCAATGTATTGCCATTCTGCGTCGTATACTGAGCCTCGACGTTACTCCTGAGGCTCTCCAGACCCGAGTTCCTGTTCACGACGTTTTGACGGAACTGATCATAACTGAGGCCTGGATGCAGCCAGGTGTCGAATGCTTCCATGAGCGCGAATTCGCCGCTCCGATAGATCGCCAGGTAAAAGCCCGGGCCTTCACTCTCGCTTTCTTTGTTCACAAAAGAAAAGTTTCCGAAGCGTTCGCTGTCCTTAATCGCATCTAGGCACCACTGCGGGAGATAAACTTTGTGCCCGCACGCAAAATCGGGGGCGACGCCGTAATTCGCCGCGCTACCATCAAATGGAACAAAAAAAGCTGCACCCTGCTGTGAAAAGGTCGAGAATTGGATGAGGTCGCCGGCGAATTGAGCGGCTAGACCAGATCGGGTGGTGGGCATGAATGATGTCGTCATCGCTACACCTAATTGCTGCGCAACTTTGGAAGGGGAGATGATGCTCGCCGGTCCAGGATCAATCGCATAAGTGGCGGGAGCTCCTCCGGCGGTGATCAGATAACTGCTTGAGCCGGCATAGATTTCCATGTTATCACAATTGCGACTATTCTCGACCTCGTCGGATCTGGCAGTACGATGGAGCCTCTGGAAAAAACGCCGGTGCCCATCATTAATAAACAGATCGTGAATCGAGGGCGGCAGCCGGTAATCGCTGAGAGCCTCCATGGTGGCTTCGGTGCCGTCACCCGGCAGGCCCCACGAGAACCCGGGCCCGCCGAAAGCTCTCACGTTTCCCGCTTGAATGGCAAAGTGCTCGGTCATGGGATCGGCGCCCGCAGCCCAATCCAGCAGTCCTACCCCCATGAATCCGGAATTATCCCCCAATTGGTCCGTTCGATGGAAATGGTTATCTTCGCCGCCGTTTTCGTTCCGCCGCCGAAACGGAACCATTCGGCGCAGATCATTGCTCGAGACCGCGATATGGGCTGAAATGTAGTCCAGAACCATCCGTGCCGCGAGGCGGACCTCGTGATCATAAGCAAAGCTATAGAGATTGAGAAGCGCAGCTCGTGTTTCTTCCTGGTAAGGTTTAGCATTATACTCCGAAAAGTCGTCCCTCAGAATATTTCGCAGTAGCCCGAGCATGAGCTCCGTGCAGCTTGGTGCGATCTTCCGATTGTCATCATCCCTTACTTCGTTCCGCCGATTGTCATGATCGGGACTATGATCACGCTGGTAGAGCAACTGGTTGCAAAGGTAGCGCGCCGTATGAATCATTAAGATATGGTTTTCCGTTTCGCCAATTCGAATGTGATCTCCGAGCGGGCTTATGTAACCCGCTCGGCTCCAGTCATCTGGCGCCCTCCCGCTGGTGACGATGTCGTCCTCATCGGGCCGGTGAATTCGGCCGGTCGCGAGCAAAACGGTAATCAGTTGCTCCCGGGCTTCAGGGGAGAGCTCGTCGTAATAGGCATAAGCCATTCTTAACAGATGCATCTCGGTCATGTCGTAATCCCCTGAAGAGTCGACAAGCGCAACCGTAATGGCGTCATGGACTTCCGGGCCATAACTTCCTCCCCAGCCAGGACTGGAGGCGAGGATAGCTTGAGAAACCAGTTGTCGTAATCCGTTGGCGTTCGCGCCCGGAAAAAAATCTGGATAGGCCAACGCCGCCAGGCATTTGGCTTTCGGTATATAGATGGTGGGAGCTACGTCGCCATAGGATTTCTGCTCCAAAAGCTCGGTGGTTGCGGTCGCGGGTTCGCCCGAGGGAAAGATGTAGACCCCTTTGCCAATAGCTGTTGCATCGCTGACGGCCGCGGCCGCGCGTGCGTCGAAAAGGCGAAGGGCCTCAGGAACCGAGTTAGATGCGCCAAACGGGGGCGTGTGGGCGCTTGTGAGGTCCACATGGGTGGTGTCTCCCGAGAAATCCTGTTGGTTTTGCGCGGCCGGAGTGCGCCTGCGGTAGAAGGGATGCGTACTGCCGGCCTTCACCGTGCCAAGGCAACCAATGGCGACCATCGCAGCAGGCAGAAGAAGGCGGACGGTCAGAGCCCGGACTTGTTGCCAGAAGTTATTGTTTTTCATCGTTGCGTGGGGGCTCTCCGTGAGAGCGCTGCTCAAAGACGCAGGATTATCGGCGTCCGATCGTAACCCGCCCGCCAACAGCCTGGATGGTCATTGAGTTGGTGATCCGAACGGTTTCCGTGGTGGAACCGGCTTTGATCTTGAGAAGTCCATCCAAGCCGACGCTTTTGCCCCCGTTGAGGCAGGTTTTGAATGGGAAGCCGAACGTTCCAATCTCCCGTCCTAGATAGGCAAAATCGACCCAAGTTTCCATTCGATCATACGTTGGCAGCTCCCACGTGTCGCCATAGCGAGCCCCACCCACGCCACCATACAGGACCGTGATGCGCCTCTTTTCGTCATAAACCATGGCGCACTGCGCGCGAGCGCCCGGGCGAACCATCGGTTGTTCGTAGGAATTGAAGTAAACTGTCGGATCGTCCGGATTATAGGAGCAGGGAAACCCGTCTATGGAAGGCCACCAATATTGCTCGAAACTCGGCACGGCTGTCTCCGGATCGAAATCGCGAAAACCGTAATCGTTTCCTCCGAATTGGAAATAGAGATCATGGAAGCCGTCATACACCGCTGCGCCCTGAGTTACTGGGCTTCCACAGCCAATCTGCGACAGGTCCGCTCCCGGAAACCAGATTTGATCGTCCGCCCAAAGCTTGGTTCCGAAGGGGCCAACTCCGCCCACCACCACGGCTATGTGGCGGAGGTAATCATAGAGCATCATGTGGTCTGTCAAACCGGCGCCGAGTTTTTGACCCGCGTAATAGCCGATGCCGGTGGGTTGGAGAAACCATTGTGCCGTGCTGTTGTCAAAATCCCAGACCTCGCCCGTTTGCGCGTATTGAGAACTTGGAGTGCCACCAGCCACAATCGCCCGGCCTCGGAAATAATCAAAAACCATGGTGTGCGCGAAACGTGGACCCGGCCCCGTGGCCTGGGGTCTGTTTATCCAACGCCCGCGTTGCGCCCCTGTTGACTCGTAGTCCCAAACATCGTTGAAGAAACCTCCCGTACCGAAACCGCCAAAAAGAATGACCTGATGAAGGGTGTTGTCAAAGCACATCGCATGTCTTGACCGCGGATCAGGAACTGCACCCTCGATCGTTATCTTCTTCCACGAAAGCCCATCATATTCCCACGTGTCATTGAAATACTCTGGATCTCCTCCCTCCTCGCTGTACTCGCCTCCGAAAAAGATTGTAACGCCGCGATCACTGTCATAGGCCAGGGCATGCCCGTATCGAGGGCCTGGCGAACCCACGTCCGCGCGCTGGGTCCAGTATAACTGGTACCTGGGAGTTTTTTCAGCGCGAGCACCCGGGATCCGGCAGAAGCACCCCAGAATAGTGACCCAAAGGAAAAAACGGCAAAAATTGGGAAGCTGCTTCACAACTTTCCACTTATTGAAGTGTGACGAGCACTAGCACCAAGCCCTTGCCTTCTTTCAACCCGCTCATCGCTTTGCCCAGGATCGCTCCCTGGGCCTTGCCATGATCCGCCACTTTCATGGCGTGGCCAGGCGTATCCGAAGTTGTCAGCAAATCGCCCGGCTTGATCACTCCCGTTTCGGCATCCGCCAGGACATAAACACGGCCACTTAAGGCGACGTTCTGTCCCCCTTCGATTAGGCCTTCCTGGTGTAGGCTGATGCCCGGATGAATTCCGTTCGCCCCGCTCACCACGCCCGCCACGCGCTGATCGTACGATCGATCGCTCAGCTTGAGTTTGCCCTCGTTCTCGGAATCAATTATGACGACGGAGCCTTGAGGAATATCTTTGCGGGATAGATCGAAGGGCTCAGCCAGGTCAGCGCCGCCTCGAATTGTCAAAGTCGAAACGCTTAACCCGGAGCTATCGAGCGTCATCATTAACTCGCCTCCTCCACCATTATGATATCGATCGTCATGAGTCCCACCTTTGTACCAGGCAAACCCGTCTGCACCTCCTCCTCCGCAACGACTGTAAAGCGTTGAATCCTGAGTACCGATCCCGAAATACCGGGTGTTGGCAGGATCAGACCAGAGCCAGAGTTGTTGTCCAAGTCGCGAACCGAACTTGAGGCCCGCCGGGTCCGCCGTCATGAGAACTGTGCCCAGATACGACCCGGTGCCCTCCAACGACAACCTTCCCCTTACCACCGACCCGTTCGAATCAATGTAACCCGCGGTAACAACCGTGCCCGCCGCATCGGGTACCCGGTAGTAGAGCGTTCCCAGCGCGCTGGAGATGGTGGCGCTCCTGCCGGAAGTGGTATCGTTCCAGGTGATATAGGGACCGGCGCCTTCCAACGAGAGTCTTCCTCTCACGACCGATCCGTTTGAATCAACATAACCAGCGGTGACGATGGTCCCCGCGGCATCCGGAACCCGGTAATAGAGGGTCCCGCCTGCGCTGGAGATGGCAGCGTTGCGTCCCGTAGTTGTATCGCGCCACGTCAAGAATGGCCCCGGTCCCGTTAAGGTTAGCGCGTCAGCGCCCGTGATCTGCAGTTTGCTTGTTCCGGCTAGCCCGCCGATCCCTACGTTACCGGCCGAGTAATAGGCGTTATTGTTCAGGATCGACCAAATCCCCCCCGCCGCCACACCGGGATCGGTCCAGAGCAGGTTTCCAGCGTTGTAGGACAAGATCTGGCCTGGGTTGGGCGCAACCCCAGCGGTATTGAGCTGATTGGCCGTTACCGCCCCATTGGCCACCGTTCCCGCCGCGGCCGCAAAGATGGCGTAGGGTGAGGATGTGACCTCTTGTAGGGGACTGAGTGAGGAAAATGCCCCACCTCCCACCGGTCGAGCGGAGATTTCCAACCAGCGTGGCGCACCTGTGAAAGCACCCGCACCGAAATCCAGGCGGACCGTAAGGAAGCCGTTGGCCACGGCGACTCCGTTCATCGGAAGTGGCCCCGCCACCTGCTTGCCACCCGCTTGAGCATCGTAGAGAGCAAACTGGAGATCGTAATTCCCATTGGCGAGAGTCCCTTTGTACATGAGCTGACCTTGGTAGGTAAACGCAGTGCTTTGTGCCAGAGCACCTTGGTTGGTAAAAGACAGTACGAGCAACGGTAACAAGATGAGGCGGGAGATGCTGGTTTTCATGCGCTTGGCTCTCTGGTCGGTTCGAAATTGATTTTCATAGTCGCTTTTAACTGTCCTACTCACCATGCGTGAAAACCGGACAAAAAAGCTCACGTGATTTCTTTTTTTATTTGGAACGTGTCTCGTGAGCCATTCTCGGCCCAAATAGCGCATGTATGGAAGTGCCGCCCTCTTCCCCAGAGCAACTTGCTTTTGCTGGCGCGCTGCAGATCGCTGATCCGCCGGCTCGCGCCGCTTATCTTGCGGCGGCATGTGGCGCCGATACGGTTTTGCTCCGAAGGGTTCAGCGACTGCTCAGCGCCTTCGAGAAGTCGGGAGCTTTCCTGGAAGAGCCGCCGGCTGGCTGCAGGATCGACCCTGACTCGATCATATCGGAATTTAGCGAAGGGCCTGGCGAGCGAATCGGACGGTACAAGTTGCTGGAAAAAATCGGCGAGGGAGGCTGCGGGACAGTTTACATGGCCGAGCAGGAAGAGCCGGTGCGCCGGCGCGTCGCGTTGAAGGTGATCAAGCTCGGCATGGATACCCGGACAGTTGTCGCTCGGTTCGAAGCCGAACGCCAGGCCCTTGCTCTGATGAATCATCCGAACATCGCGCATGTTTTCGACGGCGGCGCGACCCGGACGGGCCGGCCCTACTTCGTCATGGAACTCGTGCGTGGAATGCCGATCACCACTTTTTGCGAACAGGAAAACATCACCACAGTTCAGCGCCTGAATCTCTTTGTCCTGGTCTGCCAGGCCGTTCAGCATGCGCATCAAAAGGGCATTATTCACCGCGACCTGAAGCCCTCGAACATCCTGGTCACCGTAAACGATGGTGTGCCAGTGCCCAAGGTGATCGACTTCGGAATCGCTAAAGCCACCGGACAACGCTTGACCGATAAGACGCTCTTCACCCAGTTCCATTTATTCATTGGGACGCCCGCGTACATCAGCCCGGAGCAGGCAGAGATGAGCAGCGTTGATGTTGACACCCGCAGCGATATCTACAGCCTCGGCGTGCTCCTCTACGAATTGATGACCGGCCGCACCCCTTTCGATGGCGAGGAATTGCTCCGCTCGGGTCTGGAGGAAATGCGCCGCACTATTCGGGACAAAGAGCCGCTCAAGCCAAGTACCCGCATGACCCGAGAACGTGCGCAACGGCCGGTAACGAGGGTCGGCGCCGAATCAGTTCATTTGGTACGCGGTGATCTGGATTCAATCATCATGAAATGCCTGGAGAAAGATCGCGCACGTCGGTACGAGACGGCCAACGGCCTCGCCGCCGATGTTCAGCGCCACCTCAGGCACGAGCCCATTCAAGCCCGGCCGGTGAACGCGCTGGGCAAACTACAACGCTGGCGGCGCCGCCATCCCTCGATGGCTGCATTGAGCGCCTGCGTCCTCCTGTTCCTGGTCCTACTGGCGATTGGTTCGACAGTCTCCGCTTGGCGAATTGCAGTGGCCCGCGGCGCGGAGCACCAGCAACGAACCCGCGCCGAAAGCGCGAACCGCGATTTGGCAGCGACGAACCAGCGGCTGACTGACACCGTCAATCTTCTGGAACTTCAGCGCGTCGAGGATCTGCTGCAGGTCAATGACTCTCCGGGTGCCGTGGCGCGCCTCACAGCGTTGTTGCGGCGAGACCCCTCGAACCAGCTCGCCGCTAGCCGGTTGATTTCGGTTTTGATCCATCGAAATTGGGCGTTGCCAATCGGTGAGCCGATTCGCCACGCCGACCGCGTAGTCAGCGCCAGGTTCAGCGGTGATGGCCGCCGTCTGCTGAGCGCGAGTTGGGACAAGACCGCTGTGATCCGTGACGCTTCCACCGGCGGCACAATCGCTACCCTTGAGCACGAAGATCGACTCTCGAGCGCTCGATACAGCCCCGATGGCGCTCGGATCCTCACTGCGACGGCCGCAGGCGTCGTGCGGATTTGGAATGCTCTCGACGGAGTTCTTCTGCGGTCCTTGAACAGTTCGACCGAAAAACTTGTTTCGCCCGAGTTCAGCCCCGATAGTCAAAGCGTATTGACAGTCTGCCCTGCCGCTCTCAGTGCGCGGATTTGGGACGTCGCGAGCGGCTCGCTCAAAAACGAACTGAGGGAAACGAATTCCGATGTCCTGCTCGCCCAGTTCGCTCCGGATGGCCACCGCATCGCCACAGTCTCCGAATCGGGATTCATTTCCATCTGGGCTCTAGATTCCGAGCAACCCATTCAACGCTTTGACTCGCTTTCGCGCGCGATCGTTGTCCTGGCGTTCAGCCCCGACGGTGCCAGACTCGCTTCGGGCGACCAAAATGGAACCGCGCGGATCTGGAATGTGATGACCGGCGAGCCGGTCTCTGGTCCGCTCCTCCACGACAACGTAGTCACCGTCGCGGTGTTCAGCCCGGACGGTCAGTTCTTGCTTACCGGCTCCCAGGACAACTCCGCGCACCTGTGGAACGCCGCCAGTGGGCAGATGATTGGCGGGCCGTTACTGCATGAAGGCGGCATTGTCTCGGGTGGGTTCAGTGCGGATGGCCGCGTTGCCGTCACCACTTCGATGGATAATTGCGCCCGCCTTTGGGAGGTGAGCACCGGGAAGCCCCTCTGCCAGCCGCTACGTCATCTTGAAGCAGTTCTTCACGCCAGTTTCAGTCCGGATGGGCACAAGCTTGTGACATCCTCCTGGGATTCGACAATCCAGCTCTGGAGTATTGAGCCGCGTTCCGGCCGCAGACTCGACATGGCGCATCAAAACCGCGTCACCTGCGTCGCTTTCGATCCCAACCGGGAATCGATGCTCAGCGGGTCGATCGACCACACGGCGCGATTATGGAATGCGCACTCCGGCGCGTCTCTGGTGCCGCCGATGCATCACGCAGGCCCCGTGAATTCGGTCGCCTTCAGCCCGGATGGAACAAGGGTGCTCACCGCGTCCGACGACGCTACGGCTCAACTTTGGGATTCGGCCACCGGTCTCGCAGCGGCACCTCCGCTGCACCACGCGAAAACCGTCTGGTCGGCCGTCTTCAGTCCGGATGGGCTTCGCGTCGCAACCGCTTCCCTCGACCGCACTGCGCGCGTTTGGGATTCGGCCACCGGTCAGGCGCTTACTCCTGCGTTCAGACATCCCCAATCCGTTTCGCAAGTTTGCTTCAGTCCCGACGGCGAATGCATTCTCAGCGCCTGTTGGAACGGAACTTCGCGTCTCTGGAACGTAAATATCGGATGCCCGCTGACCGAATGGCTGGACGGAGGTGGCCCGGGCTTTACCGCCTGCTTCGACCGCACCGGCCGAAGGGTCATCGCCGGCTCGTCTGGGTCGAACGTCGCTATTTGGGACGTGCCCCGAGCGCCTACGCCGATTCCAGGTTGGTTTTTAACCTTCGCTGAAGCAGTAGGCGGAGAATCATTAAGTGCGAGCGGGAATCTCGCATTGGTATTTCGGCAGGAACTCGAAAAAAGCGTGCCGCGACTCGACCCCGTTCATGATGAAGATGTTTATGAAAGCCTCGCCCGCTGGTTTCTCGCTGCGCCGTCAACTCGCGTGGTATCTCCCTTCTAGGACTGATCGGCGACGGATGGCGCCAGGCGCAACGACCTAGCGTGGAATTCTCGAATCTCTCTGTTTTTCGGTTGTCCGAATCTTCCCCTGGGCTATTCTATGGGCTGTGAGGGACGTCACTCGAATCCTGACCGCGATCGAGCAAGGTGAAGCCAGAACGTCGGATGAGTTATTGCCACTCGTCTATAATGAACTGCGCCGCATGGCCGCTCACAAGATGTCGTCTGAACCCGCGGGCCACACCCTTCAGCCAACCGCCCTCGTCCATGAGGCATGGCTCAAGCTCGTGGATACTCCTGCTCAATCCTGGCAAAACCGCGCCCACTTCTTTGGCGCGGCAGCCGAAGCGATGCGCCGCTTATTGATCGATCGCGCCCGGCGCAAACAAACGCAACGGCGAGGCAGCGCAGCAGAGCACGTCGACGTGGACGAATTGGAGATTGCTTCCCCGCTGCCGGACGCTCGACTTCTCACCCTGAACGAAGCACTCGATCGCTTCGCCGTCGCGGAACCGAGACAAGCCGAGCTGGTTAAGCTCCGCTATTTCGCCGGTCTTACCATTGAGGACGCGGCCGAAGTCTTGGGGATATCCGAAGCCACCGCCAAACGCTGGTGGGCCTACGCAAAAGCCTGGCTCTTCAGCGAAGTATCTGAGCCGCACGGACCGGACTCCTAATGATGGCCGCGACTTCGTTTGGCCGAAATGAACCATCAGCGCGCCGCTGGGTCTCCTCAATTTCGAAGGGGCATCTCTGCTTCTACACGACGGACGTCAGCCGAGGCTTCCGTGTTACCAGCCGCCGCGGCCCGAGCGAACGATCGGTAAGCCTCAGCCTCGCCCGGTGACACTCCTGAGCCCGTTTCGTGCATGGTCCCAAGCTTGAACTGCGCAGGGGTGATTCCTTGCTCCTCGCTTTTGCGGTACCACCTATTTGGCTCAGCCAAATGCTTGGGCACCCCGTAACGTCCAAGAGCTCGCGGTCGCACGATTAAGCGGCTTGCCGATAGTAGTGGCGGAGCAGCCCCTCAGAGAGCCGTCCAACCCGTCGGTCATCCTCGCCGCGCGCGAGCAGGTTGCGCGGACGGTTGACTCGGGCCTTTCAGCCCTCTACTGGCACGTGGGCCGGCGAATTCATCAGGACATCCTGCATGAACAACGCGCCGAGTATGGACAGGAGATTGTCTCCGCGCTGGGGAGACAATTGGAGGCGGAGTTCGGCCGGGGGTTCTCGGAAAAATCCCTGCGCCACATGCTGCGCTTTGCCGAGGCATTTCCGGACGACAAGATTGTCTCCGCACTGCGGAGAGAATTGACGTGGTCGCATTTCAAACGGCTCATCTACCTGGACGACACGCTGAAACGGGAGTTCTACACCGAGATGTGCCGGTTGGAACGGTGGAGCACGCGCGCGTTGGACAAGAAAATCGGTTCGATGCTTTTTGAGCGGACGGCGCTCTCCCGCAAACCCGCCAAGCTGGCCGCGCTGGAGTTGAAACAACTTCGGGACGAAGACCGGCTCTCGCCGGACCTCGTGTTCCGCGACCCTTACCTCCTCGATTTTCTTGGACTGAAGGACACCTACGTTGAGAAGGATTTGGAAGCAGCCATTCTGCGCGAAATGGAGGGTTTCATTCTGGAGTTGGGCGCGGGGTTCGCGTTCCTCGAACGCCAGAAACGCATCACGCTCGACGGAGAAGACTTCTACCTCGACCTACTGTTCTACCATCGCCATCTCCGCCGCCTGGTCGCGATTGATCTCAAGCTCGAAGAATTCAAGCCAGGCGACAAAGGCCAGATGGAGCTCTACCTGCGCTGGCTTGACCGCGAGGAGCGCAAGGAAGGCGAGGAAAAGCCCATCGGTTTGATTCTGTGCGCCGGTCAGAAACGCGAGACGGTGGAGCTGCTCGACCTCGAAAGCAGCGGCATCCGCGTGGCCTCCTACTGGACTGAGGCGCTGCCAAAAAAGCAGATGGAGAAAAAGCTGCACGAGGCCGTCCGTCTCGCCCGCGAGCGACTCGCGGCCAGCAAGGAGGCAACGAATCTCCCGGCAGCGTTGCCTCAGCCGAAAACCAAACCCGCTTCCAAGAAACGGAAGTAACCTCATGCCCGAAGAACTCACAACTCCCGACACGCGCGAGAAACTGGCGTCGCAGATTCCAGCGGTGGAATTGCTGATGAAGCTGGGTTTCCGTTATCTGCCGCCGACCGAGGCGCTTCAGGCGCGCGGCGGGCGAAAATCGGAAGTGCTGCTGACGCCGATCCTTCGCGAACAACTCACCAAACTGAACCGCGTTCGCTGGCGCGGGCGCGAACAGGCGTTCTCTCCCGATGCCATCGAAGGCGCTATCGCCGCCTTGCGCGACCTGCCGGACGAGGGACTGATTCAGACGAGTGAAAAAGTTTACGACCTGCTCTCGCTCGGCAAGAGCTTCCCGCAGACCGTCGAAGGCGATACCCGCCTCGAGACAGCGGGCTTCAATGGCTACCTTGCCGCGTGCATCAAAGCCATGCTATGCCACGACGGTATCGTGAGTGTTCCAGAATTGCTCAAGAGGGCACTCAACCCGCTCCCAGGGGATTCGCGGTCAATTCCGCTTCCCGCAGCAACCGACGATCCAGTTTGCCGGTGGCATTCTTTGGCAACGAATCCCGGAAAACGATATCCACCGGCGTCTTGAATGCCGCCAATCGTGCGCCCGCAAATTGGATCAATTCCTCCTTGAGAGGGCATTGCCCCTTTCCTACGACCACGTACGCGACCACAACCTCTCCCCACACGCGGTCCGGCCGACCTATCACAGCCGCCTCCACCACCATCGGGTGCTCCAGGAGAGCAGATTCGATCTCCTGCGGCGAGATATTGCTTCCGCCACGAATGATAATCTGTTTCGTCCGCCCAACGAACCAGTAGTATCCCTCCGCGTCGCAGCGGGCTAAGTCGCCCGTGTGGAACCAGCCATTCCTGATTGCAGCCGCTGTCGCCTCCTCGTCGCGCCAGTAGCCGGTCATTAAAGTCGGACTTTGAACGCAGATCTCCCCCACTTGCCCTGGCGCGACCTCGCGACCGGCGTTGTCAAGCAACCGTATGCGCACGCAGTCGGCCGCTTGACCAATGGAGCCTACTCGGGCGCGTCCGGTGCGGTTGTAGCTCACCGGCACGGTCTCGGTGCTCCCATACGCTTCGCAAACACCGCGGCCCATCACCCGCTCGAAGGCGTCTTGCAAGCTTGCCGAAACTTTGGCGCCACCGCAGAAGAAGTACCTGGCGGAACTTACATCGCGGGGAGCTGCGCTTTGGGCCTGCGCAACCGCCTGGAAAAACGTCGGCAGGCCCAGCATGTGGGTGCAGCGATGCTGCTCAAACGCCTGAAGCACTGCATGGGGTTCGATTTCCGGCAGAAGCACAACCGTGGCTCCGTTCAGCAACGCGCCAAGAAACGTCATGGCGAAGCCGAGCATGTGCGCCATCGACGATGTCGCCACCGTGATTTGGTTCTCGTCCAGCTCCAACCCTCTCGTGGCATGGACTATTTCCAGGATAGTCGCGTGGGAATGCGTGACTCCCTTCGGGCGGGCGGTCGTCCCGGAAGTATAAATAATGACCGCTGTATCCCCGGCCGCGATTTCTGAGAGGGAAACCGGGCGAGGCAACGGCTGCAAAAGTCCATTAAAAGGCGCATCGCCATCTCCAAATGGAAGATCGCCGGTGACAAAACATCTCCGCAGTTGGGGGAGTTCTTTGCGCAACTCAATCAATTCAGGGTAAAAGCTCGGGTGCCCGATGTAACCTGTCGCCTCGCTGTGGCAGAGAATGTATCTAATCTCCCGCCCTTTTAATCGTGTATTGATTGGACCACGACCACGCCAGCTTTCAAGCAACCGAGGTAAGCCAAAGCGAGTTCTGAGGTATTTGGCTGATACAACCCGATGCGATGACCAGGCCAGAAACCGGCGTCCCGGAGTCTCTGGGCCACGGTTTCCGTCAGCTGATCAACTTGAGAATAGGTCAAGGACTGTTCGCCGCAGATGATCGCGGGCTTGTTCGGGTTGCGAATTACGAAACGCCGGAAAGCAGCTGGAATTGATATGAATCGCTTGTTTTTTCGTGTTGCTTCAGGAGTTTGCATCCATGGTCCAATTGGGTCAAACACCGGCTTCGCAGGGGCATCTTTTGTCGTCTGTCCACGCGCCCAAAGCCATGCAACCTAACCGGATTAAGAGTTCGCCACCCACAAGCTCTGATCCCGCGATTTCACCGCAGATTGGTCGTTCGTCATTGCAGCAAGACCGTCTTTGGGCCCGCTTACATTTCTTTCCCCTACGAGCCGATGTCGACGAAAGCCTGGCCCGCATAGAGCCCAGCACGCACGACATGGCGGCGGCAAGCGCCGCCGGAAACTGACATCGATGGATTCGGTACGCGCGAGGCAATGCCATAGGTCTCGTCTGCAATGAGGCTTAGTCGGCAGGCAATTATGCGGAGCTCGATTGATCTTTTAAACAACCGGCGAATACAGATGAAATCCGCCGCGAAGGCGCAGACGCCCAGCGCGGCGGAGCCGCGACCGGAAGCTGGCCACGGATGAAACACAGATGAACAGGGAAGTTCGGGAAGGGGGTAGCCGCGTAAGATTTTCCCGAAGACCCACGATTCTAGCCCGCATTTCTCACCGGGAGGCGGGACGGTTTTCCCGCTTGACCGGGACGCGGGCGGGGAGAGAGTAATGAGAAACAACCATTCTAAGGATTAGCCTATGAAAGCCCAAGGAGCGGTTCTGCTCGCGTTGTTGGCCGGCGCCGGCTGGCTTCAGGCGCAGGTCACCAATGTGTATCAAAGTGGGGTTGGCGGCTACTCGAACACAGTGGCGGCGGCAATCTCGACGCAAGATCTGCAAGACACCAGCGGCAACGGGAACACCGAAACGGCGGCTGATGTCTTTGGTGATGGTGAGTTGCCGGTGTGGCGAATCGACTACGAAGAGCGGACCCTGATTCGTTTCGATCATCTCGATCTGCCGCCGGGCGCGCGGGTGTTGTCAGCGAGCCTGGATCTCACCTTTGATAATTTCGAGTCGGGGCTGGAGATCGATGGCGGTTACTTGGCGGCAGCGTGGGACCCCACTGAGTTGGGCCCTACAGGGCTTGGTTGGCTGTTCCGCGAGGCGGGGGTGAGGTGGGACGTGCCGGGCGCCGGCGGGTTGGGCACGGACCTCGTCGCGGGCAAGGGATTCGTGCTGACGGGGTTCTCGGGGACGGGGATAGAGGTCAAGACTGTGCCGCTCGACGTCGCCGTGGTCCAGGGCTGGAACACGGATCCGCCGTCCAATCAAGGGGTCATTTTGCTCAACGCGCTCTCCAACAAGATCGCCAGGGTTTACGCCCCTTGGCACTCCACCGTTTCGTTTCACCCGCGTTTGACCATCACCTACCAACCCGGGGTGCCACCTACCGTGGCGCGCGCCGCCACAGCGAGCCCAAACCCGGTGACTGGCACCACCAACGCCCTTTCAGTCTTGGGATCGGACTCGGGAGGTGAATCGGCCTTGGTCTATAGCTGGTCGGCCTTGAGCAAGCCGGCCGGCGCGCCCGAGCCGATGTTCTCGCCCAACGGGGCGCACGTGGCAAGCGATTCGACAGCGACTTACGTCGCGGCGGGAGATTACGTGCTCCAGGCGATCATCCGGAATCCAACCGGGCTGACCGCGACCAGTTCCGTGCCCGTGACGGTGGACGCTGTTATCACGAGAATTGAGGTAGTGCCCTCGGGCGTGGACGTGCTTACCAACTCAGCGTTGCAGTTCAGCGCGACCGCGATCGATCAGTTTGGCAACCCGCTGGCGTCGCAGCCCGTTTTTGCGTGGTCAGTGACTGGCGGCGGAGCGGTGGAGAGCAATGGCCGCTTCACCGCCGGGACGGCGCCCGGCGGGCCATTCAGCATCAGCGCCCAATCCGGGAGCATTCACGGCACGGCGCAATTCCACGTAAAATTGCCCAACAAACTACCGACGGTGGCCCTGGTTTCGCCCGATGCAGGGAACATGTTCACTTTGCCAACCAACGTGACGCTGGTGGCGAACGCGTCGGACCCGGACGGCTCGGTGACCAACGTGGAGTTTTATGACGCCAGTCTCAAGCTCGGGCAATCGCCATCCGCCCCGTTCACGCTCACCTGGACCAACCCCCTGGCCGGCGCTCATACGCTTTCCGCCGTCGCCTTTGACAATGACGGCGGTTCAGTGACCTCCGCTCCGGTAGCGATTACGATTTTGGTGGCGCCTCATCCGCGGATTTGGCTGGCGGCGGCTGCCTTGGCTCGGCTCGAGTCGGCGGCTGCGAGCAACAGCGCCGCGTGGACCACTCTCAAGGGGCAATGTGACTTTTACCTGGGAGGGACAGTGGAGTTTCCGGATGGGAACGCTTATCCGGACGGCGGGAGCATCGGCGAAGGGTACCAGGGCGATGGTTACCTGCACCCGCTGCTAAACGTGGCCCTGGCCTATCAAACCCTAAAGCGGGCGGCGCCGAACGCTGCCATCCTTTATGCGCAAAAAGGGGTGGATATTCTCACCAAAATGTCTGAACCAACGAACTCGGTGCATGGGGTGAACCCGCTGCGTGACGACGGGTATGGCATCCGCAACTACGGCGTGGGAATGGCGGTCGGTTACGACTGGCTTTACGACGCCATGACGCCAGAGCAACGCGCCCGCGTCTATGCCAGCCTGGACACTTGGATTCAGGCTTACGAAAATGGCGGATTCGGCCGGAACCATCCGCAAGGCAACTACTTTGCCGGCTATTACGACACCAAAGCGCTTGCTGCGCTGGCGACCGACGGAGACGACCCCACCGCCGGACAGGCGTGGGAGGATTTTCTGGGCCGGGTGCATGGTCAGATGGTGCAGCCCTACTACAACACCTGGTTGGCCGGGGGAGGCTGGCCGGAGGGCTGGGAATATGGAATCGTCGCAAGCCTGAATATGATGTTCCCTGCCTTGGCCGCCAAGAGTGGCAAGGGGTTGGACCTGATCCGCCAGCCGGCGGCGTACAATTATCCGTCCGATGAGGGATGGGCGGTGATGTACCTGTCATGGCCGTCGCTGATAACCTTGGACGACCGGGGGACGCTTCACTCGGGCGAGGATCACAACGCCTCGCGGTTGGACCCGTCGCTCCTGGCGGTGCAGCCCGGGCTGCTGGCCTTGCTCGAGGCTGACGCTGCACCGCTGTTCCACCGGTTTGCCCGCGACGCGCGCGCCGCGCAAGCGGGCCTGGGGATTGCCGCTAACGCCTGGCAGGATTTTCTTTTTTGGGATGAGACGGCTCGGGAGGAAGACTACAAGATACTGCCGCGTTCCTACCTGGCGCCGGGGCTTAACCTTGCCTTGGCGCGTTCGTCTTGGGAGACCAACGCGGTTTGGGCCAGCTTCCAGGCCGGGCCGTATGTGGATAATCCCGATGCCTCGGAAGAACTCTTTGATGAGGGAAGCTTGGCGATCGTCAAGGGCCAGACACCGTTCCTGGTGAATCCGACAGGCCTCCTGGTTAACGACCCAACTCGGGGAAATGAGTTCGAGAACTTGATTTTGGATGACGATTTCAATGAGCAGACCACCAACGGGTATCGTGGCCTCTTTAACATTTTCGAGGTGCGCAAAGGACCTCGGCTGATCACCCAGACAATCAGCGGGGCCCCCAGCCCGACCGGCGTCGAGAATCCTGCTCTGGCCCGCACGCGCGTCACCCGCTATGAGGATGCCGGAGACTTTCTGGCTTTGGAGGGTGCCCATCTGGAAGACGTTTACTCCAACGATCCGGACGACAGCAGCAAGCCGGTGGTGCTGGGCTGGACCCGGGACGTGGTCTATTTGCGCCCGCGCATCTTCGTGGCGTTTGATCGCACGACGATCGTCGACGGCCAACTTCAGCAGTTCCAGACCTTCCACTTTGGGGCAGAGCCCAAGTCTGCGGGATCGCCGGGGCGTTTCGACATGGCCCAGGGCGGGGCGTTCCTGGGAGCGGCCACGGTCCTGATGCCGGCCACCAGATCCGTAGTGGTGACCAATGTATTCGACAGCGGCACGGTGTACCGATTGGAGGTGCACGCTGGGGATACCAACACCAGCCAGCGCTGGCTGACGGTGATCGACGGGTCGGATTCGGCCGGAGAAGTCGCCGGGACGGTGCGTTATTCGGCCCAGGACGGCAACGTGCTGGCGGGAGCGGTGGCCGGGGCGATGCTTGCGGACGGCGAAAGCCGTTCGCTCATCCTTTTCAATGCTGAAGCCACCGATCCCCTCTCGTCCCCAACCATCCGCTACACCGTGCCAACGAATGCAATTTTGAACGTGATCTGCGGTGTGCCCGCGAGAGTTGGCTTCGCCATAACGGCGGCGGTGACCGGAGTGTCCCACGAGATTCTGATCAATGCTGGAAGCGATTTTCGAAGCAGTGCGGGCGGGGTCTTGGCTTTCCGCGTCGGGACCGATGGCACGATCTCTGAAGGGATCAGGCCGCGTCCAGCCGTTCTCACGCTGCGGCCAGCGGGCGATAGCTCGCGATTCAGCTTTTATTTGAGCGGCACCCCGGCCGCACCCTACGTGATCGAGACCTCAAAGGATCTGACGGCGTGGAGCCCCTCGGCGACCAACTCACTGCCGGACGGAGTGTGGTATTACCAGGCGGGAAACAGCTCGGTGGGAGGCCATCAATTCTACCGCGCCCGCAGGCAGTGAGAACGGACCTGGCTTCCCAATGGAGGTAGGGAAATCGCCGGTGACCACATGTCGTTACGAGGCGGCCGCGCAGGGCTGCTCTGGTTTGTTGGCGAGTGCTACGCCCAAGGCGCGCCCACTCTGGGTTTCTGAAAAGGAACAAAAGAGCGTTGCACCCGCGACGAGGTACCCAGGCGGGACTCCCAATCGGCCTGCGCTTGCCACGAATCCTTTCGTGCCGAACGGGATCTGGACGGCGTAAGGTCCAAATCCCCGCCGAGAATGGCTAGGAGAATGTGGTCTGCCGTGCGCCTCAGATCTGGTTTGCGAACGCCGGTTGGTGAAGTATGGCGAGTTGAACGGTCTCCAGATGCTGCCCACCTGCCTCGCTTGGCAGATCAACCGTAACCGGCAAAATGTCATCGAGTATCTTCGGGAGGAGGATGGCCAGACAGAACCGTACCCGGGGATACACTCGCATTCAGGGCGCGCTCATGAACCCGGGCCCTGAAGTCGGACGAGGCACAATCGCCAAGATCCTTAAGGAAGCAGGGGTGGATCCCGCACCCGAACGGCAGCGGAACACCACTTGGAGAGACTTCCTTGGGAGCCATTGGGACGTGGTTGCGGCGACGGGCTTATTCACGGTCGAGGTCCGGACGGCTGTCGGTCTGGTTTGATATCACGTGTTGTTCGTGATCCGACTGGCCACCCGGGAGGTCCAGATCGCCGGGATCATCCCTGAACCAAATGGCGCTCGGATGAAACAGATCGCCCGCAACCTGTCCGATGGACTGGACGGTTTCCTGATTGGCCATAGGTATCTGATCCATGATCGCGCCAGCCTGTTTAGCCAGGGCTTCGGGATGATCCTTGAGGTTGCGGGCAACGAATCGGTTCGACTGCCTGCGCGTTCGCTCAATTTGAATGCCATCGCGGAACGGTTTGTGAGAAGCATCAAGGAATCTTGTTTGGACCGAATGGTTGTGATCGGTGAGTCAAGCCTCCACCGGGCCACTTCACAGTTCGCTCTTCACTACCACGCCGAACGGAACCACCAAGGGTTAACAAACAAGATCATCCACCCCGAATTCGTCCCATTTCCCACTACGGGTGCAGTCAATTGCCGCCAGCGCTTGGGCGGTCTACTCTGCTACTATTACCGAGATGCGGCGTCAAAGCACGAGCGCGTCAGTTTCCGGACACTACCGGAGCGGCCAAGAGTTTAACGCAGCCATCCCTGGCTTCCGTGCCGGATCTCATTTGGAATGGAACAATCCCGGGCCAAAAGTAAACTGGTAAGCAACATAGGCCTGAAACTCGGTCGGTCCCGAAATCGACCGCCCTGCGGAGAATAGGAGATGATGATGGCCGCTGAGGTCAATAACGGTGCCTAAATTGAACGCCGTGTCGGCTTGCCCGAGAACTTCCATGGTAGTCCGATGGTAGACCTCCATGCCCAGCAGAACACGTTTGGAAACCTGCGACTGCGCCACCAAACCGCCATAGCCCCAATTCCGGTTCCCCACTCCTGGATTGATTCCGTAGCCTCCCCCTCCGTAAAACGTCCAGGGCCCAAACGCTTTTTGTAGCCATATTGGCAGGAATGCCTGCAGGTGACCGCTCCCCAGACCACGCTGGGCGCCACCAGTGGGGGTTTCGAGCAAGGGAAAGACCCCAACTTGCGGCAGTACTTCCGTCTCCTGGATAAAGCGGTACTTGAAGCCCGCTTCGGTGTCCCCGTAACCATATTGCCGGGTTCCATGCGCCGGCGCGTCGTAAGCCAGTGGCGCAATCAGATGAAGTTGGAGGTTGGTAATGGCTCCGTAATTCACCTCGATGTGTGGGGCCGTGCCCGACCAATCGTCCCCGAATTTGATGTTTTGGGACGCGATGTAGAATTCCCAGTGCCGGCAATCCACCGGCTCCGGGTCGTCGGTTATGAATGGCGGTCCCGCCAGCGCCGCCCAGTGACAACAAAAGAACAACGGGAGGGCTCCAAAGAAGCGGAGAGGCAGGCAAAAACCTGATCCCTCACTTCGGGTCGGATCGTTCATTGTTGTCCTCCGATTGTTGGGCCATTTGTTTCGGCTGATGTGTGGTCCATCAGTTTGCGCGCGAACACATCATCCACCAACCACACGCCTGCACCCACGATGAGCAGGAGAATCAAACCCAGCAGCGTTGGGAAGTCGGCGCGCGCATGGTACATCATGCTCAGGAATCCGCAGCGCGGGATCTTGGCGAGCGTGAAAGCCCAGAACCCGTGTCCGAGCAGGACCTGGATTTTCGTGGAGAGGATGGCCACCGAGATGTTGATCAAAAGCGCATTCGCCGCCAAGCGGGTCAGAAAGCCGATCAGCAGAAACGACCCGCAAATGGTTTCCACAGCGCCGACGAATGGCCCCAGCACGCCCGGCGCGGGTATCCCAATCGTGGCGAACCGCCCCGCACCCAGCGTCTCGGGATAGAGAAACTTTTGGATTCGCTCCAATAAGAACACGCTACCGACCATCATACGGATCGGCACGATGGCGGCAGGCGCTTGGCCGGAGGTGCGTTTGGTGAGACACGTCATGGTGCCTGTGCCATGATATCACGCACGTCAAGAAGGGTTTCGAGTGCTACGCTCCGTGCGCGCCGCAAGCACAAAGAAAGGCACCGACGCGAGTATCATCGCGAGGGAGAACACGATGATGGCTGTGCGAGAGTGCGCGTAAAGCAAGCCTGTGGTCACGCTCCCGGCCAGCCAGCCGCCGCCATAGCCCAGATAGAACACCCCGAAGGCCAGGTTGCGTCGGCCCTCTGGCAGGACGATTGCGATCAGGGCCTTCAGGAGCGTGTCTTGTGTGGCGTACCCGATCCCGTAGGGTCAAAAGTCTCATGCGGCCTCCCCCTGATAGAATTCTAGAAAGCCCCCGAGTCGCCCGCGCGTGCGGACCTCGACGCTCGACTCACCGACCCGGTCGCGGGAACCGGAAACGGGATCACATTGTCCTCCCCTTGATGATCCCGTTCCGTGTGATAATGAGAAACATCATTGTCCAGCCAATACCGCAGTGAGCTCTCCCCGAAGAAGGTCGTTCTTGACGGCGCCTCGATTTTCACCGACTGGATCCACCTCTCACAATGGGCATTGAGGTTGGGGCTGTGCGGGATTCTTCAATGCGCGCTCGCCGTGGCTCGATGGCTTGGTGGATTTCTTCCTCGGAGTAATGCGGGGAAATCTATTAGTTACAGTTCCAATCGAAGCTTACTACGTCGACCAGGAAATGTTTTGGAAGGAGGCACGAGCTTAGGGCGCGCGTCCACGCGCGCACACGCACCGGGACACGTTTGGCAAACTCGACGCAACAGGTTACGGATGGTACGCTGGAGGCCATTGGTTGTGGGGCTTTCGCGCATAGTGCCGCCAGAAACCCCGAGTCTATTTGTTATTGCGTGGCGTACCAGATGTTCTTCTTCAGCACCCACTTCTGGTCGGTCGGGAACGACCGGCGGTCGGACCCACTGGCATCGGTCGTGAAGAACAGAAGATGCACGCTGGCCTGAGTCTTATCGGCATAAAAGCTGACCGTTCGAATCTCGAACCCATCGGGTTTCCGGCCGGCGGCTTCGTTGATGCTCTTTGCCGCGGTCATGATCGACTTGAACGCTTCGGTTAGCCCAACCTGCCCATTGCGCAGCACGATGTCCGGGTCAAAACATGCGACAGCTTCTTCAAACTTGTCCGTCGCGAGAAGCTGGGTGAAAATCTGTGCGCGCTGGCGAACGATCGGTTCTGGATTCTTCGCACAACCGCCAGCCAACAGCGCCAGAGTCATCATGAAACCAAGGCAAAATCGATTCATCATTCTCATACCATACAAGAAAACAGTCCCTTTCAGCGATATTCTCTCACCGCTCGGCCAGCCCAGTGATCGCTCGGCGTTCACAAGACCTTACGTTGGTCGAAGCCCTCTGGTTACAGGGAACCGCGGCAGGGCTTGGCGCGCTGGCCTTTCGCTGTAACCCTTTCTGGCTCGCTTGCGCATTACTGATGTGGTAAGTCCGTGCCATCGAATGAACATAGAGAGCGCCTTTCCGGCGACGCCGAGGTCCTTTGACCGCTCCCAAAGCCCTCCACCGAGCCATCGCCGCGGTTTGGCGTTTACCTTAATCGAACTGCTGGTGGTCATCGCGATCATCGCCATTCTTGCTGCAATGTTGTTGCCCGCTTTGTCGCGCGCAAAAGCGGTGGCACGGCGAACGAATTGCATTAATAATTTGCGGCAGATCAACCTCGGTATCCAGCAATATGCCGCAGATAACGCCAGCACCTTACCGGCCGCGCCGAATGTGACGGGTTGGGACATAGAAACCAATCACTGGGCCTTCTTCTACAAGGGGCTTGTAAAGCGCTACGTCGGGCTCCTCGGGGCGTCGTCGCTGGCGGACAATGTGTTCGCTTGCCCGGCGGACACCTTCTACTACGATGTCCCCAGCATGGGGTATGAGGCCCGGAGCTTGCATGACCAATCCGATTCCGACTATTCGAGTTATGGGTTTAACGGCGCGAACGGCAGCCCCCTCAACCCGCCGCCGGCTTACCTGAACGAGGCTGCTTTTCCTGGCGTTTTTGGGCGGAAACAACCCTCGATAAGAAACCCGGTCAAAACGGTCCTCCTGGCGGAGTTCTCGGGGATTTTCCCGTGGTCGTGGCATCAACCGCAGAAACTGCCTGCTGGGCAAAACGGGGTTAACGATGCCAAGAACATCGTCAGTTTCGTAGATGGGCACGCAGGCTATGTCAAAATCTATTGGAACTCCAGGTTCAGCACTACGTCGTGTTGCTATGATCCTCCGGTCAGCTATGATTACCAATGGGGCGGGGATTGATGAAGGTATGCGACCAAGGCAAGGTTCAATCAATCGCTCCCCGTAATGTCCGAAAACTCGCGATCGCACGATTAAGCGGCCGATAGTAGTAGCGGAGTATCCCGGCGAGGCGTTCGCGGCACCGGATTTCACCGGCACTCGGGCATTCGGCGAGCTGCGGGCGGATGATCTTGTTACCCAGCCCCTGGTGGCTCTTCTCCGTGTGATAATGGAGTGCGAACTCTGAAACCGCCCGGCGTAATAAGCCCTCCCCAATCAAGATCATTCGATCCAAGCACGCCTCCTTAATTGTGCGAATATACCTTTCCCCGAAAGCATTCAAGTTGGGCGAACGGGCTGGCAACTGAACGGTCTCAATCCCGATGCTTTCCGGAATCCTCCCAAACTCAGATGTGATCAGGCTCGAGCGGTCATGGATCAAGGATCGGCAGCTCCTCCGAAAGCCGTCCGGCCCGTCGGTCAGGTTGCGCGCCACTTGCTTCATCCACTCACCGCGCGGTTCAGGAACGATCCCAACGATCTGCACCTCTAGCGTGACCAGCCGAATCACAAAGAATACCTGGTCGCGCGCCAAACCCGCCGCCGTCCACACCCCACCGAAAAGAAGTCCGCCGCCGCGAACACAGCAAAGTGAGTGGACAGAAACTCCTTCCAAGTTGTCTGCTTTTGCCGCTTTGGTGCGGGCTCCAGGCCAGCTTCCTTAAGCACCTTGGCAATCGTGCCCAGCCCGACTTCATGTCCCAGGTTTTCGAGCGCCCCTTGCAGGCGAGTGTAACCGCAAGTCCGGTTCTCCCTCGCCATTCTCAGGATTAGCTATCGGATGTCACCTGGGGGGTATTCGGCCCACCAGGAGAAAGGTGGGAGCGGCCGTCGTACTTGCGCGCGATCAAGCGACGGTGCCACTCCATCAGGGTCTTTGGGCTGACAATCGAGGCAAAGCGCCGTAGTCGATCCCGCCAGAGCTTCTGCGCTTTCGCTGCAAGCCGGCGGCGTTGGTCGTCGGTGGATCCTGGCTTCTTGCCGAGCTGTTCCTTGCGCGCCTTCACCTCTTCCTGGAGGTATTCGAGCACGAGTTGCTGGTTCCGGTTGAGCCAACCGGCCAAGCTGATGAGCAAGGGCTTCAGAGCGTTCACAAGCCAATTCTGCCCAACACGTTCTGCTTAAACCAGTCTCGGCCGCCGTAGCACCCTGAACGTGCTCTCCTGCCGGACAGCCTCGAGTTCTCGGACAGTACGAGGTCGGTTCGGGAAACGGCAGGTGACGCTGCACCTGCTCCGGCAGTCCGATCTGGCCCAGGAAGGCTATGAAACTGGCCAATCCCCCGAAGGGTGAGATGGCTTTGGCCGTTTCGTCCAAAACAAGCTTGGACTGGCCGAAGAGAGAGGTAATTTCAGTGCGGGTCGTTTTGTGCGGGGCCGGGCTGGGTTGTTTAAGCATCAATCCCTATGCCCACAACCCCTTACGCAAGGCGACCCTTTTTTCACTTCGGCGTTCGGGTTCAGGACGGTTCGGCATTCGGTCAATGGCCTCGAACATTGCTAGGACGCCTTGAATTGCAAGTCCGGCCTCAAGGTTATGTCGGCCCCTAGCCCGGAGGGCCGCCTCCCAATCTTTGCGCGTGAGTAGGGTATTGATGGGGCATCTTCTTCCTCTGGGCGTCCTATTCCTTCGGGGTGGAAGCCAATTCATACTTGATGATCGCCACGCCAGGCCGCTCCTCGATGGCGACCGGTAGTCCCTTTTGCATCAACTCTTCGCCAGACGCTTCGGACTTTTCGCTCCGGTCTAGTCGAGAGACTTGATAATTCGTTCTAGGATCGAGCCCGCGCAGTTTCAAGCGAACTGACTCGTAGGCGCTCTCGGCCCGCCGGAATATTTGCACGATGCCGTCGCTTTGTTCGGGCCGATCGAACTGCCAGGCGATCCAAACGCTGTTATCCCTGATGGTTGGCATCAGAGGATAATAATCACCGTAATAGAAGGGCATGACCTCGCGCCACTGCGAGGTGAGCTTCCGAATCTTGTCATAATCGAGGCCCCTCTCCCGGACGTCGAACAGCAGGTTCAAGCTCGGGCAAGCGCTGGACCAGAAACCATAGGACTCGATGGGCGTTTTGCCAGTGACGAAATAAGCAGCATCGCCCCATGCCACGGTGCCAGTTCCAAAATACGGAATCCACATGGAAAGACCGTAGGTCATCGACTGTTGGCCAATCGGCTCCATCGTCTTGTCACTTCGCCACAGGGGCACAGCACGGCGCATCATCTCCAAATCGTTGCGACGGCCACCCGAGGCGCATTCATCGAAAAGCATATTCGGATGACGCCGCTTGAGTTCATCCCAATAGGCCAGCAGATTCGTGACGTGCCGGATTTCGGTGATGCCTCGGCGATCTTCCGCATCGGCGCCCCTCCAGTAGCCCAGGGGATTCATATTGAAATCCTGTCGGTACAAATCGATGCCTTCCTCGTTGAGCACGTTGTCCACGCGGGCCGAGATCCACTCAAGGACATCTGGATTGCCGAAGTTCAAAAGTCCGCCTTTCTTGCCACCAAGAACCCACTCGGGTCTGTTTTCGGCAAGCCAAGAACCTTCCGTCACCCGTTCCGGCTCGAACCAGAGGAGCGATTTCATTCCCTTGGAGTGGACATAATCGGTGATCGCTTTCAAGCCATGGGGGAAACGCCTCTTATCGACTTCCCAAGTTCCCACCTTGGGCCAACCCACCGGATCGCAGGGATACCAGCCCGCATCAATCCACCAGTAATCGAGCTTGATCCGCTCTTCAAGATACCGGTTGAACCACATCAAGTGGGTTTCTTCCGTCGATTTGTACATCTCCTCATACGCGCCGCCGCTATAGGCAAGCAACATAGGCGACGGCAGTTTCCCACCCGGTTGGGGCAGGTTGTGAGCAATCATCCAGCGCCGCCAGATATTCTGCGAGCGGATCCAGTCGCCCCCCTTCCAAAACTGAAGCACGGAGAGCGGCGTGCGGATCTCCTCATCGGGAAGCAGCTTGAGGTGGGTCAACTCCTGGCCCGCCCGGATGCGAATCCCGCGGTCCAGATCGCGAATGAACTCTGCGGCCCATTGCCCCGGCCAGCCAACCACCGCAATCAGGCCCTCGCTCTTGTCCCGCTCCAAATTGAAATACGACATGTCGGAGCCGGTCGAACGACCACCAGACGCGCCGATCCTGTTCGTCGAATTGAGGCCCAACACGGTTTCCAGCGGCGTGTAGTCGGTCCCATCGGCTGGAGAGCCGATGTTGTGGTGCAACCGAAACTCCTTGTCGTTGTCACGATCCCACCGAATGTCCAGCGACTGGATGTTTTCGATAATGGGCGTGGCCGTCGTGCCCGTGTTCTTGAAGAACAGCGTCCATTCCACGCTGGGAAAGTCCTTGTACTCTATGGCTTCGCAGCGAACTACCAATCCGCCCGCCGGGTCGGAGTAGGTTCGCGTGTGGGCGGTGCGCCGATCATCAAGCCTCAGCACCCTACGCTCCGTTTTCCAGCCCGCAAGGAAGTCGGCGGACGATTCGCCGTTATAGCTAAACGAGAAGGGCGGATCCGCCGAAAACAAGCCCTCCTGAACATCGAGGATTGGCAAATCGCCCAGCCAAAGCGTTTTCCCATTGACTAACTCGGCGCGGGCATCGGCCCAGTCGGCCTGATCCCAACCGATCCCGTCGTCAGCATCGCCCACTTCCAAAATGAACTGCCGCGTGCCTTGCAGATCGATCTCAATCGGCTTGGCCGGCGTGTTGACTTGAAACACTTCGGAACGAAACACTCTGCGGCCGTCAAAGCTTGCGGAGAACACGACAGTGCCCCGTCCACTCTTGGTTCGATCGTTGTTGTCCAGCCCGATTTGGCTCGCAAACTGTTTGCCGGGGCTCGGCAGGTGGACGATGACTTTACTCGCCGCATGACAGGCGATGCCGCGCGTGAATGTGGCATCCACGATTTTCAGCGGCTTCCCATAGCGAGCATTTTTCTCCATCGGGCCGTTATTTAACACGACAACCAACCCTGCCTCCTGTGACGCCGCTTCCCAGTCCTCGAACCTAGCGGCAACGAAGCGGCGTGCTCCTGCCATTTCCGCGAGCGTAGGTGAAAACGTGTTCGCCGCCGCTAAAGGGAGAATCTCCGAAAACATCGCCAGAACGACAACAAGGACAGCCGAGACACGTCCACCAGCGAACGCACGCATATCGAGACGGTTCTAACCCTCAAGCCTGGTGAGGGCAAGCGCGAAGCGGGGCCGCGACTTTGATCAGGCGATCGGTTTGCCTTCTTGGTGAAGAGCGACAGTTTGGGGATGGGTTCGTGCAGAGCCGACGCACGGGACGGAGCGACGGGCTTGAGTGGCGGGTAAGCCAGCCTCCGAAGCCGGTTGCTCTGGGGACATGCAGACCGATCTTGTTCGGCGAGTCAGGCAGGGCAGGGGCGTCTTGGCCGTCGGCGCCGCCAGCGCTTGGGCGGCCTGCTCCGCTGCTATTACCCAGATGCGGCGAGAAACAACCCGGCGCGTGAATTCCCGGACATTGCGACACAGGAAGGTCACACCCCCAAACTGCCGCCTTTCTCCCCCACGGGTGTGAAACGACCGGCCCAATCCAACCTGCCCGTCTCGCGTCGGCCAAGCCGCCGTAGACCGTTCGACAATCGGTCGACCGCTTTCCCTACGACTCCGTGCCGCGCTTGGCGGGACCCAAGGGACTCCGGCTATATCCCTCCGCCGCAAACATGACGTGAAGGTTCCAAGAGGCATGGCCGGCCGGCGAATGGGGCAAGCAACCGGGCGGTAATCCGCGACAGCCGCTGGCGGCTGCGCGGTCCAGCGGTTAGGCGTCTTCAGCGGCTCTTTCGGGCCAACTGCAGCGCGGTTTCGAGCTCACGATCCGTCCCGGCCAGAAGATCTGTGATGGTGCGTTTCACGGGGTAATCCGG
>Ga0265314_10000665_pt1 | contig 42108 bp, 30 predicted proteins | sample 4126metaG_FD_203106 | JGI IMG/M metagenome (GOLD analysis project Ga0265314, IMG submission 203106) | Rhizosphere microbial communities from Carex aquatilis grown in University of Washington, Seatle, WA, United States - 4-1-26 metaG | ecosystem: Host-associated > Plants > Roots > Rhizosphere >...
GGAAAGCGATTCAGCGCCGCTGAATGGGCTGGTGAAAGCGATCCTGGGGGCGAGCCGAAGGGTGCGGGCGATGCGTGATCCGACACGGGGCGGGGTGTCGAGCACGCTAAATGAACTGGCGCAGGCATCGGGGGTGGGGGTGCGGGTTATTGAAGACGCGCTTCCGATCAAGCCGGAGGTGCGCGGGGCGTGCGAGATGCTGGGGCTGGATCCCTTGTACGTGGCCAACGAAGGAAAACTGATCGCGGTGGTTCCGGCGGAGGATGCCGAGAAGGTATTGGCGGCGATGCGCGGGCATCCATTGGGGAAAGATGCGGTGGTGATTGGGGAGGTGGTGGACGATCACGCGGGGATGGTTGTGATGAGGTCGGTGGTGGGCGGGGAGCGGGTGGTGACGATGCTGGCCGGGGAGCAGTTGCCGCGGATTTGCTGATAAATTCAGGCTAAAGCAGCACGCGCAGAGCCACATCGATGGGAGGAGGAGATGTCGACGGCTGGGGGGATGATCCGCCAGGTTGTCATTATCGAGGGACAGTGTGTCAATCGGGAGGGACAGTGGGACCGATCGATCATGGGAACCATGGTGCATAGGGGCGGTTTTCTCGCATCAGGGCACGCGGGTTCGATCGTTTGTATTCCTCTCAGCACTGCGCGCGAAATGCAGCGACCGGGTCAGGTTTTGTATCCCTCATCAAGTACGGCCGCGCGCTCGACTCAGCCTTGAGGCGTGACGTGCCGCGGCAAAAAAACTTCTGGAAGTGCGCATCATCTGGATTCAGCCGGCTTGAGCTGTGATGGGATACGGCGTTCAAGCACCTGGAAGGGGCGTGGCTGAATGTATGACGGAGGTCCTTGGAGCGCCTGGCGCGGTTCAAGCGGGAGCGCGGCCTCGCCACACTCGAAAAGGCACTTGAATTGCTTATGCCTGAGGAAGAAGGGGTCATGCGATGCAATGTGAGTTGATCGAGCCGATCGCGAGGGCTGTGCTTTATGAAGGATATATTTTGTATCCCTACCGGCCGAGTGTGAAGAATACGCAGCGGTGGGCGTTCGGGGGTCTCTATCCACCGGCGTTTGTGGCCGGCCCGCGGGCGGGCACGGAAGCCAGCGTGATGCAGACCGAATGCATCGTACGTGAGGAGGCCTGGGCGCGGGTGGAAGTTGCCGTGCGGTTTCTGCAATTGACGGAGCGCCGGGTGGGGGAATGCACGGGCGATCTGGGCGAGGGCGGTCCGGCGTATCGGCTGGTGCGGGAGTTGGAGATTGAGGGGAAGCGGTATCTGCCGTGGCAGGAGGCGCAGGAGCGGGAGATCGTGCTGGGGGAATTTTCGCTGGAGAGTTTGTGTGAGGAGGAGATGGCGGAGGAGATGGAATTTCCGGGCCGGGAATGGGCGGAAGTGGTGAAGGATGAAAGCGGGCGGAACCGGGTCGTCCTGCTCCGGCGCGAGGAGACGGTGCGGGCGAAAGTGGAGATTGCGGCAGCGGAGGTGGGGGAACATTTGTACAGACTGCGCGTGCGGGTGAAAAATGAGACGGCGGCGGAACGCGGTATCTCCCGGGATGAGGCGGCGATGCGCGGGATGATCTCGACGCATACGCTCCTGGGATGCACGGGCGGCGCGTTTGTGTCGATGACGGATGCGACGGATGGCGCGGCGGAAGCGGTGGGGGGATGCAGGAATATCGGGGCGTGGCCGGTACTGGTGGGCGGGATTCAGGAAGCCCCGACGATGCTCTCCTCGCCGATCATCCTGGAGGACAATCCAAGGATTGCGCCCGAGAGCCCCGGGGATTTTTTTGACGGAACGGAAATGGACGAAATGCTGACGCTTCGCATCCTGACGCTGACCCAAGAGGAAAAGCGGGCGATGGCGGCGGTGGATGCGCGAGGCCGAGCGCGTTTGGAGCGGACCGAATCGCAGGCCGGGGAGCGGATGATGGCCTTGCACGGGAAGTTACGCGAACCAGAGTTGTCTTGAAGAAAGGAGTGACGGCGATGCGCGAAGTACCAGGAATGTTTGAATGGCCCACGGTGGACCAGTTTGCGGCGGTGAACGCTGTTGAGTCGCGGGGGATGATGTTCCGGCGCGGAGACCGGGTGCGTCTGCATCCGGGGCGGAGTCGGCAGGATGGGGCGGATATTTTTGACATCGCCCTCGTGGGCAAGACGGCGGTGATCGCGGCGATCGAGGGGGACTTTGAAGACCGCGTGCACGTGGCGGTGACGGTTGAGGATGATCCCGGCCGGGATTTTGGCGAGGCGGCGCTCCCGGCGCATCGGTTCTACTTCGCGCCCGAGGAACTGGAGTTGTTGGGCTGCGGGAGGGAGCGATGAGCGATGCCATCCTGGTTGCCGGGATCGGGAATATTTTTCTGGGGGATGATGCGTTTGGCGTGGCGGAGATCCGTGCGTTGCGGGAGACGTCTGTGCCGGAAGGGGTGCGGGTGGCGGATTTCGGGATGCGGGTCGTGGGGTGCGAGCCGACGCCGATGCCCGAGGTGATGGATGATGCATACGGAGATGAGTGCGGGCTTGAGCCGGCCGGTGCGGCGCGCGGTGCCCGAGGCGGTACGGATGATCGGTGGAATGATCGAGCAGATAGATTCCGGGCGGTGTCGTCCGGAAGAAGTTGTTATGTGAAGGAGCGGACATGACCGGGAACAGCCCCTAGCGCATCTGGCCATTCGTGGCGATCGGGGCGATGATTCTGGGCGGGTATCTGTTGTATTCGCTTTATCCGGAGGCAGCGCGGACGGTGGAGATGCACACTATGTAAGCGCCGGTACAATGGGGGAGGGAGACGGGTGAGGGAGACCGGCGATGCATGAATTGTCGATAGCGATGGCGCTTTTGGAAGTTGCCGGGGAGGAGGCGCAGCGGCACGGGTCGGCGCGCGTGGTGGCGATACACGCGCGGGTGGGGCCGCTGTCGGGCGTGATGGCCGAGGCGCTTACCGGGGCGTATGAACTGGCGCGTGAAGGGACTGCCTTTGAGGGATGCCGGCTGGTGGTGGAACAAACAGACATCACGGGCAAATGCACAACGTGTGATGCGGTGCGGGGCGTCGTGGCGGCGCAGGATTTGCGATGCGCGGCGTGCGGGGAGGTGATCCGCGAAATCCTCACCGGCAGGGAACTGGAATTGACTGCGATGGAGGTGGAGTCATGAACGAATCAGCGGCGGGGAGCCAGACGCGCATGGTGCAGGTGCGGCAGAATGTGCTCAAGCACAATGATCTGATTGCGCGGGTGCTGCGGGAGAAATTTTGCGGGGCCGGGGTGTTCGTGGTGAGCCTGGTGTCGAGCCCGGGCGCGGGGAAGACGGCGTTCCTCGAAAAGCTGCTGGGAATGCTGCGGGAAAGGGGAATGCGCGTGGCGGCGCTGGTGGGAGATCTGGCGACGGAAAATGATGCCGTGCGGCTGGCGCGCAGCGGGGCGCCGGTGAAGCAGATCATCACCGGAACGGTGTGCCATCTTGAAGCGCAGATGGTGGAGGACGCGATCAGTCGCGCCGAGTGGCAGCTCGCGGAACTGGATGTTCTGTTCATCGAGAACGTCGGGAACCTGGTGTGCCCGGCGAGTTATGACCTGGGGGAGGCGCTGCGGATGGTGCTGCTTTCGGTGACCGAGGGGGAAGACAAGCCGCTGAAGTATCCAAGCATTTTCAACACCGCGGACGTGGCGGTGGTGACCAAGATGGACCTCGCCGCGGCGGCCGGGTGTGATGTGGGGCTGCTCACGCGGAACATTCATCAGGTGCGTCCGGGGATGGAAGTGATCGAAACCAGCGCCAGGACCCACGCGGGATTGGAGAAGATCGCCGAACTGCTGGCGCGGCGGCGGACACTCGTAAAGTGATGAAGGACCTCGCGCCGGGATGAGCTGCCGGGCAGGCAGGGCGGCACAATATTTGCGGATCCATTCACGCAGGCTCTTGGCGGCAAGAGCAGTTGTTTTGTCATATGCGGAGGCGATCATGCCACAGGGCGACAAATCCTCTTACACGTCGAAGCAGAAACGCAAAGCTGGGCACATTGAGGAGGGATACGAAAAGCGCGGCACGTCGCCGAAGGAAGCGGCGCGGCGGGCCTGGGCGACGGTGAATAAGGAATCCGGCGGGGGAAAGAAGAGCGGCTCGGGGCGCGGAAAAACCGAAAGTCACGCCGCCTCACGGCGTGGCGGGAAAAAGGGCGGCTCGCGTTAAGTTGCGTCGCGGTAAGATAGTATCCGGCGCCCGGGCAAAGGAGAACGCCGTGGCTCGAGCAAAAACCGGAAAAGAGAAGCAGAAATCATCACCAGCGCGGAAGCGGGCAGCCGGCGCGCCGCGAGCATCGCCGCGCGCCCTGCTCGCGACCTACCGGGCAAAGCGCGATTTTTCGCGCACCGCGGAACCCTCGGGCGCCGAAAAGGCGCCCGCGAGCAAGAGTCTTGCCTACGTCATTCAGAAGCACGACGCCTCGCACCTGCATTACGACTTCCGGCTGGAGCTCGACGGCGTGCTCAAGAGCTGGGCCGTGCCCAAGGGGCCGTCGCTGGATCCGGCGCGCAAGGTCCTCGCGGTGCAAGTGGAGGATCATCCGCTGGCGTACGGCGATTTTGAGGGGAGGATTCCGGAGGGGCAATACGGCGGCGGCACGGTGATGCTCTGGGATCGCGGAACCTGGGAACCCGTAGGCGACGCGCGCGAGGGACTCAAGAATGGGAAACTGCATTTTCTGCTGCACGGTGAAAAGCTGCGCGGGGAATGGGCCCTTGTTCGCATGGCCCCCAAAGAGAATGAGCGGCGGAGCAATTGGCTTTTGATGAAGGTGAAGGACTCCTTTGCCGAGTCGGGGCGGGAGGTAACGGTCGACTCGGCGGAGAGCGTGAAGAGCGGCCGGGGGCTCGAGGAAATAGCGGGGAATCCGGGGGCGACGTGGAACAGCCACAAGACAGCACTGGGCAAGGCGGGACAGGGTGGGGCCGACGTTCCGGCGCCAAGGCCCCCGCGAAAAGCCGCCCCCGCGCCACGCCGCGGCGGGCGAAAATCAGAGCCGGCCGTCGCGGGCGAGGAGGCGCCGTTTCCGATCCGCGTGACCCATCCGGACAAGGTGCTGTATCCGGGCGAGGGCGTGACGAAACGGGATTTGCTCGCGTACTACCAGCTCGCGGAAAAGTGGATGCTGCCCTTGGTGGCTGATCGGCCGCTGACATTGATGCGCTGTCCCAACGGCGTCGGCGAGGCGGCGCGGGGCTGTTTTTATCAGCGGAACTGGACGGGCAGTTTTCCGCCGCTGGTAAAGGGAGCACACGCCTATGAAGGGCAGCCGCAACTGGCGATTCAGGATCTCAACGGGCTGCTCTCGCTGGTGCAGATGAGTGTGCTGGAGATTCATACCTGGGGCTGCCTGCAGGGGGATCTGAAACATCCCGATCAACTGGTGCTGGACCTGGACCCCGGGCCTGGCCTTCCCTGGAGCGAGGTGGTGAAAACGGCCCGGACGTTGCGCGAAATGCTCAGCGCGCTCAAGATCAAGACGTTCGTGAAGACCACCGGCGGCAAGGGGCTTCATTTGCTGATGCCGATCGAGCCCAATGTCGACTGGGAGGCCGCCCATGACTTCTGCGAGCAGATCGCGGCGGCATTGGTGAAACAGTCGGACCGAGTCGTGATGAACATGCGCAAGGACCTGCGCGCGGGGAAACTGTATATCGATTTTCAGCGGAACCATGAGACGGCGACGGCGGTGGCGGCCTATTCGACGCGGGCGCGCGCGGGGGCCGCAGTTTCGATGCCGGTGGAATGGGATCAGCTCGCGGACATCAGGTCGGGAGATCAATTCACGGTAAAAGAGGCGATGGCGTATCTGCGGCGGCGGAAACGCGATCCGTGGGCGGATTTCGAAAAGGCGCGCGCCGATCTGCGGAAAATCGCGGCGGGGAGAGGAAAGTAACCCGTCGACAGTATGCTTTTCCATGGCTCCTCTCGGCCGGTTGCATGATCTTGCGGGATAAACGCCACGCCGGGCATGGCTGAGCAAGTATTTTCGAAGTCAGCCTCGGGTTTTGCGGCCCATCGATCATGGGCGCAGAATTGGTCATCGTCATTGGAGCGGGCGCGGCGGGGCTTAGCGCAGCTGAGCGGCTGGCCGCAAAGGGCGTCCGGGTTGAAGTGATCGAGGCCCGGAAGCGCATCGGCGGCAGGATTTTTACCGTGAGGCCCAAGGGGATGGCGCTCCCCTTGGAATTGGGGGCGGAATTTGTGCACGGGCGTGCCCCGGCGACCGTGGGGCTGATCGATCGGTCGGGGGCGGTGGCGTATGACGTTCCGTTTGAGCACATGCGGCGGGAACATGGGCGGCTCAAGGGAATCCCTGCCTATGAAAAGGTGCTGGAGAAGGAACTCGCGGGTCTCGCGGATGTGGGCCGGCGGGATGTGAGTTTTCGCGATTATCTGCGCGGGCAGCCGGGCGGAACCCGGACGGCCGCGGCGCGGCAGGCGCTCGATTTTGTCCGCGGATTTGATGCCGCCGATCCGGATCAGGCCAGCGCCAAAGCCCTCGCGGAGGAGCAGGAAAGCGTGGGAGCCATGGATCAGACGCAGTCCAGGCTGCTCCAGGGTTATGGGGAGCTGATGGAGTTTCTGTATCGGGAATTGTGGCGGCGCGGTGTGGCGGTGCACGTGGGCCACCCGGTTGTTCACGTCAGCTGGAAGCGCCGGCAGGTGGCCGTTCGCTGTGCCGGGGACAAAGCACAGTTTCGGGGCACCCGGGCGGTGGTGACGCTGCCGGCGGGGGTGCTGGCGACGCGGCCCCCGGCGCGCGGTGCGGTGCGGTTTGATCCGGAGGTGCCGGCGCTGCGGGCGGGATTGGAGCATACTGCAACCGGGCCGGTCGTGAAGGTGCTGCTGGTGTTTCGGGAGCGATTCTGGGAGGACCCGGCGTTTGCGCGGCGGGCGAAGGCGGGGGAGGAACTGGCCAACGCGTCGTTCCTGCATGAGATGTCCGCGCCGATTCCCGTGTGGTGGACGGCGCGGCCGCTGCGGCTGCCGGTGCTCACGGGCTGGGCGGGTGGTCCCAAGGCGGCGGCGCTCGCGGGGCTCAGCCGGGAAAACCTGGAGCGCACGGCGCTGCAATCCCTGGGGCGGCTCTTCGGCGTAAGTGCGGCATCGCTCCGGCGCCAGTTGCGCGACATGCTGTTTCACGATTGGCCGGCGGATCCATTTGCGCGCGGGGCATACAGCTACCTGACGGTTGACGGAATGGGATCGCGCGAGTTGCTCAGCACCCCGGCCGAGGGGACGCTCTTTTTTGCGGGCGAGGCGTCGGATATTTCCGGAGAGGCCAGTACGGTCGCCGGCGCGATCGCCGGTGGCCAGCGCGCGGCGGACCAGATCTTGAAAAGAATGTAGCGCGCGTGAGACCTGCGGCAGATTTCGCCGGTTGCACAAGACGCATTGATCGGTCCCGTCAATTGTCGCGAGCGCGGCTGCGGGCTGCTTTTTGCGCGGCGGCGGAGCGCTTGGCGGGACCTTTGGTCGCGGAGGCCTTTCGCGCCGCGGCGGAACGTTCCGCGGGGCTGCGTCGGGCGGCGGCCTGGCTCGCCTGATCGGAAAGCGCCGCGGGGGAAGCGGCGCTCCGGCCTTCGCGTTTCAAGGCGCCGATCGCGGCGCGCGAGCGCTTCGGGTCGGCTTCATGAAGACCGGGAGATTCCTGGCCGCGCTGGTATTCGCGTTTGGCCGAAGCGCGGGTCCTGGCGCTGGCCTTGCCTTTGCCGGGCGGCGGCAGATCCACGCCGGCGCGGCGGGCCTTCGAGAGGCCGATGGCGATGGCCTGCTGCGGCGAACGAGCGCCGTGCTTGCCCTCTCGAATGTGCTGCATTTCTTCGCGGATGAATTCGCCGGCCTGGGTGGTCGGGGCTTTACCCTGGCGCTGGTCCTGGCGGGCGCGCTCCAAGGCTTGGGCATCGTCCTGATTGGGCATGGTCGTTTCTCCATTTTACCGGGGCTCCATGTTGTCGCGATGGCCCCCTGATAAAACCGGTTGCAAAGCGAATGCCCCGCGCCGAAACGCGCGGAAGGCAGCCCGGTCGTTGTGATGGGATTGCAGCGATTTCACAGAGCGTTTGCGGGAGAATTGGCCGCGGCGCGGAAACAGAGTTCCTGGATGCGCTCCAGCAGCACCTTGAAATTCAGAGGCTTGGTGAGATGGAGGTTGAAGCCCGCCTCCCGGCTCCGGCGAATGTCATCTTCCATGCCGAAGCCCGAAAGCGCAATGCCCACGATGGCCTGCTTGGCCTTGAGCTGGCGCATGAGGTCCAGACCCGAGCCATCGGGCAGCCCAATATCGCTGATCAGCACTTCAAAATGGGATTCGCTTGCCATGTGCAGGGCCTCGGCGACGGTGGGGGCCCATTCGACCTTCAGGCCGGCGTCGCGGAGGATCCGGGCCATCACGCGGGCGGTGTCGCGATGATCTTCCACCAGAAGGACGCGGACGGACCGCGGGAGCGCGGCGCCGACCGATTCGCGGATTTCCGTCTGGTCGACCGGCCGCTGATCCGTGAGCGGCAGCTCCATGGCGAAGCGCGACCCGAGGCCGTGGCCTTCGCTGGAGGCGGCGAGCGAGCCCTTGTGGTAATCCAGAATGGCCTTGGAAATCGCGAGCCCCAGGCCCAGGCCGCCGAATTGACGCGTGATCATCGCCTTGCCCTGTTCAAAGGCGGTGAAGATTTTCGGCAGAACTTCCGGATCGATGCCGATGCCGGTGTCCTCGATGGCGATCTGGATGTGGCCGGGGCGGTCATTGGTGGAGGTGATCTGGATGCGGCCGTTTGGTGCGGTGAATTTGACCGAATTTTTGATCAGATTCCAGAAGACTTGCTGCAATCGGGTTTCATCGCCCAGAACAAAGCGGTGCTCGGCGTTGAGGCGGATGTTCACCTGCAGATCCTTGCCGAGAATATCATGCTGGCAGATGGCCAGTGCCCGCCGCAGAACGCCATGGACATCCAGCGGTGAAAGGTGCAGCTCCAGCTTGCCGCGCATCACGCGGGTGAGGTCCAGGAGGTCATCGATGAGGCGGGCCTCGAGCTCGACGTTGCGGTGGACGGTGGCGAGGTCATCGCGCACGTCCTCCGGCAGGCGGCCGTCGTTGAGCATGGTGCCGAGCATCGCGAGCGCCGGGGTCAGCGGCGTGCGCAGCTCATGACTCAGCACCGCGATGAACTGGTCCTTGGCGCGGTTGGCCTGGCGGGCCTCGGCATTGAGAATATTTTCCATCGCAACCACCGCCATCTGGGCAAACTGCACCAGGATCGCCTCATCATCCTGCGAGAAATCGCCGTCGCGCTTTTCGCACAGATAGATCAGGCCCATCTGCTGCCCCGTCCGGCCAATCAGGGGGGCGGCGAGCATGCCGCGGATCGGCGGAAGCTCCAGGCTGTTGAGGACTTCCCAGTCCTGATGATGGCGCACCTCGACTTCGGTCATGCGGGTTGGCACGCGGCTGCGGCCAACGGCGGTCGAGAGGCATTTTTCAAAATCGAACCGCCGGCCCCGCCATTCGGCGCGCTCGTCGGAAAAACACGGGAATACCTCCGGCTTGCCGGCCTCCTCGGGCAGAAACAGAAGCACCGCCTGGTGGCTGCCGATGACATCGCGGGCCCCTTCAATGATGCGCCGCAGGGTTTCCTCCATCGACTGGGCGGCGTTGATCGCCACCGACGATGCGGCGAGCTTCTGCAGCTGCAGCGCGCGGTTCTCCTGCCAGAGGGCCTGCTGGCGGATCATCTCGGCCTTGCGGTACAGCTCCACGAAGACCGAAACCTTGCTCTTCAATACCTCCGGCACCACCGGCTGCAGAATGTAATCGACCGCCCCCAGCGAGTAGCTGCGGGCCATCAGCACATCATCCTGGTAGGCGGTGACAAAAATAATCGGCGTGTCGCGGGTATTCTTGCGCTGCCGGATCAGAGACGCGGTCTCGAAGCCGTCAAGCCCCGGCATGTCGATATCCAGCAGGATCAGCGCGAAATCACGGCGGAGCAGCCACCGCAGCGCCTCGCGGCCGGAGGTGGCGCGCACCAGATCCAGCGGGAGGTCGGCAAGCACCGCCTCCAGGGAAAGGAGTTTCTCCGGCCGGTCATCGACCAGAAGCACGCTGATTTTGCCCGAAGGCTCGGTCATGGGCACCTCATTGGCTCATCACCTGGCGACCTTAGCGGTAGAGCCAGACGCGGAGCATGGCCAGCAGTTGCGCGGTATCCACCGGCTTGGAAATATAATCCGAAGCGCCCGCCTCGATACACTTTTCGCGATCGCCCTTCATCGCCTTGGCGGTGAGGGCGACGATCGGCAACGCCCGGAACTTCGCGAGCTTGCGGATCGCCCGCATGGTGTCGTATCCGTCCATGTCCGGCATCATGATGTCCATCAGCACGATGTCGATATCCGGGTTGTGCTGGAGCAGCTCGATGGCCTGCTTGCCGGTCTCGGCGGAGAAGGTCTTCATGTTGTGGGGTTCCAGGATGCTGGTCATGGCGAAGATATTGCGGATGTCGTCGTCGACGATCAGCACCCGCTTGTGGGCGAGCACCGCGCTCGTGGAGTGGAGCTGGTCGATCATCTGCCGGGCCTCGGGCCGGAGCTTCTCGATCGGCCGGTGCAGGAAGAGGGCCGCCTCATCGATCAGCCGCTGCATGGAGCGCACATCCTTGACCACGCAGCTCTGGGTCAGCCGCTTGATGTGCACTTCTTCCTTTTTGGAGAGCTCGCGGGCCGTGTAAAGGATCAGCGGCAGTTCCTGATAGCCGCGGTCCTCCTTGATTTCATCCACGAGATCGAACGCTTTGACATCTTCAAGGTCGAGGTCCACGACGACGACATCGATGTCGCCCTGATGGAGGCGGGCCACCGCATCGCGGCCATTGGGAATGCAGAGGATTTCCAGGTCCTCACCCTGCAGGGCCTCAACAAAGGTTGCCGTGGTCTGGGGGTCGTGGTGGACCAGGAGCATCTTGCGGGTGGTGCGTTCGATGGCTTTTTTGATGCGCGTGATGGCGGCGTCGAGGTCTTCCTTGGTCTTGATGGGCTTGGTGAGCCCGCCGATGGCGCCCATGCGCAGGCCGCGATAATACTCTTCCTCCGTGGAAATGATGTGCACGGGTATGTGCCGCGTGGAGGCTTCATCCTTGAGGCGATTGAGCACGTGCCAGCCGTCGATGTCGGGGAGGTTGATGTCGAGGGTGACGGCGGCGGGCTGAAGTTCGCGCGCCATGCCGATGGCGACCGCGCCGCGGGTGGCGATGGCGACCTTGAAGCCGTATTCATGAAGGACATCGAGCATCACGCGGGCGAAGTTGGTGTCGTTCTCGACGACCAGGATGCACTTTTCCCCGGGCAGCAGGTTGCTCGTGTCATCGGAAAGCTGGTTGGCCATGAGCACGTTGGAATCCGCCTCGATGTGGGATTCGGCCGGAGCGAGGGCCAGCGGCTGATGCGCCTGGGGCAGCGTTTCGGGAGAGCCTTCAGCGCGACGGAACGCGCGGGCGGCCGTGTAGCTTGTCGGCAGGAACAGGGTAAACGTGCTTCCCTGTCCGACGACGCTGGAGAGCCGGATTTCCCCGCCCAGCAGCCGTGCCAGTTCGCGGCTGATCGCGAGGCCCAGCCCGGTGCCGCCGTATTTGCGGCTGGTGGAGCCGTCGGCCTGCTGGAACGCCTCGAAGATGATCTGCTGCTTATCGGGCGCGATGCCGATGCCGGTGTCGTTGACGGTGATCGCCACCACGCTGCGGGCGCGGTTCAGGCTTTCGGTTTCCGTGTTCCAGCCACGGTCAGCGTAGGTGATCTGCAGCGAGACCTTGCCCTTTTCGGTGAATTTGAAGGCGTTGGACAGCAGGTTCTTGATGATCTGCTGGAGCCGCTTGGAATCGGTCTGGATGCCCCGGGGAAGATCGCCGGCGAGGCTGATTTCGAATTCCAGTTTCTTGGAATCCGCAACGTGGCGGAACGTGCGGTCGACGTAGTCCTGAAGATCGCGGAAGGCCAGTTCGCCGACATCGACGACCACCGTTCCGGATTCGATCTTCGAGAGGTCCAGGATGTCGTTGATGAGGTTGAGCAGGTCGTTGCCGGAGGAATGGATGGTGCGGGCGAATTCGACCTGCCGCGGCGTGAGGTTGGCTTCGTTATTCTTGGAAAGCTGGTCGGAGAGGATCAGCAGCGAATTGAGCGGCGTGCGGAGCTCGTGCGACATGTTCGCGAGGAACTCGGACTTGTACTTGGATGTCAGGGCAAGCTGCTTGGCCTTTTCTTCGAGGGCCTGGCGGGCCTGTTCGACTTCCGAGTTCTTGCGTTCCACTTCCACATTCTGCTCGGCGAGCAGCTTGGCCTTTTCGGCGAGTTCCTGGTTGGTCTGCTGGAGCTCTTCCTGCTGGCTCTGCAGCTCGCGGGCCAGCGACTGCGACTGCTTGAGCAGGTCTTCCGTACGCATGTTGGCTTCGATGGTGTTGAGCACGATGCCGATGGATTCGGTGAGCTGATCGAGGAATGTCTGGTGCGTCGGGGAAAAGTGCTCGAAGCTGGCCAGTTCAATGACCGCCTTCACCGCGCCTTCGAACACCACGGGGAGCACGATGATGTTCAGCGGCGTCGCTTCGCCGAGCCCCGAGGTGATCTTGATGTAGTCCTTCGGGACGTTCGAAAGGAGAATCTTTTCCTTCTCGAGAGCGCACTGGCCGACGAGACCCTCGCCGAGCTTGAACTTGTTGTCGATGTTCTTGCGTTCCTTGTAGGCGTAGCTCGCCAGCAGCTTGAGTGCCGCCTCATCCGCCTTGACGTTGTCCATCATGTAGAACACGCCCTGCTGCGCGCTTACCACCGGCGCGAGTTCCGAGAGGATCAGACGGCCCACCGTAAGCAGGTCCTTCTGCCCCTGCAGCATGCGGCTGAATTTGGCCAGGTTGGTCTTGAGCCAGTCCTGTTCGTTGTTCTTGATCGTGGTTTCACGCAGGTTCCGGATCATCTCGTTGATGTTGTCCTTCAAGGCGGCCATTTCGCCCTGGGCGTCCAGCGAGATCGACCGCGTGAGGTCACCGCGGGTCACGGCGGTTGCGACGTCGGCAATCGCACGTACCTGGGTCGTCAGGTTCGCGGCGAGCTGGTTTACGTTGTCGGTGAGATCCTTCCAGGTACCGGCCGCACCAGGCACGTTGGCCTGGCCGCCGAGCTTCCCTTCGACACCCACTTCGCGGGCCACCGTGGTTACCTGGTCGGCAAAGGTGGCCAGGGTATCGATCATGCCGTTGATGGTGTCGGCGAGTGCCGCGATTTCACCCTTGGCGTCCACGGTTAGCTTCAGCTTCAGGTTGCCGTTGGCGACGGCGGTCACGACCTTCGCGATGCCGCGCACCTGGTTGGTCAGATTGCCTGCCATGAAGTTCACGTTGTCGGTGAGATCCTTCCAGGTGCCGGCGACACCTTTCACTTCCGCCTGCCCGCCCAGTTTTCCTTCCGTGCCCACTTCGCGGGCCACGCGGGTCACTTCGGATGCGAAGGAGTTGAGCTGGTCCACCATTGTGTTGATGGTTTCCTTGAGCTCCAGGATTTCGCCCTTCACGTCAACCGTGATTTTCTTGGAAAGGTCGCCCGTGGCCACGGCGGTGGTCACGGCGGCGATGTTACGCACCTGCGAGGTCAGGTTCGCCGCCATCGAGTTCACCGAGTCGGTCAAATCCTTCCATGTGCCCGACACGCCCCGCACCTCGGCCTGCCCGCCCAGCTTTCCTTCGGTACCCACCTCGCGGGCCACGCGGGTCACTTCCGATGCAAACGATCGGAGCTGGTCCACCATCGTGTTAATGGTTTCCTTGAGCTCCAGAATTTCACCCTTCACGTCCACGGTGATCTTCTTGGACAAGTCACCGTTGGCCACGGCCGTCGTCACGGCGGCGATGTTGCGCACCTGCCCCGTCAGGTTCGCGGCCATGAAGTTCACGGAGTCGGTGAGATCCTTCCAGGTGCCGCTCACGCCTTTCACTTCTGCCTGGCCACCGAGCTTCCCTTCGGTACCCACTTCACGGGCCACGCGGGTCACTTCCGCGGCAAACGATGACAGCTGGTCCACCATCGTGTTGATCGTGTTTTTCAGCTCGAGAATTTCACCCTTCACGTCGACCGTGATCTTCTTGGACAAGTCGCCATTCGCCACGGCAGTCGTCACCGCCGCGATGTTACGCACCTGGGCCGTCAGGTTGCCTGCCATGAAGTTCACGGAATCGGTCAAATCCTTCCAGGTGCCTGCGACGCCCTTCACTTCTGCCTGGCCACCGAGTTTTCCGTCGGTACCCACTTCACGGGCCACGCGGGTCACTTCCGATGCAAATGAGTTCAACTGGTCCACCATCGTGTTGATGGTGTTCTTGAGTTCGAGGATTTCCCCCTTCACCGCCACCGTGATTTTCTTGGACAAGTCGCCGTTGGCCACGGCAGTGGTCACCGCCGCGATGTTACGCACCTGGGCCGTCAAATTACCGGCCATCGAGTTCACCGAATCGGTGAGATCCTTCCACGTACCTGCGACCCCTTTCACTTCCGCCTGCCCGCCGAGTTCCCCTTCGGTACCCACTTCGCGGGCCACGCGGGTCACTTCCGCCGCAAACGATGACAGCTGGTCCACCATCGTGTTGATCACGTTTTTGATCTGCAAGATTTCGCCACGGGCGTCGACCGTGATTTTCTGCGTCAGGTCGCCGTTGGCGATGGCGGTTGCCACCTTGGACATATCGCGCAGCTGCACGGTGAGGTTACCGGCCATGGAGTTCACCGAATCGGTGAGATCCTTCCACGTACCTGCGACGCCACGCACTTCGGCCTGGCCACCGAGCTTCCCTTCGGTACCGACTTCACGGGCCACGCGGGTCACTTCCGCGGCGAACGATGACAGCTGGTCCACCATCGTGTTGACGGTGTTTTTGAGTTCAAGGATTTCCCCCTTCACGTCCACTGTAATTTTCTTCGACAAGTCGCCCGCGGCCACGGCCTTGGTCACGTCGGCGATGTTACGCACCTGCGACGTCAAATTACCTGCCATCAGGTTCACGTTGTCCGTCAGGTCCTTCCACGTGCCGGCGACGCCACGCACATCGGCCTGTCCGCCCAGCTTCCCTTCCGTACCCACTTCACGGGCCACGCGGGTCACTTCGGATGCAAACGAGTTCAATTGGTCCACCATCGTATTGATGGTGTTCTTGAGCTCGAGGATTTCGCCCTTCACGTCGACCGTGATCTTCTTGGAAAGGTCACCGTTGGCCACCGCGGTGGTCACGGCTGCGATGTTACGCACCTGCCCGGTCAGGTTACCGGCCATCGAGTTCACCGAATCCGTCAAATCCTTCCACGTACCAGCGACACCCTTCACGTCTGCCTGACCACCGAGTTTCCCTTCCGTACCCACCTCACGGGCCACGCGCGTCACTTCCGCCGCAAACGACGACAGCTGGTCCACCATCGTGTTGATCGTGATCTTCAGTTCCGAAATCTCACCTTTCACGTCGACCGTGATTTTCTTGGAGAGGTCACCGTTGGCCACCGCGGTGGTCACGGCGGCGATGTTACGCACCTGGGCGGTCAAATTACCGGCCATCGAGTTCACCGAGTCCGTCAGATCCTTCCACGTGCCGGCGACGCCCTTTACGTCTGCCTGGCCGCCCAGTTTCCCTTCGGTACCCACTTCACGGGCCACGCGGGTCACCTCGGATGCAAACGAACGCAGCTGGTCCACCATCGTGTTGATGGTATTTTTCAATTCGAGGATTTCGCCCTTGACGTCGACGGTGATCTTTTTCGAAAGGTCGCCGTTGGCCACGGCGGTGGTCACGGCGGCGATGTTACGCACCTGGGCGGTCAAGTTACCGGCCATGGAGTTCACGGAGTCCGTCAGATCCTTCCACGTGCCGGCGACGCCCTTCACATCGGCCTGGCCACCGAGCTTTCCTTCGGTGCCCACTTCACGGGCCACGCGGGTCACTTCCGAGGCGAACGATGAAAGCTGGTCCACCATTGTGTTGACCGTCTTGGCCGTGCGCAAGAATTCGCCCTGCAGCTGCCGGCCTTCGATTTCGAGGGCCATCGTCTGCGAGAGGTCACCCTTGGCCACGGCGCCGATCACGCGGGCGGTTTCGGATGTCGGGTGGACCAGGTCACTGATGAGGGCGTTGATGGCGGTGACTTTGAGCGCCCAGGCGCCGGTCGCATGCCCGACCGACGCGCGTTCTGAGAGTCGCCCCTCCTTGCCCACCACGCGGGCGAGGCGTTCGATCTCGGCAGCCTGGCTTTGATTGAGTTCAATGACGTCGTTGAAGGTATCGGCGATCTTGCCGTCGATGCCTTCCAGACCTGCCGGAAGCCGCACGGTGAGGTCGCCTTTTTTGAGCGCTGTAAGAGCGGCGAGGAGGTCGCCTTTATCGAGAGTTGCGCCCGGCCCGCCCCGGCCGATGGTGCGAATTTCCGCGGAGGACCCAAACGCCTTGAGCCGTTCTGTTTCGGAATGGGCCTGTCGCCGTTCCGGATATTTCACGCCAACGGGCTTTCTGCCATTGGAATCTGTGTGCGGGACGCCAGTCGCTTTCTTACCCTTGCGTTCACCAACACCGGGGCGCAAAACGTCGGTCATGGAACAATCCTCCAAACTTCGGCTGAGCCAGCGCAATCTCTGATTTTTAAACTCTTTCGCGAGCGAGAGGGACAGTGAGCAAGCAAAATCCGTGTTATCTAGCAGGGCAGAGCGAAATTACACGTGCCCGAAAGAGCAGTAGAGAAGAGCAGTGTTTGCAAGCAGTTGAGATCGCCTGGCACCCTTCGAAACAGACGAAATTCGCAATTCTCATTTCTCGGAGACGCCAGAATGGCGGCGACGCGCGGACATACTGTCGCGCTTCACTGGGACGTTTCGTCAGAGATGGCGCGGTCCTACTGAAGCTCTTGTGCACCATTCACGAAATACTCTGACTGAGAACCCGCCTCCTGTCCGTACCTCTGAGCGCTATCACCGATTTCGGCAGGGCCTCTCAACTGATGCACGCGGGTTGCTTAGAAGGCTCTTATTGGACTTGATTTCGCTTCTTCGAATAGAAAAGGCGCTGGCTTTGCCCAACGAGGAGATAGCCCCGCAGCTCCGGGAATTCATCGCCGCCCACATTGCATCCGTGGCGCAACTGGAAAGCCTGCTGCTGCTCAAGACCAACCCGACGCAGTCCTGGACGCCGGACATGATGGCACGCGAGCTTCGAATCGACCCCAAGGCCGCCGCCGACCAGCTTGCCGGCCTGGAAAAGGACGGCTTCCTGCAGGGCGGTCCCGCCGCCGGTTACAGGTATGTGCCGCGCACGCCCGCGCTTGATGATGCCGTGATCGCACTGGCGCAGGCGTATCTCGTGCGGCGGGTCACGATCACCGGGCTGATTTTTTCGCAGTCCAACCGCGTCATCCGCGCGTTCTCCGATGCGTTCCGCCTGCGAAGGGATGATCCGCATGGCGGCTGAGAGCATTTACATCCTCTGCATGCTCACATCGCTCACCTGCGCCGTGCTGCTCGGGCTCGCCTACGCCAGGACGCGGATGCATCTTCTGCTCTGGAGCAGCCTCTGTTTTGCGGGGATGACGCTCAATAACCTGTTATTGTTCCTGGACATCGTGATTTTTCCGGCGGTTGACCTCGGGCCTTATAGGGACTGGTCGGCGGTGATCTCCATGGCCCTACTGGTTTTTGGACTGGTGTGGAACGATGAGTGATCCGGCGACGATAATGAATTCGACGCACAGCATGTTCCTCGTGGGGGCGTTCTGCACGCTGACGTTCACGGCATCACTGCTGTTCCTGCGGCATTACCGGCGGACGCGCGATCCCCTGCTGCTTTTGTTCTCGGTTTCGTTTTTTCTCCAGGGGTGTCCGCGGGTGGTCATGCTGCTGCTCCGGCAGCAGGTCGATGATCCGCGGTCGGTTCCGGTATATTTGCTGCGGTTCCTGGCCTATGCATTGATCATCTTTGCGATTGTCCAGAAGAACTGGGGCCGCCGGCCGGGCCAGTCTCGCGGTCAGAATCAGGAGTAGCGCATGCACGCGGAACGGGTTGAGGCGATTGTCGAGCGGACGCTGGAGCGGTATCTGGGTGACGTACAGATGCTCGAGAACCTCGAGGCGGTCCTGCGAAAAACCAACACGAACATGGCCGGCCCGGATATGGCGGTGACGGCGCAGAACGCCAAGCTGATGCAGCAGATGTTTCTGGGGTTCACCAACCTGGCGCGGGTGGTCGGGAACCTCGCGGAGGCGGCGCAGCGGCTTCAGGAGCGGATCGCGACGCTGGAGGGGACGATCGCGCCCTTACAGGAGGCGGTGATCAACGCGCAGGTGCGTCTGCGACAGATCGAGGAGGGGGGAACGGGTGCGGCGAGCGCCCCGAGCCGGGAGCCGGGATGATGAATTCTTAACCCCGTCTCAGGAAAATGCCGCGCCTCTTCGCGGCCCGTGCGCAGTTTTACCCATGACGCAGAAATGGCGTGCTGGAGCGGCTTCCGGGCTTTTCGGACGATTTGGTCTCTTAATTGCAATACATGTGTGAATTTGTATTGTGGCCTGAGTTCTTCGTGGGTGGCGTTCCTGAATCGGCTGTTTAGTTTTGCTGGAGCTGCCGCCATGTTCACATCTAAAAATTTGCGCATCAAAATTTCTCGATCACCACGGACGATGCGGGCGCTGGCGCTTTGCGTTGAGCGGCTCGAGGAGCGGCGGCTGCTCTCGGCATTTGTCACGGATCTCACCCGGCCGGCACTTTATGCACCCGGTGCGTCGGCCGTCACGAGCGCCGCCGCCCCCACCTCCCCGGGCGCCGCCCTCGCCGCCGCCGATACCAGCGACGACGGGCAGGCCTCCATCACCCAGCCGCCCAACCAGAGCATCAACGCGACCGATCCGTTCACCTACCAGGTCCTGGCTTCCGGAAATCCGGCGCCGATCTTTTCCCTCACGGTCGCCCCCGCCGGCATGACGATCGACTCGGATACCGGGATCATCTCCTGGACGCCGGGAATCAACCAGACCGGCGCCAACACCGTGAAGGTGCGCGCGGTCAACAGCATCGGCAGCAGCACCAAGACCTTCACGCTCACCGTGGTGTGGGGCGTCGCGCCGGTGATCATTCAGCCGGGAGACGGAACCGCGACCGTGGGCGGGAGCTTCTCGACACAGATCACGGCCAGCGGGGCCCCCGATCCAACCTACGCCCTCGTGAGCGCGCCCGACGGCATGAGCATTGATCCCGCGTCCGGTGTGATTTCCTGGACGCCGACGAGCGCGCAGATGGGCACGCAGTCCGTGACGGTCTCCGCCGCGAACTTTGCCGGAACCTCGACGAGTTCCTTCTCGGTCACCGTCGTTCCGGACACCACGGCCCCGGGCGCACCGTTCCTTTCGGTGGACACGATTACCGCAACCGATTCAATCCCGCTTTCCTGGTCGGGCGCGACCGACGATGTGGGAGTCGCGTTCTATCGTCTCTACAGCTACACCCCCGCGGTCTACAAGGGTCATAGCGGCCGCGATGGCGGATACACGCTGGTATCGCCGGCGAAGTTCACGCTGCTGGTCGACAACATTCCGGGGACGGATTACACCGTCACCGGCCTGACGCCGAATTCCTCCGGGCGCTACGCGGTTGCGGCGGTGGACGCGGCGGGAAACCAGTCGCCCTACTCAGACGTCGTCACCGCGACGACACTGCTCCAGCCGACGTTCACCTGGACGACCGACGGCGTGACGCAGGATCCGCCGCTGTCCGTCGTGGCGAATCATCCGCTGAATTTTCTGATCTACGCCGGGGGCGATCCGTCTCCAACGCTCACGGTGCTCTCAGCGCCCGCGGGCGTGGTCTTCACGCCGGGACAGATCACCAATTCGCAGCTCACGTACGTGACGCCGAACATTTCCTGGACGCCGACCGCCGATGAGGTCGGGGTCAGTACCATCACGATCGAAGCGATCAACGGCGTGGGATCGTACACCTATTCGATCCCGGTGACGGTCACGCCCGATACGCCGCAGATTTCCCTCAACATCAACGGCGCGATCACCTACGGCTCGCAGCAGTTTGCCTCGGGCCAGTCGAATTACGTGGTCAATGCGATTCCGGCCTTCGGCAGCGCCGCCGAGCCGCAATATGCCATGACCGGAACTCCCTTCAATTTCCAGGTGAGCGCGGTGTCCAACACCAATCCGACGACCTTCGCACTGGTCTCCGGACCCGCCGGGATGACCCTTGACCCGAACACCGGCGCGGGAACCTGGACGCCGGCGAATAATCAAGCGGGGAATACCAGCGTCGTGATCTTCGCGACCAATGCCGCCGGAACCTCGACGCTGGAACTTTCGTTCGTCACCTATTTCGCGGGCGCGCCCTCGACGCCGGCGGTGAATTATTACATTTCCTCCCCGACGACCGGCGCCAATCCCGCGCCGCTGAATCCCACGCTTTCCTGGACGCCGCCGGCTGACAGCTCCGGCGTGGCGGACTATCTGATCACCGTGACCCAGGCGCTCACCAACACCAGCACCACGATCGACACGCACTCCACGGCCACGAGCTTTACGCTCACCGGCCTGAGCAATATGCAGTACTTTGCAACCGTCACACCGCTGGACGCATTGGGCAATCCCGGCCTCACCAGCGGTTCGGCGGATTTCTACGGCGCAGCGATGCCGGGTCTCGGCTGGACCGCCAGCACCTCTTCCCCCACCCCCGGTACGCCGCTGACCGTTCAGTTCCAGAGCAGCTACGCAGGCGCCTATACCTATTCCATCGCCTCAGGTCCGGCCGGCGCCACGATTGATCCCGCCAGCGGCCTGCTTTCCTGGACGCCGGCAGGCACTGGCCCGGTGACGATCATAGTGGCCGCGAATTCGAACGGCTGGAATACGATGGACGCGGTGCTCACTTTCAACGTCGCTCCGTCTGGTGCGATGAACCTTTCCACACCGCTGCCCTATGTCATGCCGACGCATGGTCCGGCCCCGTCGATATCGCCCGCGGGCGTGGCGGCCCCGAGCCCCGGCAGCGCTTCGCCGCCTCCTGATCCCGCCGCACCCGGCGATCCGTCCCCGGTGACGCCGCTGGCTGCCACCGTATCCGGATTCTGATCCACGCAGGACCACTGAAAAACGACGCCCCGCTGCCTGGAGCCATCAAAAAGGAAGCGGGGCGTCTTCGTTTTTGCTTTGCCCGCGGGTCATCGTCTGTGCAAAAAAACAAACCCCGCCGGAAAAGGAACACATATATTCCGGCGGGGCAATGGGGTCTGGGGCATTGTTATTTTGACGTCAGGGTCTGCTCGATGGCTTTTTCGACCATCGGCGACAGGACTGCATAGCCGGCGGCATTGGGGTGCACACCGTCGTCGCTGTATGTGCGAATCAAGCCGCCGCTCTGGGTAAGAAGCGCGCTGTATGCATCAACGAACTGCACGCCGTTGGTGGCTGCGTAATCCTTCTCCCATTGCGCCAGGTCGGCAACGCGCTTGATCGGATCGACCGATGGCTGCCAGAAGAGGCGGCTGGCGGGAAGCGTGGAAATCCAGACGACCTTGATGTTGTTCACCCGGGCAAGGTCGAGGATGGCGGCGAAATTGTCGTGAATCGTCGCGTCTGGAACGTCGCCGGTGTTGCCCGCGATGTCGCCGATGCCGCCCTGGAGCACGACGACCTTGGCGCCCAGGTCAATGACGTCGGGACGGAAGCGCACCAGCATCTGCATGGTGGTTTCCGCGGGAATTCCCCGGCCGACGTAACTGGATTTTCCGGGGAAGCTCGCCGCGAACAAGGGCTGCCATTTTTCGATAATGGAGTCGCCGAGGAAGACGACTCGGTTTTCGCCGGGCTTGGGAGCGCCAATCAGGGCGTTGGCTTTCTGGTAGACCTTAAGGTCGGCGGGGTCGGCCTGGATGGCGGCGATCCAATAGGGGTCGCTTGGGCCGCGGCCGCTGGAGCCGACGATGGGCGGCGCGATATCGGCGGGGGGGACGTAGGACAAATTCTGGCCGGGGCCGGGGGTGCGGATAGGAAGCGCGCCCGCGGGGATGGGCATGCCCAGGTCGGCCATCGGAGTTGGCGTGGGAGCCGGGACCGGTGTGCGCCCCGCGCCGCCGCCTCCGCGCCCGCCGCCGCGGCCGCCGAAACCTCTCGCGGGCTGATCAGGCGCAGGAACCGTGGCCGGTGCGGGCGTGACGCCGGTCACCTCATGGCCGAGGGCGTTTTGGATTTGCGCTTCGACCATCCCGGAGAGCAGTTGATATCCCAGGGCGTTGGGGTGGACAGTATCGGAGCTGTACGTGGCGGGCATGCCGTCTTTTTCGTCTTTGAACGTGTCGAAGGCGTCGACGAAGAAGAGGCCATGGGAGGCGGCATATTCCTTTTCCCAGCCGACCAGTTTTTTGACGCGCTGCGACGCGCCATCGATGCCCGGCTGCCAGAAGAAGTTGGTTGCCGGAAGTGTGGAGACCAGGATCACCTTGATGCCATTGGCCCGGGCGATATCGAACATGGAGACGAAATTGTCGTGGATCTGCTCGTCGGTCTCGGCGCCGGTGTTGCCCGCGACGTCATTGACGCCGGCCATGATGACCACGACCTTCGGGTGAAGGTTGACGATGTCCGGCCGGAAGCGGATTAGCATCTGGAAAGTGGTTTCAGAAGTGCGTCCGCGGCCGATGTAATTGGGCCTGTTCGGATAATTCTGCGGGAAGGTGCGCTGCCAGTTTTCAGTGATGGAGTCCCCGAGGAAGACCACGCGCTCTTCGCCGGCGGCGGGGGGAGGCAGCTTTGCATTGGCGTCGCGATAGACCGCCAGATCGGCCGGATCGCTGGTGCGCACCAGTGACCAGTAAGATTGCGGCTGGGTGGCGGACGCCGTTGCAGGTGGATTCTGCGGCTGCTGCGCGAAAGCCGCGCTCATTGCCGCAACCGACGATATGACAGCCGCCGCGAGAATGGATGTCATTCGCATGGCTCGTTCCTTTGAAAAAAAGGCCTCGCCGCGATCGGGCGGGAGACCCCGCGGTACTGCGTGCGCTGTTACTGGGCCGCAGGCTGGGTGGCCGGCGGATAATTCGGCGCGACTTTGGGATCGCCGGTTGGGGGCGGGGCGTGGTTTTCCTTGCCCGGCGGGCCGAGGACTTCTGTGAGGATCGGTTTGACGGCGTCGGCAATCGCCTGATAGCCGTTGGTGTCGGGGTGGAGGTTGTCGCTGTTGAGCATGCCGGGGACGAGCTGGCCATTGGCGTCGAGGAATTTGTCGGTGAGATCGATGAAGCGGACCTTTTTGCCGTCGGCGATCTTTGAGAGGTTGTCGTTAACCTTCTTGATGATGGGGAGGTCGTTTGCCGGTTGCCGGGGGAGGATGCCGATGATCACGAGCGTGGCGTCGGGCGCTTTTTTGTGGATGGTGTCGAAACAGGCGGTGAGGCCCTTGGTGATGTCGGCGGCGTTGGCGTCGGGATCGCCGAAGGCGCTGAGGTTGTTGGTGCCGCCGAGGAAGACGACGACCTTGGGGTTCACCTCATCGAGCTCGCCATTCTGCAGGCGCCAGAGGATGTTCTGGACGAGGTCCGCGCCCCAGCCAAAATCCCCGGGGTTCCATCCGCCGAAGTTGTCGTTGAAGTTCTTGAGGTATCCCTGGTATTTGGGATCGGGATCGGCACTGCCCCAGCGGCGCATGATCGAGTCGCCTTCAAAGTAGACGCCGATATTTCCCTTGCCGAGCTTGGCCTTGGTGAGGAGTTGCTCGTGGGCGATGCGGGAATTGTCGCCGGCCTGGATGACCGGGTCATCGGCGGCGCGGCGCGGTCCGCCGCGACCGCCGCCACCAAAGCCACGGCCGCCGCCGAAGCCGCGACCGCCAAAGCCCCCAGGTCCACCAGGTCCGCCAGCGGGAGCCGGAGCAGTTGCGGGGGCATCCGAAGGAGCGGTGGTTGCCGGGGCCTGGGCGAGTGCGATGCCGGCAATCGTTGAGACGATGGCGGCGGAGAGAAGCAGCGCGAGTTTCCGGGGCATGGTGGGAAGTCCTTTGGTTGGAGAAAAAAAGGAGCCGCCACCTGGGCGGCGGCGGCTCCCGAAGCGAATGCGACTTATTTGGTCCAGGAGGCGATGGTGTCTTTCACCGCCGCGCCCCAGATGTCATAACCTTTTTCTGTGGGATGGAGGTTGTCGCCCATGAAGGAGCCTTCGAGGAGCACACCCTTGTCATCGAGGAATTTGGACCCGATATCCATGAAGAAGACGTGCTGCTTGTCATCGAGCTTGGCGATGATCTTGTTGGCTTCGTCATTCTTCTTGCGCGTGGCGTCATCCGGGCCGGTGCCGCGGGGGAAGATGGCCAGGAGCAATATCTTGGCATCCGGGAAATCGTGGCGGAGTTCATAGACATCCGCGCCCACGCCTTCGGCGACTTCCGGTCCGGTGCTCTGGCCCGACGCATTGTTGGTCCCGATCATGAGCATGATGGCCTTGGGTTTAATCGCCACGGGGGTGCCATCGGTGTTGCGGCCTTCGCCATTCTTCAGGCCCCAGAGGACGCCCTGGGTGGTGTCGCCGGCGACGGCAAAGTTATCGACCTTCATGTCGCCGAAGTATTTTTTGAAGGCGTTGGGACCGTTCTGGCCCCACCAGTCGGTGATGGAATCGCCGGCAAATAGGACGTCGCATCCGCCCTGCTTGGCCTGGTCAACAAACGCCTGATGGCGGGGGTTGCGCTGTGCGGTGTTCGTGAAGCTCGCGGCGACGTTCGGCGGGGTGAGCTTGAGGTATTTGTCGAGGAACGGTTTGGCCGGGGAATTGTCGGAGTCGACGAATTTTTTCAGGTCGGCGTTGATTTGGGTGAGCTGCTCGGCATCCGCGTGGCCGGGCATGACGACCGCAGCGGGAATGGGAGCGGGATCGCCGACGGGGAATGTCTGAAATCCGCCGAAGCCACCGCGGCCGCCACGTCCACCGCGCCCGCCGGCAGCGCCGGGTGCTCCGCCGCCAAATCCACCGCCGCCAAAGCCGCCCCCTCCGGCGCCGAATCCGCCGCCACCAAACCCACCACCGGGTCCGCCCGGGGCTGCGCCTGGAGCGCCACCCGGGCCGCCGGGGGCCTGGGCGTAGACAGCCGTGGCCGCGGCAATGATCGCCGCACTCAGAAACGTGAGAACAGATGAGCGCTTCATGAAATGACCCTCATTAAAAAAAGTAAAGAAGTGTAAATTGGTTGCAATGTTCACGGAAACATCGGAGAAAAGGGGACCCGCCGATGTGGGCGGGTCCCCGGTAGTTTCCTGCCGATGGGCCGGGAATGCAACGGGGTCAGTTGGCCGGCTGTGCGGCCGCCGGCGCCGCCTGGATCGGCGTGGACTTCACGTAATTGCCAATCCAGGTGAAGAACGTCGGCCATTGCGGGGTCACTTCATGCCCGCCTTCATGCTGCCGCCAGGCCAGATCGCCGCCGACGAGCTGCTTGATCTCAGGCATCTTGACCGTCTGGTAATCCGCGTACGGAATGCCCAGGTCCTTCTTGCCAAGCAGCGTATACGCCTGCCCGGCGAGAATGGTGGCCATGAAGCTGCCGTGGGCGTCAACCCAGGCCGGATCGCCGATGCCGCCGCCGGTCTGCGGCTGCGGGATGCCATAGCTGATCATCACCGGGCGCGGGGCGCACAGGGCGATGAGTTCGTGGGAATCAACCGGAAGATCCTCGGCGGTCATCACCTTCCCGTTGATGTCGGCGGCTCCGTACTTGAGGAAGTTGCCGGCCATCCAGTGGTATTCGCTCTGGTCGGTGAGGTTCTCGACCGATTCGCCAAAGTCGTGGCGATGCAGTTTCGCGCCGCCTTCACCGGAGGAACCCACGAGCGCAACCGCCACGCGCGGTTCAAAGGCCTCGGTGACCAATGCCGCCTTGCCGTAGCGCGAGACGCCTTCGATGCCCACGCCGGCCGGATTGACGTGGAGTTCCGGATGGGCCTGGAACATATCGATCATCTGGCTCACACCCCACTGCCAGGCGCGCAGAGCGCCCCAGTCGTCGGGCTTGCGGGGCTGGCCCTTGTTGGTCAGGCCGATGATGCCCTGACGCAGGCTGTTGCCGCCGCTGTCGGCCTGGATGGAGCCGGGGTTGATGCTGCCGTAGCCCCAGCCGTGTTCGATGGCGATCTGCTGCCAGCCGGGTCCGCCCGGACCACGCCCGCCGCGACCACCGCCGCCGAAGCCGCCGCCACCAAAACCGCCACCAGCGCCACCCCCGCCGCCGCCAAAGCCGCCAGCGCCTCCGCCTCCGCCGAAGCCACCGCCGCCAAAGCCACGACCGCCGCCGGGTCCACCGGGTCCACCAGGTCCGCCGGCCGGGGCTCCTGCCGGAGCGCCTGGCGCCGCAACGAAAAATTCCTGGAACTGACTGGGGCCTGTTGCGCCCCCGCCGGGAGCGGGTGCCGCCGCCGGAGCCGCCGGTGCGCCGCCCGGAGCACCTCCAGCGCCACCGCGACCACCGCGTCCGCCACGACCTCCGCCCCCGCCGCCGCCGCCGAAGCCGCCAAATTCAATCATGACCGGTACCGGACCCGCGGCATTTTTCGGAACCGTGACGCTGCCGCTGATGTCCACGGTGATATCCTTGAACGCGCTGTTATCGACATGGCCGGTCAGCGTGTAGGTGATCGTGGGGATCCCGCCGACATCCCGTTCCTGGGGCGCGCCGATTTCCCAGTTGACCGCCGGCACGTTGGCCGGAATCTTGCCGTACACTTCGCTTTCAAAATCCGCGACGATCTCCGCGCGGCGCTTCGGCCACTGATCCGCGGAAGTCACCTTTGTGCCGTCATGGAATTTCATCATGTCGGGCATGCTCTTGAACATGATGTCCGCGGTGGCTTCATCGAAGCCCGGCCCGGTCTGGTTCTGCCCGTTCTTGCCGGGGCGGAGGGTCTTGATTCCCAGGGCGTCCATCATGTGCTGGTGGTCGTTGTAGCCCTGTTCAATGAACGCCGGAGGTGGTCCGCCGCGGCCGCCGCCGAAGCCCATCGACGCCATCGGCACTGCCACGGCCAGCGAGAGCAGCGCTGCCGCCACCGGCCAACGAAGGGATTTCTTCCTCATGGGAAACTCCTAAAGGGACTCGTTTCAATTCACAACGCCGGCACTCCGCCGGCGCGGGATTTGTCAGACTCAGGGGTTCACTGCTGAATTGCTGCCTGAAGTGGAAGTGGGCAAAACCTCGTTCGCCCAGTCAAAAAAGATCGGCCAGTTGGGGCCAAGCGTAACGCCCGCATCGTGCTGCCGCCACGCCAGATCCGTTCCGATCAGCACGTTGGCCGCGGGCATTTGCGCCGCGAGAAAATCGCCTGAGATCCCCAGGTCCGGCCGGCCCAGGAGCCGATAGACCGGGTCGGCCAGCACCACCGCCATGAAGCTGCCGTGCGGATCCACCCACGGGGCTTCGCCGCTCTGGATGCTGCCGTGGCTGATGAAAATCGGCCGCGGGGCGCATAACGCGATGAGCTCATGCGAATCCACCGGCAGATCGGCGGCGGTTTTGACGGGGCTGGCGCCGGCGTACTTCAAAAAGTTGCCGGCCATCCACTGATATTCGTTGGGGGCCGCAACATCCTCGACCGTTTCGCCGAAGGTGCGTCGAAAGAGCTTCGCCCCCGCCTCGCCGGATGATCCGACAAAGCCCACCGCGACGCGGGTATCGAACGCCTCGGTCACCAGCGCCGCTTTGCCAAAAATCGTCGAGCCCGAAACGCCGATCCTCCCGGCATTCACGCCGGCCTCGGGATGGTCCGCAAAATAATCGACCAGCCTGCTCGTGCCCCACTGCCAGGCCCGCAGAACACCCCAGTCGTCGGGCTTCCGCGGCTGCCCCCGGTTGGTCAGCCCGATGATGCCGGCGGTCGTGAAGGCGTTGCTGTTGGGTTGAATGCTCCCGGTGTAAATCTGCCCGAAGCCCCATCCGTGGGCGACCGCCTGCGCCATCCATGATTGTCCACCGCCACGGGGCGCCATCCCGCGAAAACCTGCCATGCCACCGGTAAATTCGAACATCACAGGGACCGGTCCCGTCGCCTGCGCGGGGACGGTGTAAGTCGCCTGAAGCGTGACGCTGATTTGCGGATACCTGGAATTGTCGACATGCCCGACCAGCGTGCGCGTGAGCGTTGCGATGGTCCCCGCGGTTCCCGGCGCGGGATTGGAAACGGTCCACGAGACAGCCGGAACATTTGCGGGAATCCGGCCGTAGATTTCGCGGGCAAAATCTTCTTCGATTTCAGCCCGGCGGGCGGGCCACTCGGCGGCGGACGTCACCTTCCGCCCATTGTTCATGACCAGCACATCGGGGATGCTGCCGGCAAAGGCATTCGCCCCGGATTCGTCAAAAGAAGCAGGGTCATCGGGGGACGGGCCGGGGCGAAGCACCTTGATGCCAAGCTGGTCCATCATGTTGCGATGATCGTCAAAGGGGGCAGGGACGCGCGGAGCGTCATCAGACCGGGTGAGCGAAACATCCTGATGGGTAACGGGGCGCGCCGCCGTGGTCGGCGTCTGCCCCGCCGGCATGAATGTCTTGTAGAGGATCGTCCCGCCGGTTGCCGCGACGACAACGCCCAGGGCGAGGGCCGCGGCCATTTTCATTTTCACCCAGAACATCGCCTTCATCGCGCCGTGGGCGACGGATGCCGAAACCCCTCCGGCCGCCGTCCCCTGGGCAATCGACAACGCACCGGTCGCCAGCACGGGGGCGAGTTGCCCCGGCGCCGCGACCGCCGGCAGCGATGCCAGGAGCGTTGCCAGAACCGCGGCGGAGGCGGTGACGCCCTTTCTTGCAAGGATGCGGCGCAGACGCGACACAGCCCGGCTGACGCGCTTTTTCGCCGCCTCTTCGGAAATGCCCAGCTGCGTCGAGACGCCGGCGATCGATTGTTCTTTAAAAAAACGCAGGGCCACCGCGTTGCGGTCCGCTTCGGGGAGCGCGGCGAGCGCCTCGTCGATATAAGCGCTCACGCGGGCCATGTCGGCTGAGGATTCGGTAGGATGGGTGGTAGACGGTCGAATGGCGGCTGCCTTTTGCTCGTGAATTCTCTGGCGGCGAATCTGCTTGAGGGCGTCGGCGGCGGCGAAGCGGGTCGCACGGATAAGCCAGCCCGGAAGCACCGCGCTCGATGCAATCGTCTTGGCCTTGCGGGCCAGGATGATGAACACCGCTTGGGTCACATCCTGGGCGAGGTGCACGTCGCCCACCTGCCGGAGCGCAGCCCCATACACCAGATCGATGTATGCGGAGACGATCCGGGCAAACGCTTCCTGGGAACCGCTCGCCGCAAACTCGCGAAGCGGGTCATGAAGTGCCTCTGTCGACATGCCACCACTATACGGACAGCCAACGACCGGCGGGACAATCAAAAACGCGGAAGTCTTATTTTCACCACTGCTCGGGGGTTCTTTCTAAGAGCGCAGCAATTTTTAACAATGCTTCAAAACAGGGCTTCAAAACACGGGCCGGGTTATTGAGCGGCGGGCGCACCCTTGGACGTCAGCTTCCCGCCCTCAAGCACCGTCGTCAGCACTTCCTCGGCCCGCGAGGTCCAGGCCTTTTCGATTTCCGCCGGGGCCTCATTGTTATGCCCTGCTTCGGGCATCGGCACGATTTCCTTCGGGCCAGGGATTTGGTTGTAGGCGGTCCAGATACCCACTGGCGAGGCAATCTGGTCAAGAAAACCCATCCCTATGAACGTCGGCGCCTTGATGCGCGGGGCGAAGTTCACCACATCAAAATAAAGACCGGTTTCGGCGACTTGGGGATTGCTCGAGTTCCAATTGGGGTAACCCACCTTGTGGCCATGGAGATCGCCATTGAAATCCGTTCCCGATGGAACCCACGCCACCGCTGCGGTGATGCCGTCATTGAGCCCCGCGGTCACCAGGGTCTGTTGCCCGCCCATGCTGGTGCCCATCAGGACAATGGTCTTGCCATCCCAATCCGGACGGGATTTGATGTATTGCACCGCACGGGTGTCGCGCAGGTACATGTCCAGGAAATAGCACTTTTCGCGGTCGGTGTTGCCAAAGGATTGGTAGCCATTGAGCTGCGGGGTCGGGCCTTGGGTGGGCGGGATGTCATGCGAATCCACATCCATGCACAGCCAGCCCTTGGCGGCCCGGTTGGTGACGTTCGTCACCGGCAGTGCATACACGCCGGCATATTGATACAGGATCAGCGCCGGGAATTTTCCATCCTTGTCCGGCTTGGCCAGCCAGCCCTGGACATGCGAATCAACGCTGTCGAGTTTGAACTGATAGACCTTCTGGCCTTCCGGATGTTGGTCGACCTCGGTGAGCTGGGGGTTGATCGGAACGGCAGCGAGCGCTTTAAGCTTCCCATCCCAGAAGGAATCAAAGTCCGCCGGCTTGGCCGCCGTGGGTTCGAGCTTGGTCGGCGCGATGGCCGCTCCGATCTGCCAGGCATGCTGAGGGGTGCCGCGGCCACGACCGCGTCCGCCAAACCCTCCGCCGAAGCCGCCCCTTCCACGCCCGTTCTGGGCGCCTGGCGGGCTGATCACAATAAAAACCATCTCCGGCTTGTCCGAGGGAACCTCAAGCGTCGCCTTTCCGGAGGACAGGTCAAGCTCGCCGGTCGTTGCGCCCTGCGCCACTTCATTGATCTGGATGGAATACGTATAAGGTTCTTTGGGCGGCGTGACGCCTTCCGGAATCGTGATCGTCCAGCCGGCCTTGTCGCCGACGTTGTAAATGCCGCCGGCATGGTAGGGCGTGAATTTCGGAAGCGGCGCTGGGGCGGCGGGCGGTTGCCCCGGGGCGGCGTCCTGCGCGGCGCACGGGAGCGCTCCGAGCACGGCCACGCTCAGCGCTGCCGCCAGCACGGAATATCGCTTGGATGAAGAAAAAACAGGACGATTTGCCAGCTGCATGTGGCCTCCTTCGCGGAATAAAAGAACCACGCCATCGGCAGAGCGCGGCGCACACGGAAGTGACGAAATCAGCCGCCTGCCGTCCGCATTGTGCTGCCGATGGCATTTACCGGCAAGCGCACGCGGGCCGTTCCCTGCTTCCTCCCTACGGCCCGTGGGAAGGGGCAGGGGACAAAAAAATGGACAAATTCACCGTGCGACGCCGGGCCGAACCGCGTCCCTCGATTCAGGGAGCCTCCCGGAAACCTGAGGCTGCTATACTTCTTTCCACAGGCGCCCCGAACCGCGCCCGGCCGTTTACTTTGCCGGATTTGCCGCAGCCACCATGTTTTATGCCCCACATATCGATTCGCTCGAACTGCCTTGTGATCGCCTGCCGCGGGCATTTGACCGGCTGACCGTGCTGCACCTTTCAGATCTGCACATCACGCGCTGGACGCGCCGCCTCGATCGCTGGCGCGACGCGCTTGCGGGTTATGCACCCGATGTGCTGGCGATCACCGGGGATCTCGGCCACCGCTCCTGGCACTGGAAGACGACCCTGGCCTCGCTGGAGAAGCTGCTCGAACCGCTTTCGCCTCGACTGGGGACCTATTTCATTCTTGGCAATCACGATTCACTGAAGCTCGGCCCGGCGCTCGCCGCGACGCGCGATGCCACGGGCAAGCCGCGCATCATGCTTCAGAATCAAACAGTGTTCATCACGCGCTCCGGGAAAGGGTTCGCCGCCCATCTTGCCGAACCACCGGCGAAGCTTCCCGCCGCGGCGCCACCTGCCGGCGAGGCCGCTCCGCGCCTGGCGCTCGTGGGCGTCCACCAGCACCGGCGGATCGACACCGATATCCCGCTGGCGATGCGCTTCGTGGCCCCCGAGGATTTTAAATTGCTGCTGATGCATTATCCCGATCTGGTCTATCCCGCAGCCGCCGCCGGGGCCGACATCTGCCTCGCCGGGCACACCCACGGTGGCCAGATCTGCTGGCCCGACGGCAGCCCGATCTTCCGGCACGACACGCTTTCGGCGCCCATGTGCACGGGCGTCCACCGTGTGAACGGCGCGTGGATGGTTGTGAATCGCGGAATCGGCTCCGCGGGCATCAAGATGCGAATGTTCTGCCCCCCGCAGGCCATGATGATCACCCTCCGGAACGTGGAAGGGGAAGGAATTGCCCATACCCGAACCAATTAGGCCGGGTCGAGGCCCCAAGCGACGCCGTTTCGTCACAGCTCAACTGTATTATTAACGGCCCACCAACCTGAAAACCGCTTGTTTTCTCGCGGCCCAGTCTTTGCGTTAACGAAGTTCGAGCACATGAGCCACTCGATGGCCCGTGCGGACCCGCTCACGTGCGACTCTTTAGCGCGACCCCTTACCGGGCGCGGAGGGATCTACCATGCTTGGCACTATTCTCCTGGTCGTGTTGATTCTTCTGATCGTCGGGGCGCTCCCCACCTGGGGATACAGCCGCGAATGGGGATATTTCCCCGCGGGCGGTCTGGGACTGGTCCTGATCATCATCCTGATCCTGGCGTTCTTCCAGTACCTGCCGCTGTGGTGATAACGCGGCGGGATCTCCCGCTGGTCACGCCCCAAAAAAAGAGCCCGCGTTTGCCGCTTATTGGGCGATGGTCTCCGCAGTCTGCGGAACAGTCGCCACTTCCCGCGGCAAGAGCGGGCTCTTCCATTTCCAGTACACGATCGAATGCCAGAACCACTCCAGAGGCCCCTGGCGGAAGTAACGCAGCCAGATCGTCGAGGCCGTCAGTTGCAGGCACCAGGTGACCAGCACAATCGGCACCAGCTGCGCCCGCGAAAGCTGGCCAAAATAGCCCAGTCCGTGGCCGTAGAATATGAACGTGCCGATGACGGTCTGGCTGATGTAATTGGAAAGCGCCATGCGGCCGACGGAGCGGATCGGCACGAGGCAGGCGCGCAGCATCCAGCGCGAAACATCCGCCGCCCAGATCGCCAGTAGCACGCCAAAACACATGTAGCCAAACGTGCAGAGCAACGAGCCCCAGTAATTAAATTCCACGCCGATGCCCCACAGGGAAAAAAAGTCACGGCCCTCCACCCAGCCGGACCGGTCGTTGTACATCACGCCCAGCCACGAGATCATCCAGCCGATGACCGTGACAATGCCGGCGATGCTGGCATACGCTTCCTTCGACCACTCCCCGTGAAAGAACCGCCGCCGCTGCAGCGCCATCCCCAGGAGAATGCATCCGCCACAGCGGAGGAATTCCCAGGTTGGAAATCCCTCGAGCAGGGTGCGGATTTCCTCGTAGGCGCGGTGCTTCATTTCGTTTTTGTAGCTGCCTTTGAAGGTCTGCGTCTGCCAGTCGTATGTGCCGCGGTAGGCTTCGATTTCACGGTTGTTGCCGCCGCGGTAATAGTCCGAGTCGACGCGGTCGAAGAAGGTCAGCGGGTTGATGTCGCGGCGGAAATGAATGCCCGCGACGTCGGTCACCGGCACATCCAGGTGGTTCGCATACGCCATGTCGATCGCGGTCACCGAGCAGATCATCAGCATGCCGATGCCGGTGAGGATGGCGGGATAAAACCGCCGGATGGGAAAGAGAATCAGGCCGCACAGGGCATAGGCTGTGAGGATATCCCCGTACCACATGAAGAAGGCGTGAATGAGTCCAAAGCAAAGCAGCACCCCCATCCGCGCATAATGCACCGCCCAGGGATTTCGCCCGCGAATGCCGGCCCGTTCCCCCTGCAGAAGAATCCCCGCGCCGAACATGATGGAGAACATGGTGATGAACTTCATGTCGGCAAATTCATGGATGACCACGAACGTCCAGTAGTTCACGCCGGTGAGCACTTCCTGGCCGCTGCCGCCGGGGAAGGCGTTTTGGGTGTAGCTCCAGTCGGGGGAATAGAGCGTGGGGTTGGTATAGGCAGACTGCGGCATGGACATGGTCCAGGTGTTCATCAGGAAGATGCCCAGGATGGCAATGCCGCGGAGGAGATCGAGCGAATCGATGCGCGGGCCCAGGCGCGAGAGGAGGGAACCTTCCACGGGCGGAGAACGATATTCGATCGCCTGAGACATTTTTGAATTCCCGGAGATGGATGCAGAAAGCATAACGCACAACCCGGGCGGAAAGTACACCGGGCGGGCCGGCGGGGGTATACTTCGCCGCGTTTTGGCTCTGCCGTGAGCACTTCTTTTTGCGGAGCGGGCGATGCGAAAATCCCGGTTGGTGGGTGTTGTTGGTTCCCTCCTGTTTGTGGGCGTGATGAATTCGGCACATGGACAACAGATGGAGCAGATCGCTTCCGTCTCCAACGGGATTCACTTCCCCGTCGGCGGCGGGGAATTGCGGATCAAGTCGTACAACGGCGATCCGAATATACTCCGGGTCACCTTCAGCCCGGACAGGGGGATTAACCCCGCATTTTTTGGCCGTTCAAGTTTTGCGGTGCTGCCGGAAGCCGCCAACGGTCCGCAGGGCCAGGCCGAGCAGGATCAAACGACGGTGACGTTTGCGACACCGAGCATCAAGGCGGTGGTGAACACGGAGACCGGGGCGATCACGTTTCAGGATGCGTCGGGCAAGGCAATTCTGGCGGAAGCGGGGCGAACGATCGAGCCGGCGGAGGTGCAGGGGGAGCAGACGCACCACGTCCGGCAGCAATGGTTGCCAGATGAAAAGGAGGCACTCTACGGCCTGGGACAGCACCAATTCGGGCTGGCCAACATCAAGGGTTACGACATCGACCTCTGGCAGCACAACACCGAGATTGCCATTCCGCTGCTGGTGTCGTCGAAGGGGTATGGGATTTTCTGGGATAATACGTCGCTGACGAAGTTTGGCGATCCGCGGGAATTTGCGGCGATACCGGCGGATCATCTGGTGGATGCGGGTGGAAACACGGGCGGGCTGACCGAAACGCCATTTTCGGGCAGCAACTGGGGGACTTGGACCATGGGCACGCCCGGAACGCCGCGCGTGGAAGCCGGCGTGAATATCGATGGGGCTGCGGGGGGAGGCGGCGGGGGGGGACGCGGACGCCGGGGCGGCTTCGGCGAATCGGCGCTGCGCTGGGAAGGGCAAATCAAGGCGGATGCCGCGGGAACCTATCAGTTCCGCCTCTACGCCAACGGTGGCTACAAGATGTGGCTCGATGACAAACTCGTCGCCGACCACTGGCGGCAGAACTGGCTCCCCTGGGATGACATCACTAAGGCGGAGTTTGCGTCGGGTTCGCTTCACAAACTCAAGGTGGAGTGGATCAAGGATGGCGGAAGCTATTGCCGGCTCACCTGGCAGCCGCCGGCCGGGGATTCGAAAGGTTCGGGCAACACGTCGCTCTGGTCGCAGGTTGGCGGCGGCATTGATTATTACTTTATTTATGGCGGCGGAAGCGCAGGCAAGCCGGCGACTATCGACAACGTAATCGCCGGTTACCGCAAGCTCACCGGGCAGGCCACGATGATGCCGGCGTGGGCGTTTGGCTTGTGGCAGTCACGCCAGCGCTACGAGACGCAGCAGCAATCGCTCGACGTGGTGAAGCAATTCCGCGACCGCAAGATCCCCTTCGACAACATCGTGCAGGACTGGATGTACTGGCCGGAGAACTCGTGGGGGTCGCAGGATTTCGATCCCGAGCGGTTCCCGAATCCGGATCAGTGGGTGAAAGACATTCATGCGCTCAATGCGCACCTGATGATTTCCGTGTGGGGAAAATATTATCCGACGACGGACAACTACAAAGCGATGAATGAAAAAGGATATATGTACCCCATCTCGCCGGTGCGCGACTGGGTCGGCCGTGGGTACCAGTATGCGTTTTATGATGCGTTCAATCCCGGCGCGCGGGAGATGTTCTGGGACCAGGTGAACAAGAAGATTTTTTCCAAGGGCGTGGACGCCTGGTGGATGGATGCGACCGAGCCGGACCTGGTGCAGCCCTCGCCGCCGACGTATGAAAAAATGCTCGCGGACGCTCCGAAAACCGCCGCGGGAAACAGTGCCGCAGTGCTCAATGCCTATCCGCTCTTGAACAGTGAAGGCGTCTACGAAGGTCAGCGCAAAGCCGCCCCCGACCAGCGCGTCTTCATCCTCACCCGCTGCGGCTTCGCAGGCCAGCAGCGCGATGCGGCGGCCGTCTGGTCCGGCGATATTTCCTCCACCTGGTCCGCCATGAAAAAACAAATCGCCGCCGGCCTGGGCTACTCCATCAGCGGAATGCCCTATTGGACGATGGACTCCGGCGGCTTCTCCGTCCCCTCCAAATTCTGGCGCAACAACCAGCTCCCCGCCGACGCCCGCGATGAATGGAACGAGATGAACACCCGCTGGCTGCAATTCGCAGCGTTCGTTCCGCTGATGCGCGTACACGGCGAGAGCCCGCACCGCGAGATGTGGGAATTCACCGATGAACCCGGCGGCGATCCGGAAAAATCCGCGACCTATCAGGCCCAGCTCAAAATCGATCGGCTGCGGTATCGGCTGCTGCCTTACATTTATTCGGTGGCCGGAGATGTCACGCAAAATGGCGGCACCTTCATGCGGCCGCTGGTGATGGATTTTCCCAACGACCCATCGGTGCGGGACGTGGCGGATCAATACATGTTCGGCCCGGCGTTTCTGGTAAGCCCGGTGACGGAGTACAAGGCGCGGTCGCGCATGGTTGCGGTGCCCGGGACGCCGGGCGGGTGGTACGATTTCTGGAGCGGGCGGAACTGGCCGACGATTTTGGATAAATCCACACGGGCCGAGGCGGACGCGCCGTTTGATGAGATCCCGCTGCATGTGCGCGCCGGGTCGATTGTGCCGCTGGGGCCGGAGTTGCAATACATCACAGAGAAAAAAGCCGATCCGCTCACGGTCTATGTGTATGCCGGAGCGGACGGCGATTTTTCGCTCTATGAAGATGACGGCCTGACCTACGGCTACGAGAAGGGCGCGTTTTCGCGGATCCCGATGCACTGGTCGGAGAAGGATCGGACTTTGTCTCTGGGAAAGCACGCCGGGACTTTCCCCGGGATGCTCGCGAGCCGGACGATTCGGGTGATTCTCGTTGCCCCGGGAAAGCCGGTAGCCTACGGAGTGGATGCGGCGCCGGACAGGACCGCCACGTACACCGGCGATGCGGTGGACGTGAAATTTTGACGCTGTGCCACCGCACCATCACCGGCCGATGTGCACCAGAACAGGATTCTCCCCGTGGCCCTTCTCCCGATGACCCAGCTCACCCCGGCGCTTCGCCTTTCCAACATGGGCATCGGCACAGCGCCCCTCGGCGGCCTCTATGGCGCGGCCGACCCGGCGCAGGGGGTCGCGATCCTGCACGCCGCACTCGAAAGTGGTTTGCGATATTTTGATTCGGCAATGCTTTATGGCGGCGGACAGGCCCTCGAAATCCTGGGCGCCGCACTCGGGCCCGATCCTTCTCGGCAGTATCCCGACCTCGTCATTTCCTTCAAAGTGGGCCGGCTGTTTGTCTCCGGCGCCCACGATCCTCACGCCAGCGGAAAAAGCCTCCATGCAACCGGCAGCTACCCGGCATGCACGCGCCGCTATGTTTTCGACTACTCGGCCGACGGCATTCGGCGGAGCTTCGACCAGAGCATGGACGCCCTCAACCGCGGGCGCGCGGAAGGGGGGCTCTCCGCACTTTCGCCCGGCGAACTTCCGATCATCGCCTATGTGCACGATCCCGGTGTCGCCGAACACGGGCCAGAACAGCCGGCGGTGATGCGGCAGGTGCTTGGCGAAGCCTTTCCGGAACTCCGTTCCATGCAACGCCAGGGCCTGCTGCGGGCCTATGGCATCGGCACCAACGAAATCAGCCCGTGCGTCGCTGCGCTGGCCGATCCGCACATCACGCTGCTGATGCTCGCCGGCCACGGCACGCTCTTGTGCAATGGCGCACCCGCCGCGCCATCATCCATGCGCGAGCGAAGCGATGAATTCGATGCGCTTCTCGCGGGCCTCGCCGCCCATCCCAACCACCCCAAACTCGCCATCGCCGCCATCGGCAACTCCGGCCTCGCCTACGGGGGACCCATGTTCAATTACGCCCCCGCCTCTCCTGAAGTCCTCGCCTTCCGCGACCGCCTCTTTACCGCCGTGCGCGAATTTTCCGCCCAACCCATCTCCATCATCCGTCTGCTGGTACATTATCCGTTCGCGGCTTTTGGCAAGGCGGTGGCGACCGTGGTCCCCGGCCCGGGAAAAATGGCCGACCTGCCCCCGCTCCTCGATGCCTTCCGCGCAGGTCCCCCTCCGCAGGAGCTCTGGGACCATCTCTCCGCTCAAGGCCTGATCCGCAAAACGCTTCCCCCTTCCTGAAAGAAAGTGCCATGCCCCGCATCACCGGTTTCAACGTCTTCCCCATCGCCGTCCCGCCGGATGGTTTTGGCTCGGATCCGCGGAATCCCAACCCCATCTATTCCGCGGCGGTGCTGGAGCTTCTCACCGACACGCCCGGCCTCATCGGCGACAGTTTCGTTTTCACGCTGGGGCAGGGGCTCTGCGAGCAGGCGGTTTTTCTCGATCACACCGTGCGGCACTTTCTCTTTTCAGAGTACACCGCTCCGCCACTCGAACAACTCGCCGAAGGCCCGGAACTCGGAAATTTCTGCCGGCAGATGCTCGCCGACAGCCATTACAACTGGCTCGGCGGCGCCGGCGTTTCGCGGATGGCCATCGGGGCCATCGCCAATGCCCTCTGGGATTTGTGCGCCAAATTTCGCGGAACCACCGGCTGGCAATATCTTGCCGAAAAAACGCCGGAGGACCTCGCCGCGTTCATCGACTTCACGCACATACAGGATTTCCTCTCCCGCGAGGAGGCGCTGGAAATGTTGCGCCGCGCACAGGCCGGCAAAGTGCAGCGCATCGAGGCCCTCTACCAGCAGGGGCCGGCCGCCTACAACACCGCCGGCTGGAGCGCGGTGCCCGATGAAATGCTCGTCGCCAAAACGCGCGACATGCTGCAAAAATCCTGGCCGCAGATAAAGGTCAAGGCGGGGGCGAAGTATCCAACGGAGGGCCTTGAAGCAGCGCTGGCCTTCGATTTCCCCCGGCTCAAGAAGGTATTTGAAACGATCAGTCACGCGGCCTCCCAAATGAAGGTGGCGATCGATTCCAATGCGATTTTCGATCCCGCCACCGCGGCCGAGTACATCACGCGCCTCGCTGTCGCGCTCGATGATGCGGGCGGCCACCGGATCGCCTGGTTTGAAGAGCCGACGCACGCCGCGAGCGCACTGGGCCACCTGCAGGTAAAGCGGGCGATGCATGAGCGGCTGCGGGCGATGGGCCGCGAGCACATCGCGGTGCCGATCGCCACCGGTGAACATTGCCCGGCGCCGGTGATTTTCAAGGACATGCTTTCCGGGGCGCTCGGGCGAATCGACATTGTGCAGGCGGATTATTCCCGCGTCGGCGGCGTTGGTGATCTCATCGCAATCACGCTGATGGCCCGCAAAGCCGGCGCGCTGATCTGCCCCCACGCCGGCGGCATCGGCCTCTGCGAAGGCGTGGTGAACGTCCAGGCGTTCCACGAGGCGCTCTTTGGCCCGCAAGCGGGAGCGGTGGTCGAATTCGTGGAGGGCGGGCTCCATGAGGGCGTCTATCAATTCCCCGCGCGCGTGAAGGAAGGCCATTACGTCCTGCACCGCGGCCCGGTGGGAAATGCAACCGCCCTCACCGACCTCGGCAAGAACACGTATCGCCTCCCCGCGGGAAGCATCTGGCGCAAGCCGGAGAATCACGCCTGGGGCCACCGCCTCACCGTCAGCACGAAAGGAAACTCCTGATGTCCGCGGATTCCTCACTCGCCCATTCCGACACGCAGGTGCGCGGCATCTTTGAAAAATGCCAGCCTGCGGTGCTGATCATCGGTGCCGCCGGCCAGATCGGCGTGGAACTCGCCCAGCATTTTCTCACGCTCATCAAACCCGGCCGCCTGACCCTCGCCGACATCGGCCGCGGCGTCGACCGCCTCAATTCCCTCCCCCCGCTCGCCGCCGCGCGCAAAATCACCGCGGATGTCACTGATTTCCCCAGCCTTTCCAAACTCATCACAGAACTCCAGCCCGACATCGTCATCGACCTCGCCGCCATGCTCTCCAACCAGATGAAGGACCAGCCGCTGCTCGGTTTCGACATCAACTTCGGCGGACCGTACAACCTCCTCAAGGCCCTTTATCCCCTCCGCGCAGCGGGCCGCGAACCCATCCTCTTCGTCCCCAGCTCCATCGCGGCGACGGGCGTCGTCGGCTTGCCTCCCGAACAAGCCGCCGGCATCGCCGAGCAAAACACCGTCTACACCCCCCACGCCGGCAACCGCTACGGCCAGACCAAAGCCTCGCTCGAAGGCATCATGGGCGCCATGTCCCAGGCCCTGGGCATCAAGGCCATCGCCCCGCGCTGGCCCATCATCGCCAGCCCCACCAAAGTCGTCGGCACCGGCGCCACCGATTACGTCGTGCAGATCACGCGCTCCGCCCTCCGCGGCGAGCCCTACGCCTGCCCCGTCGCGCCTGACAAACATCTGCCCCTCCTCACCGGCCAGGACATGGTCCGCACCGTCACCTATCCGCTCGCCCGCGCCCTTGAAACGCCCTTCGACCAGATGCGCGAAAAAATGCTCCACGCCTACCACTACAACATCCCCAGCGTTTCGCTCTCACCGCGCCAGCTTCACGACGGCCTGCTCACCGCGCTGCCGCCCGCGCTACGCCCGCGGCTCAATACCACCTTCGATGCCGGCAACCCCATCAATCTCCTGCTCAACGTCTACTTCGAGCGCACCGAAGGCGCCGCCATCCGCCGCGACTGCTTCGACTTCCACCTCGAGCACGACACGCTCGACAAATTCGCCCGCTACGTGCTCGATGCCTTCACCGCCAATCCGGAGCTGCTCGTCACCCCTGGGGATCCACCGGAGAAACGCGCGGACATCCTCGCCTGCTGCGCCGCCGTCACCAGCCCCCGCCCCCGAGCCTGACATCGTCGATCATTATCGGCACGCATATCTACGCACAGATTTTTCCTTCCCCTCCCCGGGGGAGCCTCGCCCGCCGCTCTTCAAGTCGCGGAAATTCCCACCCGATGCGCCTTGCAGAACTCCCCTTTTTTGGAGGCCACCCCAATGCGCGCCGCAAACCATTCCGCCGATCCCAAGGATGCCGCCCTCGCCAAGGCCGGGCTGGAGATCCTGCAATCCACCCTCGCCTCGACCGCCGGAAGCCCGCCCGCCCAAATCGAAAATCAACAATCCAAAATCGAAAATCCCGATGGCCTGCACTTTACCCCCGATGAACTCAAAGACATCGATTCCCCCCGCGAATTCATCCAGCTCCTCCGCTCCAAAAACATCAAGGTCGGCAAAATCAAGGAGGCCATCCGCTACGAAAATGAACTCCAGCGCCTCCAGATCGAGCTCGTAAAACTCCAGCGCTGGATCCAGGAAAAAGGCAAACGCCTCGCCATCCTCCTCGAGGGCCGCGACGCCGCCGGCAAGGGCGGCACCATCCGCCGCTTCATCGAACACCTCAACCCCCGCGCCATGCGCGTCGTCGCCCTCCCCAAGCCCACCGAGGAAGAACATGGCCAGTGGTACTTCCAGCGCTACATGAAACAGCTCCCCAACAAGGGCGAAATCGTCTTCTTCGACCGCAGCTGGTACAACCGCGGCATCGTCGAACCCGTCAACGGCTTCTGCTCGCGCACCGAGTATGAACGCTTCATGCAGCAGGTCCCCGAGTTCGAGCACATGCTCGTCGAGGATGGCATCGTGCTCGTCAAATTCTGGTTCTCCATCTCCAAGGAAGTGCAGCTCTCCCGCTTCGAGTCCCGCCGCGAAAACCCGCTCAAGCAGTGGAAGCTCAGCCCCCTCGACGGCCGCGCCCAGGAACTCTGGGACGCCTACACCCAGTACAAGGAAGTCATCTTCTCCCGCACCCACACCAGCTTCGCCCCCTGGATCATCGTCAAAGCCAACAACAAAAAGAAAGCCCGCCTCGAAAGCATCCGCTACGTCCTCTCCCTGATCGATTACGCCGGCAAGGAAAAATCCGGCTGCTCCCTCTTCCCCGACCCCAACATCATCACCCGCTTCCACCGCAACGCGGCAAAAATCGATTGAACCGCCTTGC
>Ga0265314_10000666_pt1 | contig 42060 bp, 40 predicted proteins | sample 4126metaG_FD_203106 | JGI IMG/M metagenome (GOLD analysis project Ga0265314, IMG submission 203106) | Rhizosphere microbial communities from Carex aquatilis grown in University of Washington, Seatle, WA, United States - 4-1-26 metaG | ecosystem: Host-associated > Plants > Roots > Rhizosphere >...
TCGTCAGTTGAAATAGCGCCTTCGAGTCTTGCGTCAACGCTGGCGGAGTCACCACGCTTGCCACTTTGCCGGTCCATGGGGACTTGATGGCTTTCCAACTCTTCCCGGAGTTCCCGCTGAAGAAGAGCGCGCCCTCGGAATCGACTGAGAGCACAATTTTGCCGCTCTTCACCTCTATGCGGGCAGGCAGTTTGGGGGACAAAAGTGGCGCCTCGGTTGGCGCCGCCTTTTTGCTCCTTCCCAATTGTGAAGACTGAGTTTGCACAACCGAAGCATTCGCTTCCACTTGCACCGTCTCTGCTTGGGAACCAACCTCTAGCCTGGCCGTCACGGCGGCCATTTGCTGGGGCTGTACCTCCACTCGCTGGGTGGTCTGTCGAAACCCTGGCGCGGTAATCTGCAATTCGTACTGCCCAGGAGCCAAGCCGCTGAATTTGAATTCACCGGAGGGGTCGGTGCGCGCACTGGTTCTGTTGTTGCCGGCCAGTTGGCGAAGCTCAACGGTCGCCTGGGGGACAATTGCTCCGCTTGGATCGGTGACCGTGCCGGAAATTCCGGACGGGACTGCCTCCGTCTGAGCAACGATAGCGGACGGCTGTGGCGGGAGCGGAGCGGCTGTTTGCGCAGCACTGCTGTCTTTGCTGCGAGCCGTCTCGGCAGCAGGTGGCGGCGGCGCGATGCGCGGAGCTTCGGGCGACTTCACGGGAGCGGGCGGCGGATTTTGAGCAGGTAGTTCCGCACTCCGGAGTCGCGCGGAAGCGCTTGCCTCGGGTATGCCAGGCTTCGGTCCCGGTGTTTCCACTCGATTGTCCGGGGGTGACAACGGCGCCTGCGCCAAGCGGGCGGTCAACTCCGGCTGCCGCGCTTCTGGCCCGGAACGCAAGTAGAGCCAAGTTCCGATGATGGCCACACAGACGGCCGCTGCCGCCGCCAGGAGCGGGATCGGCTGGAACCACCGCCGTCGTGTGGAAATGGGAATGGGCGCGGCCGGCGAAACGGGTACGTCCTGCGCCAGGAACACAACGTCGCGGCAGCGCGCACATTCGGCAAGATGCGCCAGACATTGCGCGCGTTCGTGTTCCGGCAACACGCCTTCGATAAAAGCGTTGAGCGAGTCCGCGTCGAGATGGAGTTGCTCTCTCATGTTTGCCTGAGGTCCGGATCTACTCCCTGTTCTGGGAACGTTCCAGGTTGGGAAGCTTGCAGTAAGAGGCGAAGATTCACGTCGAGATCCCGCGGGTCGGTCGCCAGCGCTTCCTCGGCAGCCGCCTCGCTGAGACCGGATGCCTGCAGATTCTCCAGCAGCCCCTCGTGTAACCGGGCGGTCAGGCGCTGCAGCCGGCGGCTTACCGTCGCCTCATGGACTCCGAGAACCCGGGAGATTTCAAGCAACGTCCGCCGGTCGAGAAACCAGGCGGAAAGAACGAAGCGATCTTCCTCGGCGAGACGGCCGAAGGTCGTACTCAGGGCGTGGCTAAGCCGCGAAAGCGTCTCCGCTGTCGGCGTCGTGCCAGGAGACACGGCGCGCAGTTCGTGAGTGGGAAGAGGCGTCTCACGAACCGTCCGCCGATGGTGGTCGACGTTGCGCTGTGCTAGTGTCGCCCGCAGGAAACCAATCAACGATCCCCGTCCGGAATAATAAGCCAGCGGCGAGCGGCGCTGCCCGCCCCGATCCGTAACCCCAAATAGATCGGCGTAGAGCGAATCGGCGAGCTCACGCCCGCTTGCCGCTGAAGATGTCATGCTGACGGCGGCTTGAATCAAGAGCTCCCGGTAGCGGGTCATGAATTGTTGCCAGGCTGTTTCGCGCCCCAGAGCACAAGCGTGCGCGAGCGCAAGATCACGCAGTTGAAGCGATCGCCAGAACGCAGTGACTTGCGGCCGCGTCGCTACCATTCCCGGAGCCAGCCCGTAGTTGTATTTGACGCCCAGCGTGAGCAGCAGCGTCGCCAGTTCATCCTTCCCGAGACCGACGGAATCAGCTTCCGCCTCCCGCCACAAATCGTCGATTTCAATCGTCTCAACGCCTTCAGTAGCGGGCGATAGAGACGAGCGATCCGGAAAGTGTGGCGGCGCCAAATCCACGCCCTCACTATAGCCGAAGATGGAGGTTTGCTCAATGCACGATGCCGTAGCATACACTCAAACTAAGTGCGCAATCGGGGCTATGCCTACACCACAATCATCAGTAGCAAATACCATGGCCAAACCCTGCTCTCCCACTTGGCAAGCCTTTACCCGCACTCAACCCCACAAGCCTGGCAACAAAAACTGAATCATAGCGAAGTCACTCTCGACGGCGTTACCGCCAGCGGAAGCGAATCGGTCACGTCGGGCCAAACGCTTGTCTGGAACCGTCCGCCCTGGATCGAACCTGACTCCCCGCAGCACTTCGAAGTCCTGTTTGAAGACCCCCATCTGTTGGCAGTCAACAAGCCCAGCGGACTGCCCACCCTCCCCGGCGGCGGCTTCATGGAGAACACTCTCCTGCACTTGGTGCAAAAGCAAAGTCCCAACGCCAATCCGGTCCACCGCTTGGGCCGAGCCACCACCGGCATCGTCCTCTTCGCCAAAACCCCGCAGGCGGCCTCGCATCTATTCGCAGACTGGAACACGCCCAAGATTCAAAAAATCTACCGCGCGCTGGCGCAAGATATTGCCCGGCACGACGCCTACGAAATCCTCACACCCATCGGACTCGTCCCTCACCCGCTCATCGGTTCCGTGTGGGCCGCGAACCCCAGCGGCAAACCGTCAAAGTCCGTGGCAAACGTCATCTCCCGCACCACCAGCACGACGACATTTGAGGTAACCCTGCACTCGGGCCGTCCCCATCAAATCAGAATCCATCTGGCATCCATCGGTCATCCCCTGGTAGGCGATCCTGTGTACGGCGCAACCGGCCAGCCTCTCGAAAATCTCCCCGGCCTCCCCGGCGACGGGGGATATTTCCTCCACGCCCAATATCTGAAATTCCCCCACCCGATCAGCGGAGAACGAATCAATCTTGAGGCAGCTTTGCCATCCGGATTCACATTGCATCCGGAGGTTCACCCCTCTAATCAACAGAGCTGAATGGCTGGTGATTGGTGTCCAATAAGTATATGGCGGTTCTTGTACCGCAACCATTGGGCATTCGGGTGAAGATTATAGCGGTCGCGACCTTTGTGTGCGTGGGGGCCGCAGCTGGCTTAATCGTTTGGACGCAATCCCACCAGCTAACGACCGCTCGCGAAATACTGCACGAGGCCATGATGGATTGGCAGTGTGCCGGCGAACGGCCGGAGTTGGGCAGGCAGATCTTTGAGCAGCAGGCGGCGCAGGGATACTATGATGACGCGGCCGCGACTGGAATCCTGTACCGGCGGCCGGATGATGTGCGATGGTCGGTTGTGGAATTGGCGAGGATTCGGGCCGAGAACGGGGATCTTTCGGGCGCCAAGGCCTTAATGAAGCGATTTGCCGGCCCGAGCCTCAGTGCATCGATCGCCGCGGTCATCGCCGTCGCTCAGGCGTCCAAGGGCGATCTGCAAGGCGCGCTCGAATTCGCCGCGACGACGGGGGTGAGCAGAGAGGAAGTCATGCTGGCTTATGCCCGGCACCAAATAGCAAACGGTGACTTTGCGTCTGTGTTGGAGACTGCGGCGCTGATGAAGTCAACCGATCAGATGTTCTACGAACTCGGAAGCGCCTTGGCGGGGCCCGGAGGGCAGAGGCGCGTTTACGAACTTGCATCCGGAATGAAGGATCATAAATTGGCAGCGAAATTTAAAAAGGACGCGCAAGTTATGCTCTGGCCCCCCGCAGGCATGGAAGTGAAACAGGCGAGTCCTTGCGAGATTGCCGCTTTTTCAGCCAAACAAGGGAAGTTTGACGAAGCGAATGCTCTTGTTGAGCAAAACAAGTGTGCAAACAACTGGTTCATCGCCATCACGGAGTACGCGGTCGATCCGGCGGGCGCGGAGCGCCTCTTGCGCGAAAGATCGAATGGCGACGATTTGGTCTTCGGCCTCGGAAAACTGGCGGTCGCCGCCGCAAGAATGGGGAACATTCCTGAGGCTCTGCGTTTCTTCAGCGATCTTCAGAGCGCTGCAAAAAACGATATCCTGGCGCAGGACAGGGTTAGTGATGCGGTTCACGGAATGGGGCGCTACTGGACGCTCAAAGGCGGCTCAAAGGTAGTCCTCAAATGGGCGCGCTCTAGACCGACGTGTGAACAGCGAGCCTGGGCCCTCCTCGGAATCGCCGAGTCTATTGGACACGTAAACGTTGGCGACTAGTGTTTAGCTATCCCGCCTTCGGCCGCTTCTGGTAACCCGGTCCTACGCCCACGGATAACACATGGTTTTGTTCTTCTCATGAGAGCGTAGGGTCCCCACCAGATTTATGCTGGAAAGACTACCCGATGCGCAAAGGTTTCACGAGAAAACCAAAACCCGACGAGCCCGCGACGCCAGGCAAAAACTACATAACGCCAAGCGGCCTAGAACGCCTCCACGATGAGCACCGCTTTCTCCTCACCAGGGAACGCCCGGCTGTGACCGAAGTAGTGAGGTGGGCCGCCAGCAACGGCGATCGCAGTGAAAACGCCGACTATCAGTACGGCAAGCGGCGCCTGCGCCAGATCGATGGGCGGATTCGCTTTCTCCGCAAGCGCATCGAAGCCGCGGAAGTGGTGGACCCGGAAGCTCCGCGAACCGGGCAAGCGGCCGCCAGAGCATTCTTCGGCGCGACTGTGCGCTATGCCAACGCCGCGGGAGTCGAGCGTGTGGTCAGCATCGTCGGTACCGACGAAGTCGATCTCGCCCGCAACCACGTCAGTTGGGTTTCGCCTTTAGGGCGCGCGCTGCTGAAATCGGCAGAGGGCGACAGCGTTTTACTCCAGGCGCCGGGCGGTGCCGAATACCTCGAGGTGCTCGAAGTGCGTTACCAGCGCATTGCGGTCGAACCGTTCCGTGAGCCGCCTGGAGCCGAGTCCTCGTCAAAGGGATCCTCTCGCTAGCGTCCGAAGTATGAAGTAAAATGAGGCCCGGAAGCGAGGTGCCCTGCAATATGAAACTTCTTGCGCTGCTGATGATCGCCTTAGGGTTCACGACATCGCCCATCGCGGCGCAATGGCTCAATTACCCGACGCCAAACGTACCCCGCACGCCCGCCGGCCAGCCTAATTTAAGTGCGTCCGCGCCGCGCACTCCCGACGGAAAGCCCGATCTGTCGGGGCTTTGGGAACCGGAACTGAAGGGCCGTCTTGGTGAAGGCACCATTGCGATCGCGGCCGGCGATGATCCCGTTACGCCTGAGTTCGTCAACATCGGCTTTCACCTTGAAGGAGGCTTGCCCTATCAACCCTGGGCCGCGCAGTTGGCCCGCAAACGCACCCGGGAAGAGCGCGGCGCAAACGACCCTCTCGGCAACGGTTTTCCAGTGGGAATTGTGCGTCTCCACTCCTATGCCACACCGCGGAAAATGATCCAGAACCCCGGACTGCTGACGATCCTTTACGAGTTAAACACGACCTTCAGGCAAATCTTTACCGATGGCCGTCCACTCCCTAGCGATCCTAATCCGACATGGAACGGCTACTCCAGTGGAACCTGGGAAGGCGATGTCTTAGTCGTCAAGACCAACGGATTCCGTGACGGCATGTGGCTCGATTCCGGCGGCAGCCCCTTGAGCGAGGGCGCCGTGATTACCGAAAAATTTCGGCGCGTGAACTACGGCCGCCTTGAAATCGAGCTTACCGTCGATGATCTAAAAACCTACACCAAACCCTGGACCGTCAAAATGGTGCAAACGATTAAGCTCGATACCGATTTGTTGGACAAGGTCATGCTCGAGAACGAGAAAGACATCAAGCACCTTGTGAAGTAGCAAGCGCCGGCTTCGCTGCCGGAAAATATTTTGGAACTTTGGCGTCGGAGGAGGAGTCCAACCTCGCATGATCCGCCCGGCTGGTCTTCTGCTTTGCTCGGCAATTGCGTTCGCCCAAACTCCCACGGAAAATCCCTTCGACGCCGCCAATCTAGCCCACTCACAAGCTCGCCAGAAGGGCGAATTTGCCGTCGCGACCACGCAGCGCGAGACAATGAATAGCCTCCTCGCAACCCAGTCCGCGAGCGATCCTCTCTTCGCCGGCCGCGCCCAAACCCTCGCGCAAATTTACGACAGCGACGGCATGAGCGCCAAAAGCCGTGCGGTTTTAGAAGACGCCTCGGCGCGCGCCCAAGCGGCCGGAGCTTCGGGCGCGGCGCGTGTGTCGCTGCTTGTGGGCCTGTCTTCTTTCTGGGAGAGGGATCGGAATTTGCTGAAAGCCGTCGCGTATATGGAGCAGGCAGTCACTGTCGCCGAGCAAACACCGCAGAGTGAGGACCGCAAAGCCGCGCCCTCTTCCGGATGGGTGGTTGGCATGCAAACCCGCGCGTATTTTGCTTCCTTCCCGGGGGGATCGCGCCTCGGAGCATTCGGCCCCGGTTTTGCTCCGACACTCGACCGGACATCTCTTTATACGCGGCTCGCCGACTTCTATCAGCGCCTGGGCCGGCGCGATCAGGCCGCCGCAGTGTTGGCGAAGATCAAGGCGCTTCCCGCGCAGCCCGACAATGGGAATTTGGCTCCGTATTACCAGCGACACGGCGACCTGGATCAAGCCGCCGCCATTTACAAAAAACAGATGGAAGAAGCGGCCCCCAATCCCCAGCAGATGGTGTTCCCGGCGCAGTCGCTGGCAAGCGTCTATGAGCAGCAGAAGCGTCCCGACGATGCCGCCGCTGTGCTCCAGGAAGCGGCCACGGCCCTCGATGCCCTAGGTAAACCTGAATTCGCCGCGCAGAGCGCTGGTTTGCGCCAGCGCTTGGCGACGTTGCTCTTTCAGAACGGCCACCCGGAAGCCGCCGATCAGGCATTCCCTCCGCCGGCCGACAACGGTACTGCGGCATCGCAGTTCACTACCGTCAGCTATGCCAACTATCTCGGTGCAACCAAGCGTGCTGCTGAGGGAGAAACTTTGCTGGCCGATTATCTGGCGGCGCATCCCGCCTTGAATGAGGGTGAGCAGGGAAATGTTCTGAATTCGCTCGCGAATCTAGCGGCCAATGCCGGCGACACGAAACGCTCCGAAGAGTATGGGCGGGAAGCCCGTGAAAAGTTCCGGCCGAAACAACCGCCCGCCGAAGTTACGCTCATTGGGCCCGCGCTGCAAAAGGCCCAAGCCGCGGCGACTACCGGCAATACGGCGGAGGCCGTCGCTCTTCTGACAGAAGCCATCACCCAATCCGCCAACGCGCGCGACCGCGACAGCTTGGGAAACATGGGCCCCACTGTGGCAAATGCCATCGCCATTAAAGCCGCAGTGCAGGCCGATGAGCTGTTTCGCAATATCTCGGAAGTAACGCAAAGCTGGTCGGCCGACACCCTGTCGCCGTGGCTTGCCACGCTCCAAAGCTACCCGCAGTTTCTGCTGGCCGAGCAGCGCGCCGGGGAAGTGCCGCCGGCAATCGCGCGCTACCAGGCCGCGCTCAAAACAGCCCACGGCCCCGACACAGGATGGCTCGAAGAGCCGCTCCGCTTAACCATCGATATGGACCGCGGACGCAACTTGCCGCAAGCCGCGATACCTGCCGCGCAGAACCTGCTCGCCCTCGAAGAGACTCTCGACGGGCCCGTCAGCGAGCCCGGTTATCGCGCCGCCGAAACCTTGGCGGATCTGTATCGCTCGACCAACGATAACGCCCGCGCACTGCTTCTCTATCAGCAAACGATCGCCATAGCCGACTCCATTTTCCCCGCCGACGATAGGCGGCGGATCCAGCCTCGCATGAATGCCGTCATGGTGCTCATTGCCGAACGCCGTCTCGACGAAGCCGAACAAATGGTGATCGAAGGCATGGCGCTCCCCATCGCCACTCCGCCCGGAAGCACCGGATTCGCACCCTTACTGAAGCAGATTCAAGCCCTGCGCCAAGTGCGATGAGTCAAATCTATCCTTGACTTATTCGCCCTTTGTTCGCTATTATTAATTAGCGAAGAAATAGCGAAAACGGAGATTCTCCCATGTCATCCTCCCCTCGCGTTGGAACAGCCGGCTGGTCCTATCAACACTGGAATGGTGTGGTCTATCCCAAGACCTACCCCTCGGGGTTTCATCCCCTGGAATTCCTGGCCCGCCGGCTCAACACGGTCGAAATTAACAGCTCTTTTTATCAGCCCCTCAAGCCCGAAGTGGTGAAATTGTGGATGCGGAAGGTGGAAGCCAATCCTCAGTTCCAATTCACCGCCAAACTGCATCAGCACTTCACTCACGGCCGGATCTTGGAAGAAAACGAGATCGCCCAATTCAAGGAAGGACTGTGGCCGCTCCATCGCGCTCGCAAGTTGGGCGCCGTCCTGATGCAATTCCCCTGGGCCTTCCGTTTTACGCCCGAAAACCGCGAGTTCCTGATCCGCCTGCGCCGTGCGTTCCACGAGTTCCCGCTGGTCGCCGAAATGCGCCATAGCAGTTGGCTTGCCGAAGAAGCCATCGGCACTTTCCTCGATTACCACGTCGGCTTTTGCAACATCGATCAGCCCGTATACACCAGCGCCATGCCGCCGACAGCTTATCTCACTAGCGGCATCGGCTATGTACGCTTGCACGGCCGCAATCCCAAAAATTCCCTGGGAGCTTTCGACCGCCAATCCCCCGCGCGCCTGCGCCAGCACGATTACCTCTACTCTGAAACCGAGCTCGAAGAATGGTCCAAGCGCATCGAACGCATCAACCGTTACGCCGAAGCCACCTTCGTGGTGTTTAATAACGATGCCGCCGGCAAGAGCGTCGTGAACGCCCTGCAACTCGAGTCCATCATTAACGGGCACCCCGCCGCCGCGCCCAAAGAGCTGCGCCGCCGCTTCCCGATGGAGCTCGAACGCTTCGGCCCGCGCCACTTCGAACAGCAATGTCTGTTCGACGCCGCCTGAAGCGCAAAATCGCTACAGTGGAAGAATGAGGATTCCGTTCTACCACGTCGACGCCTTTGCCGACACTCCGTTCGCCGGCAATCCCGCTGCCGTTTGTCCACTCGAAGAATGGCTGTCAGACGCCACCTTGCAAGCCATCGCGGCCGAGCATAATCTTTCCGAGACCGCCTTCTACATCGCGCGCGGAACGCACTTCGAGCTCCGTTGGTTCACGCCCGAAGTCGAAGTGGACCTGTGCGGACACGCCACCGTCGCCACCGCGCATGTAATCTTCGACGTGCGCCGCGAAAACAGCGGAACCCGTGTGACTTTTCAATCCAAGATCGGCGAACTCGGCGTCGACCGCACCCTGGAGCAGGGAAGTCCGCTCTACGCTCTGGACTTCCCCGCGCGCCCTCCGCAGCCTGCCGAAACTCCCGCCGATCTGGCGGAAGCATTGGGCGCCAAGCCGCATCAGGTCCTGAAGGCTCGCGATCTTCTGTGCGTCTTCAACAGAGAAGACGAAATCCTCGCGCTGAAACCCGACTTTGCCAAAATCGCCGCGCTCGACAGCTTCGCCGTAATCGTCACCGCCCCCGGCAAGGATTGCGATTTCGTATCCCGTTTCTTCGCGCCCGCCAAAGGCGTCAACGAGGACCCGGTCACCGGCTCGGCCCACTGTACGCTGATCCCCTATTGGTCCGCGCGCCTCGGCAAAACCCAATTATTCGCGCGCCAGCGTTCACGCCGCGGCGGAGAATTATGGTGCCGCGACCGCGGCGACCGCGTCTCCATTGCCGGCCGCGCCGTCATGTATTCGGAAGGTGTTATTGAACTGGAGACGTGACGCCGCCCACCACCAACACCGGCGCGTCCACCTGATGCCGCACCGCGTTGATGGTGTTTCCGAACATCAAGTCTTTCAGACCGCGGTGCCCGTGAGCGCCCATCACGATTAAATCCGGGTGAATCTCGCGGGCCTTACGCACAATCGCGTTGGTTGGCGTGAGCCCGTGCTGAATCGTCAGCTCCGCCGCAATTCCAGAATCGGCCAGAGACTGCACGATCGCGCCAAAATATTCCTCGCCTGAGATAATTTCCTCGGTTGACGACAGCGAACCGAATAACTGGCTGGTGACGCCCTCCTCGACGTGCAGCAAATGCAGCGTCGCCCCGTGCGAACGCGCCAGTGCGACCGCGTGCGCAATGGCCGCGCGATCGTGCGACGAATGATCCAGCGGCACCAGAATGTTTCGATAATGCGGCACCGGCAGGTCCACCGCCACCGCCGCTCCCGTGCTGACAGTCTTCGCAACCGGCATCGTCGTCCCCACGAAAGTCACCCGAGCCAGCAGCGCCAACACCACCGCGATCGGCACCCCCGCCACTAGCGCATGCCACGCGCTCTCCGCCATCCACGGGCCGATCGTCGTCGCCACCAGCCACAAATTCAGCGCAATGATCAGCACTGCCGCACCCCAGGCCAGCACGCGCACCCAGGCGCGATTGGCAAACTCGCCCATGCGCCGCGAGTCGTTGGTAAAGCGAATCAGCGGAATCACCGCGAACGGCAGCTGCATGCTCAGGATCACCTGGCTCAGGATCAAAAGCTTGTAAGTCCCGTTGTCTCCCAAGTAGTAAATGGTCAGCACAGCAGGAATGATCGCGATCGCCCGCGTGACCAGCCGCCGCAGCCACGGCCGCAGCCGTAGACTGAGAAAGCCTTCCATCACAATCTGCCCGGCGTAAGTTCCAGTGAGCGTCGACGATTGTCCGCTCGCCAGCAGCGCCACCGCGAACAAACTCCCCGCCAGCCCCATTCCCAGCAGCGGAGTCAGCAGCAATTGCGCCTGTTCAATCTGCGTCACCAGAATGCCGTGCTTGAAAAACACCGCTGCTGCGAGCACTAGTATCGCCGCGTTCACGATCAGCGCGCCGTTCAGCGCCAGCACCGAGTCGAACAAATTAAAACGGCAAGCCTCGCGCCGCTCCGCCACCGTTTTCCCCAAGCGCCGCGTCTGCACCAGCGCCGAATGCAGGTACAAATTATGCGGCATCACGGTAGCTCCCAGGATCCCGATCGCGACATATAGACTGTCGCTGTTCAGCCGCGGCAGAATTCCCGCCACCATTTCGTGCCACACCGGCCGCGCCCATACCAGTTCCACCAGGAAACACCCGGTCACGATCGCGATCAAGCTCAGGATCACCGCCTCAATCAGCCGGATTCCGTAACGCGAGAGCCACAACACCAGCAGCGTATCCAGCGCCGTCACAACCACGCCTGCCAGCAGCGGCAGGCCGAATAACAACCGCAGTGCGATAGCCGCGCCCAAAACCTCTGCCAGATCGCAAGCCGAGATCGCGATTTCGCACAGCACCCACAGCGCGTTGCACACCCGCCGCGAATAGGATTCCCGGCAAGCCTGCGCCAAATCCCGCCCCGCGACGATTCCCAACCGCGCCGCCAGCGTCTGCAGCAGGATCGCCATCAAGTTTGAAACCACCAGCACCCACAGCAGCCGGTACCCGAACCGCGCCCCGCCTTCCAGATCCGTAGCCCAGTTCCCCGGATCCATGTACCCGACGCTCACCAAGTAAGCCGGCCCCGCAAACGCCAGCATCCTTCGGAAAACCGTCAAGTTTGTGGTGGATACGCTACCATGAACCTCCGGCAGCGAAGCCCCAGCCGTTGATAGCTCCGATTTCATCACGACAGTTAACTATAGTTTACACCAGGCAACATCCCGCTTGGAGATGCTTTTCCGGGAACCCCGCCGACTCCGTCCCCGTAGAATGGTATAGGAGGCCCGATGATCCGCCTGTCTTTCCTTCCGCCCCTAGCGTTTCTTTTAGCAGCCGCCACCCAAGCCGCCGTCGACCCCGCGCTTCTAAACTTAGCCCCACCGGAAGCCAAAGTTCTCTACGGGATCCAAGTCCAAGCCACGTTAGCGTCGCCCTTCGGGCAATTCGCGTTTTCCCATCTGCCCGCGAACGCGGTGACCCGCTTCGCCGCCGCCACCGGATTTGAAGTGCAGCGCGATCTCCAGGAAGTTCTGGTAGCCAGCAACGCCTCTGACGGCAGCGATGCCTTGATCTTCGCGCGCGGCGCTTTCCCCTCCGACAAGTTCATCGCGCTCGCCTCAGTAACCGGCGCGACCGTCTACGATTACCACGGCGTATCCGTGATCACCCCGCCCGAGCGTAATACCAAAGTCTTCGCGTTCCTCGACCCGTCAACGCTCGTGATCGGCACCGAGCCCGCCCTGCGCGACGCCATCGACCGTCGTGTCAGCGGAGCCGTCTTCGCCGGCCCGCTGCTGCAGAAAGCGAAAGACGCCAGCGCCGTCGCCGACGCCTGGTTCGCCACCGTCACCCCGCTGGTCGACATGATCCCGCCCACCACCAGCGGCGGCATCTTCAACCCCGCGACGCTCCTCCAAAGCGTCATCGAAACTTCGGCCGGATTGCATTTCGATAACGTGGGCGTGACTGTGTTCGCCGAAGCCTTAACGCATTCCGAGACCGAAGCCCAAGGTTTGGCCGCCGTCTTGCGCTTAGCCGCCGGCATGGCGAAAGGTACCCCGGCCGCCGCGTTGCAGAATGCCCAGGTGACCGCCGCGGGACCGGTAACGCGCATTACGCTGAGCGTGGCCGAGCACGATCTGGAACGCTCGTTCCCCTCCACCGCCCCCCGCCGCGCCGCGCGAGTTGCTTTTTAGCGCCCGGCAGTGATGCCCAAACGGCTCTGCAAAATCACCAGCGTCCGCTCGAGCTGTTGAATGCGCGCCGCCTGCTGGCCGCTTTGCGCACGCAAGCGCGTCACCTCGTCCTGCAAAGCATCACGCTCCACCTTCATCGCATCCACCTCGTTGGCACTGGCTCCTTCCGGAGGCGTGCCCAGAAACCGTGACGCCTCTTCCATGTGCCCGCCGCCCGAAGTAGTCACCGCCAGGCGAACCTCTACGTCTCCGCTCCGGCGCATGTAGGTGAAACTTCCCTGCGCCAGTTCGCTGCGAGTCAACGGAATGCTGCGCTTCTCGCCGCCGTCGACGATATCCAACGTCCCCGCCGTAGCGCCCGCGATGCTCTGCGACGCGTGGTTCCAGTTGATTTGCAATTGTCCGTCGCGCTCGATCACGCCCAGCGACAACGGCTCCACGTGCAACTGCGGACCCAGAAATCGCAATCCCACCACCGCCAGCACCAGCGCCGCTGCCACCACCGCAATGATGGCCCACGGAATCTTGCGCCGCGTATTTGGATACGGCGCATACTGTGGAACCGCCTGCGCCGGTTGCCCAAACATAGGAGCTTCATACGCAGCCCGCTCCAGCGGCGTCTCTACCGTCTCCACTGTTTCCGGCCGCACGGTGTAGCGTGGTGTTGCGATGCGCTCGCCTGCCGCGTCCATCGCCGGGCGGCGTTCCCGTGGCGGACGATCGAGCAGCCCTGCCATGCGATCCGGGAAATTGAATTCCTGATAGCTGCGCTCGCCCTTGACGCTGCCGTCCGGCTCGCGCACGAAGAATCCCGCGCGCATAGTGCCGGTGCGCCCCGGATGCACCACCATAGTGACTTGCCATGGCGCCGGGAAAAACGCGTTGTAAGTATCCAGATCGGATTGCTGCAAAGTAACGTCGCTGCGCGTGTGCGATAAAAACCAGCCCACCACTTGCAGCCCTTCCAGGCGCATGTCTTCTTTATCCCGCGCCAGCTGCGCCGTCAGCGCTGCACGATCGTTATCGGAAAGATGAAAAGTAGGCCCGCGCGCATGTTCGCAGGCGATTTCGCGCATGGCCGTTACTTTTACAATGCGGTCCTGGCGCGTACCGTAAAGCACGCCACCCACTTCGATGCCGCCGCGCTGCAGGCGCTGAAAGCCGTCCGCCACAACTTGCCGGATCTCATCGATCACGATCAGAGAATACTCGACGTCCACCGGACTCTCCGGAACCACCCACGATCCGAATTTGACGTCACTCATGTGGACCGTCCCGGCCAGGGCCCCGGCAAAGGTTTGGCCAGCAGCGCCACGCCGTTGGTATTCTCAGTGTCCTGATCGTCCTCGTGCAAGTGATAATAATACGTCACAACACCCATCGCGCACGCGATCAGGATGGCGATCGCCAGGCACACGACGGCGATCCCGTTCCATGCCCTCTCCCGAGACACCGCCGCGACGGTTCCCAAAACAATCACCAGCGCCAGCGCGAACGTCAGCACCAGCTTGGCGTACCACGGCATTAAGTCCAGGTGGTCCTGCCCGCCCACCTGGCCCCACACCACTGTGATCGCCAGCAGCGCCAACAGGAACTCGCAAACGTAGGCGATGCGCAGCATGGGCAGGTGGCTGGTTGCGTTTCCGGGGACTACGCGACAGCCTTGGCTGCTGCCAGCGCCGCTTCGTAGTTGGGATGATCGCCCACTTCCTTCACGTACTCCACGTAGCGCAGGTTGTTGTTTTTATCCACTACGAAGATCGCCCGGCTGAGAATGCGCAGATCTTTGATCAGCGTGCCGTAAGCCTCGCCGAAAGAACCGGTCCGATGATCGGAAACCATCTTCACGTGGTCGACGCCGAACGCGCCGCACCAGCGTTTCTGCGCAAACGGCAGATCCATGCTGAAGGTGTAGATGCTCACGTTTGGCAGCTTGCCGGTCTCTTCCTCAAAGCGCTTGGTCTGCGCGTCGCATACCGGAGTGTCAAGCGAAGGGATCACGCTAAAAATGCGGATGCCGTCGCCGGTGGTCGCGAGCGTGACCGCTTTCAGCCCGTTGTCGACCGCCTCAAAATCCGGGGCCTTGTCGCCAACTTTCAATTCCGGTCCGAGAACCGTCAGCGGGTTCCCTCTAAGAGTAGTTGCTCCAGGTCTTTCCATATAGCGGTTATTCTAGCAACTCATCGAGCGCGGAAGCACTGGTCACCGGAAGATTACAGGCGAAATTCTCGCAGACGTAAGCAGTGGCGGCTCCTTCAATCGCCGGCATCGGTAGCGCCGATTGCTCGCCGCGCATGACCACCGCTCCTGGCAAGAATCGCCTGCGAATCGCCGCTAGCATCTCAACCATCGCCGGATCGTCGCGCGTCCCCGCCAGCACAATCTCCCGCGGACGCCCCAATGCAAACGAATGCGCCACCAGCATCTGCGGCACGCCCGTCCCGGCTTCTTCCATACGCGACGCGAACGCCCGCAGTGTATGCTCCGCCGCCGCGCGGAAATCAGCACGATCCGTCATGCGCGCGAGTCGCAGCAGCAGCATCGCCATCCCGGAGTTCCCCGAAGGCTCCGCCCCATCGTAATCGTCCTTCAATCGCAGCAGCGAGCCATCGTCAGTCGTGCTGAAGAAACCACCGTTCTCCGTATCTGCAAACAGTTCGATAGCCCGCTCCGCCAACCGCACCGCCCACTCGAAATCCCGCGCGTCAAAAGTAGCCTCGTATAAATCCAGCAACCCCAACCCGCAGAAAGCGTAATCGTCCAAAAACCCATCGATAGCCGATTCCCCTCCGCGATGCCGTCGTAGAAGAATCTGCCGCTGGTCGTCCCACAAATGCCGCCGCAGAAAATCCGCCGCCGCTCGCGCCGCCTCCGCGTACCGCGCTTCGTTCAGAATCTGCGCCCCTTTAGCGAACGCCGAAATCATCATCCCGTTCCACGACGACAAAACCTTGTCGTCCCGCAGCGGCCGCGGTCTCCCCGCGCGAATCTCCAGCAGCTTCGCCGAGGCTTGCTGCAACTCGACCCGCGCCCCAGCATCTTCCACCGCGTGCGCCTGATACAAAATATTCGCGCCCCGAAACTCGCCGTGCGGATCTTCTTCCACGTTCCCGCCCGCCTCGACGCCAAATCGGTAGCAGAACATCTCGGCAACCCGCGCCCCCAGCGCCTCCTCGATTTCCTGCTTGCGCCAAATGTAAAACGCACCCTCGCTCTTGTGATGCAGATCTGCGGGATCAGCAGCGCTATCCGCGTCCTCCGCGGAATAAAATCCACCGCCCGGATCCGTCATATCGCGCAATAAATAAGTGAAGATGTCACGAGCCGCCGCTGCATATTGCCCGTCACGCGTGATCTGAAACGCCTCCAGATACGACACCGCCAGTTGCGCCTGGTCGTACAGCATTTTTTCGAAGTGCGGCACAAACCACCGCTCATCCACCGAGTAGCGATGAAAACCCCCGCCGATCTGGTCGTTCATCCCGCCCTTGACCATCTCGCGCAGCGTCGTCAGCACCATCTCCAGCGCCTCTTCCTGCTTGGTCTCCGCGTAATACCGCAGCAAAAAATTGTGGATGCTAGGCCGCGGAAACTTGGGCGCACGCCCGAACCCGCCGAGCTGCGAATCGAACATCCGCCGGAACCCCTCGAACGCCCGATCCAGCACTTCGCGCCCGGCACCTTCGGATTTCGCACCCAAACTCGAGTACTCGCGCAACTGCTCGATCACCTTATCGCCCGAGTCCTCGATGCGCGCCCGATCTTGCCGCCACGCTTTCGCCAGTTGCTCCAGCACCGCCTTGAACCCCGGCCGCCCGTAACGATTGTCCGGCGGAAAATACGTGCCCCCAAAGAACGGCTTGCGCCCAGGAGTGAGCCACACCGACATCGGCCACCCGCCGCTTCCCGTCGAAGCCTGCACAAACAACATGTACATGCGATCCACATCCGGCCGCTCTTCCCGATCCACCTTAATCGCCACGAAGTGCTCGTTCAACACGCGACCAATCTCCTCGCTCTCAAACGATTCACGCTCCATCACGTGGCACCAGTGACAAGTCGAATACCCCACCGACAAGAAAATCGGCTTGTCTTCGCTCTGTGCCTTTGCGAACGCCTCCTCTCCCCAGGGATACCAATCCACCGGATTGTGGGCATGCTGTAAAAGGTAGGGGCTCTTCTCCAGAGCCAGGCGATTAGTGGGCACGACTTTAGCTTAATTCGTAACCGCGCGTAGCCAAGTCCGTCAGGATGACTTCGGAATCTTTGCCGTGCGCCGTGAACACATGCTGCACCGACTGGCAAACATGTTCGTAACCGCGCTCATAGAAAACCAAAATCGACGGCCCCGCCCCGCTCAGCGCACACCCCAGCAGCCCCTTCATGCGCAGCCTGCAGATCTCGACCAAGCCCGGAACTAAATGCGCACGATACGGCTGATGCAGCCGGTCTTCCAGCGCCGTCGGAAAAGCATCGGTGATTCCAGTCGCCAACGCCGTGATCAGCAGCGCACTGCGCTGAATGTTAAAAATGACATCTGCCCGCGAATAACTCTGCGGCAGCACCCGCCGAGCCTCCACCGTAGGCAGCAGAAAATCCGGTACCACCACCGCGATCCCAAATCGCGGATGCAATTCCAGCCGCGCCGCGTGCGTGACATCGCTCGAATCCGTCGCGCTCGCCACAATCGATCCGTGCACGCAAGCCGCGACATTATCCGGATGCCCTTCGATGCGCGCCGCCTCATCCAAAACCCGTCCCCGCGGCCAGCGCAGCCCCAGCATCGAACTGGCGATCACCACTCCCGCCGTCAGCGCCGCGGCACTCGACCCCAGCCCCTTCCCCAGCGGAATCTGATTATCCAGCTGCAACTCGATCGCCGGCATTTGCTGCTGCAGGTCGCCAGCAATCCGCACCGCCGTCTGCCAAATTAGGTTGTCTTCGCCGCTTGAGATGAGCGCCTCGTCGCGCCCGCTCACGCGAATACTCAACTTATCCGCCGCGCGAAAGCGGCATTCCAGGTAAACTCCTAAAGCCAGCCCCAGCGCGTCAAAGGCGGGGCCGAGATTTGCGCTGGATGCTGGAACTCGCAGTTTGCGGAAAGCCAAACAGCTATTCTGACACGGAGCCCCCCAATCCGGCTAGAATTGCATGTATGAGCGCTACCACCACCGCCAATTTAGGCGACAGCAGCTTCGCCCTGCCGGCGTGGAAAACCGCAGTCGGCCACGTCGCCGCGATCTCCGTCGCCATCATCTTCCTAGCCACAGGCATCGCCAAAATGGTGGTCCCGTTTCTCGTGCAGACCATGTTCGAGCAGTTGCTAGTGCCCGTCTGGGGCAGCATGCCGTTAGTGATCCTGCTCGGCATCGCTGAAACCCTGGGAGGCATCCTGGTGCTGATCCCGCGCTACCGCCGCTGGGGCGCGTGGCTGATTGCACTGATGCTGGTCGCCTTCATGGGCTACATCGGATTGCGTTACCAAGCCCTGGTCGGCCGCGATTGCAGTTGCTTCCCCTGGCTGAAGCGCACCGTCACTCCCGCGCTCTTCGCTGAAGACGGAGCCATGCTGTTAGCCGCCCTGCTCGCCGCCTGGTTCTCCCGCAAGCCCGTGAGCATGCGCTTCCCGATCATCGCGCTGGTAGTGATCTCCGTATTCGCGGGCGCGAGTCTCGGCTATAACAACATGCACCAGAGCGGCATCCAGGTGCCCCAAACCATTACCGTCGAAGGCCAGCCCTACAACATTCGCCAAGGCAACATCTTCCTCTTCTTCTACGATCCCTCTTGCAGCCATTGCGAAGAAGCCGCGCGCCACATGTCCACCTACGGCTGGAAGAAAGACGTGACCGTGATCGGCTTGCCCACCAACGATCCGCAATGGGCCGCATCCTTCCTGCATGACACAAAACTAGTCGCCAAGACTTCCACCGATTCCGCCTTGCTCCGCAAGCTATTCGTATTCACCTCGCCGCCCTACGGCGTAGTGCTCGAAAACGGCCGCGTGAAAAGCATCCTTACGCACTTCGACGCGCCCGAGCCGCAGCCCTCGCTGCAGCAATCCGGCTTCATAAATTAGCGCTCTTCCACCAGCGACACATTGCGGATCTCCATCGATCCCTCCGCCCGCGCCTGTCCTGAAGGCCTTCGGTAGCCGAGTGTAACCGCCATCAGCGCTTTGACAGCCGTAAATTCCAAGCTCCCGCCGCGCCAGTCTTCCGCGCTCTCCACCGAGCCCTGCTCATTCCACGCAATACCTGCGGGCGATGCCAATCCACGCGACCGCGCCTCCCAGTGCAGTGAATACTTTTTGCCCGCCTCCAGCACCACGAATTGCCGCAACAGTTCGCAAGACTCCGGCTGTTTCCCCGACAACAGAATTCGGTGTGCGCCCGGCAGCGATATGTCCGTCACCCCCGGAGCATGCGCCAAGCGCCAATCGAAGCCGTGCCCGCCCGGCTCCGTCGCAAAATCACCATTGGTGATCAATGCAGTCTGCCGATGCCCCAGTTGCTCCCACAACTCACGCGCAGCTGCAATTTTTCCGGAATCAATAAGCACATCGCACGCGCTCTCCAACAAAAGACCATCCGCAGCCCTCCGCAGCGCTGCCAGCTTCAACGCCACCGGAGCCACCGCCTCCCGGTGTTCCTCCATCACGTAAGACAAGTACGTTGCCAGCACGTCATGCTGCTGCGGAATCGCACGCCGCAGCACCTCATCCGAGTCCTGCGTCACCCGCCAGCACAAATCAAATGCCAAGCGCCGATCCCCATAAGACATTTCGAGCGCCGCCCGCATCCATTTCCAGAATTCAACCCAACGCTCCCGCCGGAAATAAAAATTAGCCAGCGTCCAGCGGGGCTCGAATTGACGATCCACGCGAGCCGCATCCAGCAGCCAAGTCTCGGACTTCACGAAATCACCGCGCGTCTCCGCCGCCAGCCCCAAGCGAATGCGCGGTTCCGAAGACAAAGGGTTCACGCGAGCCGCACGCTCCAGCAGCGCAGTCGAATCTACTCCGTCGTAATCCAATTGCAGCGCGCGCTGCAAAAGATAGGTGCCGCGATCCGGCAAGATCTCCAACGCACGCGCCACGCCCTCCGGAGTCTGCTTGCGAAACGCCGCGTCCGCCACCGCTAGCCGCACTGAATAGAACACAGCAGCCATGAGGATCAAGATCGCGGCGACAGTAACAACACGACTCACGTAATACACCTGAATGACGAAATAATTTCTCTTGATGAAGGCGCGAACCAAAAGTATACTCGGATCAGTGCACACTAGAATTTTGTTCACGGCCGCGGCGCTGACCTCTCTCAGTTTCGCCGGCACTCTCAGCACAACCAAGCCTCCCGCGATCGGCATGGTCACCGCCAGCGGCCACTTTAAATTGGACCGCTCCGAAGTCTGGGGCAACGCCACGCTGTTCGACGGCGCTCGCATCGACACCAGCGCCGCGTCTTCCGAAGCCGCTCTGCGCAACGGCGTCAAAATTCAACTGGGCTCCGCCTCCAGCGCGAGCGTCAACGAAAATCGCCTGACGCTCACCAAGGGCGTGGGACAAATAGCCGCGCCGGAGAATTACGAAGTCAGCGCCGGCGATCTCTCCATCCGCTCGGCCGCCGGCAACAGCCGCGTACGCGTCGCGTTTATCTCCGGAGGCAACCTTGAAGTCACTGCCCTGAGCGGCGCCGCGCGCGTGGCGAACCGTACCGGTTTGGTCCTCGCCTCCGTGCCCGCCGGCCGCCAGATGACTTTCGTGATGCAAGCCGCTGCCTCCGGCGTGATCACGCGCACTGGATGTTTGCTGTCCAAGGACGGCCGCTTTCTGATTCAGGATCAGAACACCCAGGAAGTAGTCGAAGTGCGCGGCGATAATCTTGCCACCAACGTTGGCAACCGCGTAGCCGCCACCGGAACCGTGAGCGCCTTGCGTCCCGCGATTACCATCGCCACCAGCATTCTGAATGCGAACGCCGTCGTGCTCCAGCAAACCGGAGGCTGTCTCAGCGTTGCCGCCGCCCTCGACGCGCAAACCGAACCCACCAACGCTGCCGCCACTGCCAGCCAGCCCGCCGCCGCGCCCGGTCAAGCGCCCGCGCCAACATCCACCGCCGCCAAAACCGGGATGTCCACGGGAGCGAAAGTAGCCATCGTAGCGGTAGTCGCCGGCGGTGGTGCCGGCGCCGCCATCGCGTTATCCGGCAAAAAGAGTTCGACTAGTCCGTAAACTTCTGACCCGCCGCGCGCCGTAGACTAACGTTCCGTTCCAGCGGCACCAGATGTAATCCCCGCTCGGAAATCACCAGCTCCTCGCAGCGTGAACGAAAGTCATCCATTCTTTCCTGCGCCTGCGGAACCACCGCCATCCGCCCATACACTTCGGCAACCGCAGCAGCATGCAATTGCAAATCGAATTGGTTCAGCGCAAACACATCGTCGTAAACCGCCGAGCCCCACAACTCTCGGTAGCGCTTTTCGCGATGTGTGCTTTCCCCACGCGGCGCCGTAACATTCTGCCGTGTGTAATGAAGATGAATCTGCGGAAACGCCGGCCGTAAAAAATATTCCGCGGCTACCAGACTGGCGTCGAATTGGTCCACCACACCCGGGATAGCCATCTTGCGCACCGCTTCGATCGCGCGGCTCAGATCTTCCTCACCCGCCGGCCTCGTGAATCTTCCGGACCTTGCCAGTTGCAGCACTTGAACATTGCTCACCAAATGTGGCGACTCATCCACCAGGCTCCGCAAAAATTCGCTCACGGAACAACACGATGCCATTTGCCCTAATGCCCCGCCTGTATTTGCCTTGCGTAAATAGGAGTACATCGACTGCAAACGATCCAGCGGATGGCGGATAAAACACAAGTCAAATATCACTACATTCTTGATATTGGGAAGCGGATACCGTAAATGATGACTCGACACCGCTTTAATATCGCCATGAGTTGATAAAAAGATACTTAGCTCGTCATTATGCAGCTCCGTGTCAGCCGTAAGCCCGTGCAGAGTGGCGAATTCTCCTCCGAATTCCCGCTCCAAAATGGACTCGATAGTGCTCCCTGCATTCTTAAAAAAATGATAGTGCACCACGACGAAACGAGGGCGCGGCACTTCGAGCGTAAAGTCGAGGCGCATATTTTGCAGACGCGCCGGAGCGCGGAAAGATTACGCACCCGGCTCTATAATAGTATGTGTCTCAAGCCACCAACCTCTTCGTAGAAAAAAACCAGTCGCGTCTTCTCGACGAGCTGAAAACCTTCCTGCGTATTCCCAGCGTAAGCACTTTGCCTGAGCACGTCCCCGACGTGCTGCGTGCCGCGCACTTCGTCGCCGACAGCATGAAGGTCGCCGGACTCGAAAATATCGAAGTCATTTCCACCGCGAAACACCCGTTGGTTTACGCCGACTGGCTGCACGCTCCCGGCAAGCCGACCGTGCTGTGCTACGGACACTACGACGTGCAGCCGCCCGATCCGCTCGACGAATGGATCTCGCCGCCTTTTGAGCCCACCGTGCGCGACGGCAACATCTATGCGCGCGGATCGGCCGACGACAAGGGCCAGATGTACATGCACATCAAAGCCGTCGAAGCTTTGCTCGCGACCACCGGAACCTTGCCCGTCAATTTGAAATTCCTGATCGAAGGCGAAGAGGAAGTCGGCGGTGAATCCGTCGCGAAATTCGTCGCCGAAAATCCTGCGCGCCTCAAAGCCGATGTCGCACTCGTCTCCGACACAGAGCTTTTCGCCGAAGGCCTGCCCACCCTTTGCATCGGACTTCGCGGCCTCATCTATACCGAGATCGAAGCCCGCGGCCCCTCGCGCGATCTCCACTCTGGCGTGTACGGCGGCGCTGCCCCCAACGCAGTATTCGGCCTGGTTGAATTGCTGGCGAAGATGAAAGACGCCAACGGCAAAATCCAGATCCCCGGCATGTATGACGACGTCGCGCCTCCCACGCCCGCTGAAAAACAAAGTTGGGAACATCTGCCCTTCAACGAAAAAGATTATCTAAAGGACGAAGTTGGCTCGACGCAGCTTACCGGCGAGCCCGGCTATTCCGTGTTCGAACGCACCTGGGCGCGCCCAACCCTCGAAGTTCACGGCATCGCCGGCGGCTTCACCGGAGCCGGCGCCAAAACCGTGATCCCCGCGCGCGCCACCGCCAAAGTCAGCATGCGCATGGTACCCAACCAGGACCCCGAGAAAATCATCGCCGCTTTTAAAAAGTTCGTCGCCGCCAACACCCCTGCCGGAATCCAAACCGAAGTGCGGGTGCTGAGCGCCGGCCCCGCCATCATAGTCAATCCCGATCACCCCGCCATCCACGTAGCCGCGCAAGCCTTTCGCGATATCCTGGGGAAAGAAACCGTTTTTATTCGCAGCGGCGGGTCGATTCCCATCGTGGGAGATTTCGCGAAACACTTGGGGATTCCCACCATCCTCATGGGTTTCGGACTTCCCGACGATGGATTGCACTCGCCCAACGAGAAGTATAAAGTGGCGAATTATTACGCCGGGATCATGACGATTGCCCACTTTTTCGAACAATACGGACAGTGATACGGTTGCCGGGAGCGTAACGCTTCCCAAACCCGCTGCGGCCCTCGGCCAGAGCGAAAGCGTCGTCCGCTCAGCAGGCGTCGTTTCCATCGCCGTCTTAATGAGCCGCGTCACCGGCCTGTTGCGCGAAAGCGTCATGGCCCGCTTGTTCGGCGCCGGCCTGATCTACGACGCCTTCATGTTGGGCTTTCGCATCCCCAACCTGACCCGCGATCTCTTTGCCGAAGGCGCGCTCTCAAGCGCGTTCGTTCCCACCTTCACCGAATATCTTGCGAATCGCGGTAAGGAAGCCGCGGCGCGACTCGCGAACCTGGTAGCGACAGCCCTGATCATCGTCGTAGGAACAGTCTGCGCGCTAGGCGTCATCTTCGCTCCGCAACTGGTCCACTTAATGGCCCCGGGTTTCGCCGCGGTCCCCGGCAAATTCGAACTCGCCGTCAGCATGACGCGCACCATGTTCCCGTTCCTGCTGCTCGTCGCGCTCGCCGCGCAAGCCATGGGAGTCCTCAACGCCTCCAATAAATTCGGCGTCCCCGCCATGGCCTCGACGTTCTTCAACATCGGCTCCGTAGGCTTCGGCGTGGTGCTCGGCATCTGGCTCGGCCCATCGTTGCATCTGCGGCGCATCGAGGGCATGGCGATCGGCGTAGTGCTCGGCGGCGCTCTGCAACTGATTTGGCAGTTGCCGTCGCTCTATCGCCTAGGATTCCGTTTCCGCGTAGCGTTCGATTGGAATCATCCCGGCCTGATACGCATCTTCCGCCTGATGGTCCCGGCCATCCTCGGAAACGCCGCCGTGCAGATCAACGTGATGGTGAACACCAACTTCGCCTCCACCATCATAGATCCCGTACGCGGCATGGACGGCCCCGTGAGCTGGCTCAGCTACGCCTTCCGTTTCATGCAGCTTCCGCTCGGCCTCTTCGGAGTCGCCATGGCCTCCGCGACGCTGCCCTCGATTTCCCGCAGCGCCGCCGCCGGAAACATGGAGGAATTCCGCCGCACCTTGTCGAAATCCCTAGGCATGGTGTTCCTGCTCACGCTGCCTTCGTCAGTCGGCCTCGCCGTGTTAGGAAAGTCCATCATCGGAGCCATCTACCAAGGCGGACGCTTCCAGCTTTACGACACCCAGCAAACCGCACTGGCGCTTTCTTTCTACGCGATCGGCTTGGCTGGCTACGCCGCGCTGAAAGTCTTGAACCCGGCTTTCTACGCCTTAGGCGACGCGCGCACTCCCATGCTCGTGAGCCTAGGCTCCATCGTCGTCAATTTCGCGACAGCGGCTTCCATGATCCGTTTCGCCGGACTCGGCCACGCGGGCCTCGCGCTCTCGACTTCCGTAGTCGCCCTCTTCGGCTTCTTCCTGTTGTTCGAAATCCTGCGTCGCCGCATCGGCGGAGTCTATGGCCGCGAACTCGCCGGCGGAATCGGCAAAGTCTTAATCGCGTCACTAGTGATGGCCGGAGTGACCGCACTGTCCAGCCACGAAATGGAACGCTGGCTAGGCGTCTCGCAACTCGCGCGCTTGGCCGACCTGGCCGTCTCCATCCCCTTGGGCTTGCTCATTTTCTACGGCATGTGCCGCGCCTTAGGCGTCGACGAAGTAGACATGGCGATAAGCGCCTTCACCCGCCCGGTCAGCCGCCGTTTCCAGCGCAAGCCCGTGCTCTAATACTCCGCGCTTTTTCTACCGATAAAATCACCATGAGCGGTCTGCTTGTCTTGTTTCTGTATTTGCTCGCCGCTGATCCCGCAGTGGGTCCCACCTCTCGCGATCACCTCCAGCGAGCCACCGAGTTAGTCCACATCGGACGCGCAGAAGAAGCGCTGCCCTATTTCTCGCAAGCCATCAAACTGCGTTTGGACAATCCCGACGCCTGGATGGGACGCGGCCGCGCTCTCGTGAGCTTAGGCCGCTATCGCGACGCCATCGACGATTTCGACGAAGCCGTGCGTCTCGAACCTGCCTCTGTCGAACCGCTCCTCGAGCGCGGCTATGCCTTCGGACAAGCCGGCGACTTCCGCTCCGCCAGCGAAGATCTGACGCGAGTCCTGCGAATCGATCCCGTCAACGCCCCGGCCCTCACTCTCCGTGGCGCAGCTTACGCCAAGTTAGGGTTGTCCGTCAAAGCCACCGAAGATTTCACGCGTGCTCTGGAGTTAACTCCGAATGACGCGCAATTACATTTAGCCCGCGCCACCCTATACGCAGCCGACGGCCGCAATCGCGAAGCCTTGAACGATCGCGAAGCCGCCGTGCGCCTGCTTCCCAAATCCACCGAAGCCCTCCTCGCGCGCGGCGGAAGTTATCACGCCCTAGGCATGCACGCCCAAGGACTTGCCGACCGCAGTGAAGCCATCCGCCTGAATCCCGCACTCCCTGAAGCCTGGTGCGCCCGCGGCAGCGCCTATTTTCTGTTGGGAGAATTCGCGAAAGCCGCTAGCGACCTCGAACGCGCCCTGCAGCTCAAACCGGATTACGAGGAAGCCAACACCGTCTTAGCCAAAGCGCGCCATGAACTAGCACCGCCGCCCGCTCCCGTCGCGGTTGCCCAGGAAGTTCCCGTCGAAGTCGCGGAAGAGATCGCCCCAGCGCCGCCCGCAGCCCCCGAACCGACGCCAGCGCCCCGGCCAGCCGATCCCAACTCCGCCGCCCACCACAACCAGCGTGGCCGCGAGCTCATGTACCAGGGCCACTACCAGGAAGCCGTCGATGAACTCACCGCCGCTATCGCAGCGCAACCGGATTTCGCGCTAGCCTACAACGCGCGTGGCTTCACCTATTACTTAATGCACGACAAGGCGCACGCACTGGCGGACTTCGACCAAGCCCTCCGCCTCAACCCCACCTACGCCAACGCCCAGCACAATCGCACACTGGCGCTTAGTGCAAATAAATAGCCAGCAGCTTTCCGATCTCTTTCGCCGGTGTGCGCTCGCCCACGTAGAAGGTCCCGAATAGTGCGTACACGGCGCTCACATGGTCGAAACGCATCTCGTAGATCAGTTTCTTGAACACCAGCGGATCGTCCGCGAATAAATCCACGCCCCATTCCCAATCATCGAACCCGATCGAGCCCGAAATAATCTGCTTCACCTGCCCCGCGTAGCGCCGGCCGACCGCCCCGTGCTCGGCCATCTGCCGCTGGCGCTCGGCCAGAGGCAGCGTATACCAGTTCTGGCTTTCGCCCCGTCGCCGGTCCATGGGATAAAAGCAAATGAACTTGTGCGGCGGCATTTCCGGATAGAGACGCGGATGCATCGCCGTCCGCTGCCGCACCAGCGTCTCCTGAATTTCCGCATTCCATTCAGGCGTAAACGGCTCGATCCCGCGCTCCGCTAGCCCACCGTAAACTTTCGCCGTCGAATCGTACAAGCCCAGCTCAACCACCGACAAATACGACGACGACTGCTCCACATAATCCCACAGCGCCAACTTTTCCAAGCTGCGTTCCACCTCGCCCAACTGTTCGAAATTTTGCCGGAAATGCACTAACAGCAGATCGCCCTTGTGACCCAGCAGCGAAAACATCGCACTGCCCGCACCCTCCAGCGCTGCCAGCCCGGCAGCGGCCTCGCGCAGGATCTCTTCGCGGCGCATCGCCGGCTGGGCGCGCCAATCCGCCCACCGTACCTTCAGCATCTGGTGCAGCATGCTGGCACCCTCCAGCGTCAGTGGAACTTGCGGCAAATGTTCAGGCATAGATATCGTTTTCAGAATCGCACGAAAACCCCTCCGCGGCACGCGTGCTAAGATGTTGTTTCATGCACCCAGATACGCGTCTGGTGAGTCAGCTTCAAGCCATTGATTTGCGGATGGCCGAGCTCGAAAAAGAAGTCGCCGCGCTTCCCAAACATATCGCCGTCATCGAGAAGACGCTGGAATCCCATCAGCGCCGCCTTGAAGCCGACCGCGCCGCCCTCACCGCCAATCAGAAGGACCGCAAAAAACTCGAAGGCGATGTCCAGATGAACGAGCAGAAGATCTCGAAGCTCAGAGATCAGATGCTAGGCGCCAAAACCAACGAGCAATACCGTGCCTTCCAGCACGAAATCGAGTACGCGCAAAACGAAATCCGCAAAGCCGAAGACCGTATCCTGGAGCTGATGTCGGAATCGGAATCGCTCGACGTCGCCGTCAAGAAAGCCGAAGCCGCGCTTAAAGAAGAAAAGAAACTGGTCGAAGCCGAAAAGACAGTAGCCCGTGACCGTACCGCCGCCGATCAAGCCCAGCTTCAGCAATTGCAAGGGGAACGCACCGCCGCCGCCGCCCAACTCCCCAAAGCGACCCTCACCGAGTACGAGCGCATCCGCAAAAAGTGGCACGGCGTTGTCATCGCGGAAGCCACCAGCGGACGCTGCGCCGCCTGCCAGATCGTGCTGCGTCCGCAATATTTGCAGGACTTGAAAAAAGGCGACCAGCTCATGACCTGCGAAAGCTGCGGCCGCTTCCTCTACTACAACCCGCCCGTACGCGTCGAAATGACGCCCACCGCGTAAACTACTGAATCACGTTCAGCAGCCCAGCGTTCCCGGCCCCAGCCGCCGCCGCAATCTCTTTGCGCGGAGGCGCCTGCAATCCCGGCATCGGCTTCCCTGAAAATAGTTTGCGGCAAGGCACCGCCAGCCAGCGCGCCCAACGGTTCGCCCGGTTGCGCCGCGCGCTATCGGTAGCGATCCCCGTGCTCGCATACATCTGCCGGTACAACTTCGAAATGAAAATGAAAGCCAGCCGCGCCCGCAGATTCGGCGTGCAATTCGACCGCTTCCATACCGCCTTCATACTGTAGAAGCGATCCCACACACCCTGCGTCCGCGCCCGCATCTCCTCCGAATTCATAGTCGGATGCGGCGGAATCAGCCAATAGCGCGTGATCGGAGTCCCCTCCACCATCGGAACGTTGTCGCCGAACGCCTTCTCCCAGCGCTCGAAGTCCACCGTTCCGCAAAACGGCGTCAGCATCACGAACTGCGCGAAAGTCAGTCCCGACTTATGCGCCAGTTCGAGCGTTGCGTCAAAAGTATCGGCCCGATCCGTCGACAATCCGAAAATGAAAGACCCCAGCACATGCACGCCATGCTTCTGAAATTCCTGTAGCTGATGAACCAGCTTGTCACCGGAGCAGTTGAAGTCCTTGAAGACCGCCTTGAGCCCTTCCGCCGTGACAGCCTCCACGCCCACCAGAGCCCCGCGGATATGCGCCTTCTTCATCGCGTCCAGAAAGCGCCCGTCTTCAGCCGATTCCATAGTGATCTGCGTGAAGAACGTCAGATCGCTCGGCAAGTCCGCCAGCCGCGCCATCAATTCGAAGCGCTCTTCGCGGATCGCGTTCAGCTCGTCAACCTTTTGCTGGTTCCCTTGCCGCTCCGCATTCTTGATATCGGTAAGCGACACCGGATAGAAGTTATCGTCCGCCAGCGCGATGAATCGGAACCCCAGTCGGCGCAGTGCCACGATTTCCTCGATCACCACATCCGATCCGCGCTGCCGCGGCTTCTGCCCGTCCGTCCGCCATACCGAACAGAACGAGCAATGCTTCGAACACCCGCGCACCGTCTGCACAGATGCCCACATGTAACGGTTCGGCGGCAGCAAATCCCAGCGTGCAGCTTTGAACTGTTCCGCCGACACCCGCCCGCCTTCGTAGATCTTCTGCGGCGCATCGCGCGCGCAATCCCGCAGCGCCTCGCCCCACGCCAGATCGCCATCGCCCTTCACTACCGAATGCGCCTGGCCTAATTCCAGCGCCTCATCCGGATAGAGCGAAGCATGAATGCCGCCGAACACAACATAAGCGCCGCGCTCGCGCGCGAGCCGCCCCACGGCATAACCCCGCAGCGCATTCCCAGTGTGAATGCCGATGCCGACGACGTCGCCGGCGGAAATGCTCTCAGGTATCAGACTCTCTAGAGTTTCGTCACAAATTTCCGGATCGCCGAATTCGATCGGCGTCGCGGTCGCCAACACGTACAGCCAACGCGGCGTGATGACGGCGGTTCCAAAGGCGGAATCGCTCGGATTGATTAAGTGGATCTTCAAAGGTCCTTTTTTGGGAGGCTTGGCAGCGAGAACGGCTCATTGGAGAACTTGCCTCCAGCCGCAACCGGATACTCAGTGTCCGGGGTGCCAAGGTCTTAAGTCTATCATCACTCGGCACATCGCCTTGACCTAACTCGTATTTACCCGAGTACCGCCACCGCGGGAGTACTGGATCTTCCGTACGAGAGGAATCAAAATTGCCCTAAAATTCGAGATTTCACGCGTAATAGAGTACTGGCCTGCGTTATAAAGTGAAGAGAGAATTTCCCGCCCCATCGGAGAGTGAATGAATAAGCAGTCGCGACAAAAGATTCCAGACAGTCAGCTCCAACAGTTGGTGCGGCGCTTGCTACGCACCAATCAGCCGGATACCGACACGCCGGTAATTATCTCTCCCCTGGAAGGTGAATATTTTTCCTCCGTCGGCCGCCTACTGGAGCGCAACCACTGTCACGTCTCCGCGTTGGTCGATCAAGCGCTCGAACGCGAGCGTGCCGTTACCGTTTTTCTGCCCGAAAACGCCTTCGTCGCCGAAGTCATGAACTGCACCGCCCATGGCGAACAATTTACCGTGGAGTTGGAGCTGATTCAATATCAAGACACCGCGTCCGTGTAAAATAGGAAAAGGCGCGGGAGTAACTCAATGGTAGAGTCACAGCCTTCCAAGCTGTTGGTTGCGAGTTCGATTCTCGTCTCCCGCTCCATTTCAATCGCTTTTTCAATCGTGGCTGGTTAACGCGCGCGCCACCGCGAAACCCACAAATCCCGCTACCAGCAGCGACATCCCCGGATTCTTCCTCACCACCACCCCCAGGTCGCTGAAAATCCCCGGGACGTCGTTCTTGCGCAGATACTTCGCGCCTGAACTCAGTTTGTCCGCCGTCTCATGCGCCAGATCGGACACTTTTTCGCCGCTATTATGCAGCGCCGAAGCGGTCGAATCCAGCCCTTGCGCCGTCGCGACCCGCGTGGCTTCCATCGTTTCCGTCGCCGAGCGGCTGAGATCGTTGACCTTATCCTTTACTTGGTAGGCGGCATCAGCAACTTGATCGGGCAGAGTCTTGATAGTCATGTGATATTCCTTTGCGTCTCGATTTTCAATATTCGCCACTTACTTCCAGGCCGGTTCGTTATTCTCTTCGTAATCCCGGAAGGCCTTCGTGAGCCCTCCCAACACTTCAGCGGTTACTTCAAACAGGACCCGCGCCCGCGAATCTTGAATCGTTTCGATATCGTTCCGGGCATATTTTCCCGCCTCATGCAACATCTGTCGCAGCATGATGCTGCGATGGCGTGGGTCGCTCCCCGCCACTTTGGGCTGATTCACCTTTTCGCTGGCCATGTGAGGTCCTCCACCCTCCCTCGGCCTTTACGAAACGCTACTGCGCCGAAACAGGTGGGAGATCAGGCTCACCAGGAACAGCACGATGAAAACGAAGAAGAAGATTCTCGCGATCTCGGCCGCCGCGAAAGCGACCACGCCAAATCCCAGCAGGCCCGCGATCAAAGCCACTACCAGGAACACCAACGCGTAGTACAGCATATGGACTCCTTTTGCGGATTCAAGAACCCGCTCCGGAATCTGTAGAGCACTTCACGGGCCAGCGCTAGAACCAGTCGCTGCGATAAGCGATCCACCAGCTTAAGAAACAGATAGGAATGGTAGCCCCCAGCGCCCACCACATCGGCAGCACCACATCCGCCAACAACCCCAATATCGTAAAAACGATCCAGAAAATCTTTCGCTCCACTGCTCTCCTAGCCCCGAATCTCCGCGTGCGTCTGCAAATAACTCAGCACCTGCGCGCGCGACAGGACTCCCTCCAGTTTGCCCTCGGCAACCACCGGAAGCTGATTCAGATCGTAACGCCCCATCGCTTCGAGCGCGCTAGTCAGCGACGCGTCCGGCGCAACCGACTGCAGATCCTCCAAAGGCCGCATGATGTCGTGCAGCGTCTTATAAGGCCACTTCGCCCGGTCAATCGTCTTGACCTCGTGCGACGTCACCAATCCCGTGATTTTGCCCTGATCCACCACCATGAAACACCGCTGCCCCGTGCGCAGCATTTCGTGCTCGACGAAATTCTGCACGTTCAGCCAGCCATCCACCGTCGGGCAATCCCGCGTCATGATGTCCGCCACTTTCACGCCTTCGAGCGCATGCGCCAGTCCCACCCGCGAGTAACTTTCCCGCGCCGCTTGCAGCAGAAACCAGCCGATGAAGGCGATCCACAGTCCGCCCAACCCCGCGCCGGTGAAGTATTGAAAAATGCCAATCGCGATGAACACGAAAGCCACCGCTTGCCCTACCCGCGCCGCAAGCTGCGTCGAGCGGTCCGCATCCCCTGTCTTCCACCAGATCAGCGCCCGCAGCACCCGCCCGCCATCCAGGGGATAGCCCGGAACCAGGTTGAAGGCAGCCAGCGAGAGGTTGATGTATCCTAGCCATTGCAGCATCGCCATCCACGGATTCGACGCCGGGCCGCCAGCTACGTGCGTTATGGTCACGCACAACGCCCCCAGCACCGCGCTGGTGAGCGGCCCCACAAACGCCATCCAGAATTCCACCTTCGCGCTCTGCGGATTTTTCTCGATCTGCGACACCCCGCCCAGAGCAAACAGCGTGATCTCTTTCACCGGCAGTTGGTTCGAAGTCGCCACCAGCGAATGCGCCAACTCGTGCAGCAGCAGCGACACGAAAAACAGCACCGCCGTCCCGATCGCCATCGCCAGAATCGTGTTCTCGCCCCACGCCGGATTGCTCGTGCGAAACTGCGAAGAAAGTGAAAATACGATCAGCAAGGCGATCAGAAACCAGCTATAGTGCAAGCCGATCTTGATCCCGAACACGCTGCCGAGTTGGATTTGCGAGCGCACTCTGCTCTGCTTTGACGTTAGCACTGAATCGCCGGCACTCACCGGGTAGGATAATAGGGTGCTGCTCGCGCTGCTCGCCACTCTGCTGTTCGCCCAATCCTCCGCGCCCCCCTCCCGCGAAATCGTCACCATCGATAAACTCACCGTCCAAGGGTCCCGCTTCACCCCCCATTCCATCCAGATTCTCACCGGGCTTCGGCCCGGCGTGCAGATCGACGAACTCGCCGTCCGCCAGGCCATCGCCCGCATGCTCGAGTCCGGGTTAATCCGTACCGTCGACTACAACTACGAATCGCTAGCCGACCCCCGCCGCGTGGTTCTCGAACTCACAGTAGTGGACGAAACCCCGCTGCTGCCAGCCTCCATCGAGATCCCCGGCGTCGACCCCGAAGCCGTCTGGCAGTATCTAGCATCGGTCGACCCGCTCTTCACCCGCGAGCTCCCGCGCACCCAGAAAGCCCTGCGCTTCTACATCCGCGCCATCACCGACTATCTGCGCACCAACAAGCGTCAGGAATCCCTAATCCCCATCGTCACCGGTGACGACTCCGGCCATCCCAGCGGAATCGTCTTCGCCCCCGCGCCCAGCCGCCCGCTCCCATCCCCCGGCAAACGCCAAAATTGAAAAACGTCTGTGCCGCATCCCCCACAGGGGACTACAGCGTTCAGAGGACCTTCGCCGAGTGTGCTACCGGCACAAAGCCCTTACGCTGAAGCATGCACATCTTATATCGATTGAAACGGTGGCGGGACACTCGTGCCCAGGACCTCATCGAATACGCCATGATGGCCGGTTTCATCGCCGTCGCCGCCGGTGCCGTGCTCCCCGGAGTCGGTCCCATCATCAGTTCGATTTTTTCCAAAGTCGCTTTGCAGTTGGGGAAAGCCAGCACCCAAGGCAGCTAGCCCACCCACCCCTTGCGCGCAGCGGCCCAGAGGAATATAGTTTCTCCCCCAGGAGGTCATCATGACCAAAACAAATATGGGCCGTATCGTTCTGGGCGGCATCGTCGCCGGGATCGTGCTCGATATTCTGGGATACATCGTCGACGGCATCTTGCTCGCCCCACAGTGGACCGCAGGCATGACCGCACTCGGCAAAAGCGGAGATGTGACCATGAATCAGATCGTGGGCCTTAACATCTTGGGTCTAGCCAACGGCATCTTTGCAATCTGGCTGTACGCCGCCATTCGCCCGCGTTATGGCGCCGGACCCAAAGCGGCAGTTTGCGCCGGCGTCGCACTGTGGGTCGCCGGAGTCCTGCTGCCCAACATCGGCTTCATGGGTGTGAACGGTTTGTTCGCCACCAACCTGACTATCCTCACCACCGCCGCCGGGATCGTCGAATGCGTGCTAGCAGCCATCGCCGGAGCAGCCGTTTACAAAGAGGCCGCCGCCGAACCAACGCGGTCGACGATGGCCGCGGGTGCCTAGCGCCCCGCTTCCATACCCTTCGCTTTGAAGACCGTTGCGGCGGCCGCAGAAGTCAGATACTGAATCGCCTTTTTCGCGCCCGCCGCCTCTTTCGCGTTCGCGCCAACCGACGCCTGAAAGTGCAGATAATTTTGCAAGTCTCCCGGCAGCGGCCCTAGAATCTCGACGCCCTTCACCAACGGCACCTCGCTCAGCGGCACAATCTCGATCTCGCTGCGCCCCTCCGCCACACTCTCCCCGGACTTCTCAGTCCCACTTTCGAGCGTGGTCTTCGAAGCCACAGCCTGTGCGATGCCGAGCCGCTCAAACATTTTGTCGATAGTCGCGCGGCTAGCCCCTTCCTTCACGATCGAAATCGACTTCGCCTTCAACAGCGTCTGCTTCACCGCGTCCGCCGTCGACACATCCGGTTTCGCCGCCCCCGCGCGAATCCCGAATCCCACACCCGTGCGCGCCAGATCCGCCGCCGTCCCCGCCGCGATCTTTCCCGCCTTGGTCAAGTCCGCAGTGACCTCCGGAGTCAAAATCGCCAAGTCAAACGCCTCTCCCGCCGCAATCTGCCGCTTCAACCCGGCCGACGCCCCGTAAATAATGTTCAAAGGATGTCCCGCCGTCCGCTCCGCCCCAGGTTTCAAAGCCTCTAGAGCCGCCTTCACCCCGTTCGAAGCGAACACTTGAATAGGAGCAGTTTGCGCGACAGCAGCATAAGGGCACGACACCAACAACGCAGCCGCCAGAATCCGTTTCATGATTTCTCCTCCGCCGTATCATACATGAATCCGATTCCTGCTACATTGAAAGCGTGGCATACCCAGAACGATTCCTAACCCCCATGCGGGAAGATCTCACGCGCTTTGGCGTCGAAGAAACGCGCACCCCCGAAGAAGTGGACCAGGTCCTCGCTCCCGGCAGTGGCACCGTGATGATGGTGATCAATTCCGTCTGCGGTTGCGCCGCCGGCAAAGCCCGCCCTGGCATCGGACTCGCCCTGCAACACCCCGTGCGTCCGACCAAAGCCGCCACCGTATTTGCCGGTGGAGACGAAGCCGCCGTAGCCCACGTGCGCTCGCTCTTAAAAGACTACCCGCCGTCCTCGCCCTCAGTAGCGATCTTCCAGGACGGCAAACCGGTTTACATGCTCCACCGCAGTGATATCGAGCGCCGCGACGCAACTCAAATCGCCCAGTTGCTCACCAAAGCCTTCGACGAATTCTGCACGCCCGTATCGCAGGGATAAACTCCCCAGGGAGGTTCTTCCGGTGTTGCCGTTCGCATGCCGAGCGTTGGTCTGGACCGCTGAAAAGCTGGTGCCCGCCTCCGCGCTCCAAGAATGGCGCGAAGAACATTCCGGACAACTCTGGGAGTGGACCCTCCGCGCCGCAGCCGCCGGCACCGGCGATAGCCGCTTCGCCCTCCAATCCCACACTCGCCGCGCCGTCCGCGCAGCTCTCGCATCGCGTTTCAACGCCGAACAATTTGGACGCCCCGGCGTCTGCCTGGCCGTAGGCGCATCTCTAATCCTGATCCTCGCGATAGCCAGCGCCGGCTTCCCCGTACTCCGGCATTTCACGCACGGCCTCACCTATCGCGATCCCGGCCGCGTAGTAGTGCTAGCGCAAGGCTCGCCGTACTTCGGAATTCGCATGGGCTTCCGCGATCGCGAGACAGCCGTGTTCCGCGCCCGCTCCCACTCGCTCGAAGGCGTGGCCACCTATATGTGGACCAACACCGTCTTCCAATCGCCGCGCGGCCATCGCGAAGTCATCGCCGCCGAAGTCGGTCCGCAATTCTTCAACGTCCTAGGCGTAGGACCCTCCCGCGGCCAAGGCCTCGCCGGCCCCGAAACATTCCTAGCCAGTTACGATTTTTGGAAAACCGAACTGCACGCCAACCCCGCCGCCATAGGCGAGACTTACGAGATCGGCGGCCGCACTATGCGCCTCACCGGCGTCATGCCGCGCAGCTTCTCGTTCCTGTCCACGCCCATCGCCGTATGGATCGAAGCCGGCCCCGAGCTCGCCGTCCCCGCCAGCCGCTGGTGGCTTGCATTGCGCGGCGACATTGCCCGCCTGCGCCCCGGAGTCTCCCAATCCGACGCCGAAAAAGAATTGCGCCAAAATTTAGTAGACGTCAGCCTAGGCCGCCGCAACTTCCTAGTCCGCGCCACGCCCATCGGCGATCTGGTCTACCGCCCCATGTGGTCCTACGGTTTCGATCTCCTGCTCAGCACCTCGTTAATTTTTCTGTGGACCGCCTTCAACGTCTTCCGCGACCGCCGCCGAGGTGCTTCCTGGCGCATGGTCTCCCGTTTCTGGGGCTTCTTCGTGCTGAAGACAATGCTGCCGTTGATCGCCCTCTTCTTACTCGTATTCGAATTCGGCGGCGTAGCCCAGCTAGGCTTCACCGGCGGCGTAGTACGCCCCGGCACCGGAGCCCTAAGCGCCTGGTTCTTCTACTCCGGCATAGCGGTAATTCTCATCTGGGCCTGGCGCGATCAACCCGGCCGCTGCCGCGTCTGCCTCCAGCCCATGCGCCTGCCCCTGCGCATCGGAGTCCCCGGCCAAGTCCTCCTAGAAACCGCCGGCCAGGAAGTCATGTGCCCGCAAGGCCACGGCTCCGTCTACACGCTAGATTCCGTCCACGGCGCCGATATGTCGGACCGCTGGATGGGCTTCCCCTAGCCTCACCAGCCCGCCTTCTCCATGCGCGCCAAAATGATCGCGCTGTAATCATCCATCCGCGCCGGATGCCACCTTCGCGGAGCCGGCAAAATCGCCGCCAGCCGAGCCGCCTGGTCCCGATCCAGCCGCGCCGCGCTCACATGATAGTGATACCGGGCCCCCTCCTCGATCCCGTACACTCCGTTCGGCCCCCACTCGACAATGTTCAAGTACAACTCCAACTCCCGCCGCTTCCCCAGAATCCGATCCGCCATCGGAGCCAGCGTGTACTCAAACAACTTCCGCAGTGGATTGCGATGCGTAGTAAAAAACAGGTTCTTCACCAGTTGCTGCGGAATCGAGGAAGCCCCGCGCAGCAGCTCGCCCTTCTCTTGACTCTCCTGCGCCACCTTCTCCGTCTCATCCCAGTCAATCCCGTGATGCTGATAAAAGCGCCCGTCCTCCGCCGAAATCACCGCATGCTGCACTTCCGGCGAAATTTTCGCCAAAGGCACAAACGTTTGCCGCTTGCGATACGGCGTATGCCGCACCCAGGATTCCACCCGTCTTTGCATTTGAACCCCGGTCGTCGGCGGATTCACCACCCGCAGGGCAAACAGCGCCACCGTCCAGAACACATAAACCGCGGCAACCGCCGCGAACAGGAAAATAAGGATGCGCCGGAACACTTGTCTTTAGTTTCCCGCTACACTGAAGCGAATGTCCAAACAATATCCCAGCCCGCCTGCCATGGCGATCGACACCAACAAGAAATACACCGCCACCTTCAAGGTCTCAGCCGGCGAAATCGTGTGCGAGCTATTCGTCAAAGACGCGCCCAAAACCGTCAATAATTTCGTATTCCTGGCGCGCGATAAATTCTACGACGGCACCGTCTTCCACCGCGTCCTAGGCGACTTCATGATCCAAGGCGGAGACCCCACCGGCACCGGCCGCGGCGGCCCCGGCTATCGCTTCGAAGATGAGTTCAAGGGTAATTCGCAGAAGCATCAGGTAGGATCACTCTCCATGGCCAACGCCGGCCCCGGCACCAACGGCAGCCAGTTCTTCATCACCCACATCGTCACCGATTGGCTCGACGGCAAACACACCGTCTTCGGCAAAGTTCTTAAAGGTCAGGACGTCGTCAACAAAACCAAGCAAGGCGACACGCTCACCAGCGTAACCATCACCGAAGAATAATCATGGCCAAGACCATCCTAGTCACCGGAGCCACCGGTACCGTTGGCGGCGACGTCCTGCGCGGCCTAGCCGGTCGCGCCGGCGTCCAAGTCCGCGCCGCCGTCCGCGACAAAGCGAAAGCGGCGGCGCTAGCCGGCCCCAACGTCGAGCTGTTCTGGTTCGACTACACCATGCCCGAAACCCTGGGCGTAGCATCCCGCGGTGCCGACGCCGTCTTCATGGTTCCCCCGTTCTCGCCCGACGGCGTAGCCGAATCCCTGGAATTCCTAGCAGCCGCCAAAGAGTCCGGGGTGAAACACATAGTCAAGCTCTCCGTAATCCGCAGCCTCGGTGACACCCTGGTAGGAAAGTGGCACGCCGCCATTGATGAAGCCCTAAAGAAGTCCGGCATGGCCTGGACCATCCTCCTCCCCGGCGGCTTCATGCAAAATTTCGTCGAAGGTTCAGCGCCCCGCCCCGACGGCAACCTGTACCTCCCCGTCGGCAACGCCAAGACCGCCTACGTCGACACCCGCGACATCGCCGCCGTAGCCGTGAAAGCCCTAACCGAGCCCGGTCATGAGAGCAAAGAATACACCCTAACTGGCCCCGCAGACCTCTCCTACACCGAAATGGCCGCCATCATGACCGAAGCCTCCGGCCGCCAGATCCGCCACGTAGACGTCCCACCCGAAGCCGCCCGCCAAGGAATGCTAGCCGCTCACATGCCGGAGTGGATGGTAGACGCAATCCTCGAAATCAACGCCTGGGCCAAAGCCTCAAAAGGCGCCGAAATCACCACCACAGTAAAAGACGTTCTAGGCCGCCCCGCCCACACCTTCCGCGATTTCGCCCGCGACTACGCCGGCCACTGGAAAGTTTAGAATTTCATTTAAAGACGTTTCGATGAGCGTGATCGTCCAATTTTGGATTTTCCAGATTGTGATGGTATCTCTTTTTTTCGGGTTTGGATGGAAGGCTTTCCAAAATCCCATGTACCTGATTGGCGTGTTCGGCGCATTCGTGATACTGGGTACGAATAAGTCACCGGTTTCGCTGTCCGCGATGCGGAAGTCCGCTACTCAAAAGACAGTCAAACTCACAAGGCTATGGCAATTATTGGGTTCTTCCGATTCGCCGGACCTGTTCAAAGTGTGGCGGCAGCTTATAACTACGGAATGCCACGCCGGTTCAATGCTGTTTCCCGTACATCTGTTCCCCAGCAGTCACCGCCAGCGGTAACCGGTTCTGCGGCGGCGGCAGCGGACAAGTAGCAAAGTTAGTAAACACGCAAGGCGGATTTTCCGCCCGATTGAAATCAATCTCCACTGTCCCCGCCCGCTTCACCCCATCCTTAGGCATCGCCGCGTACAGAAATCTTGAAGCCCCGTAAGTAGTCTTCCCGCTAGTCTGATCCCGCATCACAAACCACAGCTCGTTGTCATCCACCACCGGCTCCAGCCGATACTCTTTCCCACCGCGCTGAAAGGTCACGTACCCCGGACTCTCGTCCGTCTCCTTCACCCCCACCGCCGTATCGAACGTCACCGCATGCGGCTTGTCCCAAGGCACGAACTTCGCCTGCACCTTCCACGACACATCCGGCGGATACCACTTGAGCCCTGCAAACTCCCGCCGCGCCGCACTGTCGTTGTCTTTAATGCGCACGCCCAGCTTGTCCTCACGCTTAATGACGAAAAACTTCACGCGCCCGACAGCCAGCCGATCGTAATGCTCGTCCACATCCGGCTTCAGATCGCGATCCACCAACGGCGCTCCGTTCATCGTCACCGCCACGTCCTTGTGAGGAAGAAAGCGCACCTTGCCCGCCTTCATCACGAGCGTCCCCACATTATCCGGAGCCGACTTCGGCAACTGAATTTCGAACCCAGGATTCGACCCCACCCGGTTCGCGCCTTCCTTCAACCAAGTGAGCCCCACCACCGTCAGCCATCCGTCGTCCGCCTTCAGCTTGGCCTCGCGCTTCGCCCGCCACTCCGCGAGCGTCCGCGAGTAGTCGTCCGCCCCCGCCGCCGCGCCCAAAAGCAAGACCAGAACCGTCAGCCTCGTCCGCATGCCGCGATTGTAACAGACGTATACTTTGGAGAGAGGAATCCCTCCATGCCCTACAAACTGACCGTAAACGGCAAGGCAGTCACAGCCGACGTCCCCGCGGATATGCCCCTCCTGTGGGTGCTCCGCGATGTCCTGAACTACAAAGGCACCAAGTTCGGCTGCGGTGCCGGACTCTGCGGAGCCTGCACAGTCCACGTCGGCGGCAAGCCCGTGCGCTCCTGCCAGACCCTCGTTGGAAAAGTCACTGACGCCGTCACCACCATCGAGGGTCTCTCGCCCGACGGCTCCCATCCTGTCCAGCAAGCCTGGATGGAGCTCGACGTCCCCCAATGCGGCTACTGTCAGGCCGGACAAATGATGTCCGCCTCCGCCCTCCTCGCCGTAAATGCAAAGCCGACAGACGCCGACATCGACCGCGCCATGAACGGCAACCTCTGCCGCTGCGGAACCTATTTGCGAATCCGCGCCGCCATCCACAAAGCCGCCGCGATCGCCTCAACCGGCAACACCGACAAGAAACCAGTCACCACCGCGCAAGTAGCGCAGTAGGAGCCCATCATGAAATCGACCAATCTCGATAGACGCGCATTCCTCAAAGTGACGACAGTAGCCGGCGGCGGCATGATGCTAGGCCTGTTCGTGAAGCCCGAGCCCGCCTCCGCGCAAAATTTCGGCAAGAGTCCCGCCCCGCTCCCCAGCGCCTATTTCCAAATAGCCGCCAACGGCGTCGTGACCATCGTCGCCAAAGACCCCGAAGTCGGCCAAGGCATCAAGACCATGCTGCCGATGTTAATCGCTGAAGAGCTCGACGCCGATTGGAAATCCGTAAAAATCGTGCAAGCCGATTTCGACGACGACAAATATTTCGGCCAGTTCGCCGGCGGCAGTTTCGCCACCCCCATGAACTGGGAACCCCTCCGCCGCACCGGCGCCGCTGGCCGCGCGATGCTAGTCACCGCCGCCGCCCAAACCTGGAAAGTTCCCGAATCCGAAATCACCACCACGGCCGGCAAAGTGGTTCACAGCAAGTCCAGCCGCACCGCCGGCTACGGCGAACTAGCCGCGAAAGCCGCCGCGCTCCCCGTTCCCGATCTCAAAACCGTAAAACTGAAAGACCCGAAAGATTACAAAATCATCGGCAAATCACAGCGCGGCTACGACGTCCCCGCCATCGTCACCGGCAAGCCCAGCTACTCCATCGATTTCACGCTACCGGGCATGCTGTGGGCCGTCTACGAAAAATGCCCCGTGTTCAACGGCAAGCCCGTCAGCGCAAATCTCGACGACATCAAGAAACTCCCCGGCGTCCGCCATGCGTTCTTAGTACAAGGCAACGTACCCGACAACATTGTTCTCGGTTTCGAAGTCCCGCTAGAACCCGGCGTTGCCATCGTCGCCGATTCCTGGTGGCAAGCCCAGTCCGCCCGCAAGCAATTAAAAGTCGTCTGGAACGAAGGCCCCGGCGCCACCCAGAGCAGCACCGAATTCGCCCAGCGCGCCGACCAAATTTCTAAGAACGCCCCTGCGAATCTCCTCCGCAATGACGGCGACGCCGCCGGCGCCCTCAAAAACGCCGCCAAAGTAGTCGAAGCCGCCTACGCCTATCCCTTCATCTCCCACGCCCCGCTAGAACCGCAAAACTGCGTGGCCGATTTCAAAGACGGCAAGATCGTCATCTGGTCCAGCACCCAAATCCCCGCCGGCGGCCGCACCCTCGTCGCTACCACGCTAGGCATCCCTGAAAGCAACGTCCTGATCCACATGCAGCGCGGCGGCGGCGGCTTCGGCCGTCGTCTGACAAATGATTACATGGTCGAAACCGCGTGGATCTCCAAAACCATCGGCGCCCCCGTCAAACTCCTGTGGACCCGCGAAGATGACATGCAGCACGACTTCTACCGCTCCGGCGGCTTCCAATATCTCAAGGCCGGCCTAGACGCCTCCGGTAAAATAATCGGCTGGCACGATCACTTCATCGGCTACGGCAAGGACAAGCAATTCGTCTCCGCCGGCGATATCAGCTCCGACGAATTCCCGGCGCGCCTCGTGCCCAACTTCACGTTGGGCTACACGCTCATGCCTCTCTGGGTAAAAACCGGAGCCCTACGCGCCCCCGGCTCCAACACCTACGCCTTCGTCTTCCAATCGTTCCTCGATGAGCTAGCCCACGCCGCAGGCAAGGACCCAGTAGCCTTCCGCCTGGCTCTCCTCGATCAACCCCAAACCGCCGCCACCGACAAAGGCCCCTTCGCGATGGACTTCAAGCCCGCGCGCATGAAGCCCGTCTTGCAGCTAGTCGCCGACAAAGCCGGTTGGGGCAAGCGCACTCTCCCCGCGGGCCACGCCTTGGGTGTAGCGTTCCACTTCAGCCACTACGGATACTTCGCCGAAGTAGCCGAAGTCAGCGTCACCGACAACAAGGTGAAAGTCCACAAAGTGTGGATGGCCGCCGACGTCGGTCGTCAAATCATCAACCCCGCCGCCGCCGAAAACATCGTGCAAGGCGCCATCGTCGACGGACTCAGCGAACTCATGGCCCAGGAAATCACATTAGAAAAAGGCCG
>Ga0265314_10000668_pt1 | contig 42008 bp, 39 predicted proteins | sample 4126metaG_FD_203106 | JGI IMG/M metagenome (GOLD analysis project Ga0265314, IMG submission 203106) | Rhizosphere microbial communities from Carex aquatilis grown in University of Washington, Seatle, WA, United States - 4-1-26 metaG | ecosystem: Host-associated > Plants > Roots > Rhizosphere >...
CGGAGTTTACGTCGGTGTGCCCGAAGACGGGGCAGCCGGATTTCGGGACGGTGCGGCTGACGTATGTGCCGGACAAACTTTGTGTGGAATTGAAGAGTTACAAGTTTTATCTGCAGTCGTTTCGCAATACGGGGATTTTTTACGAGGATATTACGAATCGGATCCTGGATGACCTGGTGAAGGTGCTCAGACCGCGGTCGATGACGGTGGTGACGGAGTGGACGCCGCGGGGGGGATTGCATTCGGTGATCACGGCAACCTATGGGAGTGCCTCCTAGCCTTGCGAGGAATCGCAAGGCCCTTTTCGTAGCGATTTGTCTTGGCCTTGCGTTGCCACGCAAGGCTAGTCGGGCGGCAACGTGGCGACGGCGGTATAATTCTGCAATGAGTGAACGCGAACATATTCTTGGGCTGACGCCGGAGGAATTGAAGGAGCGGGTGCTCGCGCTGGGGATGCCGGCGTTTCGGGGGAAGCAGGTGCTCGAATGGATTTTTGAAAAGCGGGCGAGTTCGTTTGAGGAGATGACGAATTTATCGAAGGGGGATCGAATACAGCTGGCGGAGCGGTTTGTTATTTTTACCAGCACCGTAAAGCGGGACCTCACGAGTGCGGATGGCGTGCGGAAGCTGTTGCTGGAGTGGCCGGCGAAGGGGGGGGAGACGAGCGGTGGGCTCACGGAATGTGTGCTGATTCCTTGCGATGATGATCAGTGCGATGATTTTGGCAACACGGCGGTGACGCATCGGCGGACGGCGTGTCTGTCGACGCAGGTGGGGTGCCCCGTTGGCTGTGCGTTTTGCGCGAGCGGGATGGAGGGATTGAAGGAGAACCTGACGACGGGGCAGGTGGTGGAGCAGGCGCTGCGGCTGACGCACACGCTGCCGAAGGAAGGGCCGGGGCATCGGATTACCAATGTAGTGTTCATGGGGATGGGGGAGCCGCTGGCGAATTTTGCGGTGACGGTGGCGGCGGTGAAGGTGCTGATGGCGCCGTGGGCGTTTCATATCAGCGGGCGGAAGATCACGGTGAGCACGGTGGGCCTGCCGCCGCAGATGAAGAAACTGGCGGAGGCGGGGGTGCCGGTGACATTGGCGCTGTCGATTCATGCGCCCAACGATGCGCTGCGGAGAAAGATCATTCCGTGGTCGGAAAAGATCTCGCTATCGCAGATTGCGGAGGCGGCGCTTTATTATTTTGAGAAGACGGGGCGGGAGCTCACGCTGGAATACATCATGCTGGACGGCGTGAACACACTGCCGGAGCACGCGCGGGAGCTGGCGGGGTTTGCGAAGAAGCTGCGGGCGAATGTGAACCTGATTTATTACAACGAGGTGCCGGAGCTGGCGTTTAAGCGGCCGGCCGGGCAGACGGTGTTTGGGTTTCAGACGATTCTGCGGAACGCGGGGGTGAATGTGCACGTGAGGAAGAGCCGGGGGAGGGAGATTGCGGCGGCGTGCGGGCAATTGGCGCGGCAGGAGGGGAAGGTGGAGCTGACGGTGACGGCGGGGGGATAGATTGGATTCAGAGACGCGACCGTGAGGGAGCGTTTTTTTGAGGTCTCTGCACCATCGAAAACGCTCCCTTACGATCGCGTCTCGGAATTCTTTTCCGGCGTGCGTCTCGGGTGGCGTGGTGGTCGCATTCGGTTGGGGGAGCGGGTAGTCTAATCCGGCGGCAGGTTGTCCCACAGGAGCTCATAACGATGTCGGATGTGCAATACAAAGTGCTGATCGGGATGGAAATTCACGTGCAGCTGGGCACGCGGTCCAAGATGTTTACGGGGGCGGCGAATGGGGCGCATCCGGATCATTTTAATGCGCCGCCGAATTCGATTGTCGATCCTGTGGTGCTGGGGATGCCGGGGGTGTTGCCGGTGATTAACAAGCGCGCCGTCGAGATGGCGATGATGGTGGGGTTGGCGCTGAATTGTGAGATACCGGGGTTTACCAAGTGGGATCGGAAGAGTTATTACTATCCGGACTTGCCGAAGAATTATCAGATTTCGCAGTATGACTTGCCGTTGTGCGGGGAGGGGAAGATGGAGCTGCCGCTGGCGGATGGCTCGACGAAGACGGTACGGATCCGACGGGCGCATCTGGAGGAGGATGCGGGGAAACTGTTGCATGAGGGGCACGCGGAATTTTCGCAGGTGGATTTGAACCGGGCGGGGACGCCGCTGCTGGAGATTGTGACGGAGCCGGATTTGACGACGCCGGAGGAGGCGCGGCTGTTCGGGGAGGAGCTGCGGCGGATTTGCCGGTACCTGGGCGTGACGCAGGGGATCATGCAGCAGGGGCACATGCGGTTTGAGCCGAATATCAATCTGCATATTGTTGCGGAAGGCAAGACGTGGAAGACGCCGATCAGCGAATTGAAGAATTTGAACAGCTTCCGCGCGGTGGAGCGGTCGTGCGCGTATGAGATTCAGCGGCAGCTTGCGGAATGGCACGCGGCGGGCGGGGCTTCGCAGGAGCCGACGAAGAAGGTGCCAAAGTTCACGCTGGGCTGGGATGATGACAAGGGGGTGACGGTGGTGCAGCGGAGCAAGGAGGAGGCGGAGGATTACCGGTATTTTCCGGATCCGGATTTGGTGCCGGTGACGGTGAGCGCGGAGTGGCGGGAGCGGGTGCGGAAGGATGTGGTGGAGCTGCCAATTCAGCGGCGGGCGCGGTATGAGAAGGATTATGCGCTGACGCACAAGGAATCGGCGGTGCTGGTGGAGGAGCGGGGGAATGCGGAATTGTTTGAGGCGGCGATCGCGGCGGGGGGGCCGGCGCGGCGGGTGACGAATCTGATGCTGGGGATCGCGAGCAAGACGGCCAATGAACGCGGGGTACTTTTGCCGGAGTTGAAGATACCGGCGGGGACGTATGCGTCGCTGGCGAAGATGGCGGAGGAGGGGACGGTCTCAGCGACGGCGGCGGTGACGGTGTTTGAGGAGCTGCTCTCCGATCCGGCGGGCGATCCGAAAAAGATCGCCGAGGCCAGGGGGTTGGTGCAGGTGCGGGATGTCGGCGCGACGGAGGCGTGGGTGGATCAGGCTTTGGCGGCGAATCCCAAGGCGGCAGAGGATTACAAGACGAACCCGAAGAAGAAGCAGGCGTCGCTGGGCTTTTTGCGCGGGGCGGTGATGAAGGCGAGCGCGGGGAAGGCGGATCCCAAAATGGTCGGAGAACTCCTCGAGAAAAAGCTCAACGGCTGATTCGCCGGCAAGGCGCCGTCCGCCGGCGCGTTCCGGTCATTGGTCTTTGACCAGCGTCCAGGTGCTGTCGGGGTTGTACACTTTCATGCCCCGCGCGATGCGGGCAGAGTCAGGTCCCAGGTCCTTCTGATACAGCTTGGCCTGATGGCTGATGAGGAATGTCATCACGCCGGAGTTTCCGTAATCCGCGGGACAGGCCACGAGCCCGAACCCGGCAATCATTTTTCCGTTGATGATGTAATTGTATTTGCCGCCCGGCGCGTTTGGGCCCTGGGCCGTCAGGATGTGGTAGAGATACCCGTGATAGGGCTGCGGCTGGGATTCATCGTGGCTGCCGGGGGTATATCCTTCCAGGGTGGCCTTGGCGACGAGTTCGCCAAGGGGGCTCTGCTCGTCGTTCTCTTTCGCCGGCCAATAGAGGCCATCATGGTCTTTGTGGCTGATGAAATGCTGGGCATAGGCGTACACGCCGCTTCCGTCATGGTCTTCCGTGGCGTATTGCAATTGCGCTTCCACATAGGCCCGGCAAACCCGGATGGTCTCGAGTTCATTGGAGCCGATCCGGCGAGCCAGGATTTCCTCCTTGCCGGCGTCACTGTCAAAAAACCATTTGCCGTTATCGAGCCGTCTCACGGGAATCGGGAAGGGCCATTTGTCGGCGCCGATATCAACGATGGATGAGCCCGCATCCTTCTTTTCGAGTTCCATATGATCGCCGGCATTTTTGGCGAAGCGGTCGAGCGCATTGGCATCCTCCACCTTGTCCCCGGACATGAACGCAGCCGTGGAAGGCCCCAGTATGTGACCGAGCGCATCGGTGTCATGGGCCTTGGCGGCGCTGACAAGCGCGGCCGCCGCCTGGTCGTCGGAGTCGAAGAGCTGCTGTCCCGCTCCCGGCAGTCCGGTGGGCGCCGGCGCAGCGCTGCCGGTAGCGGTGGTGCTGCATCCAGAGAGAAACGGCAACCAGATCGCCGCGCCGATGACGGAGGCCGCGGTAAACATGCGAAGTGCTTGCGACAACATGCTGATTCTCCTTGACTGGCGCGACATATGGCCATTTCCCGTTGCACAGATAAAGCGGTTGCGGACTGCCGCGGGGTCTCCGGTATTAACGACGCCGCATGGAGGCATTGCCTCGGTTACTCTCCGCGCGGGCCTGACCAGCAGGGGCGCTGTTGAAAGCGTTGGGAACCGAAAGGTGGGGCTGCGCCTGGGGTGGAGGCGCCGACCGCACGGGTTCCGGGCGCGAAAATGCGGGACGCGGCGCGGGCGCTTCCCGCGGGACACTCACACGCGGAGCCGGGCGCGGGGCCTCATTGATTAAATTTGGGCGCGCCGGACCGGGCACGTTCAGGTTCGGCGTGGGCCGGGGTACGGCGGGCACCGCGGGCCGCGAAGGACCTGGTCTGCTGATACGCGCCCTTTCGTCGGCGCGCTGAATGTCATTGCGATTCTGGCCCGGATTGAAGACATCATTCGATCGCCGCGGCGCGGTGCCGCCGCCGACCGGAAATGGCGAAGGCAGAGGACGTGAGCCGCCACGGCCGACTCCGTTTCTCGCTCCGTTGTTAGTCGCCGCCCCGGCTCGTGGCGCCGGGCGCGCGATGGGTGCTCCTCGTGCGCCGGTCAATCCCAGCCGAGAAACTGTCCGGTTGGTCACGCGCGGTGCGGACCGTTGCGGCGAACGCGTCCAGGGACGGGGCGTACCCGCCCAGCCGGCGGGATGATGATCCCATGCCGGCGGATGCTGGTCCCAGGCCGGCGGGTGATGCCAGCCGTGATACCATCCGCCCCCAACCACGATGCCGCGACGGCGCCAGTCAAAATCATTGTCGCACCAGAGGCCAATCGGAAATCCGATGCTCCAGCCGATCGGGCACGGCGAATAATAGACCAGCGTCGGATCATACTGCGGCACGTAGATGACATCCGGATCCACCGGTTCAATACGAATGGCGCCATCATCATTCACGATCTGCTGCTGGGTGTTGTTTTGCAGATTCTGTTGAGCCTGGGCCTCGGTGCGCAGGCGCTGGATTGAATCCATCACATCCTGCTGCTGGTTTAAAAATGCAGCCCCGACAGCCTGTGTCCAATCCATCTGGTCGCTCATGAATTTCAGCACGGTGGGATAATGCACCAGGCCCTTGATGGAATCGTCCCACGGCTGTGCGTTGATCGCGTCCTCCGTCGGGTTGGGCGTGCCATCCAGCCATGCCTGGGCCGCCTGGACGTCCTGAGGGTAAGTCGCTGCGGGGAACATGAGTGAAAGGAGGGGATCGGGGTACAACGCGATGGGGCCGAGAAGTTGATCCAGCTGCGCCGGCGAGAGTTGAACGTTCTGTGATGCGGGTACGACTGGCGGGGCATTTTCGGGGTATTGCACGTACGTTGGATATTGCGGTGCGGTCAACGGCTCTTCCGCAACAGCACAGGCCGAAAAGCAGAGGGAAGTGAGGATTCCCGCGAGCGGCCAGATCATTTTGAGCTTGTTTCGCATGGCCATCGCCTTACAGAAGTACCAAATTCAGCCACCAAATCATAAGAGGCTGATGAGGACGCGTCGAACGGGACCTGATAGCGCAGAAAAAAAACCAGAAAGCCCCACACCAAAGGCAAAAACTGAACCATTCGTAATGCTGAGCAGCGCTAGAGACATGCTTCGCTGAACTCATGCAGCGGGAAACGCAGGTATGCTGCATCCCCTTGAGGACAGCCCCTGATGGCCCCGCTCATGCAAATCCGGTAATCTCCGGTCGCCACTTGTTTGCGGGTAGTTTGTCCATGGCCGATTCCATTTCGCCTGCCGCCGGTGCTGGTCCTCCGGCGCCGGGCGCCAAGAAAAGCCATCCGCTGGTGCGGCTGGCGATGACGCTGCTGAAGGTGGCGATTGCGGTGCTGGGGATCTGGTGGGTGGCGCACAAAACGGATTGGGATGATACGGCGGTGGTGCCGGCGGGGACCGAGATACGTAATGTAAAGATTCTCGAAGACACCAAGGTGATTGTGGAAAATGCGCCCGCGCCGGTGGCGGGGGGCCGCGCCAGGACGCAGCCGGCGGCGCCGAATGTTTACAGCGTGCGGTTTCCATCCAGAGTGGAAGTAGAAGCCGAGACGCCCGCCGGCACGCAGAAGGTGGAGATCAACGACCAGAACCGGGATGAGTTTAATTTTCAGCGCGAAATGACTCTGCCGGCGGGGGATTTCAGGGCGGATCATGGGGATGTGGTGAGCGGGGGGCTCAAGTCAATTTTTATCACGGCCAGCAGCCGGTGGTATCTGGTGGTGTTTGCTTGGGTGCTGCTGGTGACGCCGTTTTTTGTGACGGCGATCCGCTGGCGGAACCTGATGCGGCCGCAGGGGATCGAGATGCCACTGGGGAAAAGTTTGCAGCTTACGTTTGTGGGGCAGTTTTATTCGATCATTCTGCCGGGGATCACGGGTGGGGACCTGGTGAAGATTGTGTATGCCGCCCGGCTGACGGGCTCGAAGACCAAGTCGTTCATCACGGTCGTTCTGGACCGCGTGATCGGACTGATCGCGCTGATGACGATCGCCGGCGTAGCGGCGGGGGCGCAGCTGGTGCTCAACATGCGAAGCGGAGCGCCGGCGGACAACACGCTGTTCAATGTGTTTATCCTGATTGTCGTCCTGCTGGCGGGGCTTTTTGCGGGGGGTACGGTTTATTTTTCGCGGCGGCTGCGGCGGATCGCGGGCATCGAGTGGTTCATCGAAAATGCCGGCCGGCTTACGACCGCACCCGAAGACCCGCAACATGAATCGATGCAGCACCGGAAACTCGAGCGGCTCTTCCGCCTGGCGAATGCCTGGCTGGTAATCGCGGGCCTGGCAATCGCCGGGGCGCTGGCGTTGTTGCGCTGGGGAATTGGCAATAGATGGGCGCAACGCAACACGCCGGCGGTAATCATCGGCATTGCGATCGCGGGGGCTCTGGTGCTGGCGGCAGTCGCGGGGTTGGTGCTCCACGGGCGGCTGGTGTCGCGAGCTACGCCGTTTCTGCGGAAAATTGTCGAGGGCATCATCCGCACGGATGAAGCGCTGCATGTCTACCGCGGGCATTTTGGCCTTCTGGGGTGGGCGTTTTTGATCTCGGTGATTTCGCAGCTTTCGCTGCCGCTCTCGGCGTGGCTTTGCGGCATGGCGTTCGGGATGCATGCGCCGGTGGCGCATTACCTGGCGTATGTGCCGCTGGCGGTGCTGGCGGCAAGCCTGCCGATTTCGCCGCCCCAAGGTTTTGGCGTATTGGATGGAATCCTGGTGCATTTTTTCGCCAGCCGCGGCGCGGCGACGGCGGCGCAGGCGGTCACACTGGCCCAATCGGTGCGGTTCCTGCCGATCCTGTGGAACTTGTGCGGGGCGTATTGGGTGATCACCGGAAAATATTCGCGCAAAGAGGACGCCGGCGCGACGGCGGAACTTCCGGAAAGCTCGGGCGAGGACCCGGATCGAGCGGCAGTGCAGCAGGTCTGACGGCGCGGTGCCTTGATGCTCCGCGCGTTGCGTTGCAACGCCGCTAAACAAGATGGCGATTATTTGTTCTTCTTAGTTTCGCTGATGGTCTTGGTGCCGCGGGCGGGGTCGGCGGGGGCGGGGCCGGCGGGGACGAAGACCAGCACGGTTTCGGTCGCGGGCACCTTGTCCGGGTCGGAGAGCCAGAGCGTGCCGACGGAAAAGGGGCTGCTCTTGGGGTCCATGGCGGTGACCACGAGGAAGTCATTGGCGGTGAGGCTCGCGGCCATGCGCAGGTCGTCGAAGCCTTCCTCGGAGGAAAAGCTGCTGCGGGACATGCTGATCGACGTGCCGGAGCGGATCATGTCCATGGTGCCCAGGGCGACGATCGGTTCCAGTTGCACTTCCAACTGTCCGCCGCTGCCGGCCTTGCCCTTGACGCCGCGCATGGAGAGGCGGAAGCCGTTGTCACAGCGTTCAAAGGTGCGGCCCTCCTGCTGGAGGTCGCGGTCCACCGAGACGACGATCTGGTCGCTCACGTTGGGGCGGGTGACGACGTTTATGGAGGAGCGGCCGTCGGTCTGCATCAAGATCTGGTCGTTGCTGGCGCCGGGGGTGTCGAGCATCTTGGCGATGTCGGGCCAGTGTGAAACCGAGCCGGTGGCGGCGCGCAGGCCGTTCTGGGCCATGAGGACGCTGGTCTTGGAATCGATGGCATCTTCGTTGAGCTGGGACCAGATTTTGTCGTTGCCGGAGAATTCGCCGACGGGGACGGTGATGCGGTAGACGGTGACGCGGGGGATGAGGGTGGAGGAAGTGGAGGCGGCGAGCTCACCGGCGCCGACGTCCTGGGGAAGCGCTCCGGGCCTGGGCTTCTGGGCCATGTCGGAGCCGCGCCATTTGAGCATATCAAGCCAGGCGTTCCAGACCTGGCAACCCGGCAGCGCGCCTGCAAGCCCGAGGAGGGCCGCGAGCGCCAGTGCCCGCCGGACGCGATTGCGCCGAAAATCAATGCCACCGTTTTCCATCGCCACGCCCTTTCGTCCAGAGCCGGTGCGGATTTTAACCCCTGCCCAGCAAATCCCCAAACGGTGGGGCGGCGGTTTAAAAGAATAGATCAAACTGCATCAATGGGAAAAACCGTGCTGCGTTTTTGCGAACCGGTGAGGTTCACGCAGACCTCCCAGCGGCACTGCGGAAAGGTGGATGAGCCGGCGCGTCCGGAGGGGGGCCATCGAGCAGGATCGAAGCGGCATTCGCCTTCCCCCAGGATCGTCGCGCCGGCGGCGGCGTTGCCCTGCCGCTCCAGGGTGATGGTTTGTTCCCCCAGGACCCGCGTCGCAAGCATGGTGCGGCGCCCCAGGTGCATGATGTAACTTTCCCGGCAGATGATGCGCACCTCCAGGTTCACGGTATCCAGGCGGCGTCGGGTTTCGATCTCCAGGCGCAGAAAAAACGGCTCGCCGCGCTGCAGCGGCGCCGGGCGCACGACCAGGGATGGATCGCCAATGGCCCAGAGCAACCTCTGCGCCCAGGCCAGTTGGAACAGTTGCACCCATACGAGCGCAAAAGCCATCGCCGGGAAAATCCAGGTTGGTGCGCCAGAGCTTCCCGCCGCATGCGCCGCGAAGACAAACTGAATCGCCAGCAGCACCGTTGGCAGCCCGATAAAGACGATCAGAAATGCTTTCTCCCGCACGGTGTCCCGGCGTTGCCGGCTCGGCAAGAGCGTGTGCCAACCGTTTGGCTCCGCAGGATCAAGCGGCGGGGCGCGCATTCTCTGCTTCCATGGAAAAACGATTCCGAGCAGGGACCCGGCAGCGACGGCAACGGCCGCGATGGCGCCGGCCAAGCCCCAATAAGGGCCGACGAACGGCGTCCGCAAAAGAACCGCTTCGCCGGGTGCGGAGGGATCGGCATAGGCGGTGACATTTTTTCCCGCTCGGAACTGCTGGAGGAGGGTCCTGGCGGCCTCGGCATCCACCCGCGCATCGGTCACCCAGATGCGTGTGGATTCGTAGTATTTTTCCTTGAAGATATACCGGTAATGGATCACCGGAGAAATGCCGACACTGGCGCCTTTCTCGAGTCCCGGGGCCTGCGCCGATTCGATGATTGCCCCTGCCGGCTCATAGACCCGAGCGACGCGAAATTCGGCCACCCACGCACCGCCGGCGAAAAAAAGGCCGACCACTCCGCCGATCAAGAGAAGCACCGCGACATATCTTGGCATGGCGGGAAAATACCACGAAGGGGCGGCACACGCATCAGGCGCTGCGGAGGCGGACAATGCCGAGGTGCCCGCCAAAGCCCTGCGCGATGGTGAGGGATGTGGAGCGATCGGGGATTGGCTCGCCGGCCAGCGTTTGGCGGTGATGGTGGCAGAGGGCGGAGAGGGCGACGCTCACGAGACCGGCGGCGCCCAGCGAATGGCCGAGGTAGCGCTTGCTCGAGAAAACGTGAGGTGCGTCGCCGGCCACGGCGCGGATGGCGGCAAGTTCGTGGGCATCGTGCGCGGTGCCCGGGGCGTGGGCGTGAATGAAGGCGGGGTTGGCATCGGCGATGGATGCAGCCAGGCCGCGGCGGAGGGAATCGGCGCGGGGGTCGGCGGCGATGAGATGCGCGCCGTCGCCGCCGAGCCAGGTGGATTCGAGAAAGCCCAGCGGTGCATTCGTCGGTTCGGCCTCGAGGACGACCGCCGCGGCGGCTTCGCTTAGGAAAAAGCCGCGGCCCTCCTCGGCGAACGGATCGCAGCGACGGTTTCCGTCTTCATCGAGAGGGGCCAGCACGCCGAGCCGGGCGAAACTTCCTTCGAAGAGCGGATGGAGTGAGGCATCGGCGGCGATGACCACGGCCCGCGCGATTTCGCCCCGCCAGATCGCCTGGGCTGCCTGGTGCAGGGCGAAGACGCCCGAGGCGCATGCGGCGACGGAGGTGTGGACGCGCCGGATGCCGAGATAGTCACCGAGGATCGCGCCCATGGCGCCGACGCCCAGCATCACCTGTTGCGCCGCTTCGAGGGTTGGCATTTCGTCGGGTGTGAGGCTCTCGAGCAATCCGAGCAGAGTTCCCGCGGGGCCTTTGCTTGTGCCGCAGAAGAGCGCTGTTTCCTGTGAGCTGGGCGGCTGGGAAATAACCCGCTGGGCGGCGCAGCACGCGAGGCGGATGGATCGGTCCCATGCCGGCGGCCCGGCGAGGAATTCCCCGGCGACAGCACTCCGCGGGCCCTCCACGCGCCGGCCCCGGCGAATCGCCTCCCAGGTATCCAGCGGCCGGTCGTCGGACGCGCGCACGCCGTCCAGCGGCGTGAGCAGTGTGCATCCGGTGATGGCGAGCGGGGATCTCATCATGCCCGGATTCTACAGGCCGGGGATGGCCAGAGAGAATTCCGCCGGGCGGCGCTCATGCGAACATGGCCTTCATGCCGGGCTTGGACAGGCAGACAAACGTGAACACCCCCAGCACCGTGCCCAGCGGGAAAACGAGGCAGACGAGGCCGGCCATCACGTAGCAGAGGGTGAGTCGCTTGCGGTTTCGCAGGCCGCCGCCGGTGAGGAAGTAGAGGAACGAAAGAATCCAGAACAAGGCCCCGAAGAAAATTCCGATGCAGGCCATGAATCCCCCGAAGGCGGCCATGCCGTGGGCCTGCTCGGCGTTATCGGCATTGGCGGCTCCGGACACGCCGACGAAGATGCCGAAGAGCACGTAGAGGAAGGGGATGAATCCGCCCACAAGATAGAGGCACGCGAGAACGTAATAGAAGACGCCCAGGACATCGAGCGCCGAGGTGTCGACGGGTTGCGCTTGGGGTTGATAAGGAATCGGGGGTGGGTTTGGAGGCAGGGTCATCGGCTACTCCTGAAGAATTCCCGGGGGAAGGGGCCGCGCTATGGCGGCGATTGTCGGTTGAAGGATTCCCTGACAGGCGGCCGCGCGAGGACGATGAAGGTGAAGATTCCCAGCAGCGTGCCCAGTGGAATCTGCACGCAGGCCAGGGCGGCGGCGACGTAGCAGATGTTGATCCATTTGCGTTTCTGCAGGCCACGGGCGGCGAAAAAGCCCAGGATTGCGCACGTCCAGAAGAAGAGCATAAATGCGCCGCCCAGGCCGACCAGTATCCAGCCCATTCCCGGCGGCGGGGGCGGGCCTGGGCCAAAGGCGGCGGGCGAATGCACAAACATCAATCCGAAAAAGATATAAAAGGCGCCGCCAAATCCGCCCAGGGCCACGAGCGCCGAAAGCACATACCAGCAGATCATCAAGATACGCAGGTGCTCCGCGTCGCGGTCCACCATCACCGGCGCGTTCCCCTGATAGCTCAAGTCGGCCGGCAGCGGCGGCGGGCTCGGAACAGGCGGTGGAATCTGCTGGCTCATAAAGGCTCGCTATTTGCGTTTGAATTGTTTTTCGAGATCGGAAATGGACAGGCGCAACGTGGTGGGCCGGCCGTGGGGGCAATTGCTGGCGCGCTCCACCTGTTCCTTGCGCGCCAGGAGCGTCTGGATCTCATCGGCGGAGAGGGGGTAGCCGGCCTTGACCGCGGCCTTGCAACTGGCCATGTCGAGCACTTCGTGCAGCAGTTCCTCGGCGGTGAGTTTGCTGCCGCCGGCGCCGCCGTATTCCATGAGGCGATCGAGCAGGTCCTTGAGGAATTCGCGCGGGGAGACTTTGGAAAGCAGGCTCGGAAAACTGTGCACCGCGACGCTGCCGGCATCGAAATCCTCGACCTCGATGCCAAGCTTGAGCAGCAGCGGCTTGACGGTTTCGAGCGCGGCGGCCTGGCGCGGATTGATCGGCAGCACCTCGGGGATGAGCAGGCGCTGGCCTTCGAGCACGCCGCGCGTCGCCCGCGCGAAAAGCTCTTCATAGATGATCCGTTCATGCAGGGCGTGCTGGTCGATGATGACCATGCCTTCGGGCGTTTGCGCGACGATGTAGGTGTTGTGGAGCTGGACGAAGGTGGTCGAGGGAATAGGGTGTAGGGTGTAGGGTGTAGGGGGAGAGGGTGCTTCATCGGCGGGTGGAATGGCATCGGCTTCGCTTCCTATGCCCTTTGTCGTGTCCCCCGTTTCCGTCGGCGCCACGGTCACGCGGGAGGGATCGTCAATGACGCTGGGCTGCTGTGCCTCGACGCCGTATGCGAGGCGCGGCTGCACCGGCGTCTGCTGCCTGAAAAAATCGGCGATCACCCTTCGCGTTTCCGCCGCGGCCGCGACCCCCACGCCCGGGCCGCCGGGCGCGGGAAACGCACCGGTGTCGCGCACCCTCATCGCCGGCGTGAGGTCGCTGGAGAGCAGCTGCTCGCGGAGGGCGGCAAGCACCGCGCGGTAGACCGCCCCGGAATCGCGGAAGCGCACCTCGGTCTTCTGCGGATGCACGTTGACGTCGAATGCGGCGGGGTCCATTTCGATCATGAGGATCGCCACCGGCTGCGCCGCCGGTTCGATCAGGCCGCGATAGGCTTCCTTGAGCGCGTGAAACAGCGACCGATCCCGGATGAAGCGGCCATTGAGGAAAAGGTACTGGTAGCGCGCCGTCGGCCGGGCCATGTACGGCTGACCGGCAAACCCGCCGACGCGGATGCCGCGCTCCTCCCATGCCAGGTTTACCAGGCCCTGATAGAACCCTTTGACTTCCTCGGAGCCGCCGCCGAGGGCCTCGGCCGCGCGGAGGCGGCCGTCGGCGGTGGCGGCAAGGTCCAGGATGTTTCGCCCGTTGTGGGCGAGGGTGAAGGCGATCTCCGGATGCGGGATCGCGGCGCGCAGCACCATCTCATGGATGTGGGAAAATTCCGTGGCGTCGGTGCGCAGGAACTTCCGCCGCGCCGGCACGCTGTAAAACAGGTCGCGCACCTCGATGGTCGTCCCCGCCGCCGCGGCACAGGGGACCGCCGGTCCGATCACGGAATCCTTTACCTCAATTTTGACCCCGCCGGTCTCGTCGGACTCGCGGAGCCGTGTCGTGAGCACGGCGTGGCTCACCGAGGCGATGGACGCGAGCGCCTCGCCGCGGAAGCCCATGGTCTGGATGGCAAAGAGGTCCTCGACGGCCGCGATTTTGGAGGTGGCATGCTGGGCGAAGGCCAGGGCGGCTTCCGCGGGCGGGATGCCCCAGCCGTCGTCGGTCACGCGGATCAGCGTGCGGCCCCCGTCCTGGACCGTGATACCGATGCGCGTTGCGCCGGCATCCAGGCAATTGTCGAGGAGTTCCTTGACCACCGAGGCGGGGCGTTCAACGACTTCGCCCGCGGCGATCTTGTTGATCAGGCCATCGGGGAGAACCTGGATCTTCCTGGACATGGTCCAGATCATACCGCCTGCACCGGGGGTGAAAAGTTGCAGGGCGTGACGGGTTTCCGGCGAGCGCATAAAAAAAGGCTGCTCCAGGATTTGGAGCAGCCTTTGCACTTGCCGGGAAGGTTTGGGTCCGGGTCAGACCGCCGCACCATTGCTCACCGCCGGAACGCCCGACTCGGGGAGGACGACCGGAGGGTCGATCTTCCGAAGCGATTCGAGCGCGAAATCGCCTGGCTCGCCACGGATCAGCCAGAGCAGGGGCACTCCGGTGACGCGTGCCGCCCGGTCGAGGACGTCGACCGGCGGAATCCGCCCCTTCTCGTAATAGTTGTACGTGGAAGGGGAAAGATGCAGCAAGGCGGCAAAGTGAGACTGGCCGCGGGGTCCGCAGACCTGAACGCGTACCTGTTTGAGCCGCTCACAAATTGCGGCTGTGTCCAATGCCGGCAAGTTGTCTTCGAGGGACTTCATGGGGTTACTCCAACCAAACTACGACACACGGTGAGATCCTTAACACATGGGACAACCGCGCGTGTCAAAGGTTCATAAACCAGTATAGATTCGCAAAAACATAAGACAACTTGAAAACGCACTAAGCGTTATAAAGTGTTTCATCGTAATGGCTTAACGATATTAAAAATGGCGTATCTTCGCGCCTGATGATGGCGAATAACGCGATTGCACGCGCCCAATCCTTGAGCTTCTAATGGTTGTGTAGGCAGGACCTTTGCCCGGTTAATGGGCAATCGCGGCGATTAATTGCTCGGCATGAGATTGCACCCAGCGGACTTTCCGCTCGATCATCTGCAGGAATCCGAAGCCCTCGAGCCGGCCGAAACTGCCGGTGGCTGCGACCGGCAGGACGGACTCCAGCACCATCGCCTCGATCATCAGCCAGGGGAGGGCTTTGAGTTCCGCGACGGCGATGACATCCACTTCATCGTATCCGCGAAGAAATCGCTTGAAGCGCGATTCATCCAAATAGTCCGGCCATTGGGCGGGGTCTTCCGAGCCGCCGAGGATGGAGAACTGCAAGGCGCCGTTGGCCAGATCGATGGCCCGCTGCTGCAGCCGGGCGGCGTCGTAGTCGATCACCGCGACGACCTTCTGGTTCCGGAAGAGCATGTTGCCCGGATGCCAGTCGCAATGCACGATCTGCACCGGCCACTGCGCGAGGCCCGCGGCATCCACGATTTCCGCCGCCCGCACGTACGCCTCCCGAAGGAAACTGGTGGTGGATGCGACCGTCGCCTCGGCGACGTTGCGGTCGAGCTTTTCGAGGGTCAGCGGGACCTGCTCCAGGCCGGCGTTGATCGCCCGCGAGTCGTGATAGGACCCCTCCGGGGGTTCAAACTCCGGGGTGTAGTCGCGCAACAGCTTGTGATAGAGCGCCAGGGTCTTGCCGGCGTCATAGGTGGCTTCCAGGGAATAGTCGTAGGTGTTGCCGCGGATGTACTCAAAGAGCTCATAGACGCAGTTGTTGTACTGCACCATGGAGTTGTTGTCCTTGCGCGTGCCGATGAGATGCGGAAGCGGGAACTGCCGGCTCGCGAGGAACAGCTGGAGGGCGTGGGAGAAGGCGACCTTGAAGGGTTCATCTTTTCCCTTGGCGCGGCGTTTCAGCAGAAATTCGCCCTGGTCGGCGGTGATCAGGAGCTTGGGGGCGCGGCGTGAACCGCGCGCGTATTCCTTCGCCGATTGGACGGCGCCGATGTCGAAATGGCTCATGACGATGAGCAGCTCATCGGAACTGAATTTTTCGCGGTCGCTCATAGAGGATTATTCTGCGGTTGGGGACGAATTCAATGGGCAAAATGCCGCTGGCCGGTGGCGACGAGGGCGACATTGTGGCGGTTGGCAAGGTCGACGGTCTCCTGGTCCTTCTTGGAGCCGCCGGGATGAATGATGGCGGTGACGCCGGCGTGGATGAGGAGTTCCGGGCCATCAGGGAACGGGAAAAAGGCGTCGGAGCCGGCAGCGCTGCCGGCGAGCTTCTCGGCGTGGCCGTTTTTCCGGGCGAGCTCAAGCGCGATGCGGGCGGACATGGGGCGGGACATCTGCCCGGCGCCCGCGGCCAGGAGCTGGCCGCCTTTGGCGATGGCGATGGCATTGGATTTGACGTGTTTGGTCACGAGCCAGATGAAGGCCAGGTCCGCCCACTCGACCTCGGTGGGACGGCGGATGGAGGTGACGGTGAAGGCCTCGCGATCAAAGCCTGCAAGATCGGCCTGCTGCACGAGCATGCCGCCGGTGACGGAGCGGTAATGCAATTCGCCCGGGTCGCGGCGATCGGCGAGCGTGCCCACCGAAAGAATGCGGCAGTCCTTCCAGCGGTCCTTGAGCATCTCAAGGGCGGCGGGTTCATATCCGGGAGCAATGACGATCTCAAGGAAGCGCTTGCCGCTGACGATGGACTCGGCGGTGAGGACATCCACCTGGCGGTTCAGGGCGACGATGCCGCCGAACGCGGCGACGGGGTCACCGGCATAGGCAAGATCAAAGGCGCCGTGCAGTGTGTCGGCGAGGGCGCAGCCGCAGGGATTGGTGTGCTTGATGACGGCGGCGGCGGGGCGGTCGAATTCGCGGACGAGCTCAATGGCGGCGTTCGCATCGAGGATGTTGATGTACGAAAGCGGCTTGCCGTGAAGTTGAACGGCCGAGGCGATGGAGCCCTTGCCGGAATGACCGCCTCCAAGGGCGTAGAAGGCGCCGGCCTGGTGGGGGTTTTCGCCGTAGCGGAGGTCTTCGATCTTGCGCAGGCGCGGCGAGAGCGCGGGGAGCAGGCCGCGGGCTTCGGCGGAATTCTCAAGCTTTGATTTTCGATTTTCGATTTCTTCGGGCGTCGCGCCAGGCGGCAGTGGATCCTTGTACCTGCCAAAGTAAACGCCGGCGAGATAGGGATAAATCGCGGCATCATATTGGGCGGTGCGGGTAAAGGCCCACATCGCCAGATCGAGCCGGAAGCCGTAGGGCGTCTGGCCCTGGTTGCGGCGGAGGTGTTTGAGCACCTTATCGTATTGCATGGGATCGGTGACCACCGCGACGGAGCGGTGGTTCTTGGCGGCGGAGCGGATCATCGCCGGGCCGCCGATGTCGATGTTTTCGATGGCTTCCTCAAACGAGCAATTCGGCCTGGCGATGGTCTGTTCGAAGGGATAGAGGTTGACGCAGAGCAGGTCGATCGCGCCGATGGCGTGGGCCTGCATGGCGGTGGCGTGATCGGCGTTGTCGCGCAGGGCGAGCAGGCCGCCGTGGACGGTGGGGTGCAGCGTTTTGACGCGGCCGTCCATCATTTCGGGGAAGCCGGTGAGCTCTGAGACGTCTTTGACGTTCAGGCCGGCATCGCGGAGGGCCTTGGCGGTGCCGCCGGTGGAGACCAGCTCAATGTTGAATTCGCTCTGAAGGGCGGAGGCGAATTCGACGATACCGGTCTTGTCAGAAACCGAGAGGAGCGCCCGCCGGACGGCGACGAGGTCGGGGGCGGCTGCGTTTGTCTGGGAAGATGCGTGCATGGGGATTCCTGCTGAACTGCGAATGCCGCCATTATGCGGACTTTGTGAGCAGCCTGACAAGGCGGGAAATGGGAAGTCCTGATGGTCCGGAACGCCTTGCTTCCCGGCTCGGCTGCGGTTCTACTGGAACGGTCAAAGGAGCCAGCGGTGAAAACCTTTCCGAAGTACGAACGCTTCCATGTGGAGGGAGGCATTTCCCCCTGGCACGACGTGGATCCCTCCAACGGCATGCTGCCGATGCGGTTCAACGCGATCATCGAAATTCCGCTGGGTTCTTCCAATAAATATGAGCTGGACAAAAAATCCGGGTTATTGAAACTCGACCGGGTGTTGCATTCGGCGGTCTATTACCCGGCGAATTACGGATTCATTCCGCAGACGCTGGCCGATGACGGCGATCCGCTGGACGTATTGGTGCTGGGGGCGGAGGCGGTCTATCCCCTGACGTTGGTCGCGGCGCGGGCCATCGGCCTGATGACGATGACCGACAACGAGGAGGTCGATCACAAGATCGTCGCGGTGCACGTGAACGATCCGGAATACAGCAGTTATCACGATGTGCACCAGTTGCCGCCGCATCGGCTGGCGGTGATCAAGAAATTTTTCGAGGAATACAAATCCCTCGAGCACAAGCGGGTGGTGGTGGATGACATATTGCCGGTGGAATATGCGTATCCGGTGATCGAGCAGTCGCTGGAGATCTATCAGAAGTGGAAGGCCGGGGAAGATGTGAGCGCACTGCTGCACGTCGGGTGAGAACTCGAAACATAAAACGCAAAACAATCGACGGCACTATTTTGGTTTGTCGCGGTGGCGCAGCTCTTCTTCCGAGATGCCCAGTTCTTCAAACGATTTGTCAAAGCCGATTGCCCGGCCGCATTCCGGACAGCGGGGGACCGAAAGGTTTTCCACCACGTAACCGCAGCGGCAGCGCAGGTGTTTGTCGAAGCGGCGCTTGCGGCGGCCTTTGAAAAGAATCCACCAGGTGAGCACGACAAAGAACATCACGGCCAAGGCCGACCCGAATACCGCAATCGACAAATTCAGCGGGAGCATGGCAGGCCCTTCAGGGCGAAGGTGGTTTGTCTTCGCGCATGGGGAACAATGGGTTGTGCGGGGAGCCGGCGGTGGGCGGGCCGCGGTTGATCAGGAATGTGGCGGTGTTCTGGAAAAACTCGCGGAGGATGGCCTCGGACTCGGGCGCGAGCCGGGTCTCGGCGAGGGATTCCTCCATGAGCTTCACCCACCGGTCGCGCGCCGCCTGATCCACGGCAAACGGAATGTGCCTGGCGCGGAGCCGCGGGTGGCCGCGGGTTTCGATGTAGCGCGGTGGGCCGCCGAAGCGGAAGACAAGGAACTCCCGCAGGCGCAGACGTGCCGCCTCGAGATGTTCATCACCGGGCGGATACATGGGGCGGAGAATGTCATCGGTCGCGACGCGGCGATAAAACGCGGCGGTGAGGCGGTCAAAGCCGTCCTCGCCGATCTGCCGGTAGACAATCGCGTCGGGATTTTCGGGCATGGTGCGTGGCCAAAAAGAACCCCGGCCGAAGGGCCGGGGCTGAACAGTCGGAAATTAGAGCGAGGACTCAGGCCCGCTCGTCAGAGGTGGCTTCGGCTTCCTCGCCGCCGCCTTCTTCGGCAGCCGGGGCCGCTTCGCCTTCCTTCTTCTCGCGGACGATCCAAAGCTTGATCTCGGCCTTGAGGTCCGGGGCCAGCGCCACCGGCACCGTGAAGGTATCCACGCGGCGGATCGGCTCGTCGAGCTTCACATCATCAGGCTGCACGGCGTGGCCGGCCTTCTGAAGTTCCTCGGCAATGTCGCGCCGGCTGACCGACCCGAACAGGTGCCCTTCGTCGTTGGCGTTGCGGATGATCGTGATCTCGATGCCCTGGAGCGCGGCGATGAGCTTTTCCTTCTGCTCGCGGGCCAGCCGGATCTTGGCTTCGTATTCCTTTTTGGCGGCCTCGAGGCGCTTGATGTTGCCATCGGTCGGGGTGACGGCGAGCCCCTTGGGCAGGAGGAAATTGCGGGCAAAGCCGTTGGAGACGTCAATGACCTCGCCGACGATGCCGGTGCGTTCGATGGTCTGGGTGAGGAGGACTTTCATGGAAACCTTTCAGGCGCGCCGCTGGTGAGAAGATTCCGAGGTGTCCGGCATGGCGATGGGTAAAAGGCGCGCCTGGCCATGCGTTCGCACGATCGGAATGAAAAAAACTCAGAACTCGAAATGTAAAACTCAAAACAGAATTTCATGATCAGTTTTGAGTTTGGCGTTTTGCGTTTCGAGTTTCTTAAAACGGAATATCGTCTTCCTTGATCTGGGGCTGTTCATCCTCGGGCATGCTGGGCACGTCGCCGGCGTCGTAATTGGGAGCGGCGGGGGCAGCTGCGGGACGGGCCGGCGCGGGGCGACCGGCAGCGCGATAGGGTTGCCGGGCAGCCGGGGTCGTCTGGACCTGGCCACCGCCCTGTTCACCGCCATATTCGCCTTCACCAGAATAGCCGGCACCCTGCTGGCCACCCTGACCGGCTCCCGGGCCGAATTGGCCGCTGGAGCGGTTGAGGAACTGAAAATTCTCGACGACGACGCGCATCTTGGAGCGCTTGGAGCCGTCCTGGGCTTCCCACTGGTCGAGCTTCAATCGGCCTTCGATGAACAGCGGATCGCCCTTCTTTTTGTATTTGGAAATCAGCTCCGCCTGTTTGCCGAAGCAGCTGCAGTCGACAAACGTCACCTCTTCTTTTTTGACGCCATCCTGGCCGGTCCAGGTGCGATTGACGGCCATGCCGAATTCGCAGACCGCCGTCTGGCTGGGCAGGTACTTGAGTTCCGGGTCGCGGGTGATGTTGCCCATGAGGAGGACTTTGTTGAGATTGGCCATGAGACGCTCCTTCATTATGGTTACGCCGGCGTGCTAAACGAAAAAACGCCGGCAAATATCACGTTATGGTTCAGTGGCCGTCCCTGCCGCCGCATATCATTGCGCGGTCCGATCAGACTTTTTCGAAATTGGCTTCTTCAGGGACTTCCTCAACCGGGGCCGGTCCGCGCACCGGGCCGCGATCTCCGCCCGGGCCACGATCTCCACCGCGATCCCGATCGCCGCCGGGGCCGCCGCGGCGGAAGGTCCGCGTGTCGTGCTCGTCGGTGATGGGCTGCTGAGGCTGCATGGCTTCGATGTCCTTGAGGGCGAAATGATCGGCCTTCAGGACGATGCAGCGGAGAATGTTTTCGGAGAGCTGGACGTCGCGCTCGATGCCGACGACCTTGGGTCCGTCGCAGCGGAAGAAAGCCAGCACATAGACGCCGCGCTTCTGGCCGCCGATTTCGTAGGCCAGCCGGCGTTCATCCCACTTGCGCACGTGCAGGATTTCCGCATTGGCGCGGTGGAGGATGTGCTCGACTTCCTGCTTGGCGGTTTCCCAGGAGCCGGTGGCGTAGGACGGATTGAGGAGGAACAGTGCTTCGTATTGGCGCGTATTGACGGCCATGAGGAGATACTCCAGTTTCGGCTCTGGCGGCGAGCAATGCGCACGGGCATTGCCATGGGATTCACCACCGGCCGTGTTGAATCGAGCAGTATAAGGGGCGGAGCAGAAGAATAAAAGCGTCAGGTGAGGCCGGCGGTGGGGTCCTGAGAGGTCTCAATGAGGGGGGATTCAGAGCGGGTCGGGACGGAACCCTGGAGCAATTCCACGACCGTGTATTCATCGAGGTTGAGGATGGTGATCTCTCCGTCGACCTTCTGGATGATGAGGCGGTCGAGCCAGACGCGGGCGCGCTTGTTGCGGGCGTACCAGGATCCGGAGCATTGGCGTTCCTGGCGGATCACTTTGCCGGTGACGGTGGTGGTGTTGGTATCCAGGCGGCGGGGAATCTGCTGGGTGACGCGCACCAAGCTGCCGGGCTGATAGTTCAGGGTTTTCTGCTCGGGGCTCAGGCCCGCGGAGGTTTCGGATTCATGCATCTTGTGGCTCTCGGCAAGTTGCGAAAAACTAATGCCCGGGGAGGACAGCGGGGGCCTGGGTTCCTGTCGGATCGAGCACGATACTCACGATCCCCTGGCGGATCAAGCTTACGGCGATCGCCGCCAGCAGGATCATCACGATCTTGTTGATGATGCCCAGCGTATTCTTGCCGAGGAGCGCGACCAGGGTGTTGGAATGCCACATCGCCGCGAAAAGGCCGGCCAGGTTGATGAGCAGGGCGAAGCAGACCATGACGGTGACGATAATTTGACCCAGCGGGGCGCCCCAAACCTGGTCGTAGCGGGCGCTGTAGGTGTTCACGAGCAGGAGGGAGGTGGTCATGGTCGCCGGGCCGACGATCAGGGGCACGGCGAGCGGCACGATGGCTACCTGCGAAGCGGCGGCCTCGGGGATCAGGTTCTCGCTGACCGCGGGCTTGCCGGGGATGAGCAGGTCGATGATGGAAAGGATGGCCAGCAGAATGCCGCCGGCGATTTGAAAATCCGCGAATCGCAATCCGAGAAAGCTGAGGATCGCCTGGCCCAGCACGATGAAAACCAGTCCGGTGACGGCGGCGGCGACGGTGGCGCGGATGGCGATCTGCCGGCGTTCGCGCTCCGTGCGATTGGCGGTGATGGCGAGGTAGATGGGGATGGAGCCCGCGGGATCGACGACCACGAGCAGCGGGATGAAGATCTTGAGGAAATCGAGCAGCAGGCCGAGCATTAAAAGATGATACCATCGACGGATTCGGGCCGCTGCTCTCAAGTGGCCGGCCTGCCGCTATAATCAAAGGACCCATGGCAGACACCCCGGAAAAACCTTCCCTTTCCCCAGCCGAGCCGGCGAAACCGGCGCCGGCAGAACAGCCGCCGGCGCGGATTCTTCCGCCACGGCCGGCCACAGGCGCCGTTGCGCCCGCGCGGCCGCCGGCGGGCGCCGGCGAGGTGCGGCGTGAATTTTTCTCTGATGCCATGCGGGAGACGCTGGCGCCCTTTGCCGGAATCCTCGAACGGAAGATTAACCCGCTGCTCGCGGCGCTTGAATCGATTCCCGGGCAGGTGGAGCGGATATCGAAGGTGAACCTTCCGCGGATGCTCGACCAGCCGCAGGCGGGAGGACACGTGCCGCTGCCTGTGGCGGATGCGGAACCGCTGCGCTTTCTGCGGCCGCCGGGAGCGATGGAGCCGGGGCAATTTGAAAATGTCTGTTCGCGCTGCGGGAAGTGTGTGGAAGCGTGCCCGGCGAATGCGATTCACATGGATGCCGGCGGGTTGACCGCCGACGGGCTGCCGTACGTCGTGGCGGCCGAGCAGCCGTGCGTGGTATGCGACAGCCTCGCGTGCATGAATGCCTGTCCGACCGGGGCGCTCAAGGTGCTCGATCGGCTGCAGATCAAGATGGGGACGGCGCGCGTGAACCTGGATCTCTGCCGGCGGGAGTTCGGCGAGGACTGCCGGCTCTGCGTGGAGGCATGCCCGATCACCGGGCAGGGGGCGTCCCCCGCGGGCGATGCGATTGTCATCCACGCCGAATCGGGGCGGGTGCGGGTGCGGAAAAACATCTGCGTGGGGTGCGGGCTCTGCGAGAATCACTGCCCGACTCAGCCGCGGGCAATCCAGGTGATTCCTTACCGCGGCGTCGTCGATCCAATCATTGCTTGAAAATTATGTCCCCAAGCTCTCAGGGATGATTCCAGGTCGTCTGGTCTTGGCCGCTGCCGGGAATCGGGCCGGGGATTTCGCCCGGAGTTTCGCCTGCGTCCACGGTGTCGTCGAAAAGGTCGTCGGCCTGGGCTTCTGCGGGGATGGGGGTCACGTGGGGGGCGTTTTGTTCCTCCCAGTCATGAAGATTATTTTGCGGGTTGCCGAGATTGGTCATGTCGCTCATGGGTTTTCCTCCGGGTTGCACTGGCACAAATACAATGCAAACGGAGTGCGCGGGGCGTCAGCGAATTTCCAGTGCGGCCTTGGCGATGCGGCCGAGGTGAGCCTTGCGGCTGTGCTCGGCGGTGAGTTCCATGAGCCGCAGGTGCGTGCCGCGCTCGGGTTCGCCGGGTGCGGGCTGGCGCTGGGTCCATGTGCCGTCGGCGGAGAGGTCCCACGCCTGGCGGTTGTCGGCGAGCATGATGTCGATGATTTCCTTGAGGCGGGCCTGCAGGACGGGATCTTCGACCGGGACGGCCGCCTCGACGCGGTGGGAGAGGTTGCGGTTCATCCAGTCGCCGGAGCCCATGAACATTTCCTCCCCGCCGCCGGCGCTGCCGCCGTTTTGGAAATAGAAGATGCGCGAATGCTCGAGGAACCGCCCGATGACGCACATGACCTGGATGTTGTCCGACACGCCGGGCAGTTGCGGGCGCAGGCAGCAGAAGCCGCGGACCATCAGGGTGATTTTCACGCCCGCCTGCGAGGCGCGGTAGAGCGCCTGGATCACTTCGACATCTTCCAGCGCGTTCATTTTGGCGACGATCCGCGCCGGCCGTCCGGCGCGGGCGTGTTCCGCCTCGCGCTCGATCATCTCGATAAAGCGCGTGCGCATCGTGAGCGGGGCGACGAGCAGCTTGCGGTAGTCGCGCTTCAGCGACCGGCCGGTGAGGAACGCGAAGAGGTTCACAACGTCCTCGCAGATATCCTCGCGGCACGTGAAAAGGCCGAGGTCGGTATAAAGCTGGGCGGTCTTGGAGTTGTAGTTTCCTGTGGCGATATGCACGTAACAGCGCAGGGCGTTTCCGCCGGCGGTGCCGTTCGCGCCTGGCGGGGCATCCTCGCGGCGGACCACGAGCGCCGTCTTGGTGTGGGTCTTGAGGCCCAGCACGCCGTAGACGACATGGGCGCCGGCTTCTTCGAGCATGCGCGCCCATTGGATGTTGCGCTCCTCGTCGAAGCGGGCCTTGAGCTCCACGAGCACCGCAACCTGCTTGCCGCTGTTGGCGGCGCGGGCGAGGGCCTCGACGAAGGGCGAATCGCCGCTGGTGCGGTAGAGGGTCATCTTGATCGCGACCACCCGCGGGTCCTTCACCGCCTGCAGAATAAACCGCTCCACACTTGAATCGAACGATTCATACGGATGATGCACGAGGATGTCCCCCTGCCGGATCAGGGCGAACATGTCGGCTTCCGGATCGGCGATCGCAGGGGCGATGTCGGGCTTCCACGGCAGGTATTTCAGGTCCGGCCGATCGACGGTGGTGGCGATCGCCATCAGGTCGGTTTTGCCCAGCGGCTCGGGGATTTCATAGATGGAATCCTCGCTGACCTCCAGGCCTTCCATCAGGTATTGACGCATCTCCATCGACATATTGGAGGCGATCTGCACGCGCACGGTGTCGGCGAAGCGGCGGGCCCGGAGTTCTTCCTGGACCACCTCGAGCAAATCCTCGGGATCCTCGATTTCCGTCTCGACTTCCGCATTGCGGGTCACGCGGAAATGCTGGTGCTCCACGATTTCCATACCCGGGAAAAGCGCTTCGAGCCGCGCCTCGATCAGGCTCTCGATGGGCATGAACACGTACGTGTCGCGCTTCTTGCCGGCCGGGCCGGGGGCGCCTTCCTCCTGAAACGTCAGCCAGCGCGACAAAACCTGCGGCACCTTGATCCGCGCGAACAGATGCTCCCCGCCGCCGGCCGCGCTCACGCTGCCCCCATCAGGAGCCGGCGTGCCGGGCTGCTTGAGCAGGACGCCGATCGACAGCGACAGGTTGGAAATAAAGGGGAACGGGTGCCCCGGGTCGACCGCCAGCGGCGTCAGGACCGGAAAAATCTGCGCGTGAAAATAATCGTCCGCCTTGGCCTTTTGCGCCGCGGTGAGTTCGACATAATCGCGGATGAAGATGTTTTCCTTCTCAAGCGCCGGACGCAGGACGGTGGTCCAGAATTCCACAACCTCGCGCGTCAGGGAACGCAGTTTTTCGCGAACCGCCAGGTAGTGCTGCTCGGCGGTGAGGCCGTCGTGTGAACGTTCCAGGGATTTCTGCGCAATTTTCCGGCGGAGCAGCCCCACGCGCTTCATGAAAAATTCGTCGGAGTTGCTGGAATAAATCGCCAGGAATTTAAGCCGTTCGAGCAGGGGGGTTCGGGGGTCAAAGGCTTCGTTGAGCACGCGGTGGTTGAAATCCAGCCAGGATAAATCGCGGTTGAAAAAAGCGGTGCGGTTCTCCGGGATGGCGGGTTCCGGGCGCGAAAGAGCGGTGACTGGTTCGCGCGGCGGGGCAATTGGCAGCGCGGCGGACGGAACGGCGGAAACGGGTGGCGGCATGGTGCAGATTTCTCCCTCGTTTGGGGGGATTGCAGTTCCCTTGGTCTATCGGATGGTGCATCCTACCCGCTGATATCTTACCGCTCCCGGGCTTTGGAATGGCGTTTCGCAGGTTTAACGCGGCCTTAACACGCCTGCGGAGAAGGGCTTACGCGGGCGGCAGAGGGCGGCGAAAGGGAGAAATCGCCAGATATACGTCACGATTCCCGGCCCCGGGCGAGAAATCGCCATGCCGCCGCAAGTGCCAGCAATGCTGAAAGGGCCGCGAACCATCCGGAAATCGATCGCGCCGGCACGGGCGGATCCGGCGGCGGGTCGGGGAGCTGCTTCCAATTCACAAACGGCGCGGGTGCCGACTGACCCGCATCCAGCGCGCGGTCGGTCCAGGCGCCAAAGAAGACCACAAACGAGGCGAACTTCGGCCAGTTGGTTTCCGCGGCGGGTTCCGAGGCCAGCCAGAGGAGGGATATTTTTCGCGTGGAACCGGGCGGCGACCACGCTCGCGCCGCCAGCCAGGGCCGGCCATCCGCAGTGGCGAGGATACTCCAGGTGGCATCGAGCGCGGCGGCGCGCATGGCGCTGATGCGCACGTCGACGATTCCCTGGACGAAATCTTCAGCGCGATTTGCCGCGGCAGTCGGCTTCCAGCCGGCGCTGTCGGCGGTGAGGCGCTCGCCGGGGACCAGGCCGGGCAGCGGGGTCTGCGGTTCGGCGATCACGAGCGTGGCATTTTCCGGAACGGTCGCCAGAGAAAACGCCGGATCATTGACCAGCACCACGCCATCGTCGGCGGCGGCGTTGCCTTCGTCCGCGCCGGGGCGCACCGCAAAAACGCGGGCCAGCGCCGGATCGATGTTCAAGCCGGGCCCGGCGAGTTTGAAAAGGCCCATCGGCCGGCTGCCGGCGGGCGGGCGCTCGAAAGTGGCCATGGCGGCGGTCGATCGCGAGAGACCGAGCCGCGCTTCCACGTCGCCACGCGCGTGCCTCAGAAGCAGCGTCGTTCCGCGCTGCAACTCGTCAGCCGTGATTTGTCTGTGTTCATCGTTCGCTTCCAGGAACAGCGAGCCCTTTGGAACGACCGCCCCCTCAGCGGCACGCACGAACAACTCCGTCTGTTCCGGCGCCCCCGCCTGGCGCAAGCTGCGCAACGCCCAGGTGACTGCAATTTGCCGGCGCCGATGAACTTCGGCCGCCTGCCATTCCGGTTGTCCCAGACCGATCCCCGCCGAAACCAGTGCCAGAAACAAAAGCAGCCAGACCGGATCCACCCATCGCCGCCGCGAAATCGGCCCGGCCTGTTCCCCCAGCCCCTTCCATAACCGCACCGAAGAAACTCCCCGCACCCGCTTATGCCCGGACAAGAGCGCCCACGCCCCCGCAAGCGCCGCGGCGCCCGATACCCCCAGCCATAGTGGCGCAGCAAACAGAAGCATAAAAAAAACTCAAAACACAAATCTCAAAACGCAAAACGGGCGTTCCAAGGTTTGGTTTTGAGTTTCGCGTTTTGCGCTCTAAATATCCGGCTCAGGCCTTGATCTTCACGAACACGCCGGCCGGCACGACCAGGCGGTTGAGCGCTTCGATCGTCCGCGGCGTCGGCTCCATGATGTCGATCACACGCTTGTGGGTCCGGATTTCAAACTGTTCCCGGCTCTTCTTGTCGATGTGCGGCGAACGCAGCACAGTGAATTTTTCGATGCGGGTGGGCAGCGGAATCGGGCCCCGAACCTTGGCGCTGGTGCGCTTGGCGTGATCCACGATCTCCTTGGCCGAGGCATCGAGCGCCCGGTGATCGTAGGCTTCCATCCGAATCCGAATCTGCGGGCCGCCTGATGCCATGATGCGTTTCCTCTTTTGACAATCCCGCCGCTTTAAGCGGGCCGGCGGATTTTCCGCCGAGAGCCGGTGTTCACTTTTTCGCGCCGCCGGAACTCCTCCGGAGGGCGGCAGCCGCCGCCGTTCGTCGCTTCCCGCAGCACATGCGGGGAACCACAAAGCCTACAGAAATCACCCCTCAGCGTCAAACCTCAACGCCAATTCGTTACCCTGTCGTGGTTTAAGTCTCCCACAGCGCTGCCACCCGCGGCAGTATGATTGTAATACTGCTCCAAACGGACCAGGTCGGTGAAATTGACCGTGCCATTGGCGGTGGTATCGCCGGGCAGGGTCGAATAGCCCACCAGCGCCGTCACATTCCAATTGGCATCCTGGAGGGCATAGGTGCGCTCATTTAAGGTGAAGCCCGAGCCGCTGAAGGCAAAGTCCCGCAGGACCAGGGCATTCTGGTAGCCGGCGCCGGCGCTCCAGACGTACTGGCCCTGGAGCGCGAGGCCGGAGCTGGAGATATCCTGTTCGAGGAGTTGCCCGCCGGCATCGTAGAACATCACGATGGGATTGGTGCCGGGGGAGGATTGGGTGACCCGGCTGCCCATGCGCCCCAGGGCGGCGGCTCCTTCGAACGGACCATCAAGTGTCTGTGAGAAAGGTATGCACATGGCGCCGATCCTATCAGAACCCCGGGGCTTTGGGGGACCTGGTCGTTTCCGTCAGGTTGGACCGATGAAATTTATTGACTCCCGACCCTTTTTCCTGTTCATCCCAACGTGTACGCGTCCATCTCCGCACGCACGCTCTGGACCTTGGGACCCGCCGCGGCCGTCGAGGTGATCAAGGGGCATGTGAGTGCCCTGGGTGGCAGCGTTGAGGCCATCGTGCCTGGGCCGCTACACACCGTATCAATGAGGATGCAATCTCAACTCCTCGCGAGCCTTTTGGTCTTTCGTCCTGACCTCCGCGATGGCGGACTTAGCGACTGCGCGAATTTTTCCGTCAGCAAACCCGACGATGAAAGGGCCGCCGGAGTGGTCGGTTGCTTCAAAGATCACTACATTGGGGTTCGAGTGAGTGTCGACATTCATGCCGTAATACGTAATACCCGTCACGGCAGCGATTTGCTGTTCCAAGTCAACTGGTGGTGCAGGCGGCGATAGCAAGGCATCAAGTCGCTTGCCGACGTCTAATGGAAAATCACCGGTGCTCAGATAACCCGTTCGAAATAATACACTCCAGTCTGGAGGCCAGTTTCCGTGATTCTTCGCGTATGCTTGCGCAGCGCGCATTACTCGTGAAAGTTGGACCTGACGCTTGGCAATGAAGCCCGCATCTCGACTTGACTCGAGCAGTAGGACTCTCGGCGGTAAAAGGACAAGGCCCGTCAGAATAGAGAGCACTATAACACCAAGTGGAAGTGAGCAAACCGATATCATCTGACGGTATCCTACCGTGGATACTTGTCCTTGCCTTTGCCATCTTTGGACTATTATCCGCGCGATATAGAGGCAGCCTATACACGGGATAAGCAATAGTATTATCGACGTCCCCATGCGGTAGTTTACGGCTAAATAAGGTGATGCTACCGAAATAACAATTGTCGCTACAGCGGCAAAGTAGGCCAGTATTCGCATAAGGCGGAGTCGACGATTCCATCTCGCCGCTGGCGAATTAGGCTCAGAATATTCGATCACGCGATCCAAGTTATTAGCTCCGCAAATCAATTATTTCTGCAATATGTACCATTTATACTCGTGCGGGATGCCTTGCCAAAGCACGTGGTTATAAAAACTCCCGGGTTCGTTCCCCTTCGCGGGGTCCTCTCCGCTTGATGTGAAGTGGTAAGGATCATCGATATGCCAGCTTAGTTGAAACCTTGCGTCGATTAGTATGTGACCTTGGCAGGTTTTGGTTATCACACTTGCTGTTCCGTCAGCATGAAATGTGACGCTTCCAAGCATCATATTCTTGCCAACCTGGCCAGGGTTTGCGTTTGTACCAAAGCCGCCTTCTTTGGCTATCGCAAGGTCGACTGTCCCCGAATCATTCGGGTGTGCTCGTGCCCACACTTCTATGTTGTGGGCTATTTCATCGCCAACGAGAACTTGAGCGTCCTTGTAATCAGGCGAGTTAAGTACCATTCGCCCCATTACACTGTCAGGCCCCCAGTAAAGATCTTCGGAGCCGTGGTTGACATTACGACCAATTAATGAAGTTGCCGAGTTACCAACTGTGTTCCCGAGGTAATCGAACAAGAGGACAGCGCCAGTAAAAAGGTCAGTAATGGCGTGTGGATCGCCGCCGGACGGATTTCCTTCCGATAGAGTCCATGAATCGGAATAACCCATTGTTGGGTCAGGGGTGGTAAATGATCCATGGCGGTCGTCTTCGTCCCCCGGGCCGTAGGCGCTTTGCAATCCGCTCGGGTCCACAAAATTGATCGGATTGTCGCCAAACCCCCTAAACCAATTCATCCCATCCGCATGGGCCGGATCCACGGTTAAAAACCTCCCCGTGCTCGCCTCGAACACGCGGCTCAGCGTGTAATTGAACCCCGTCTGGGCATCGTAGAGCATCCCCTGGAACCCGACGTTCCACGCCAGGAAATCACTATTTGCCGTGAGCGTGGGCGTATAGGTCGACATCACCCCATAGGGCGAATACGCGATGCGTTCGAAGACTGTCCAGGAGGAAGCGGTAGAGCTGGTGTTGCTGTGCTGCAGGAGCGTCAGGAGGTCAGTGGAGTTGGTTACCCCGTCATGGTTGAAGTCCCCCACAGCGCTGCCGCCGGCTGCGGTGTGATTGTAATACTGCTCCAAGCGGACGAGGTCGGTGAAATTGACTGTGCCATCGCCATTGGTATCGCCCGGCAGGGTCGAATAGCCCACCAGCGCTGTCACGTTCCAATTGGCATCCTGGAGGGCATAGGTGCGCTCATTTAAGGTGAAGCCCGAGCCGCTGAAGGCAAAGTCCCGCAGCACCAGGGCATTCTGGTAGCCGGCGCCGGCGCTCCATACGTACTGGCCCTGGAGCGCGAGGCCGGAGCTGGAGATATCCTGCTCCAGCAATTGTCCGCCGGCATCGTAGAACATCACGATGGGATTGGTGCCGGGGGAGGATTGGGTGACCCGGCGGCCCGTGCCATCAAAACTGTAGCTGGCGATCAGCGTCCCGGCTGTGGAATTCACACCGATCAGGCGATTCCAGGCATCAAAGATCAGCGTCCTGCCCTGGTCGTCCACCGTGGTGTTGCCGTCGGCATCGAAGGCGAGGGTTGCCGAGCCATCGGTGATCAGCTGGTTCTGGGCATTGAAGGCGCGCGCCAAGCCGGCGATTTCGAGCGGCCGATCAAGGGATTGCGAGAAAGGCATGCACATGGCGCCGATCCTATCAGAACCCCGGGGCTTTGGGGGAGCAGGCCGTTCCTGTTAGGTTGGACCGATGAAATTTATTGACTCCCGACTCCCGACCCCTTTTCCTGTTGGAAATGGTGTCTGACTTTTCTGTTCCGAGGAAAATGATTCAGAACAGACCCCGGCGCTGGAGCTCGGCGACCAGAGCTTCGATCCGATGCTGCCAAGTATGCTCGGCAAGGACGCGCCTCTGGCCGGCCTGGGCGATTCGGTCGAATTCCCTGGGGCTGGCGTGAACGCGGTCGAGATGGTCCAGCATCTCCTCGGCAGACTGGAACGTCAGGCATTCCTCCCCTGGAACAAGCAGGTTCGGCAATTCGCGCTGCATATGTGTGAGGATCAGCCCTCCGCTGGCTCCAATGTCGTAAGGACGCAGGGGCAACCCCCCATGGACGCACCCCCCGAAAAGATTAAGGCAGGCCTGGGAGTTTGCATAGATGTCGCCTGATTGCTCGCCGGCAAATTCCCCGGCACTCTGAAGCCCGACTGCGCCCCACCCCTCGCCAACCAGCAGGAATTTCTCATTCAAGTGCCGTTTCGCGGCAATCACCATTTGGTTGCGTGTCCGGTGCATGTAGGTCGTATTCAGGATTTCCCACGGGCGCATGAATGCGGCCCAGGCGTCGCCGGTGTTAAGTTTTGGATCATTGCAAAACGCGCGATCCCTCCCGGAGGCCTCCTCGATGAGCCGCTGCATGGGGGTCCCGGGGGATGCAATTTTCCCGGAGACGATCCGTCGGGCCCACGTGGCAAGCGGCCCCGGATCGGTTTGCGTCCAAGACGCGTCAGAATGGCAAATCCCGAGGAAGCACGCCGCATGCGCTCGATTCTCAATCGGAACGTATTCCCGCGCCCAGTATTCGGGCAGGGTCGCCAAAGGCAGGTGGAAGAGATTGCCCAGAAAAAGTTGGGCATTGAGCTCCTCCAAGACGTCGATGTCCCAGATTGCGTTGAGCGTGAACGGGTCGCCCAAAACGCGTACGTACTCAGCTGGAGAAAGGCCCGAGCGTGCAAGCGCAGGCCTCACGCGAAGGTCGTCCCACCACCAATTGACAACGGGTATAGGTGACCCATCTGGGCGGATTCCATGGTGGATGCGCTCGCCGGTCCGGGGGTGAACCGCCAACGCCGAATCGTTTCCCCCCAAAAGCAGATCAACGCGGGCATCTCGAAAAACCTGGCGGTGCTCCTGCCAGCAGACGTCAAAGTTATCCCACGCATATTTATCGGTGTAAAAAAGATAGAACGGCTGGAGAAAAGCGACATTAAAGCCGGCGTTGAACAGCGCCAATCCGATTTGTTCGGTCCACCAGATGTGCGAGCAAATCGCGATTGTGCGAGTGGCGCCCGCCGCGGGAAAATACTGGAGCGGGAGACGCCTGCGGTGGGCGACGAACTCGGACCAAGACAGCGGCATGAGGGGGATTTTAACGAGAAGCTCGGTCAACGCGAAACGCGAAATGAATCGACAGGTTTCCAGTGACGCTCGGATGGAGTTTATCACCCGCCAGGAGGCGATCCTGGCGATCTTTGAATAGCTGGAGGTCTCCTAGAACCGCCAGCGGCGGCACTCTCACTTAGGCTACCTGAGCCGCGAAACGTTCGAGGCCGGCCTGAATCGAGCAATACTCCTCGCGCACGCCAAACGTGGGGAAGGTCACGGGAGCATATACTTGGGTGGAAATGAAAAAGGGTTCGGGAGTATATAATTGGAGAGCGATCCAAAATACCCGAACGCCACTTTCGGCAGCCGGCTCTCCAGCGTCAACTATCCCCGGGGGCGCGAGACGGGGCTTATGGGATGCAATCGGGAGGACGTGACCACATGGGGCATGGCCACCGGGGGCCCCTCGCCCCGGAGGCCAATGGCACCCGAGGGAGCGGTGTTGGCGTGAAAATTGAGGATGCCAAGTCCTGGTACTGAAGCGGAAATGAGAGGGGGAGCGGGGTAGCCGGCGTTGGGGAATTTGTTCAAGATGCGGGGGGGAAACTGCCCCAGTTGAACGAGGTTCGACAGCATCTCCTTGAGGATATCAAGGATTTCTTCTCGGGCAACCCGACCTGGGAATGGGACAGCGGAGAGTAAGAGATTCGAACGATTTCCGTTGTCCACACCCCTTCCAGACCCCCTTCCTTGACCCTGGAAGGGTGTCCTTTCTGATTATCCCTTTCTCCGCAAGGGTATATCGCAGTCTTGCGTGAGCGGTTGGTGTCAGAAAGCGGCCCGCTTCGTCCGCACGTCCTCGCGGCCATCGTCGTCGCTCACGCGCCTCCTCGGCGGCTCACGCCGTCCGCAGACAGGTGGGGTGGGACAAAACCGGATGTCCTTTAGATGTCCTTTACGAAAACTGCTCACGCAAGGGGTGTTCTCACGATCACCCCGCCGCTCACGCGGCCGATCGGAACCAATCTGAATGCCAAAGCAACATACAAGGGGGTTTCACATATGCGGAAGGACCTCTGCGATGGCGAAGCCATTCGTACTTTTTTCGGACGCTGAAGTTGACTCTGCTCAGCAACATGTCTACGGTGATTTCGGTTTGGCCTCTTCGCCAGCATTCAAAGGAGTGAACCATGAAGGAACCAGGATTAGACGGACGTCACCGCGATAAAGGCGCCCCGCTCACGGGTCGGATTGACCAGAAGCGGAGCGACGCCAAGAACAAGAATCTGTCCAACCCAATTCCCGGATTCTCACCGAACGCTACGGTTGGACACATGCGCGAAGTCACTGGCGAAACCAGCTTGAAGGGTATCCGCGAAGCTGCAAAGAAGCGTCAGTAACCCAAACTGCGTTTGCCCCCGCCCGCCAGCCTCACGGGCTGTCGGCATTCTTCATCGTACAGGCACCTCACCGTCGTCAAGCCGCAAGGGCGTTGACCCCGGCAAGGACTCCGCCTGCGAGGCGTTCTTGGCCGACAGCAAAGGCCACCGGTCGATTTACCAGCAACATTTCATCTCTCAACATGCAATCTCCCTTCGTCCACGCGGAATTTCACTTCCGCATCACCCGCGGAGCATATGCTATGCTGGATATGCGTGACGTTCTCGAAGCCATCAAACGCCACGTCGCCAGTTCCACCGCCGCCGGCATCGGCGGCGCCGCGTCCGCTGAGCACCGGCCCCGACTCGGTCGGATGGTGTCCGTGCATCAGGACCGCAACAACGTGCAGTTCTTCATTGGCACCAAGCCTGACGAGCCGGTGCCCTTTGTGTTCCTGGCGGATGACAATAACTAGTGGGTGATGCGAAAGAACCCCGCCGATGGCGGGGTTCTTTCGTGTTCGGCAGGCGGGTCCCCACCCCCTCTATCCCCCTCCGGCCTCCCCAGGGGGATGGTGGGAAATGAGTCAACGGGTTCCACCTCGCCAATGAATTCTAACGAACGCGCGCAGGATCGAGTGATTTCCGGCATATACATGGGTAGCGGTGCGTGCGAGAGGTTCATATGCCAGATGTTCAAGTGACGTGCGTAAACAAACAGCCAAGGCAGGATCATTGAAACACGTCAATAGAATTGTGTAGAGATGCATAAATTCTTCGACACGGCTGCCCGAAAGACTTGCCTCCAGTAGCAATCTATAATGGCGCTCTCCAGGTCGGGGGCCACCTTCGACGGCGGCTTTGACGGATTCCGGTGTAATCGTCAGATCCGCAGATGCAGTGCCAGTCAAATGCAGGTACTCATTTAGCTCCAGATTAGTCTCGTTTTGTGATGAGGTATTACGCAAGGTCATTCCTGTAATCTGAGGCGGCTCAACCACAATGTCTCGCGAATAGGTAGGCGCGCCACCAGGCGACACCTTGAAGACCGTGGTGTTGCCACTGTCTTGGCTGTTGGCATTGGCGAAACCGCGTCGCGCTGATGCACGCCTTCCCGGTGGCGCGTTGTCTTGCCCCAAGCTTTTGTAAAGGAGAGATGACACATGAACCGTTTGCAAGATTGCTTCGACGATGATGACGCCGGCGACGACGTGAGCGCAGGGATGCCGCATGATCCGTCTGCGCCGCTCATCGAGGGCATCGACTACCTTTACAATCCGCAGGCTGCGCGTGATGCCGGCGGGCCGTTCACGCATGACGCCTACGGCGAGCAGCAGCCCGAGGGCGAGCCAGCCGCCGACGCCGGCGAGAGCGGCGAGGGGTTCAATCAAATGTTCCAAGGCGGGCGGGTTGATCCCGATGCCGGCTTGATGGACTTCCGGCACCGGGACATGCACCCGGGCGTGCAGCGGTGGCTGGGCCAGGAGCCGCTGGGGTATGTGGACGGCCCGAACGTGTACAACGCTCCTATCGATGAGCCTGTCAACCGTGTCGATCCGCTGGGCATGGACACGTGAAGGTTGCCGCGCGTGTGCCGGCGCGCTGGTAGGGCCTGCGGCGGGTGACGGGGACGGATTGGGGCGCGGGCGGCGCGGGGGAAGCATCGGCGGCGGGAAGCTGCGGGGCGCTGCCAGAAGGTCCAGCGGCAAGGGCGGGCAATTCACGCTCAAAATCCGGGAAGAGTTGGCGGACGCGTTCGAGGGGCTGGCCGGCGCGCAGCGCTCTTTCGGCCATGACGCCCAGGACCAGGTGGGCGAATCCCTTCCTGCCGGCTGGGGAATCCATCAACTGCATCTTGCGCAGGGCATCGGTCATCCAGGCCGAGCGGCTTTGCTTGCACTCGGTGGCCATCTTGTCGATGAAGGCAACCGCCTCTTCGGGGAGATTCAGGGAAACAATCATCAGGGGCCTCCTTTGTGCCGGTCGCGCACCGCGTCGCGATCCCACTGCCTTACTGTGTGACAAGGTTCGGATGCAAGAACCACGTGCAACAATCGTGTGTCACAACGCTTTTGCGTCAACGACGTTAATAATTATGAACTCGCCGAGCGCGTGAAAACGCCTACCTGTCGTGCGGATTACCCCTTGTGGTCAGTAGAAGGGGGGGTGTTACTCCGGACCCCCCAGCGCATGGCGTGATGCGGGGTCTGCCGCGAGGCGGGAGCCCTCCCGCCGGCCCGGGCCCCGCCCGCCCCGCGTCATCCCCGCCGGCAGGATCGGCGCGGGTAAAGCGTGTGCGCCACGTGCCACGTTCAGCATCATCCCGCCCATTCCCGTCTATATCCGCATAGTCCCACGTGTTCCCCTTCGCCCGCCCATTCACATTGTCGGCCCAAGAGGAAGGGGGCCGCGTGCCTGAGCGCCATCCTTCCCGATGCGAAGCGTCCGTGTGTGGGCACTCCCATGAACCGTTGTATCTGCCGATGAGCGTGAGTAGCCATCCGGGGAAGGAAATGCCAGGGGCGTGTGCGGTGGCGGGTCAGGAGGCTTTAGCCAGGGAGTTGACCAGGCGAATGACGGCGCGCTGGTCCTTCTCGGGGAGGCGGGCAATCTGCTGGAACTTCTTCCAGAAACGGCGCAGGTCCGGGTCATTGTGTTCGCTATGGGCCTTGGCGCTTTTGGTGGCGTGCATGCCGAGCAGTTCATCGGTGGAGACGCCCAGGGCATCAGCCAGCCGCACGATGGCATCGACGGGGGGATAGCCAGCCTCATTCTCATAGTAGGAAATCGCCCGTTGGGTGGTGCCGGTGGCTTCGGCCAGTTGCACCTGGGTGATGTTGCGCGCACGGCGGAACTCGGCGAGTCTTGCGCCGAAGCCGGTGATGGAGGGAGAAGGTTGTTTGTGTCTTGGCATGGCGTTCATTTTACCGTCCTTCCGAAACGCAAAAACACTTGCGGCTTGTCTGACTAACGCATAACGTATACTCTATTGGACGTTAGTTGTCGTTAAAAAAAGTGACGAGAAACGCATAAATCCTCTTGACAGGGTTCCCAGCACGGAGGCAAAAACCCATGGCGCGAATCCCCGACGACGAATTGGAGCGGTTGAAACGGGAGGTGTCGCTGGCGGAGTTGTGCCGGCGGCGGGGGATCGAGTTGAAGGGCCAGGGGGAGAATCTGGCGGCATGCTGCCCGTTCCACGACGACCGCGAACCCTCCTTTGTCATCACGCCAAGCAAGAACCTGTGGCACTGCTTCGGGGAGTGCAACAAGGGCGGGGACGTGATCGCGTTCATCATGGCCTATGAAAAAGTCAGCTTCCGCCATGCGGTGGATGTCCTCAGACGGGAGATGGGCGCCGGGGGCGGCGGCGCGGGAGACGCCGGCGGGGAGAAGGCAGAGAAGCCGCGCGAGGGGCTGGCAGCGCCGATGCTCACAACACGCTTTGGCACACAACACCCGGTTCTCATTGAGCCGGGCATGGCGATAAGTGACGCGGCGCTGCTGGCCCACGTGGCGGACTTCTATCACAAAACGATGCTCAACACGTCTACCGGCATGGAGTACCTGCGCGAGCGGGGCATTCTCACGCCGGAGGCAGTCAACACGTTCAAGCTGGGCTGGTCGAACCGGACGCTGGGGTATCGCGTGCCCACGACCACCAGCGCCGGCAAGGCGCTCAAGGAGCAGTTGCTCACCATCGGCGTCTTGAAGGAGACCGGGCACGAGCATTTTTGCGGGTGCGTGACGTTCCCGGTGTACAACGGTGCCGGCGACGTGGTGGAGATGTACGGGCGGCGCGTCAGCAAGCCGGTGCGCAACGCGCCCAAGCACCTGTACCTGCCGGGGCCGCATGCCGGCGTGTGGAATGCGCAGGGTGTGGCCGGCCAGGAGGAATGGTTGTTGTGCGAGGCGCTCATTGATGCGCTGTCGTTGTGGGTGATGGGATTCAAGAACACCACGGCCAGCTATGGCGTCAACGGGTTTACCCTGGATCACTGGCAACTCTTGCGGCACAGGAAACCGCGGCGCGTCTTGCTCTGCTACGACAACGACGAAGCCGGCAACAAGGCGGCGAACGAACTGGCGCAGCAGCTTGAGCCGGAGGGCGTGGAAGCGTGGCGCGTGGAGTTCAAGGCGCACACCGACGTCAACGACCTGTTGCGCGGCACCGCCGGCACGCGCGGCAAAGATGACAAGCCGCAAGATGCGTTCACTTCTCTTTTAGCTGCTGCCCGCAGACTCCTGCCGGTGGAACGGGCCGCATCCATCCGTGTGCCGGCGAACGTGGGCGACGTGACCAGGGCGACCGTGCCGCCCCCCCCGGCATCACCAGCCGCGCCGATCGCGCCGCCGTCTGCATCCATGCCGGCGTCAGCGCCGCCATTGCCGCCGACCGGTGATGCGCCGGCATTTGAACTGTTGCACGAGGGCAAGCAGGCGGAACTGCGCATCGGGGGACGGGCATATCGGGTGCGGGGGTTGGAGAACAACACCAGCTTCGATCAGTTGAAGGTGAACTTGCGCGTGGTGTACGGCGAAGGCCGGCAGGAGCGCTTCCACGTGGACACGCTGGACCTGTACAACGCCCGGCAGCGCACGGCGTTCATCGCCGCGGGCCATCAGATCCTCGGTGTGCCGCGGCCCACGATGGAGACGGATCTTACGCAGTTGCTCGTGAAGCTGGAGGCGCACCAGGAGGCGCAGATCCTCGCCAAGGCCACCATCGCCGCGCCGATCAACGCCGGCCCGAAGATGACGCCGGAGGAGGAGGCCAGGGCTTTAGCGCTGTTGCGTGAGCCGCAGTTATTCCGGCGGTTGCTGTCGGACTTTGAACTGGCCGGCGTGGTGGGCGAGGAGACGAATAAATTGTTGGGCTACCTGATCGCGGTCAGCCGGAAGCTGTCGAAGCCGCTCAGTGGCCAGATCACCGCGCGCAGCGCTGCCGGCAAATCTTCCTTGATGAACGCCATCCTGGACTTCGTGCCGGCCGAGGACAAGCAGGTGGTGACGGCCATGACCGGGCAGGCGTTGTATTACCTGCCGGAGGATGGGCTGGCTCATAAAGTTCTGGCGATCGTGGAGGACGAAGGGAGCAGCCAGGCGAGCTACCCACTCAAAATCTTGCAGAGCGAAAACGAGCTGGTGCTGGCGGTGACGGTCAAGGACCCCGACGGCGGCATGCCCACCACGCAGCTCAAGCGCGTGAAGGGGCCGGTGGCGCAGTTCACGACAAGCACAAAGCCCGAGACGGATTACGAGCTTGAGAATCGGTACTTGATCCTCAGCGTGGACGAGGGACGCTCGCAGACGCAGCGCATTCATCAGGCGCAGCGCCAGGAGGAGACGTTGCGTGGGTTGCTCCGCGACATCGACCGCCAGGATGTTTTAACCACGCATCACAACGCCCAGCGCTTGCTGCGGCCGCTGCGGGTCAACAACCCCTTCGCCGAGGCGTTGACGTTCCCCGATCACCAGTTACGCCTGCGCCGCGATCACAAAAAGTATCTCGGGTTGATCCGCACCACGGCCTTCCTGCGGCAGTACCAGAAGGAGATTAAAAGCTGCCAGCACAAGGGCCAGACGCTCCAATACATCGAGGTGGACATCGACGACGTGAAGCTGGTGCATGAACTGGCGGTGCAGACGTTGGGGCGCAGCCTGGATGAACTCTCGCCGCCCACGCGTTCGTTCCTGATCGCCCTGCATGAGATGGTGGAGGCGATGGCCAAGCAGCACCAGATCAGGGCGGACGCGGTGCGGTTCAGCCGGCGGACGATCCGGGAGAAGACCGGGTGGAGCGTCACCCAGGTCAAGGAGCACTTGCTCAAGCTCTTGGAACTCGAATACGTGGTAAGCCACCGGGTGCCGGGGCTGGCCAATCGGTGGGAGTATGAACTGGCGTGGGACGGCCAAGGGGCCGACGGGAATCTGTTCATCAATGGCCTTGCGCCCTTGGCACGGCTTGCCGGGACCATCCAACCGCCCATTCTACCCCCAGGTACGACGGGCTTTGACGGGCAAAAACCACCCATTGACGGGTGAAAACCCGAGTCTAGCGCCCCGATGACGGGCGGTTAGCGCCCCGATGACGGGAGTAGTTTTGCACGGGTGTTTTTGCTCTATCTCTTTCTTCTTTAGCTGCTTAGCTGCTTCAAGAGCCGGCTAAAAAGAAAAACTGCCGGGAAGTGTATATAGGCGCGGCGCAGAGCCGGCAGGGCATCGCAATCGTAACAGGAGATCAGCACATGCAACCTCATCCTCACACGCAAGGCGACAACGCCGGCAGCGCCGCCCATTACGGCAAGGGCGGGCGCTGGGAGGACCCGCAGAGCCTCTTGTTCATGACGGCGCGCTACCTCGAATACAAGCGCGTGCGCAACTACTCGCCGCGCACGGTCTACCGCATGGAGCGGCATCTGGCCTACTTCCGCAAATACTGTGAAGCGCTGGGCCTCACCCAGGCCCGGCAAGTCACGCGGGCGGTGATCCTCTCCTACCAGAGTTACCTGTTCCACTACAGGAAGCCCGACGCCACGCCCTTGACCGTGGGCACACAGAACGCGTGGCTGGTCTCCATGGCGCAGTTCTTCAGCTACCTGACGCGAGAGGGCTTGATCCTGTACAACCCGGCTTCCGACCTCGACCGGCCACGCAAGGAGAAGCGTCTGCCCAAGGCGCTGTTATCCCCGGAGGACGTGGAGACGATCCTGCACGCGCCCGACACGAAGCAGCCGATGGGCGTGCGCGATCGCGCCATGGTCGAGGTGCTTTATTCCACCGGCATCCGCCGCATGGAACTGTGCGGCCTGGACATCGCCCACGTGGACCTGTCGCAGGGGCTTGTGCACGTGATGCTGGGCAAGGGGAAGAAGGACCGGGTGGTGCCCATCGGCGAGCGCGCCATTGAGTGGGTGGAGCGCTACCTGACCGAGGTGCGGCCCGCGTTGTGCCCGTCGATGAATCAGCCGGCGTTGTTCCTGACAAGCTGGGCGACGCGCTACACCGACAGCCATTTGACCAAGGCGGTGCGCGACATCATCAAGAAGGCCGGCATCAATAAGCCGGGAAGCTGTCACCTGCTGCGCCACGCGTTCGCCACCGGGTTGCTTACCAACGGGTGCGACATCCGGCACATCCAGATCATGCTGGGCCACGCGAGTCTTGAGACCACGCAGATTTACACGCATCTGGCCATGCGCGAGATTCAGGAGGCGCACAAGCGCTTCCATCCCACCAGTTGCGAGAAGCCGGCCACGCCCACCACGCCCACCACAGAGACGCCCACAGTGCCGGCCACGCCCACCACGCCCACCACAGAGACGCCCACAGTGCCGGCCACGCCCACCGATCCGCCGGCATCGGCATCGTCTGCCGAAGCGTCGCCGATCATACCAGAGTGACGCGGAGGGGAGCGCAGGAGGCAAAGCGAGGCGTGGGAGGACAAGAAGAAAGGGACCGACTCGCATCCTCTCCAACGCGCCTTCCCATCCACGTTTACAGAGACTTCGCGACGGTGAACCGACTCGCTTCTGAATCGGCCAGCCTGTCGCGTTTTTGCGTGAGGGAATGGGAGGGAGAGGGGGAAAGAGAAGGAAGGCAAGATAAAAGAAACAGCAGCGGCAAGGGGTTGTTCGCCTGCATTTACAGGGGATTGCGGCGCTGCGGTGGACGCTTCACCGAGGCGATGGCGCTGCGGTCATTGCAGCGCCGGCGAGGATGGCGGCGACGGCATCGGCCATGGCCCGGGCGCTTCCGCCGGCGTCGTGATCGTGCGCCTGTTGGCGCGCCGGATCGCCGTCGAACCCCTGTCGAATGCGCCGAAACGATGCGCAAGATGGCGCGCACGCCGGCGCTCGTGATGCCTCAGCCGGGGCGGTGTCGGCGTGATAATGGTGCGCGCCCAGGAGCGCCCCAGGAAGCGCATCCGAGGGCGTGAAATTACCGCCAGGGGTGTTACAGACAACCCCAGCTTCGCGCGCCGTTGCAGGTGCCCAAGACCCTTCTTCTTCGCGCGCGGAGCATTGGCCTGCCCGGCCAATAACGGGGCCTTCGGCAAGCGGCCTGCCGCGAACTGCGCGGCAGCCCCCCCCGCCGCATAGAGCCGCAGAGACTCCCAGCCCTTGGCCTGTCGCCCTTCTTCTTTTAGCTGCTTAAGCTGCCCCGTTCCCGGCGTGCAAGGCGTGCCACTCAGTGCCAGGTGATGCTGATGCCGGAGGCGCAAAGCTGCCCGCCGTGGGAGCGCCGCAAACCGTCCCAGGAGGCAGGGCGTGGGAGGGGATGGCAGGGTG
>Ga0265314_10000669_pt1 | contig 41982 bp, 29 predicted proteins | sample 4126metaG_FD_203106 | JGI IMG/M metagenome (GOLD analysis project Ga0265314, IMG submission 203106) | Rhizosphere microbial communities from Carex aquatilis grown in University of Washington, Seatle, WA, United States - 4-1-26 metaG | ecosystem: Host-associated > Plants > Roots > Rhizosphere >...
GACGGCGGAAACCCCAGATAACCAACCCCAAAACACATTTCCCCAGCCCTGTAAGGGCGTCACTCCCTCGGACCGCGGGTCTGCCTGTCCGCCGTAGCCTCGGCGAAGGAGGATGACCCGCAGCGCCCCAATTTGAAACCCGCGCCCCGCCCACCCGGTCGGCCGGTCCCTCCCGTCCATATCGTCCATCCCGTCCATAGCCCCACCGCGCGGCGATCCCTTCCCTCCGCCCTCCCTCCTCTTAATCCTCTGTGTTAGGCACCCTGAAAATATGTAATCCACGCAATTTAATATTTGCTTTACTATGCACCCCAATGCTACCGTCACCGCATGATTGCGCCAAAACTCAATCTGCGCCCCCGCCGCTCCAGCACCGCGGGCGCTAACCAATCCATCCATTACATGACTAACTCACACCATGAACTCCTACCTCACACCAACTCCGTCAAACGGCCAGACCAGCGCCTCAGTCGATCCCATCCCGCCCCAACCCTCCGACCCCAACGCCCGGCCAGCATGCCCAAACGCTCCCGCCCCTTCGCGCCCTGAAACCACGGCCCCGGTCTCTGATTCGCCCGGAGGCGGCTCCGCCGCCATACCCGGTACGCCGACTGCACCCACCAGCTCCCCAGCTCCTGACTCACAACCAGTTTCCAGGTCCTCTCGCAAAATCCGCTCCGACGCCAAACTGCTCAACCTCCCTCCAGACCAACGCGAACAGCTCATCCAATGGCTCATCGACGGGATGGCCTATAGTGAGGCCCGTATCCTCGTTGGAGCCGAATTCGGCATCGAAATTCGATGCCTCAACCGCTTCTCTGAATTCTGGTACCGCTTTTGCGCCCCGCTCCTCCTCAAGCAACGACAGCAAATCGTTGGGGCCGCTCACAGCCACGCCGCTCTCGCCCCCAACGACGCCAATGCGCTCGACCTGGCCTCCTTCGACGCCATCCGCCAGCGAGCCTACACTGCCGCCACCTCTCCGGGCAGCAGTCTCGAAGAAGTCAGCTTCGCCCTCGCCATGATCTCCCAAGTCCGATCCCTCGAAGACAACCGCCGCCGCCTTGAACTCGACCAAGCCCGGATGCTCAACCGCAAGTCAACCTCTGACTCTGCCAGCAACACTACCGCCGCGACTCCTTCAAGGCCCGCCGCTTCTACCTCACCAGTGCCAACCAGCGCCCGCCCCCAGACCGTCAAATCTCCACGACCCCGGCTCTCCCGCCGCGATCGCCGCGCCGCCATCGCCGCCAAAGAAGCCCATCGCACCACCGCACACCGCGGCTCAGGTCCTTTAGCCCTGAGCCTTTAGCCTTCTGCCTTTCCTCTCTAACTGCCGTGATTATCGTCTATTCCGCAGGCTCTTATCGGCTCACTCATCAAGGCCTTCCATTATGGGACACCAAGATCCCACCCACCTGATCCGGCGCGCACGGACTCTGTCGCGCCAAACCAGCGCATCCCTGGCGGCGCGCCCAACTGCAAATTCCCTACCTCTCGTTCGTCTGCGAATGCGGCTTCATGCGGCCCTGGACAACCGTGCCTCGGCCCTGCTCCCCACACACGCTTCGTCACCGACCCTCCAAGACAGCGAGTTGTTGGAAAACGCTGCGGAAATCGCCGAATTGGCCGAGATCGACGCGGAAGTGGCCGCGCTTACCGAAGGCCGTCGCGCCGACTCTTGCCGATTGGCTGAACTCCTCGCCGGCCGCACCTCGGCCCGCCGATGGCGCCCTCAAACCCCGGAGGAGGACGAACGTGAGACGCGCGAGTTCTTCGGATTCCTGCCAGGCGACAAGATCACCTGAATTCAAACAGCCAGGCGGCGCGCCTCGCGGGGAAATCGCGGAGCAATCATTCATTTCGCGGCCTTGACTCTCGAGGTGCCGACTGGAAGCCTGCCTCCCGTAACTAACGGATCTAGCGGGTTTGCGTGAGTTTATGAAAAAGAAATGGCGCGTCGCCGGTATAAACTTCGACCACTTCCACATGGGCGATCTCCTCCGGATGGCTTTTGAGCATCCCCAGGCCGAGATCGTTGGCGTGTGCGACGACCAACCCACGCGCATGGAGACCGCCGTAAGTAACTTTGGCATTAGTCGCGAACGGGTGTTTACCGACGTCGATGCGTGCCTCGCCAAAGCCCGCCCCGACTTTGTCATCCTCTGTCCGGCCACCGCTCGGCACGCCGACTACGTTGAACAGGTCGCCCCGCACAAGGTCCACATGCTGCTCGAGAAACCCTTCGCCGCCTCGGTCAAGGACGCCGATCAGATGATCGTCGCCGCGCGCAAGAACCGGGTGATGCTCGCCATCAACTGGCCGTTACGCTGGTATGCCAGCCACTGCACCGCCTATCGCCTGCTTAATCAGGAGGTCATCGGCGACCTCGAGGAGGTTCACTATTACGACGGCAATCGCGGCCCGCTCTGGCATACCGCGGATAAGATCGAGGTGACCCCCACGTCCGCGATGAAGCGCAAAAGTTGGTTCTACAAGAAAGCCCAGGGCGGAGGCTCACTCCTGGATTACCTCGGCTACGGCACGACCTTGGGCACCTGGTATCACCAGGGCCGCAAACCCATCGAGGTGACCACCGTGATTAACCAGCCCAAGGGACTGGAAGTTGATGAGCACAGCATCACCGTCGCCCGTTATGCCCGCGGGCTCTCGAAGTTCGAGACTCGGTGGGGCACCTTCACCGACCCCTGGAAGATCCAACCCCAGCCCAAGTGCGGCTTTGTGCTCAAAGGCAGCGACGGAACCATCAGCAGCTACGACTACGATCCCACCGTTCGAGTCCAGAGCCGGCGGACGCCCGAGGGCGAAGACGTGCCCGTCGATCCTGTAAAACCACCTTTCGAAAACCCGGTCCAGTATTTCATTGATTGTTTGGATCGTGATCGTGCCCCCGAGGGGCCGCTGGCTCCGAGCGTTTCGCGCATCGGCCAGCAGATCGTCGACTCAGCCATGCTCAGCGCCCGGCTCGGAAAAACCGTCCAATTACTACCATGAGCGCGAAACCGTTATGGTTCCCACTCCTCGTGGCACCGCTACTCGTCGCCGCTCAACTCCAGACGCCAACGACCCTGCCGCTGCCCGCGGGCCAAGAAACAGTCTGTTCCCTCTCCAGAACCGATGGCGCGTTAGGATTTGCCAAGCGGCGACTTGGCTTTCAAGGAAGCGGTGTCCTCGCCTCCCTCTCCCCAAGGGAGAGGGCCGGGGTGAGGGGAAACGCAGTGTTGCCCGCACCAAACCCTGATCCGAATCCCGCCGCCCCAGCACCGCTAACCCAAGCCCAAAGCTGCCCGCAATCGTTCCAAACTCTACCCCCCTTCCACTCGTTGGGGCATTATGCCGCCAGCATAACCGAAAGCTCCGTCTTCGCCTTCGTCGCACTCCTCTCGGAAACGGGCCCAGCCGAGGCCAAGGTCGTTTCGGAACACCTCTCCAACGACGACGCGAGCCCCGGATTCCGGTTTGCCCGCGTGCGCCAGCCCGCGCGGAAAGATGCCGCTGCGGAGGCGCATTTTTCCATCGTGGATGGCGATGCGGACACCAACGGCGGCAGCCTGGATGCCCTTCATGACGGGAAGCTGCCGGCCGAGGACGATCAGCCTGCGGCGAACTTCTTCTTCCGTGCCGGCAGCCAAGGCGGTCGGGTTTTGTTGGATCTGGGAAGCGCGATCGACGTGAAAGAGGTCAACACCTATTCCTGGCACAACGCGGCTCGCGGCCCGCAGGTCTATCGTCTCTACGCGGCGGAAGGCGCGGAGACTGGCTTCGCACCCCAGCCCAAACGGGGGATAGATCCGCTAAGTTGCGGCTGGAAGAGTCTCGCCTCCATTGACACCAGATCGCCGGCGGGCGACCTCGGCGGACAGTACGGCGTGAGCGTCACTGCCCCTGCCGGCGCCTTGGGACGATTTCGCTATCTCCTCTTCGACATCTCTCCGACCGAGACCCGCGACCCCTTCGGCAACACCTTCTTCAGCGAAATCGACGTCATCGACCTGCACGCCGCCCCCGCCGCAGAGGAAAGCTCCCTCGAACCGCCGCAGCAAATCCTGGAAGTGCTGGAAGGGCCCTACCGGATTAGTATCGACACCACCGACTCACCCGATTTGACCGAATGGGCCAAAAACGAGGTCGCACCGATGGCGCGCGTGTGGTACCCGAAGATCGTCAAGATGCTCCCCAGCGAAGGTTTCGAGCCACCCACGCGAGTCAGCATCGTCTTCAGCCAGTCCATGAACGGCGTCGCGGCGACCGGTGGCAACAAGATCCGGTGTGCCGCCCGCTGGTTCAGGAGCAACCTTCAAGGAGAAGGCAAAGGTGCGATCTTTCACGAGCTGGTTCATGTGGTCCAACAATACGGCCAGGCGCGCCGCTCCCGTCCCGATGCCCCTCGTGCGCCGGGGTGGCTCGTTGAGGGCATGGCCGATTATCTGCGTTGGTTCCAGTTCGAGCCCCAAAGCCACGGCGCGGAGATCACCAAACGGAACTTCGAGCGCGCCCGTTATGACGGCAGCTATCGCGTCACCGCCAATTTCCTCGACTGGGTCGCCCGGAAATATGCCGCCGACATCGCCCTCCAGTTGAACGCCGCCATTCGCGAAGGACGTTACGGCGAGGAAGTCTGGACCAAAGCCACCGGCAAAACGCCCGCCCAGCTTGGCCAGCAATGGAAAGATGAGCTGGCCAAGGACCTGAGCATCCCCACGCCCAGCGCAGAGCCAAAACCGGTGAATAGTGATCAGAAGTGAATCTTCCTAAAGATCTCGGTTCGCGGCCTGGTTCAGTTTCGACTCCCTGGGATCTTCACCCCCCCCGACCCTCGTTCTCGTCCACACGCATCGCTCCTCTCCCTCAGCGCGTGACTACTCAGTGGTCCGTATTTCCCCCAAGCGCGGGGCCGATATTCCCTCTCCTTGGGGGGGGCTAGGGTGCCTGTCCGCCGTAGCCTTGGCGAAGGAGGAAGGGGAAAGGCCCCATCGCCCGCCCGCAGCTCCAGACTCCCCATCCGGTGAGGCGCGTCACGTCGTTCGCGCCGTAAACAAAGTCAGGGCTCCGCCATAACGTCGGCCCATTGGTGGGCGAGTTAAGAACTCAGCGCCAACGGTAAAGCCAGCCGCGCGCTGGGACAGTAAGGTGTTCGCCGAGGAGCACCACTTCGGCCGGCCGATCGTCAAAGTTCTCAATTACCCAACTCTTGTCCTTGAACAAATACAGTGCGGATTTGTTCGGCGCCTCGAAGGTGGTCTTAAACGGTTTCAAGAAGGGCTGGCGCAGCCGGTTTAATTCGTCGGGCCCAAGCGCCAGCAAGCGCTTCGGTTCGCCACGGATGTCGATGATCCGAACGTTCGGCAGATCCAACTTCATCCTGTCCTTCAGCTTAGCGGCTAAGCCATCGGTGATCAGCGTCGGCTTTCCAGAACGGATATAACGCTCAAGCTTGGAAATGAGGTCCGGATCCTTCATCGCGTGAATGGAAAAGAAAGCCGCCGGCGCGCGGTCCGGGAACTCGTGACACGGAACCAGGGGCAAGCCAAGCATCCCGATGAAATCGAACACGCGCTGTTCGTTCTCCGGATGGCTGTTGGCCGGCTTGTAGGCGGCAACGCCGACGACCTGACGCGAGGCCACCTGTCGGGCCACTTGGAGAAGTTCCGGCACGTTCGCCCGCAACGCCTCGACATCTTTGGGACCGGTGTCGTGCTGGAGCCCGCCGTAGCAGAATAGGAAGGATTCCTTGGCGCCGGCGAGGATAGTTTGCCGCGCCTGCTCCAGGTAGGTGTGCTCGGTGGTCCCGAGCCAGTCGTACCAGCCTCCGCCGCACTTCGAACCCCCTACCCCGCCCAGCCAACGCATGAGAAAATAACCTTCATATTGCGCCGTGCCTCCCCACCTCGAATTGCCGTAGTCCCGGGTTTCTGTGCCCACCCAGATCTTGTCGAAGTCCTTGGTCTCCCGCAGCACCTCGTAGCCGCGGACGTGGAAATTATCGTACCACTGCGGGTACTTGATGATGATGCGGACCCGAGGGTTGACTTTCTTGCTGGCACCGAGCACCCGATCTTGCGACAGCCGAACCATCAGTTCGCACCGATAATCCTCCCAGGTGTCGCCGGCGACCGGATAAACGCGCTCGCCGACGGTGACCTTCTTCGCCAACCGCGCCTGGTCGCATTGCGGACAGGCGCAGTCGGTGAACCAGAAGTCGTCGATCATGATTTCATCGAACAGCCCGGCGGCAAACTCAAAGATCTCCTGGAGGCGCGCCTGTGTGGGTAAGTCCGTGTAACAGGAAATCGACTCCTTCCATCCGGAGGACGGCTTGCCGATTTTCGTGGTCGTGATGCACCCGGAGACCAGGAAACCGCCCGCGCGAAATTCTTTGGCGGCCTGCTCCAGGGTGGCTCGCTCTGCCTGATATCCGTCACGATATGCCTCGATATAGACGTGCGTCACACCCGTCAGTCGGCACCAGTTCATCGCCTGCTTTCGACCCGCTTCCGTCGCCAGCGAGTTGCGAACGTCCTGGGCGGTGAACAGAGTGCTGAAACGGTGATGTGATTGCTCGGACTTCGCCAATGACCAGAGGTCAGGCGTCTGGGCAGAGGTGCCCTCCGCCGCCAGCGACAGGCAGGGCCAAGCCAGGAATGAAGCGAGTGCAAACAGGGATGTCAGTTTTGGTAAAGTCATATCTTCGTCTATCCCGAGATGGATCACTGGCCCTCAATTGCACCGCAGGCTCTGAACTTGAGCGTTGATCCGGGTCAAACCTTGCCTCTCGATTGCCGTTGGGCTATCAAGAGGCAACCTCGGATCTCTCGCGGTGACCCTCTGATCGCCTCGCAGCCATCCAGGCCAATCAGCTATGCGAAGATACAGCCTTTGTTGCATCGGCGTCCTCTCACTCGTTCTGAACTCGTCTTACCCGGCCCAGGCCGAGTCGCTGATGCCCGTTCCCTTCACCGACGTGCAGGTGGACGACGCGTTTTGGTCCCCGCGGATCAAGGTCAACCGCGAACGGGTGCTGCCTCATGATTTCAAGTATTGCGAGACCACCGGCCGGATCAACAACTTCCTCAAGGCAGCGGGCAAGATGGAAGGCCCTTTCGAAGGGATCTTCTTCAACGACTCCGACGTTTACAAAGTGATCGAAGGGGCGGCTTACTCTCTGGCCCAGGAGAAAGATCCCGCGCTGGAGAAAACCGCTGACGAGGTCATCGACAAAATCGCGGCCGCCCAATTGCCGGACGGCTACCTTTACACGTTTTACACGGTCAATAAGCAGTTGGAGAAACGGTGGACGGCCGAGAAGGACATGCACGAGACCTATTGTGCCGGGCACTTGATCGAAGCGGCAGTCGCCTATTACCAAGCAACAGGGAAACGCAAACTTCTGGACGTGGCCATCCGGCTGGCCGACCACATCGACTCAGTGTTTGGCCCCGATCGCAAACACGAAGTGCCCGGTCACGAAGAGATCGAGTTGGCCCTCGTTAAACTCTGGTGGGCTACGGGCGAGGAACGTTACCTGAGCTTGGCACGCTTCTTCATCGAAGAACGGGGCCACGCCCGCGGCCGTCAGCTCCAGGGTGAGTATTCCCAGGATCTGGTCCCAGTTCGAGAACAGCGGGAGATCACAGGCCACGCCGTGCGGGCAATGTATCTCTACTGCGGCGTAACCGACCTGGCGGGCATGAGCGGCGATGCTGGACTGACCGCAACTGTGGACAGCATCTGGAAGGATGTGACCGAGCGCAAAATGTATCTCACCGGCGGGATCGGCCCCTCGGCCGCCAACGAGGGTTTCACTGTCCCGTACGATCTGCCCAACGATTCTGCCTATGCTGAAACCTGCGCGGCGATCGGCATGAGCCTGTGGAACCAGCGCATGGCGCTGATGCACGCCGACTCCAGGTATGCGGATGTCGTCGAACGGGAGCTCTATAACGGAGCTTTGGCCGGAGTATCACTTGATGGAGAGCGGTTTTTCTATGTGAACCCGCTAGCCAGCCGCGGCCACCACCATCGGGAACTCTGGTTCGGGTGCGCCTGTTGCCCGGTGAATGTGGTGAGGTTTCTGCCCACCGTGGGCGGCTACGCCTACGCCCGCGGGAGAGGCTCGATCTACGTCAACCAGTACCTCGGCAGCCGCGCCCAGATTAAGCTCGGCGGCAAGACGGTGATCCTCACCCAGAAAACTCGCTACCCCTGGGACGGTCAGGTGACCTTTCTGGTTGAAAGCAAAGAACCGTCCTCGTTCGCCTTGCATTTGCGAGTACCTGGCTGGTGCCAAGGGCCATCTTTGGCGAACGATCTCTACCAGGTTGCAGGGAGACCGGAAAGCGGAGCGGTGAAGTTGAGTGTGAACGGAGATTCAGTTCGTGATTTCCCAATTGCCGACGGTTACGCGGTCGTTAGCCGGGAATGGAAAGCCGGCGACCGAATCGTCTGGGAGATGCCAATGCCCCCCCGGCGGGTTCGAGCGAATGCGAAAGTCGGAGCCGATGTGGGCCGGGTCGCGTTACAGCGTGGGCCGGTCGTGTATTGCCTCGAAGGAGTGGACAACGATGATCTGCCGCGCAGTTTGTCACTTCCTGCCAAAGCGGAGCTGAAGTCCGATTATCGCGACCAACTCTTGGGGGGCGTGATGACAATCCAGGGAAAGGCCTTGGCCCGAATGGCGGGTAAAACGGCCCCTAAACCTTTCCGGTTCACCGCTATCCCTTATTACGCATGGGACAATCGCAAGCCAGGCCCGATGGTCGTGTGGCTGCCGGAAGACTCCGCTCAAGCGGAGTCGGCTCCTCTGCCCACCATTGCCAATCAAAGTGCGGTGAGCGCCTCACACAAGAATGGCAGCGACACGTACGAAGCTCTCAACGACTCTATCGAGCCCGCCAGTTCCCACGATCAGGGAGTTCCACGATTTACGTGGTGGGACCACCGCGGTTCGCACGAATGGGTCCAATACGACTTCAAGACCAAACAGCGTGTTGCCGCGGCCGAGGTCTATTGGTTTGACGACACCGGAGTGGGCCAGTGTCGCGCCCCCAAATCCTGGCAGGTCCTCTACCGGGAAGGCGATACATGGAAGCCGGTTACCACTGCCGATGCCTTCGGCCTGAAACTCGACCAGTTCAATCGCGTGCGCTTTACCCCGGTTGAGACGAGCGCAGTGCGGTTGCTGGTAGAGCTCCAGCCCAATTCCTCCGGCGGCATCCTGGAGTGGCGTGTCTTGCCTTAGCTCACTCTAAAACCCAGGTCCTTGGCGGGAAATGCGCTCCCGCGCATCACCAGCCGGCTCGGCATTTCGAACGCGACGTATTCGCCCTGTCGTCCCACCACCGCCGGCGGCTCTTCTCCGAGATGAAAGCACCGTTAACATAGGCCACCCCCCAGCCGAAGCGCAGACTGGGCGCCCCACCGCGGAAGGTCCCCAAGTGCTGGCTGCCAGCAGCGCACCACCCGTTGCGCCGGCTCCGTCATGGGGCCAGCCGGAGACGGTAGAACTGCTGGGCCTCGGCAATTGGCTGAAGAACCTGCAATTCCTCGCCTATCATGGTAGGAGCGATCTCAACTCGGCTCCAAACCGTTTCTAGAACGCCGCTGCAGGCTTCCAATCCATAACCTGATGCCGAAACCGGCCAGGCTATGGTCACGTGATTCTGCGATGTGAAGATCCTCAGCTTGGGTGGCACAACGTCAGTTAGGTCTGGGATGCCGTTGCCATCAGAGTCCGTTGAGTCCGAGAGGGTCCAGACCCACTGCGTATAGTCCGGCCAGGACGTGAATGGGTTACCATCCACGAATGTCATGGTGTTGGAATAATTCCGCCCGACACGGGTCAGGCTCATCGGCAGCAGCGTGTACGCCGCGCCGTCGCTCCCCTGCAGTCTCAACTGCGGTAAGCCTAACGATTCCGTGTTCGGAACCACAAACGAGCTCGACCCGAGGAGTTGGACAACACCGCTCCCTGGGTCAGTGCGCGTCATCTCTACGTGGATCAGGTTGGTGGGCTGACGCGAATATGCCACATACCCACCCAGTTCGAGTAAGTGCAACGTGCCCGTGTAAAACGCTGACCCTCCCGGCCCTGACACCTGAATCCGATAGCTGCCGCTGCCTGAACCGACGCTTCGCAGCAGAGTCGCAGAGGTCGTCAATGAACTCGCTACTGGCCAATCAGAGCTGGCAGTGCCTCCGATGGTGGCATCTCCAGGTTGGTCGGCCTGCAACAGATCAGGCACGCCATTCGTATCGGAGTCCACCAGCGGGAGGTTGAGGGTAAAACCGCCGTACTGGACCAGAGTGCCGTCCCAAGTCCGAGTCAGGTAGTCAGCTTCGTAAACGCCAGCCTGGCCGACCCTGGGCCTCAATTCCCCGCTGGTCCGAAACTCGCCATTGGTCAACTGATCTTCCAGTGGGACTCCCGTGGCACCGTCGAACGTGGTGACGTAGTTGGTGACAGTCCCATAAGGAGGCAATGCCCCCGAGAACGAGCCTAAATCTACCGAGAGGCAATGGCCGCTAATAGTAGCATAGGATCCCCCTAAAGTAGTGTCGGCGGATTGCCAAATCTGACCACCGGTGACCACGAATCTTCCGTCTGCGTAAGAGATCGACTGAAGCAAGTTGGCCCCCAGGGAAGGCGAGTCCCTGCTCGTCCAGGCCACCCCGTCCGTGGACGTGAGAATCGTGCCCGAGTTGCCCACCGCAACAAAGGAACCGTTGCCATAACTAATACCAAAAAGCGACTTGCTCGTTCCTGAGTGCTGCTGAGTCCAAATCCCTCCATCTGGAGAGGTTAAAATGGTGCCCGCACTGCCCACCGCTACAAACCCGCCCGCAAAGGCAACCCCATAGAGCTCTGTCGACGACGAGGTTCCTCCCTGACTCCAGGTCACGCCGTTGGTTGAAACCTCAATGCCGATGGGCGAGCCGAAACCGGGGTCGTAGCCAACAGCCACGAAGGTGCCATTCCCATAGGCGATTTTGTGGCGGGTGCTCAACATCCCGGGTCCGGCCACCCACGATAGCCCATCGACAGACGTCATCGCCGTGCCGGCGACCCCCACAGCGACAAACGTTCCGTTTCCATACGCAACGCTCGTCAACGGATAAGCGGAGTTCGCGCTGCGCTGAGTCCAAGCTATCCCGTCGGGCGACGTCAAAATGATGGGGTTTAGATCGCCACCCCCCACCGCCACGAATATGCCGTTAGCAAAGGTGACGTCATCCAGGCGGCGATCCGTGCCCGAAACCTGGTTCGTCCAAACCACCCCAGTGGTGGAGGTTAGAATTGTGCCTCCATAGCCTACCGCGACAAACATGCCCCGGCCATACGTGATGCCGATGGAGTTTTGCGAAGGCGCGGGTCGCAAAAGCCAGATGTCCAGGGCATCCATCGCGCGAAGGCGGCCGAACCCAAGCAGCGTGCAAAGGGACGTCCCAAAAGCCAAGATTCGTAAGGTTGAGTTAGTTTTCATTTTGTTTTCATGGTTTTGGAGGATGCGTTTCTACCATGCCAAATTGACCATCGTCCGGTAGCGGGGTGGCGATTTCGACCGCGTCAACCGAGTTTCGCCGGGATGCCTCACCCCGGCAAAGCGGCTGTCCCCATCGGTATCGGTCGATGAGCGGACGTGGCTTGGCCTCGGCCGACTTGGGATCTCTCTCCTCGATCACACTGGGGAACCGCGGCGCAACGCCGAGACCACCCCAGTCGTCTTTCTGGCTCACCTAATCATTCAATACTCTATTTCCGTAAAATGCTAATCGAAAGATTTTCGGCCGCTATCGACCATATCGATGCAAAAAACCGGCTCACGCGATGGGCGTGAGCCGGTATTGCTTCGAGCTTTCCGATAACCCAGCGTTACGGCGGACCCTGAGTCCCCGGCATGCGTGGTGAGGAGCCATTCACCAACATGTCCCGGGCCGGGCGGGTCCGAGCGGAACGGCTGCACGCTCGATCTCGAGCGCACCGCTCACCCGCTCTAGAGCAGCTCGTTGATGATGTTCTCGAGCAACTCCTGGCGGCCGCTCGAATTGGGGCTGATGTCGCCCTTGCGGAGCATATAGGCCTCCAGGTCGGCGAAGCTGGACTTGCCGGCCTCGATTTTCGCTCCGATGCCCGAATCCCACGAGCTGTAGCGCTGTTTAACGAACTCAGCCAAGCGGCCATCCTTGCGAATGGCCGCCGCGATCTTTAGCCCGCGGGCAAAGGCATCCATGCCACCGATGTGGGCGTGGAACAAATCGACCGGCTCGAAGCTCTCGCGGCGCACTTTGGCGTCGAAATTCGTCCCGCCGGTCTTGAACCCACCCATCTTCAGGATCGAGAGCATAATCTGGCTGGTGAGGTAGACATCGGTGGGGAATTGGTCGGTATCCCAACCAAGCAGCATGTCGCCGGTGTTGGCGTCGATGGACCCGAGCGCGTCGGCCGCAATCGCAACCTCCATCTCGTGCTGCATCGTATGGCCCGCGAGCGTGGCATGGTTGGTCTCCAGGTTCAGCTTCAAATCACCCATCAGGCCAAACTCCCGCAGGAAGTTCAGGCACGCAGCCGCGTCCGAGTCGTACTGGTGCTTGGTCGGCTCCTTCGGCTTGGGCTCGATGTAGAATTGCCCTTTGAAACCAATCGACTTTTTATAATCCACAGCCATGTGTAGGAATTTCGCCAAGTGGCCCACTTCCCGCTTCAAGTCGGTGTTCAGGAGATTGGAGTAACCCTCTCGCCCGCCCCAAAAAACATAGCCCGCTCCGTCCAGTTGATGAGTCACCTCGATCGCTTTCTTTACCTGGGCAGCCGCATAGGCGAAGGCGTCAGCGTTGCAGCTCGTGGCCGCGCCGTGCATGAACCGAGGATGAACAAATAAGCACGCGGTGCCCCAAAGCAGCTTGATCCCGGTGCGATTCTGCTCTTCCTTCATCACCTTCACCACTTCGTCCAAATTCTTGTTCGTCTCCTTCAGGCTATCGCCCTCGGGCGCCACGTCGCGGTCATGAAAGGCGTAAAACGGGGCGCCTAGCTTCTCCATAAATTCAAAAGCAACCCGCACTCGCTTCTTGGCCATCTCCACGGAATTCGTGCCGTCTTCCCAAGGACGCAACGCCGTGCCGACCCCAAACATGTCGGCCAATTGGCCGCGGAACGTGTGCCAATACGTGACGGAGAAGCGTAGATGCTCCTTCATGGACTTGCCCTCGACCAATTCATCGGCGTTATAATGTTTGAACGCGAGAGGATTGCGGGAAGCCGGCCCCTCGAAGGGGATGCGTGAAACCTCAGGGAAAGCAGAGCTGTTGTTTTTTTTCTTCATGTGAGCATCGAGTGTTGCAAGGGAGTGTAATGGGTACGTAGCCGAGTTGACAAGGCTGTTGAGCTGGCCGTTTTGGAGCCTCCGGATGGGCTCACAGCAAAAAACGGGAGTTTTTACCTTATTTTGGCATTGCAAAAACAAGAAGAAGCAGTTAAATATTGAACGCAGAGTGTGACGGGAACGTCAAACTCTCGCAACAAACTGAGCCGGTATGGTACCAGTGCCCAAGGCCTGCTTCAGGAGCATCCCCCAGATGCTTATGGGTCACTATTCCCCATCTCGGCTCAACCAAAGGTGAAGCAGATATGACAAAGAGCCCAGACCTCATCTCGGACACCATCCGCAACACCAAGCACCCGTTCCGCCAAGTGGACGATCGCCCCGATAAACAGCGGAAGCATCGTTACGAACGGCGCAAAGTGCGGGAAATCATCCGCATGGGGGATTGGTCCGAACAATCCAGCACGTAATATCAACCTCAGTTTGTTTCGTTAGAGGTGGCCACGCCGCAGGGCGTGGCTTTTCCTTTTTAGCAGAGGCGTTACCCGACCGAACCCCCGCGCGATAGGGATGACTGAACGAGCAAAAAGACGCGCCTGGCCCTAAGCAATTATGCCCCGCACGACTTCACCTTCCACGTCGGTGAGCCGGTAATCGCGGCCTTGGAAGCGGAAAGTCAGCTTGGTGTGATCCAGGCCAAGTAGGTGCAGGATGGTCGCTTGCAGATCGTGGACGTGCACCGGATTTTCAGCCACGTTGTAGCCTAAATCGTCAGTCGCGCCGTAGGTCGTACCGCGCTTGACGCCACCCCCAGCCATCCAAACCGTGAACGCGTGCGGGTGGTGATCGCGCCCCAGCCAGCCATCTTTGTTGCGCGCCTCGTTCATCGGGGTACGACCGAATTCTCCTCCCCAAACCACCAGCGTATGATCGAGCAGGCCCCGCTGTTTGAGATCGCTCACCAGGGCTGCAACTGGCTGGTCGGTCTCCCGGCAGCGATCGACCATGCCGTAGCGAATGTCGTTTTCCTTCATGTCGCCGTGGCTGTCCCAGCCCCAATGGTAGAGCTGTACGAAACGAACCCCGCGTTCGACTAATCGTCGCGCGAGCAAGCAGTTGTTGGCGAAAGAGGACTTTCCTGGCTCGGCGCCATACATTTCCTTCGTCGCGGCGGACTCCTTCGAGATCTCCATCAACTCGGGAACGCTTTGCTGCATTCGGTAGGCCATCTCGTACTGGGAGATGCGAGTCGTGATCTCCGGATCGCCGACCGCGCCCAGGTGCATCCGATTGAGAACCTCGAGTTTGTCGAGGGTCATTCGGCGCATCGCGGGGTCCATGCCCTCGGGATTGGACAGGAAGAGCACGGGGTCCCCTTGGGAGCGCAGTTGAACCCCCTGATGGATCGTGGGCAGAAACCCGCTCCCCCACAAAGAGGCGCCCCCGTCAGGCCCATTCTTGCCCGAGACCAACACCACGAAGCCCGGCAGGCTCCGTCCCTCGGTACCTAGCCCGTAGGAAAGCCACGAGCCCATGCTGGGACGTCCAAGGCGCGGCGAGCCTGTGTGAACTAGGAGCTGCGCCGGGGCATGGTTGAATTGGTCGGTATGCATCGAACGGATGACGCACAGTTCGTCCGCGACCTTTGTCAGATGCGGCAGAGCGTCTGAGATCTCCTGGCCCGACTGCCCGTGGCGCGCAAACTCGTGGGGAGTTCCCAGCAGATTGGGCGTGCCCTTGATGAAAGCAAAGCGCTCGTTCTTGATGATGTCGTCTGGAACCTTTTGCCCGTTGAATTGCTGGAGCTTGGGCTTGTAGTCAAACAGATCCAACTGAGAGGGCGCCCCTGCCATGTGCATGTAGATGACGTTGCGCGCCTTAGCTGCGAACTGTGGGCGGCGTGGCGCGGTCGGGTCTTCGGACTCGGAAGCACCGGCCAGCAACGCAGGGTTCAAGAGCGAACTCAAAGCGATTGCGCCCAGGCCGGCCCCGCAGTCACGAAAAAACTGCTTGCGAGTAATCAGCCTCAGCATTTCCTTGTTTTGTTCCATAATAGTGTGCGCCGCTCAGCCCTTGGTGAGGGTTTCATCCAGGTTCAGCAGGACATTCGCCACGACGGTCCAGGCGGCCAGCTCAGACGGGTTACGAACTTTGGGCGTGGCCGGCAAGCTCCCTGAGACCAAGGAGTTAGCACGGGCGGGCTCAGTCTCCAAACGCCGCCGAACGGAGCGAAACAAGTCGAGCAACTGGCGCTGTTCGGCTGGGGTCGGCGGACGGGCGACGCAGCACTTAAACGCGTAGGAGAGCCGCTCGGCGTCATCGCTCCCGCCCTCCGTCATCAGGCGGCGGGCCAGCGCTTCGGCGGCGACCACGTACGCTGGGTCATTCAAGGTCACCAAAGCCTGCAAAGGAGTATTGGTTCGAGGACGCCGTTCGCAGCATACCTCACGGCTCGGTGCGTCGAAGGCCAGAAAAGCCGCGTAAGGCGCGGTCCGACGCCAGAATGTATAGAGCCCACGCCGGAACTGATCCCCATTGGTGTTCACCGACCATTTGTCCTCGCTATACGGATTGCTCCAGACGCCCTCGGGTTGGAACGGGAACACGCTGGCGCCACCGATCTTGGGGTTGAGCAGGCCGCTGATGGCGAGTGCATTGTCGCGCACCAACTCGGCTTCGATGCGGAAGCGTGGTCCCCGCGCGAACAGACGATTAAACGGATCCTTCAAATAGAGATCCGGACTAACCCGCGAATCCTGGCGGTAGGTGGCCGAGGTGACGATCAGCCGGTGCATCGCCTTCAGGCTCCAATGCTGGCGCACCAGCTCGAGAGCCAGCCAATCGAGCAGCTGCGGGTGGCTGGGCGGCTCGCCTTGCAGGCCGAAATCCTCACTTGTCTCAACCAAGCCGCGTCCGAAGTAAAGTGCCCAGATCCGATTCATCGTCACTCGCCCAACCAACGGATTGGCCGGATCAGTCAGCCATCGAGCGAAACTGAGCCGGTTACGCGGTTGGTCCCCAGGGAAAGGATGCAACACGGCGGGCACATCCGCAGACACCTCATCGCCAGGATTCAAGAAGCTACCGCGCTTGAAGATGTGGGTAGTTCTTGGTTTGTCGATGGCTTCCATCACCAGGGTGCTGGGGACATCGTTGGGCTCCTGTTTCTTCAACTCGCTCAGTTGTTCGCGCACCTTATCCAGGCCCGGGTCAATCGAGCGGTAATACTCAGCCAAGGCTTCCTTGTCCTTATCACTTCGCTTATCGGCCGGCGCCAGGACCCTCGCGCGCTGAGCCAATGGAAGTCGCGACCAGCGAATGAGAGCATCCTGAGGCGCTGTGGAGAACGACAGTCGAAAGCGTCCCAACAGATGCTGCTTGTGCTCCGTCTCTTGACGTAGCCGCAGCGTAAGCCGCGTACCCTGGTCAGAACCGAACGGCTTTTGGGCAATGAACACCGCTTCGTGGTCCAAGCCGTTGGTCGTGGATAAATCGCCGTTAGCCCAGCCGGTCTTCCCATCGCCGTCGATTGCGGCCCCGGCCTCGAAACGCTCAATGGCTACATCGGCGTAAGCTCGCTCGAACTTCACCTTGTAGAGGTCGTCTTGGTTCCCGCTCGTCGCGAAGTAAAAACCGTAGTCGCCGCCACCGTTATTGATCTTCAAGAGCAGACGGTTGTCACCTTGCTTGAGCTCCAGCCTAACCGACTCCTGGTCAGGTTCGGCTGCGCGCGCTACATTCTTGGAGAGCACTTTCTCGCCATTGAGCCAACCTTGAATCCCGTCATCGCTTCCCAGCGACACCATTAGCGGCATCGCCTGAGCCGCCGTGATGGTTCGGAAGAGGTAGGTCGCCGCGTTGTCGCCTGTGAGCGTCTGAACCTTCCCGTCGGTAAACTCGGGCCTTTCCACCCATCTCAGCTTCCCATCCTGATAGCTCTTGCTGAAATCAATCTCGTTCTCAGGCGGAAAGGATTTATTGAACGCGTCGTCCATCGATTCGGCGAAGAAGGGTCCGATGGACCGCCAGGCGGAGAGAGTGGGCGTGGGCAGAGGCGCGCTGGGCGTGATTTGGGACGGGCGCGCTTGGAGGAGGACCTCGCTCAGGATGAAATTGCCGTTCTCGCTGCGGCCAGGGCCGTTCTTGGGCAGTCGCGGATCGGCTAGCGCTTGGACGCGTACCGCGGTGATGTTCGTCGCGGAAGTTCGGGCGCCGACGGTGTACACGCTGCCATCCGGCGTCTGTCCGCCGGCCAAGATGCTGCCGTCGGCCTGTTTCTCCAAGGTGACGCCTTCCGTGGCTTCCAAGCTGTCAGCCTGCAACGGACTCCACGATGGCTCGATGGCCTTCCAAGCGTCCTGAGCCTGGGCTTCCCACTTGGCTTGCAAAGCATCCAGCTCCGGCGTCTGTGTCTTGAGAGTCATCTCCAAGGGCTCGATCTTGGCTTTCAACTCAGCGCGTTTGGCTGCCTGGGCTGGATTTGGCAAATCCAGTTCGGGTGAGTTTGAGCGGCCCGTGTCCCTGGTCTGATTGAAAAACGCGAATACCTGGTAGTATTCTTTTTGCGTAAACGGGTCGTATTTGTGGTTGTGGCATTGGCAACAACCGATGGTGGTGCCCATCCAGACGTCGAAAGTGGTGTTGACCCTGTCGATAATCGCCGCCGTCCTAAACTCCTCGTCGTCGGTTCCGCCCTCGGTATTCACCATGGTATTGCGATGAAAGCCGGTGGCGATTTTCTGGTCCTGCGTCGCATCAGGGAGGAGGTCGCCGGCGACTTGCTCAACGGTAAACTCGTCGAAGGGCAGGTCGCGATTGAGGGCTCTAATCACCCAATCGCGATAAGGCCAGTTGGAGCGTCGATCGTCCTTTTCGTAGCCGTTGGTGTCGGCGTAACGCCCCATATCCAGCCAGGGCCGAGCCCATCGTTCGCCGTAATGCGGGGAGGCTAATAGCCGATCCACCAATCGTTCATAGGCTCCCGGCCGATCGTCGCGAAGAAACGCATCCACTTCAGCGGGACTTGGCGGCAGGCCGATCAAGTCCAGGCTTACGCGGCGAATGAGTATCGTCCTGGATGCCTCGGGGGAGGGTTTGAGGCCTTCCTGTTCGAGCCGGGCGAGCACCAGCTGATCGATAGGATTCCGAGCCCATCGTGAATTCTGAACGCGCGGCAGCGGCGTGGGCATCGGTGGCACATAGGCCCAATGCTTGCGAGGATTCAATTCGGCGCCAAAGTTGGTCGGCCAGGAAGCGCCCTGGTCGATCCATGCGGCGATCAGCCCCAACTGGACAGCCGTCAGCTTCTCACCTTTGGGCGGCATTTGGTCCTCGCCGCCTATGCCGGCCACCCGCTGAAACAACAGACTCTCGCGGCTCTTTCCGGGAACGAACGGCGATCCTGATTTTCCACCCTTGAGCGCCGCGGCCCGGCCATCCAAACGCAATTGTGCTTTCTGTTTCTCGGGTCCGTGACATTCGAAGCAGCGCTTTTGCAGCACAGGGAACACCTCTTTGCCAAAGTCCACCGGGTGATCGATCCGTTCAACGACCGGTTCGGCCGCCGCCAACGCACTCAGGCTTGAGACAAGAAGCAGGCCGAGGCATCCCCATCGGCGGGCGACACTGGAGCCGGATGGGATCAGCGGCGCAAGCGCTTGGTTCGGCCAAGCGTTACGACACCGTGGTGCGGCGGCCAACCCCATCTCTGCGAGTCTCATCGGGATGTTTTGACGTTTCGCCCGAGGGTAGCTATTCGATACCCGAATCTCAAGGATGAACGGTGGTCAAGGCATCGTCCGGGGCGCGGCCGTAGTTGCAGGCGAACCCGTTTCGACCCCTGGGCCGCTTCAATGCGCCGGGTCTACGGCGGGACCCTGAAATCCAGGCACCAATGGTCGGTTCTGTGGCGGCCGATGCGCTTCCGCGCATCACCCATGGTGGCCGGTGCCGGAGTCGGCACCCAGCGAATTCTCGGGCCGCTGCCGCGGGATTGGGTCGCCCCGAGCCTGATATTTGCGGTTCTTTCCTACCAGGTGCCAAGCGGAAGGAGGAAAACTAGGTTCGAAAGCGCAGCGGCAAGGAAAGCACGGCCCATTCGTCTAGAGCCCAAAGGCCGGCCCCGCCAAGGCAGGAGAGTCCAGGGTTGAAGGGTGTCAAACAGACAAAACGCGGCGAAGACCAGTAAGATCGGGAGACCAGCGTTTCCCATCAGCAAATCTCTCGCCTTAAGCACGCCACCGACATCCATCGCGCCCCGGAAGATCCAAGCAGCGAAACAAAGTGGGACGACCGCAATACGCTCCACCATAATGGTCCGTGTTTGATCACCGGACAGCATCCTCTCGGCGGCCCGACCAAGACCGATTGCACCCCGGATGCCGAGAAACACAATCACGAGGTAAAGAGTGAGGTTCCCTGGAGCGATGGCGGCCATGAACCAGAGAATTCCGAAGAGGGAGCTCCAGGTGCTTCCAAACCGCCGCAAGTTGCCTGCTCCGAAGCCTTGCGCCACCCACACGACCAGCCGCCGCCAAGGGGACTCTTCATCCTGCGACTGATCGATGAATTCCGCGGTGCGGTTATCAACCCCCAGGGCCTCATAGACGAGCGAGCGGAAACCCCAGCGGGGATGAGACTCCCGCGCTGCCGCCATCCCTTCTTTCATCCCTTTTTCGAAATCCTTGATCTCTCGGCGGAACCGTTCATGTCCACCCCAAAACCGCCGCAAGATCATCGAGAGCAGTCCTCCCGGCATGAGCACCATTACAAGAAACGCGGCGAGTATCAGTTCACCCCAGCTCACGGCGAGGGCAGCAAAAACTGGCTGGCCCAGAGTCACAACGGCAACGTGCGCCGGTGCTCGTCGGATTGCAAGGCGGGAACGAAGGTGAGTCGCTTCACTTCGGCCCGGAGATCATCAAGCGCCGACCGCAGCCGTGCGAGATTTGGCCCATCCGCCAGGATGGCCAAATCCGTGTCCCGGCTAAACTCGGCCGCGCCGTAGAACACGCACGCCTGCCCGCCCATGAGCAGGGCGCGAACGCGATGCGTGCGCATCGAAGAAAGGACTTTGCGTATCGGGTTCGGGATCAAGAGAGCCCCCAAGCGCGAGATATGTCTGCCAAAGCTTCTCGCTCTCCAACCAGCGCTGAACCGGAGTCAGCCGATACCACTCGGCCCACTCGCCTTCAACCAACTGTTCCGGCTGAATCACATGGGTTGAATAGCGCATTTGCTGTTGGCCTTCAAGCTCGGCAATTCGACTGTTCAAAGGGACACACCGCGCATAGCCCCCGCTGCCCCCGATTCGAGAACAGCCGTCTCTTGGCTTCGTACCGCAACCATATACCGGCTTTTCCCTGTCCAGGTGTCCGCCGGTTCGCTAACGTCCACGCGTCTTCACGATCAACTCATTGGCCTGATTCGACATGCGCGCTGGTTTCATCTTCATTCCCTGTTTACTCATGGCAAGTGTTCCCGTGTCCTCCCCTGCCCGCTCGGCTGATGTTTTGCCAGACGGGTTCTATCGTTATCCCACTGTCGGTGGGGGGAACATTGTGTTTGCGGCTGAGGGCGACCTTTGGAAAGTCCCGGTTTCCGGCGGAGTCGCCCTCCGCCTCACCGCGCACGAAGGCGAAGAGCGGTTCCCCAAGCTATCCCCGGATGGCCGCATGATTGCGTTCACGGCGCAATACGAAGGCAATAATGATGTCTATGTCATGACCGCCAGTGGTGGTGAACCCGTCCGCCTCACCTACCATCCCGCCCCGGATCAGGCCATCGGCTGGACAGCCGAAGGCAAGGTTCTCTTTCGCAGCCGCCGCAATACCCCCAATGCCGACTTCCGCATCTACTCGGTGGCACCGACCGGCGGACCGGCGGAGTTGATCCCTCTCGAACCGGCCGCTTGGATCAGTTTTGAACCCCACGGAAAGCGAGTCGCCTTCCAGAAGATGGGCCTCGAGTTCCATAACTGGAAGCGCTATAAGGGCGGAGAAGCGGAGGATATCTACGTCGGTTCCCTCGATACGATGGAGTTCACCGAGGTCACCCATTACGACGGCAAAGACGCCTTTCCCATGTGGGCGTCGGATGGCTTGGTTTATTTCGTCACCGACAGGTGGGGGCGACCCAATCTGGCGTCGATGAAACCCGACGGCAGCGACGTGAAGCGTCTGACCCATTTCGATGATTACGACGTTCGATGGCCATCAATGGGAGACAACAAGATTGTTTACCAACATAAAATGGATCTGTGGCTCTACGATCTGGCTACCGCAACCAACGTCCAGGTGCCGATCCAATTGCCCAGCGACCGCCTGCAGGTGCGTGAGAAATTCGTCGATCCCAAGGCAACCCTGACCGCGTGGGGCCTTTCGAAAGACGGCGAGCGCATCGCGCTGGAGACCCGCGGCGACATCTTCGTAGCACGCACCCACAAGAAAGGACTGATCCGACGACTGACCGAGAGCAGCGCGGCTCGGACCAAGTTTCCTGCGTTCTCGCCGGACGGCAAAACCATCGCAGCCTGGACCGAGGTCAACAGCGAAGAGCAACTCCTGCTCCACGCGGCAGACAACGCAATGCCACCGAAGCAAGCCGCCACTGTGCCTCCGGGTTGGCATTTCGCGCCTGCGTGGTCACCCGACGGTAAATACATCGCGTGGAGCGATGAGAAGTATCGACTCTCGATCAGCGAAGTCGCCAGCGGAGCTGTCGTTCAGGTAGATAAGGCAGAGTTCGAGATTACTCGTTATTCGTGGTCTCCAGACAGCCGCTACCTTGCCTACGATCTGCTCATGGAAAACCTGTACAACCAGGTTCGAATCTTCGAGCTCAAGACCAAGAAGGCTTATCCCGTCTCCGATCCGTTGTATCACTCCCTGTCACCCGCCTGGGACCCGAAAGGCAAATACCTCTATTTCCTCTGCGACGCTTACATCAATCCTCACCTCGACCGCACGGAGGCCAGGTTCATTGTCGATGAGGCCACCGTCCCTTGCGTGGTCGCCCTACAGGCTGATGGAACCCTGCCGTTTGGACCGCGCAGCGACGTTGATCCAGCAGACAAAAAAGACAAGAAAGAGGACGAGGGCAAGAGCGGTAAAAAGGAGGCTGACAAGAAATCGGCCGACAAATCCAAAAAGGGCAAGAAGGACGAGAAAATCGAGCCCATTCACATCGATTTCGAAGGCCTCCCCGGCCGGCTAACCCAGGTGCCGGTCGCCCCCGCCAACTATTCGGACCTGCGCGCGATTGAAGGGAAACTTCACTGGCTCAAAACTCCAAATCGCGGAATGATGCCCTGGTCCAAGGAACCGGACTCCGAGGAGCGACCCGCCGAGCTGCAGACTTTTGAAATCGAAAAAGAGAAGGTCTCCACCATCAGCGGCGGGGTCATCAACTTCGAAGTATCGATGGACGGCAAAGTACTGGTCTATCGGACGAAAGACGGATTCGTGAGGCTCGAGGCTGGCGCCACGGCTGCGCCCAAGGACGATGCCGCGGCCGAGGCAAAAGTGGACCTCTCAGGATGGTCGCTGAGCATCAACCCAAGGGAGGAATGGAAGCAGATGCTGAGGGAGGCGTGGCGGCTGCAGCGGGACTTCTTCTATGATCCCAAGATGCATGGCGTCGATTGGGAGGGAGTTTGGAGGCAGTATGGCTCTCTGACCAATCGCGTAGCCTCGCGAGACGATGTGGACGACATGCTCGGTGAGATGTTCGGCGAACTTAACGTGGGCCACGCCTACCACGGCGGCGGAGATTTGCGCCACGGCAAGGTTGTAGGCACCGGCATGCTCGCGGCCGACCTCAGCTACGACGCCGCGACCGGCTTTTGGCGGATCGATAAGATCTTTCGCGGTGATTTCCCCATGCCTGAGTGGACCTCGCCTCTGGCCAGGCCTGATTTGCATGTCAAGGCCGGGCAGTGGCTGGTTGCGATTGACGGGAAGCCTCTCGCCAAGGGGGAGGATTACCTGCGCCGCCTGCAAAACCGGGCGGAACAGGAAATTGAGCTTTCGATCAACGATCACCCCAAACTCGAGGGAGCACGGCGGGTGGTGGTCAAGACCCTCGCAGATGAGACGCCCGTTCGCTATGCCACCTGGGTGAGAGAGAACCGCGATTACGTCGACAAGCAAAGCAAAGGCCAGATCGGGTACCTTCATCTCTACGACATGGACGGGCTGGGACTCCGGCAGTTCGCGCGAGATTATCCCCCGCAATGGCGCAAACGCGGCCTCATCGTCGATGACCGTTGGAACCACGGCGGCTTTGTCGCGCCCATGGTTCTCGCGCATCTTGACCGGAAAATCTTGGCGATCGGCGGGACCCGATACGGCGACGTGGATACAGTCCCTTCACACGCATTCCGAGGCCATCTGGCCGCGCTGATCAATCGCCAAGGCGGCAGCGATTGTGAAACCCTCGCTCTGGGTTTCAAGGAGTTCAAGCTTGGACCCGTGATCGGAACCCGCACCTGGGGCGGTTGGGTGGGAATCCGTGGGGACAAACCTCTGCGCGACGGCGGCATGATCACCCAGCCCGAGTTCGGCGGCTGGGATCCGGCTGGCAAAGCCTGGATCATCGAGGGTCACGGCGTCGATCCGGACATCGAACTCGACCTCGCCCCCGACGGCCTCATCCACGGCAAAGACATTCAGCTCGACCGGGCAATCGCCGAGTTACTGGATCAAATCGCGAAAGATCCGCGCCCCCTGCCCCCTCCACCCGAGATTATCCCCCGTCCCCTGAAGCCCCTCTAAGATCGGTGATCGTCAGACCGTCCAGAAGGGCTGGCAATCGGCATCAATTTGGGCGAAAAACTCGGAAATGTGCGCTGGCACGGCCGCCATATTCTGGGCGATCCGAGCCATCCAAACGCCCGTGTTCCGCTCCAACCCCAGCGTACGCGCCACATCTTCCAGCGCGGTTTTGGGATCCGGCTGCTGCCGGCAGTTCACCAGCACGCCCTCCAAATCCGCCTCGGTCATCCCTGCGCCGGGAAATGCCCGCGCAATGGCGTGCGCGTCCAACAAGGCCCCGTGAAGATCCTTCGCCTCAAAGGTCACGACATGATCAGCCGGTAGCTTCAAATGATTGATCAACCGTGTCCTCCCCACCCGCTGGACCTCCGTGGGCAGGGTCGCACCGTTCAAAAGCGTATAGACGGACGTGTGCACGTGCTTGCTCAGGGCGATCCGAGCGTTCGCCAAAAAGCGCAAGGTGTCGGCTTGCTCAGCGTGGAAAAACTGAACTCGGGCGTGAAACGCGTACTTGCCGGCCCAAGCCTCCAGAAGCGGCACGTCAGCCGCCTCCTCCACAAAAACCATCGCGTCCGCGGCGATGTCTAAGGAGGCATGAATCCCGAGCTGCTGAATCACGCGTGGAGCATTCACCGCTTCCACAGCGCGCAAGACTGTGCAATGGCTGACATCTCGCTCCACGATAATGAGCGATTCCAAAGGAGTGGCGGCGGCGATGGCGGTCGAATGAGTGGCAACGAACAGGCGTTTCTCCCGCGCTTGGTTTTGAAGGAATTGGAATAACTGAACCTGCGCCTCCGGATGAAGGTGAGTCTCGGGTTCCTCGATACAGACCCAGGAGCCCGGTTTCACGAGCACCACTTTGGTGATGATGGCGATGGCCGACCGTGTGCCAAAACTCATCTGGTCCATCGTGAAAGCCAGATCCTCGTCGGCGCCCTCGATCAAGCCCAGCGTGGTGTCGTGCTGAGAAGTCGGCGTGTACAGTCGTCCCAGCCTCGGCACCAGGCGTGTCAGTTCTCTCTCGACCTCCCGGAACAACTTGGGCTTGTTGTTATGCAGCCAATGCAGGACGTCAGGCAGATTCGCAGCGTCGGAGCGCAAATCGCTTTGGCCCTCGATCCGCGCCCGCGTGACGAGATTCCGCGCTGGCCCGATCCACTCGAGCTCCGCTAGGGGTTGGCAGACTCGAGCACCAATCTCTTGCGAAATGGGGTATCGTTCCGCGCCATCCGGCTTCCCCAGGCAAAGCCGCTTGACCGTCGCTTTTGGTTCTGAACCCGAAAGCGAAACCATCTCGTGCGGGATCTCGTCGTAACAACGCTCACAAACAGTCTCCAGCTGTCCCGCTGCCTGTTCAAAACGATCGGCGGAACCCCGAACCTGAAAAATCGTGCAGGCGCGCGCTCCGGCACGAACGTTTGGCGTGGAAAGCTCCTCGCTAAACCAATCGTGGCCAAACCGGACCTGGAGCGTCACGGTGCGCAGAAAGGGCGTTTCCGCCACGTTTTGCGGCGTCATGGACCGGTTGCGCGCGAACAGCCGCACCAGCCAGTCTCGACGCCAATCTTCCGGCAGGAGGAACTCCAAACGGATCTCGGCGACCTCCTGTTCGCGCTTCTTGTGCAAGAGCGCGGCGGGGTTGCCGCCGTGACATAGAATTGCCTCCGCGAACCCATGGCTGGCATCGCGGAGAAATATCAAGCCGTCGAGAAGATTGGATTTGCCGGCGTTGTTCTGGCCCATGAGGACCGTGAAGTTGCCGACGTTATCTAATTCGATCTGCTTGATGCTCTTATAGTTAGAGACGGTCAGCCGGTTCAATTGCAGAGCACCGTTCGTCATCTTGGCCCAGTAATAACCGTTTGGCCCAAAATCTCAAGGCTTTAACCAAAGAACATCTAATTCCCCAAGACAGCCATCAATTCGTTGCTGTTCCCCCCCGACAAGGCTATTCTCTAGCTGGTCGCATGAGACCCGAAGTCCCGTTCGTACTCGAGTACGCGTCCTGGCCTGCCTTCCTCGTCGAGGAAACCGGCACCATTCGCCGCGCCAATGCGCCTGCTCTTGAGTTGTTTGGGAAGAACCTCAATTCGGGCCGTGACTTGGCCTCAATCTGGTCTTCCAGTAACCCGACCTCCGCTCAGGAGTTTTGCGCCAAGCACCGATCGGGTCCGCAATCGCCACATCTCTGTCGTTACGCGGTTAAAGCCGGATCCGAGGCCGGTTTTCAAACCTGTGTCGTCGTTCTGTTACGCGGCGATACAGAATACCTCTTGTTCCAACTTCTCAGCCCGAGCGAAGTCAAAGACGGGCGCCCTGCGACCGTACCACCAGCGGCTCCGGTCACGCCGAAATTGCCGCAAATGGCCGCCGGTTCGTCACCTGCCCCGCCAGCGCCACCGCCTGTCGTGGCCCCCGCGCCGTCGGTGCCACCCGCTCCGCCCCAAACCGCAAGCGCTCCCGCGGCTCCACCGCACCTGCCCCCTGCCTTGCCCCAGGCCGCTCCAGCCTTGCCGCAAGTGGTTCCGGCCTCGCTCCACCTCACCCCTGACCCGCTGCCGGCCGCGCCCCCATCCGCCCCGCCACAAGCGGCCTCGGCCCTACCCCACACCGGAGCCCCTCAGCTCGACGCCATACCTGTTTTGAAAATGGCTCCGCCGGAGGTGCCGCCGATGACACCGCCCCTGAAGGTGCTCGCGACCACTTCGCCGGTGACCGCCCACACACCGGTTCTAGGGCAGCCGGATGTGCCTGTCGGATCCGTCGACGCCGGATTGGCTCACAAGCAAAAGCTAGAGTGCGCGCTCCAACTCACTCGCACCGTAGTGCTGGATTTCAACAACGCCCTGACCAGCATCCTGGGTCATACTTCCCTCGTGTTGAGCAAAATGGAACCAGGGAATCCGTGGCGCAATTCCTTGCTCGAGGTTGAGAAGTCTGCGGAGCGCGCGGCCGAGATCGTCCATGACTTGGCCACCTTCAGCCGCCAAGAACGAGACCAGCGCGAGCAACCCACGGGGAACCTCAACGATCTCATCTATCGCACGGTCGAGTTGTTTAAAAACCCTGCGAACGCCGCGATTACCTGGGTGCTCGGACTCGAATCGCACGTGTATGCGGTGAAGTTCGACGAAGCGAAGATCCAGCAGGCCTTCGTCAAAATCATTGAGAACGCCCTCCAAGCGGTCAAAGGCCGTGGCCGCATCGCCATCGCCACCCATAACCGCACTCTCGAGACACCGCTCCAGGACAGCACGGTCCATCTGCCGGCCGGCCACTACGTTCTCACCGAGGTGAGTGATAACGGGGAAGGCATCGCCGCCGAGGTATTGCCTAGGATTTTCGAGCCATTTTTTACCACCCGTGGGGGCGAGGGACACCGCGGCCTGGGCTTGGCCTGGGTTTACGGTATCGTTACCAATCACGGCGGAAACGTGGCTGTGTCCAGTCAACCGGGCCGCGGGACCTCCGTCCGCGTCTACCTGCCGGCCCAGAAGAAACTCGTCCGTGAACGGCACTTCAAGTCGGATGAATTGACCGGAACCCAGACCATCCTGATGGTCGACGACGAGAGCCTCGTCCTGAGTATGGGCCAGACTATTCTCTCCGCTTATGGCTATACGGTTTTGACCGCCAGCGGCGGCGAACAAGCCCTGGAGGTGTTTGCTGAGCACCGCAATAAGATTGCCTTGGTCATCACCGATCTGGTCATGCCCAGGATGAGCGGGCGAGAACTGGTCGAGAAGCTCCGCGCCATCGCTCCTCATCTGCGGATCATCTGCTCCAGCGGCTACGTCCGCAGCTCGGCCCCCGAGGATGAGCTCGGCTACCTTAAAAAGCCATTTACTAGCCAGGAACTTCTGCGCAAGGTCAAGCAGGCTCTCACCAGCGAAGGCCCATCAGCCCCCGCCTGAGACCGAGATCGAGTGGGGAGGTGGCCTGCCCCAACCACCCCACCCAAATCCGGAGCGGACCGCGTCAGCAAGGCGTTCTGGAAGGGTTCAACCCCACCTCGAGGCCGCTTCTTTACACCTTTCGGCCACCGTATTCACCATCCCCAGGCGCCTCCTCCCGCCAACCCGATCAGGGGTTGGCTCGATTTGAACAGCCCGCCTTCAAAACGCCACGTCCAGGCAGGCGGCCCTGGTGCCTGGCTAAATAATCGGCATAAAGTGCATTAAGAGGGTTGACTTCCCACGAATTCCACCGTTAAGCTTGCTCATGCAAATCGAGAGTCTGAAAGTTTTCTGTGACCTAACTGAGACGGAAAGTTTTACTAAAGCCGCTCAGATCAACCACATCACCCAATCGGCCGTCAGCCAGCAGATCAGCTCGCTGGAGCGCCAATTCAAGTCGCTCCTTATCGAGCGAAGCAAGAAAAAGTTCCGCTTAACACGCGAAGGCCAGGTCCTCTACGAGGCGAGCAAACAAATCGTCCAAACTTACGAGAACCTCCACAGCCGTCTCCAAGAGCTGAAGGACATCATCTCGGGAACTATTCGTGTGGCGACCATCTACAGCATTGGCCTCCACGACCTGCCCCCTTACATCAAGCGCTATCTCAAGAGCTATCCCACGGTCAATGTTCACGTGGAATATCGTCGCGCTAATCAAGTGTACGACGATGTCTTGGGCAACGTGGTCGACCTCGGCTTAGTGGCTTATCCCACCCGCGACCCGAAGCTCGAACTGGTTCCTTTGCGCAAGGAGATGCTCGTTCTGATTTGCCATCCTCAGCATCCTTTGGCCAAGAGCAAGAACGTGAAGATCAGCGCGATCGCCGGCCAGAAGTTCGTCGCATTCGAGCCCGATATCCCCACTCGCAAAGCCATCGACAAAGTGCTGCGCGAGCACGGTGTTCAGGTGATGCCGGTCATGGAATTCGACAACGTTGAAACTGTCAAACGTGCCGTAGAAATCGACGCGGGCATCGCGATCGTTCCCCTGGGCACCGTTACCCAGGAGGTTTCTAAGCAAACTTTAGCGGCCATCGCTATCGACGACGCGGATCTGCATCGTCCCCTGGCCGTGATCTACAAGAAGAACAAAGTCCTCTCCACAGCGATGAAGCAATTCATCTCCGTGTTGAAGGAGGGCTAAGCCCCCTCTTCAGTTTCAAGTGCGCATGACCCGGAAACGGGTCTTGCGCGCGTCACCGTTGGCGAGCATTCGGACTCTCGATGCTCGCCAACCACTTCTAATTCGGAGCCATTCGCCTTTTTCGGTTGGCGGAACGCCCATCCCATAGCACTATTATGACATGCGGATGCGCGTTTTACTGCTCATCTCCGGAGGCCTGAATCTGGTTCTGGCCACGGGCTGGTACTTCGCCCGCCCTCCGGCTGCGGTCCGCCGCGTCACCATCAACCGGCCACCCCGCACAACCAATGTCGTCCGTTTGTTGAGGACTAACGTCTTCGTTCAAGCCTCCACTTTCCGCTGGAAGGACATCGAATCGAACGACTACCTCACCTACATCCAGAACCTGCGTTCAATTGGCTGCCCCGAAACCACGATCCGGGACATCATCGTCGCGGATGTTAACCAACTCTACGCGCACCGGCGGGCCACGGAAATCTCCAGCGGCAGTCATCAATGGTGGCGATCCGACCCGGACATGGACGTGCTCGAAGAGGCCAGCGACAAAATCCAAGCGCTGGACCGCGAACGAAGAGACCTTCTCACCCGACTGCTCGGCCCTAACTGGGATGTATCCGGCAACCTCGTTTCCATACCGGAGATGTCGATTACGTTCGACGGGCCGGAGCTAGGAACGCTTCCCCTGGAAACCAAACTCGCGGTCCGCGATATCATCACCAAAGGCCAGGAACGGGCGGACGCATACAAGCGCTCGCAGGCTTCGGCGGGGGCGGCCCAAGATCCCGCTGAACTGGCCAAGATGCGCCAACAAACACGCGATGAACTGGCCAAGGTGCTCAACCCGGCTCAGTTGGAGGAGTACCTTCTGCGCTACTCTGGAAACGCCAACCAACTGCGGGATTCCCTCCGAGGCTTTGATGCTACACCTGATGAGTTTCGCGCCGTTTTCAAGGCCACCGACTCCATCGACCTGCAAATTCAGGCACTCCAAGGCCTGACCGATTCGGCCAGTGTGAAAAAGAAGGCCGAGCTGGAGCAACAGCGCGACGATGCGATCAAGAAAAGCCTCTCCTCGGAGCGGTTCACGTTCTACCAGCTAAACTCGGATCCAACTTTTCAGCAGGCCCGTGACACTGCCGAACAGATTGGGGCGGCACCCGAAACCGTGCTGCCGCTCTACCAGATCAACCAGGAGACCGATAAAGAACGCCAGCGCATCATGGCCGACGGTAGCCTGACTCCGGAGGAGCAGTCACAAGCCCTGGCGGACGTTTACCGCCAGCAGTTGGACTCGATCCGCAAGCTTCTCGGTGACTCAGCCTTCCAAAAGTTCCAAGCCGCTGGTGCAACGCCAGGGAAATAGCCGGTTTTGGCCCGAGCTGTCTGAGAGTCGCCCCTACCCACCACCGCGCCTGATCATCTTCGCATGAAAACCACTTCATATCCCATGATCTCCAACCTGGGCCGCTTCCTGATCGCTGGCATGATCGGGCTGTCGGCGATCTCCAACGCGCAGGAACTGCGCGTGGCTCCCGACAATGCCTCCGGAGTGTACCGCCCAGGAGAGTCGATCGGCTGGAAGATCGAAGCCAAGGGCAGCGAGGTCCGCGAGGCGGACTACGTCCTCAAGAGCGGCGGCATGACCGAGGTCGCCAAGGGCAAGCTGCCTCTGGAAGATGGCAAAGGCCACCTTGAAGGCAAACTGGACAAGGCAGGATGGTTGCTTGCCGAGGTGACCATCGCCTCCACTAACGACAAACCTATCAAGGTCTTCGGCGGCGCTTTGGTCACTCCCCAGGAAATCCAGCCATCCGCGCCGCGCCCCCCGGACTTTGACGCTTTCTGGGAAGCCAAGCTCAAGGATCTAGCGGCGGTCCCCGCCAACCCGGTGCTGGAGTTAACCAACATCGGTAAGACCAACCTCGATTACTACAAGATCACCTTGGACAATATCAAAGGCTCACACATCAGGGGCCAGCTCGCCCGCCCCAAGAAAGGCGAGAAGCTCCCCGCGATGCTCATCGTGCAATGGGCCGGCGTCTATCCCCTCCACCAGGACTGGATCACAGGGCGTGCCGCCGAGGGATGGCTGGTGCTGGATATCAACGCCCACGACCTTCCAATCGACGAACCCGAACAGTTCTACCATGACCAGGCGGCCGGGCCGCTCAAGGATTATCCATCCATCGGGAATGACGATCGCGAAACCAGCTACTTTCTTCGCATGTACCTCTCCTGCTTCCGTGCGGCCCAGTATCTCACCGAGCGCCCCGATTGGGACGGACACACCCTCGTGGTAACCGGCGGCAGCCAGGGGGGGCTCCAATCGATCGTCACCGCCGGCCTGCATCCAAAGATCTCGGCGGTAATGGCTTGTGTGCCTGCCGGATGCGACCTCAATGGCCCGCTGGCCGGGCGTTTGCCGGGGTGGCCAATGTGGCATTGGAACACTCGGGACAAGGACGAAAGCAAGGTCCGCGAGGCTGCGCGCTACTACGACGTGGTCAATTTTGCCTCACGCGTGAAATGCCCTGTGCTCATCGGAGTGGGCCTAATCGACGTCACGTGTCCGCCCCCCGGCGTCTTCGCCGCCTTCGGCCAACTCAAGGGACCCAAGGAAATTGTCGTGCTTCCCTTCGGCGAGCACGGAGAGAAAAACGGTTCGCACCGCCCGTACTACGCCAGGTTTGACGCCTGGGACCAAGCGATGCTAAACGGATCGTCCGCCCCAGTGAAATGATGGTCCTGGACCCATGAACGGGCCACCGCAGATGAGGGGGGCCAAGAATTCTGGCCAGGCTGCCGTGAGCGTTCAGCTAAGAGGCGACCACCCATACACCCGGAGCAACTCCCGCCCACGGTAGGCATCCTTCCACTTCCCGTCCTCGTCCAGATAACCTTGGCAATTGAAACCCATGCAATGGACCATAACGCGTTCGCCCTTTGGTGGGCGCACGCTCAGCCATTTGGATTCCTCAGGGAGTTCCTTCTTTTTCTCACTCATGATTGCGGCGATCGTCACCTGAACTTTGCTTCTAGCGACTGTTCGCGAAACCCGGTGCCAATCACAGTGGGGTGAACACCCCACACCGCAGTTTGGACTCCTACAACAGTTATTAGCGTCCAGTAAGCACTGAGTTCGAAGGGCAATAGTCCCACACCCAATCCCCGGAGGTCAAGTCGCTCGATTTGATGCCCCCGTCGTCTTTCTCGTTCCAGCCAACGGAATACAGGAGGTACCCCCTGCCCTGCTTGCGATAGATGAAGGTTCCGCCGGTAAAAAGGTCGCGCGGTAGCGATGGGATGACCTCAGGAGCTAACGCCTCCAGCGAATCCGGATAGCCGCCGTGCACAACACGGTATTGCTCCAGCGCGATGGCTACCCGGGCCTCGAGAATAATGGTCTGGTTCCTGCCACCCGTGGCCATCGCGCGCGTGAAGTTCGGCACCGCCATTCCGGCAAACAGGGAGTACGGGGACCAACTGCTAACCACTCGTTGCACGCGTTCCGGATCCGTCAAGACGCGAGGTGTCAAGCGAGTGCCGTCCGGGTTGAGAACTGCGATTCCCTCGTCCAGAAGGCGCGCGTCAACCACTTGGTTCTGGTAAAACCAACCGCGCGGCGCAAGGAGAATGAACCAGCCCATTCCGTGCCGCCACGGCGAATCCGAGGGATCGTTCCCATTGGTAAATGCCTTGGCCAATCGCCACCTGGGAAAATGTTCCAGCATGTGGATGACCGCAGCCCTTTCAATCGCCAGAGAAACGGTCACGTTGGTGATGACATTCAGGCTCCCTAGGGAGCCGGACAGTTCCGGCCACGTCGCGTCCCCCAGACGGCCGGAGGCCAACCCCTCCCCCAACACGTTCACGTAGAGTCCCGCGACCGCGACCCGAATCATCGCGCCGACAAGCGTCTGGTTCAGCTTCCCGAGAACGTCGATGAGCCCACGGAGCCTTCTAAGATCTTGCAGGGCCTCCGCGCTCTGGCCCAAGGCCATGTGAGCACTCGCCTGCTCCGCCAGACTCTGCGCAAGCGTTCGCAAATGAACATAGTTGGGGATCGGCACCTCGTACGGGGAATCATAATCGCCATCAAATCGTGCGTAGGGGCGCCGATAAGCCTCATCCAAGAGGCGCAAGTCGGGCTCGAAAGCGCTGAAATACTCGAGGAAACCCTCAGCCGTGATCCCCTTGGAAACCAAGCGCCACTCCCCCTCCTGCCCGGTGGGTTCCAACGACAACTTCAGTTCCTCTAGTTCGTGTTTCACCCAATCCATTGCGCTCGTCGATCCAACGCCTTGGTCCGAGCCGCTCACCGTTCGTGGCGCGGATGCCGGGAGGATCAGATCGACGTGCTGCAGCTTCCCCGAGCTCTGGGCGGGGGCAATGACGCCGAAGTTCCGTGGGTCACTGAAGAGCGGCACCCCAATCAGGCGGCCAAGCCTCGCCGGAACCCCCGACCGGTCCCCCAGCAACCAAGCGGCCGGAACGGCGTTGCTGGGAGCGTCCTGGGCACCGGCAGGCCACAAATGCACTAGGCCGATCGGATGGGCAACCTGGCTCTTTTGGGCGACGAGAGCACTAAAGCTCGCCCCGTCGGTCATTCGCTGCAGTCCGGTTTGAGCGTTGGTATCGTGCTCCCCCTTGACGAACCAAGGTCCGACCCCAGGCGCCTTAACGAAGTTCTGATCCTCCGGCACCGGCGCGGGAATGAACGGGGCCCAATCCAGGACCCCTCCTTTAGCCTCCAACTCGTGCCGGCACGATTCCCATGCCCGACGGCCGCGCCAGTTTTCCACCGTATAGAAGAGCGCGACCAGCGTGGCAAAGGCGGCGAGCATAAACAGGCGTTTACGCCCCCGGAATCGGCGCCGAGACGGGTCCGAGGGTACCTGAGTAGGGTCCGATTTGCTATTCATTTGTATAGTATTCTTTCAAAGTTTGTAACGATTGAGAAACCAGTCGCCAGGGTGTCTGATCAGGCGTAACCCACTGCCCGCCGTGTTTCGCTTCGTGGTTGCGCCTCGCGCCGGCGCGCAGGCATGGGAGCCGGCACCGCCGCCGGTAATGCCTGCTCCTGGAACAGTCCCGCCAAAATCTGCCGCTGTTCTGAAAACGCGCTTTTCGACCTCGAAGCTGGAGTCGATCGCGAACTCGAGACGCTCGCTCGCTCGCGCGGCATGCCGAGGTTCAGGGCGAAGATGACCAGCCAAACCGCCGCCAGCGCACTCCAAGCGAGGGGTGAAGGCCACAGCCGCTCGCGCCAGGAAATCAACACTTCCGCCCCGAGATGGCCCTTCGTCCCCGAAGGCGCCCCTGAGGCCGGCGTCGCGTCGGCAGCGTCCGCGCACGAGGCTCGATCAGCGGCAGCCAGTATGGCCGCCCGCCAATGCCCAGGGACCGGTCGCACGGGTTGGCGGCGGACTTGTTCTTCAAATGGGTCGTGATTCATTTGATTTCTTCGTAGAGAGGACGCAGGCGGCCGCGCAATTTGTCTATGCCATAGCGGTAGCGGCTGGCGGCAGTATTCAAAGGTATCTCCAGGGCGTCGGCGATCTGGGCAAAACTGAGGTTTTCCCAGAGTTTGAGGTGCACCACCGCCCGCTGATCCGCTGGCAGATCTCCCAGGGCCGCCGCCAACTCGGCCCGAAACGCCGCTTCATCCGCCGAAACGCTGGGCACAAACAACTCCAACTCATCCGCAGCGCTCTCGTGATAGCGCTCACGGGTCGTGCGCCGGCGCATCTGGTCGATGGCCAGATTGTGGGCCAAGCGCAGCAGAAAGGCCCTCGGGTCGCGTGCCTCCGCCACCAGCTCTGGACGTGCGGCCAGCCGGCAGAACACCTCTTGAAGCAAATCCCGGGTGTCAGCCTCGTTTCGGGTGAAGTTGAGCAGAAAAGCGAAAAGCGCCTGCGCATGGCAGTCATACAAGGCCCCTAGAGTATCAGGCGATCGCATTCGGCTGACTATAGGACGCTCCTCCCCGCACGTTTTGTCTATCGGAATCGAACGCGACGCCGCACCGCTCGGCCCGCGGCGTTTACGCCGCTACAGCCGGGGCGCGAGTCTGTGACTCGCAGCGGCTTGGGTTGGTCAGGATGCGCGGCGGTGTGCCATGCGACGTCTTGAGGTCTCAACGTTGCTGCAGCTCTTAGATCCGCGCCCTTGCGCGGCATTTATGCCGCCTCCGCATCGCCGCGCCAACGATCTTGAGCGCCGCCGACCCCGCTGATTTCATCCCGGTCAAGCGACCTTCAGGCCGCGTTCCTCAGCCGGGGTGCCCCCGTCCTCGGGGGCAGCAACCCCAATAAACCCGAGGCGATGGGAGTCCGACACGGCCCTCGGACTCTTTCAATCCCAAACGGATTGCGTCCTCCAGCCCAGGGTCGCGCCGGCAGGCGCTACCCTGGGTGACCTCCCGAGAACCCAATCGAACTCCGAAAGAGTTCCGTCGCCCTTCCGCCCCAGCCCAGAACGAATCGCTGCAAACATCGTGGTCAACTCACCGCCGCCCGTCCTTCCGCCCCGCCGAAGGACCAACCCGAAGGGTTGACAGATAGTAGCCGGTGGTCGCTCCACCCCTAGGTGGAACGACCACCGGTACCCGCGCCGCCAAACTCCCCGCACCCTGGAGGGCGTGCCAGAAGACCCACCGTGTAGCGGTTTCACGAAGGTAGCCCTGGACCTGCGTCCACCAGCCGCGCGTAGCGCCCCTTGACCGTCGCGTAGCGACGGCTGCAATTCAAAGCGTCCCCCAGCCGACCACAATAGACGGCAACTCCAGCCTACCACGCGGCAATCCTGGTTCAGGCGACCCGGCCCTGACGGGGTTGACACGACCGTCGTAATTGGCGTAACGTCCTAATAGGAAAGACCTTCACGATGAAGCCCACCTTCTCAGCTCAACCGACCATGGATCCGTTAGCGTCCGTATAATCAACGCTCGGTCACTACCACCCTATGAAGACCCGCGTGCCCATTGGGCTGTTGGCGCTGCTGTTCGTTTCTCTTGCGGCTCGAATGCAGGGAGCAGATTTTGATTTTTACGAGCGGTTGACCAGCCTGGTGGATACTAACCGGTTTGGCCCTGACTTGACGAACACCACGCTATCGTTGGCAAAACTCAAGCAGAACGGCGAGATCGCTGGCGTAAAGCTCGGCAGCAGCATGTCAGCAGCTGTGCAAAAGTGGGGAAAGCCCCGCAGCTTTATCTCCTCGTGTGGTGGCGGTCCTGTTCTGTCTTTTGGTCATGGGGCTTTGGGTTTCCGAGGCGACAAGGTCGTTCGGATGTCGATTTCCCCCAACACGATTCCCGGGCTCTGTTTCGAGAATGGGCTGACACCAACGAACACCCCTGCACAATTCGCCAGGACGCTTGGCGTGCCCGCACCTGACCCGGAACACTGGCTTCTAACTCTGGAGTCAGACACCACTACGATGGAGCTACAATGGATGCATTTCGCCACAGGTGGTAGGCAGCTAGGCTTCCTCAATTTGGAACTGCACGAACCGAGGCAAGCCAACAGCCGGTGAGGGCATACACCATGTCGACCGGAGGCAACAGAGTACCGAACCGGGCGCATCCAGTGGTTGCGCCGATCGCCTCCCCGTTTCATATTCCGCACGAGCGCCGGCGAGCCACCGAGGCACATCGTTCGGCGGCGTGACTTTCCACTCTCCCGCAGTGTCTAAACCGGCATGAAGAGTAATTTGAAGTCCGCAAGAGGATTCAGCCTGATTGAACTGCTGGCAGTCATCGCGATCATCAGCATCTTGGCTGCATTGCTCCTTCCGGCCATCTCCCAATCGAAGCGCAAAGCGCAGCACATCCATTGTATCAGCAACTTGCACCAGCTTGGTTTGGGCCTGCAGAGTTTTGTCAGTGCGAACCATGCCTATCCGTCTTGCCGTGCAGGCACAAACAGCGAGATTCCGGGTTCCTGGATGAACCAGTTGCAACAGGGGGGTTTCGATACACAGCTCGGGGCCTTTGACCCTTCCAGGCCCAAAACATCATTCTTACTGACCGAGGGCGTTTGGCGCTGTCCTACGGCTCGCTGGGCCAAAGGTACCGGCGGGATTCCTACTTCGTACGGTTACAACGCCTTTGGTGTTCTCAAGCTTCAAGACCCAACAACTGCGCTGGGGCTTCATGGGAAATTCATTTCAAGTTCACAGCTGTTCGCCTCAGTCCGCGAATCGGAGGTGTCCTCTCCGGGCGAGATGATGGCAATTGGCGATAGCATTGAGGGTGGGAATTACATAATGCGCGAGCCGGATTTGGCTTATTTAGAGCGCGTCGGGTTTGCATCCTCACGCCATAACGGCCGGGTTAACATCGTCTTCTGTGATGGCCATGTTGAGTCGCCCTCTCTGACGTTTGTCTTTTCGAACAGCACCAATGCCGCCTTGGCTCGCTGGAATCGGGACCATCAGCCCCATCGAGACCGCCTATGAAGCCGAACAAGATCACTCAAACGAACGCGGGCGGGGTCTGCCGGTTGCCTATGGGAGGTGGGCATTACATAGGGGCATGGGCGGAGTCGTCGATGGAGCTCCGTCGCCCTTCCGCCCCGGCGCAGAACGAATCGCCGCAAAAATCGTGGCCAACCCACCGCCGCCCGCCCTCTCCGCCCCGCCGAAGGACCAACCCGAAGGGTTGACAGATGGTAGCCGGCGGTCGCTCCACCCCTAGGTGGAACGACCACCGGTACCCGCGCCGCCAAACTCCCCGCACCCCGGAGGGCGTGCCAGAAGACCCACCGTGTAGCGGTTTCACGCTTCTACTGCCCCGAAAGTAGGTGGGAGCAGTTTGATGCGGTTGACACGATCGTCGTAAGAGGCGTAATATCCTAATGGGAAAGATCTTAATGATGAAGTCCATCTTCTCAGCTCAATGAACCATCGAGATGTTATCCTCCGTATAATCAAAGTCGGTCGGCATTGGGCATGATAGACTTTCTCGCCATAGCTCGACGTTGTTTGCGGCCGCTTGCAGATAGGGGGTTTACCTTTTGGGAAGCGAGGGTTTGTCGAGGCGAGGTGCGGTTGGAGTGCAAGTGTGGAGATATTCAGGTTCGAGTTTGCTACGAGCCATTCGGTCCACCATGGTGTGATATTCACGAGACGGGACGACCGCAGCGTAGATTGAAGATCGAGGCGGAGTTTCCAAGTTCGACGCCGCTGGCGGCGACTTCGCCAGCTTATCACTTTTCTCCGGATTTGCTTCGGACACACGAGCAAGAGGTTGAGGCTTGGTGTTTCAGATTGTTGGAGGTTATGGAAGATGAGGAGATTGCCGCCTAACCACCACGCGCTGCAGACTCCGCGCGACCGTTCTGCTTGTATATCGCCAGTGGCGCGAGGCCGCTGATGTGAAACGTTCGACGTATGGATGGTAGGACTGCAACAAGGCTGGGGAGAGGCGGCGTGTTTTTCGTCAGCACGCTGTTGACGGTTTTCGCGTGCATTCGGTGCTGGGACGCGTTGGTGAACGGGAAGCTTTACTACTGCACGGACGGAGGCACGGTCGATTTCATCCTTGGACCTCTCAGTGGGGGGCTGGGTGCACCAGCCACAGTCAGTCGTGCATGTTTTCCCCCGCCCAATGGACCAGCCCGATGAAATCAAGACCGGTTGGAGCATCACGGGTTTGTGGCGTCTTTGGGGAGCACTCGTTGGCGGTTCAGTCTCGGTGAGCGTCATACTCGCTGCTGCGCCTTGGCGCGCTAGGTTCCCGGACACACGGTGGAAACGAACCTCCGCATCGCCTCTTCGTTCGCCACCAAGCGGAAGATCAGGAGCGTTTGGTCCGAGCCACGACTTCTGCCCACGGCGGTCGCTCACCTTTTTCCGTTCGGCGTAGGAGCGCCGGTTGCTGAAGAGCATGGACGATTCGATCAAACGATATCCGGCGAGTTATTTATGCGACATCATGTACGGGGTTGAGCCTATGACACGCGAAATTGCCACTGTTGTCCGGTGTGTCAGCGGTCGCTGAACCTGACCCGCCCAGGGTCGAAATGAACGGTTTCAAACTGACCCACCTTGAGTGCGGCCGAAGGCTGCAAATTCTTCCGACGACCCGGAGGATGCGCGGCCGTTATGGCCAACAGACTCAAAGTGCACGAACAAGAAGCAATCAAACATTTGACCCGCCTGGGCTGGGGGATTCGCCGGATCGCTCGCGATTTGGGCATCAGTCGGAACACCGTCCGCAACTATTTGCGGACGTTCCAGTCCTCTGACGGGGCTCCCGCAGCCGAGGAGGTTTTAGAATCGGTCGCCCCTTCGAGCGCCCCCTCTGGGTCAAGTCCCGCGCAAACTGACCCACTTTCGACCTCCGGCTCCATAACCATCCAGAGCCAAACTGACCCACTTTCGACCGCCGGGAATACGGGACGAAGAAGCCTTTGTGCTGAGCACGCCGCGCTCATCCGTGGCAAGGTCGAGTTGGGTCTGAGCGCCCAGAGGATTTACCAGGATCTGCGGGTCGAAATCTCCTTTGCTGGGTCTTATCAATCGGTCAAGCGATACGTCCGTCGGCTGCGCCGCACCGACCCACCGCTGGTTCAGCGGATCGAAGTCCAACCGGGGGAAGAGGTGCAGGTGGACTTTGGCACCGGTCCAACGCTGGTCCAATCCGATGGCAAGAAGAGAAAGACCTGGATTTTCCGGTTGGTCCTGAGCTATTCGCGCAAAGCTTACAGCCAGGCCGTGCGTCGGCAAGACACGGAGACCTTCCTGCGTTGTATCGAGAGCGCTTTCCGCGAGTTTGGAGGCTCCACCTTAACCATCAACCTAGACAACCTGAAGGCGGCCGTTCTGAAGGCCAACTGGGCCGATCCTGAGCTCAATCCCAAACTGATCGATTTTGCCCGCCACTACAGCACCACGGTCATGCCCTGTTTACCGGGTGTCCCTGAGCACAAAGGAAAGGTTGAGAACAGCGTCGCCTATGTCAAAGAAAACGCTTTGGCTGGCCGCAAGTTCTCCTCGCTGGCGGAGGTCAATCTGGCCTTGGTGCAGTGGGAAAAGACCATCGCCGATCTGCGCATTCACGGCACCACCAAACGCCAGGTAGCGCAACTCTTCGCCCTGGAGAAGCCGGCCCTCCAACCTCTGCCGGCCTCCCTCTTCGCCTGTTTCCAAGAAGGCCCTCGGACGGTCCACCGCGACGGTCATGTCGAAGTGGAAAAGGCCTTCTATCACGTGCCCCCTGAGTATCTGCGCCAAGACGTATGGGTTCGGTATGACAGCCGTGAGGTCCGGATCTTCTCCAGGAACCCTGACGGCAGCTTAAAGCAGATCCAAGTGCACCGCCGCTTGGAGCCTGGCAAGTTCACCAATGCGCGAGGAATCGGAGGCGGTCAGGCGAGCCTCCAAGCCAATCTGGATTACTGGCTCAGGCGGGCTAGCGAGCTGGGGCCTTCGTGTCAGGGATGGGCTCGCGCGGTCGCTCAGAACCGCGGCATTGGCGGCATGCGCACCTTGATGGGACTGGTCGGCTTGATCAACCACCATTCCTTCCCCGCTGTTAATCGGGCTTGCGAACGGGCTCTGGCCAAGGGCACTTGGCGCCTGCGTGATGTCCGAGCACTGCTGGACGCCAAAGAAATCCAGACCCAGATCAGCTTTATCGAACACCACCCCCTCATCCGCAATCTGAGCGAATACGGGATTTTCATCCGAGCTCAAACCCAAAACCCATGAATCAGAACCTCGCTACCTATGCCCGCCAACTGCGCCTCTCCGGCCTGCTCAACAGCCTGGAACTCCGTTTGGAGGAGGCTCGCACTCATCAACTGCCTCACGAGCAATTTCTGGAACTGATCTTTCAGGACGAGCTCAACGTCCGCCAGCAGCGCCTGATCGACAAACGCACCAAGTCCGCCGGCTTCCGCGATCACAAGACTCTGGAGGACTTCGACTGGGCCTTCAATCCCTCCATTAAACGCCAACAAATGTATGATCTGGCCACCGGGCAGTTCATCCGCCAGCGCCGGGATGTCCTCATGATCGGTCCGCCGGGTCTTGGAAAAAGTCACCTGGTTCAAGCCATTGGTTACCACCTCATCAAAGCTGGCTTCCAGGTCGTCTACTGTTCGATCTTTGACTTGGTCCGAGAACTCCAGGCCGATCAGTCTCCCGCCGAGCTGAACCGAACTCTGGCTGGCTATCTCAAGCCCGACCTGCTGCAGATCGACGACATGGGACTCAAGATCCTCCCACCCAAAGCTGGAGAGATCCTTTTGGAGATCATCCTGCGACGGTATGAAAACCGATCCACCTTCATGACCTCCAACCGGCCTATCGAGGAATGGGGAAAGCTCCTCAACGATGTCCCCGCCGCCACGGCCATCCTGGACCGCTTTCTCCATCACGCTGAAATCATCCAGATGAAAGGCAGAAGCTATCGCCTGCGGCACGCTGGACGGACCCAGCAAGACCAAGACCCTCGGGACGACAGCGGCCTATCGGCCGACAAGAAGAAGTGAGTTTTACGCTTAAACCATGGACTGCGAGGGCACCAAAAAAAAACGCTCCCGAACCGTTGCCCGGATCGGGAGCAGGATGCTTTCGCATTCCACGGGCGCTCGGACGCTCGAGTTGCGCTCCCGCAGAGCTCTATCCTTCCGAACGCAAAGCGATTTTAGAAAACCACGCTTGAAAACAAAACCAGAAAAACGCTAAACCACCTGCCCCAAGGGCGGGTCAGTTTGAAGCGACCTTCGGTGGGTCAGTTTGAAGTGATCGGTGACATC
>Ga0265314_10000670_pt1 | contig 41856 bp, 34 predicted proteins | sample 4126metaG_FD_203106 | JGI IMG/M metagenome (GOLD analysis project Ga0265314, IMG submission 203106) | Rhizosphere microbial communities from Carex aquatilis grown in University of Washington, Seatle, WA, United States - 4-1-26 metaG | ecosystem: Host-associated > Plants > Roots > Rhizosphere >...
GAGTTGGCGGGCCTGCTACGCCGGCACGCCGCGACGACCCCAATCGAACAGACCGAGCGTCGCCTCGAACGACGCTTGGCGGAACGTCACTTCGCCGCCGACGGTCTGGTGGATCAGGCCGCGCAGCAAGGCGCCGTACTTGCCAGCCAACAGGTGCGTGCCCGGCACGAGATGTCCGAGCGCGTACTGGTCCTGCAGGTGATGCGAGGCGCGCCCCAGCGCGCTCGGGATGCTGTCGTACGAGCCGTTCTTGATCGAATCGACCTGCTGGCGGTAGGCGTCGCGCGCCGCGAAGTCGAAGTGGCTTTCGTTGTTCAGCATGTCGCTGTCTTCGTCGAGGTTCGCCTGCACGATGGTGTCGGTCTGCACGCCCCAGCCGGCGCGATCGGCGGCCGCGCCGGTGAGGTCCTGATGCGTGCCGAGATTGCTGGCGCGCTCGACACCGGCGGCACCGTCGGCGCCGCCGTCGAATTGATACAGCAGGCTTTGGTCGAACAGCACCGAGCCGCCGTAGCCGGCCACACTGGCGCCGAGCTTGGCCAGCGGTTCGGGCGCGCCGATCGCTTCCAGCGTTTCACCGGCCGCGTTGGCCAGCGTCGTGCTGAATGCGGCGCGAGCGGCGACTTCGTTCAGGGTGTTGAGACACTGCGAGAGGGTGACGTTGTTGGGCAACGTTCCGGCGAGCGCGGCGGCACCGATGGTCACGCCGCTGACCAGCACGCCGATGCCGACGCCGACGGCGCCGGCGATCGCGCCGCCGATGGCGGCCTTGCCGATTGCGCTCAGCGGCAGCCCCTGTGCGGCAGCGATGATCGTACTGACGGCTGCGGACGCCGCCGCGCTGATGGCGAGGAAGGCGAGGAAGGGCAGAAAGAAGAACTCGCCGTTCGGATCGCTCCAATTCAGCGGATCGCCGCCGCCATAGCTGTACGGGCTGGTGAACTGAGCGCCCGGATCATGCGTGAGGAACGAGCCGAGCTCGGGGTCGTAGAATCGCGCCCCGGCGCACGTCAGTCCCGATGTCGCATCGGTCCGATAGCCGCTGAAGTCGCGCGACTGGCTCACCGCCGAACCGCTCTTGGGCGACCCGTCGCCCGTCCAGCGGCCGCGTATTCCACCGTAGGGCGTGTAACGCACTTGCTCGAGCACGCTGCCGTTACTGGCGGTGATCGCCTGCGTCGAGCCGAGGTGGTCGAGATGATGATGCAGCAGCACACTGGTGCTGCCGCCGCCACCGGCCCACGCCGGCTCCGGACCGACAACCAGCGGCCATGGCAGCGTGCCGACGGCGCAGAGCAGTGCAACGCCGATGGCGTGGCCCGGGCGAACGCGCAGACCGACCACCGCGGCGCGACGCCGGCCGGGCAGCGCGATCAGCCCCGTACACAAGCTGAGCAGGATCGCCGCGACGATCCAGCGCGCCTGACTGCCGAGCGCAACGATCAGCGCCGGGTGGCTCAGCGGCGCCGCGGCGAGCCACGTCGGGCCGTCCAGCGCGGCGAGCTGCCAGGCGGCGTACGGACTACTGAACGAGGCGACGCGCAGCGCGCCGAGAAAGTACCACTTGGTCTGCCAGCCGGCGCTCACCTCGACGCGCGGGTCGTAGTAGCGCGTCGTCATCTCGACCGGCGTCTCGGCCACCTTGGCGACCATGAGGCCGTCGGCGTCGTAGACGAAGCGCACGGTGTCGGCGCCGGCGTCGATTCGCGTCAGATGGTCGGCCGCGTCGTAGAGATAGTTCTGGCCGACTTTGCCGAGGCGATTGCCGTTGGCGTCGTGCGCGACGCCGGCGCTGCCGTTGGGCGCGTCGATCTGGGTGATCTGATGCGGATGGTTGCCGTCGCCGTAGGCAAACGAGCGATCGCCGTTGCGAACGAGGTTTCCCATGCCGTCGTACGCGAAACGTTGGTCGAGCGCGTCATTCGGACTGTCGGAGACGAGCAACCGCCCGAGCGCGTCGTACGAAAAGGTGGCGCTGCCGGTCAGCGGGCCGCTCGGGTTGCGCTGGTCGAGCACGGTGCGCAGCTGGCCGCGCGGCGTGTATTGCGTGCACGCGAGATCGAGCACCGCGCCGCTCGGCCCGACGCTGCGCAGGGCGCTCAAGCGATGTTGCGGCGCGGCGTAGGCGCGCGAATCGACGACTCCGTTGGCGTGTTGAATCACCGTGGGGCGGCCGAACGCATCGTAGCGCGCGTCGGTGATGTAGAAGGTGTTGGCACTGTTGTAGAGCGCGATCGGTTGCCCGCCGTCGTCGTACACCGTGCGCACGACCTCGTTGTCGGGATAGGTGACCGCGATCAGCCGGTCGTTGGTGTCGTAGGCGTAGGCGATGCGCGCATGCAGGGCGCTGCCGTCGACTGCGACGGTTTTGAGGCGCCCGAGAATATTGCCGCGCGCATCGTACCCGAGGATGTCGGTGCCGCCCGACCCGTCGACGATGCGCGTCAGCCGGCCGATACTGTTGGCGACGCCGGCGCCATCGTAGCGGTACGTCACCGCGTCGGGCGCGGTGCAGGCCGCTTTGCAAGACGCCAAGACGGAAAAATCTGCGCTATACGGGCAACGACGCAGCGGCCGCTGCACGGCGTCGTAGCAGATCTCGACGTGCTGTCCCGGCTTGGGATCGTCCTGCCAGATGAGGTTGCCGACGTCGTCGTAGCCGTAGCTCCACGTGCCGGAGTCCCGATCGGTCATGGCGACCTTGCGCCCCAGACTGTCGAGCTCGACCGCCTTCAGCAGGACGCTGTTCTGGTAGACGGCGACGACGCGGCCAAGCCCGTCATACTGCTGCAGCATCGTGGCGGCGACGGCGCCGCCGTCGTAGCGCCGCTCCTCGACGACGCGACCCTGGCTATCCATCGACGTTTCGGTGCGCTGCCCCTCCTCGTCGAATGCCGTGGTGGTCGCTCCGGCATAGGTGGCGGTGCGCCGCGTACCGTCAGAGGCGGTGGCGATGTGAATGCGGTTGAGCGGGTCGTTCGCCGCGCCACCATTCAGCCGATACTCGAAGCTGGTGGCGCCGTTGGCGGTCGCGCCGGCGATGTACGGTAAGGCGCGACGCGTCACGCGGCCGGCGGCATCGTAGTCGACCTCGTCACTGCGTACGGCTACGGACGCGCCGTCGACCACGCGCAACGATTCGGTGTAGCGCGCACGCCCGAGCGCATCGAGGTATTGCCGTGTCCACAGCGGCGGGTGCGGCGCGTCTTGGCGCTCGGCGCGCTCCACCCACGACAGCATCGGCGCGACGGCAAAATGGTAGGCGATCGTACTGGAGCAGGCGTCCAGCGAGTCGCCCGGCCGGGCGACGCAAATCAGGCGCCCTGTCTCGTCGTACGCATACGCGGTGGTGGCGCCGTTTGGATCCGTGATTCGCGCCGGCGCGCCCCAGCGGTAGTCCGTCTCGGTGGTGGTCGCCTGGCCGAGCGCATTGACGACCGTCGTCGGGTACAGCAGCACCGCATCGTACGTCGTGGTGGTCGCGTTGCCGTTGGCGTCGGTGGCGACGCGCGGGTTGCCCGCCGCGTCGTAGGCCGTGCGCGTCTCGGGTCCGTTGGCGTCGGAGGGCGTACGGCGATGGCGCAGGCGTTTGACGTTGCCGGTACTGACCTTGCCGGCGCTCATCCCGGCCGCGCCTCCGTCGTAGTAAAACCACTTCTCTTCCAGGACCCCGCCGGCATCCTCGACGCGCACGTTGGCCAGCTTGTCAGCGACCAGCGAGCCGGACTGCGGGACGGCGTAGGTCGTGTACGTGTCGACCCGCGCCGCGCCGAACAGCCCTTCTTGGTGGACGTGGGTGAGATTGCCATAGGCGTCGGGCGCGTCGCTGATAGTGGCGAGATAGAGCGGTACGCCGGCGCCGCCGTCGAGCGTGTTGCGGCGATGCTCGGCCAGCCACAACTGCGCGCGGCCGGTCCCGGATGCGCGCGTGCCCCAGATGTTCGTCTCGTTGCGCACCAACGCCGTCGCGCCAGCGTAGGTATCGACCGAGAGCACCCGCCCTTTGATCAGCGCATCTTGCGCGAATACGGTTGCGGTGACGTTTGCCGGCGTATTGCTGCCTTCGCTGACGCTGCGCACAACCCGTCGAAAGCCGCGCAGCTCGCGCGTCGCGGCATCGAAGCGCCCGTCTTGGTACTGGTACGTCGCGACCAGCTCGTGGCCTGCATCGATGCACGGGTTGGCGTTCGGCGCCGCGCCAGCGGTGTACGGGTCGGCGCCGGGCGGTGGCGTGCAGAGCCCGTCGCTTTGCCGCGTCTTCGCCACCACCCACTCGATGAACGGCAGATCTGATTGGTCGTCGCCGCCGCTGTTGTCGAAGGCGGTCGACGGCCGATACAGCACGGTATCGGTACCGCCCAGGCCGTTCTCCAGCAGGCCGAGCAAGTTGGGATGCTCACGCGCCGCGTGCAGGCGCACCGTCCAGTTGTCGGTTCCCGCGATCACCTGGTCGAGAAAGCCGTCCCCGTTGACGTCGATCAGGTCGCTACGCGTATCGCCGTAGCGCGTGCGGCGAAAGAATCCCTGCGCGCCGGACCAGACGCGGGGCGGAATGCCTTCGGTATAGACCGGCGTCACCGTGGCCGGCACGAAGACGAGCGGCTCCAGGGTGCCGCCGAGATTCAACAGCACGCGCCATTCCGGTTGATACAGGCCGGTGGTGAAGTCGTAGCGCCGATAGACCCAGTCCGGCAGGCCGTCGCCGTTGATGTCGAACAGGTCCTGCACGACGGCCTTCGAGCCGTCCATGTCTTCATCGATCGACTGCTGCAGAGCCGGGCTCGGCGGCACCGGAATGAGCGCCTCCATCGTCGGAAAGCCCTGCCCGGTGTTGAGATAGACCTCCAGACACGTCGCCAGCGCAGTCGGCGTCGGCTGACAGCGCGGATCGGTCACCACGCCGGTGCTGCCGCCGGCGTTGCGCACGATGTCGGGCAAGCCATCTCCGTTGAAGTCGATCAGCTCCTGGCCGACGCCGTCCGGAACGTGATCGCTGATGGTGTTGACCGGAGCGGGGAACTGCGGCAGCGGCGTCGCTTCGAAGCCGTTGCCGTTGTTCAGATATACCTGCCACGTGTACGGCCCTTCCTGATTTGGCTTGCCGCTCTTGATCAGGTCGGCCAGGCCGTCACCGTTGATGTCGACCACGTCCTGAAATGTGTCGCCCTTCCAACTGCGGCGAATGTAGCGCTGGTTCGGCGCCGGCCATGCGATGCCGGCGCCGAAACCCCATTGCGGTGAGCCGCCGCCGGGGTAGACGGTCCACGACGTCGGCGAGGTGGCGTCGACGAAGTCCGGAATGCCGTCGCCCGTGATGTCGAAGGTATCGAAGCGCGTGCAGACCCAATTGGTGCCGCCGCAGTTGCTGGTCGCCACATCGACGTTGCGCAGATAGGGCCAGCCGCCGGGCGCGCCCCACGGCGTCGGAGTCGACTGAAAGCCGAACGCGCCGCTGGCATCGACGGTGCCCCAGTACACATTCCAGCTCGCCGCCGGCGCGTCGTCGCTGCGCACCAGATCCAGCAAGCCGTCGCCGTTCATGTCGAGCACGCTCTGCGCGACGTCGAGGTCGGCGGTGCCCTTGCGCAGCATGGCATGCACCCCGCTGGGCTTGGCGAGCGCCTGTTCGCTGGCGGCGTGGCCGGTGATGCTCGGGGTGTAGACGAAATGCTGGGTCGGCCGGCCCGTCGCGCCGACCGTCGACAGCAGCGACTGGTAGCCGGCCGCGCCGCCGTCGCCGTCGAGGTATTGCAGCCTGTAGCTGCGCACCAGCGTGCCATCGGCCGGCAGACGTGACTCGATATCGATCTCATAGATGCGCCAGGCGAGGCGCGCCGTGACGCCGAGGCGCGCGCTCGCCAAGCGATCGGTGTCCGGGCGCCACTCGGGCAGGAAGCGGGCCGTGTAGATGTGCGGGATGTTCGCCTGCGAGTTGCCGCCCCACTGGACGGTTGCCGGGTACAGAACATTGAACGCCTTGGTGTAGGCGATCTGCATGGTGTTGCCGTTTGGATCTGCGAGGGCCGTCAACGCCCATAGGCTGGTCAACCGGCAGCTGCCGTCGGCGCCGGGGCTGAGAAACGTGAGCGGATCGCTGTTGCCGGCGCGCGCCGAGTCGACGTCGCCGAAGGTGTAGACGCGGCCGCTGCGATCGACCACCTGCCAACGGTTCTGCGCGTCCTGACGTTCGGCGCGCACCCAGGCTTCCTCGACCTTCGGCCGATAGTACTTGCTGGTCGGCGACTCCCGCACCAACTCGGCCGCGCCGGTCGGCAGCACGAGGACGAAGTCGTCGGTGTGCGGGCCGCTGCAGCGCGGCGTACCCCAGGTCGAGCTGCGCTCGATATGGCCGAGCGACAGATCCCATCCATAGCCGAATGGGCTCGGCCCACCGCCGCTGCTGTATTGCAGCGCCAGCTGCGGCGTCATGCCGCCGCGCCCTGGCGGCACCTCGATCATGACGCTGGTGTTGAGCGCTCCGGTGAAGAGATTCGCTTCCGGCGCCTGCGCGAGACCGGTGAATGGCGTGGTGCCTTCGCCGGTGCGATCGCCGAGCGCGCTGGTGGTGTCGGCGGCGGCCGGGCGCGTCAGCAGCAGCGAGGCGGCGAACAAGACAGCGAAGCAGATGCAGCGCATGAGCACACTCCTCGGGTCACGGCGCCGGCGGAGGCGGCGCGCTGGACAGTCGGTCGGGATCGGGATCGCCGGAGTCGACGCGCGGTGGATCGGCCGCGTCGCCGGGCAACGGCGCGATGTCGGAGAATGCCGCGCCGGGCGCCGTCGCACCGGCGGCGTCGCGCGCCGCGCTGAGAGCATCCAGCCGCGCCGCGTCGCCGGCATCGAGGCGGCCCGTGGCGCGAACCCCTGGCACCGCGGCGCTGCGCGCCAGGCTGCGTTCGTCGACGATCAGGCCCGGCAGCGCCAGCACTGCCGGATCGCGCGTTTGCGCCGTCGCAGCGTCGAGGCTGCTCAAGGCTACAAAGAGAAGGGGGGTCGCAGGCAGTCGCCATCGCATCGCGGGCTCCTTTCGCAGAGGGCTCGCCAGTGATGCGTTAAGCGGCGACCAACAGTGTGCGTCGCCCTGTTGTGCGCGCGACGGGGATGGGGTCAGGATTCAGGCCAAGGTGGAGACCGAGGGCCGAATGCGAGGATGCGAAGGCAGACAGTGCGAGAACCGACGGTCGAAGGGGCGCGCGGTCGCGCGCCTTGCAACTCGCTCTCGCGCTGAATCCTGCGTGCGGCCATGGCGCTGAAGACCAAATCCGTGCACTCGCCGATCGCGACCGCCGATGGGCTGCGCGTGCTGGCGGCGCGCTTTCGCGGCCGCGGCCTGGCGACCGATCGCTACGACGTGTGGATGGCGAACCTCGGACCGAGCGAGCGACTGCTGCGCGCCTTCCTCGCCCACGCGCTCACGTGGGCGGAGTTCTCGCGCCGCTACCGCGCCGAGCAATTCGCCACCGGCGGCGTCGACGCCGACAACGCGACGATCAAGAACCACGGTCAGAAGTTCACCTTGCGGCTGCTCAAGCACCTCGCGGTGTCGCAGCCGGTGACGCTGCTCTGTCACTGCGCCGAGGACGAAGCCCACTGCCATCGTCACCTGCTGCGCGCACTGATCCTCAGCAAGCGGGTGTAACCCTGGAGCGCGTCGTCTCGCCCGCTCCATCTTTCTGCGGGAAGCGCGGGAGCGCGGAGCTTCGTTCAGGAATCCGATGCCGCGCTTCCAGCAGCAATCAGCGCGCCCGATGGCGCGCATCAGCAACACGCGCGTTCACCTGAGCATTTTTCGAGCGGCGCGCTGCCCGTCCGCTGAGCAGGGGCGCGCGCCGGCGCCGCGCACCGCTGACGCGTGCGATCGCACCCATCTGGAATGCCGCTTGCTGGTCAGGAAACTCAGTTTCCCGGAAGATTTGGAGGGGCGAGCGCGATGGCCATGCTCAAGATGGAGGAGTGGTACGACTTGGCGCGGTCGACCAACTGGACGCCGCGCTACGTGGCGAAGGACGAGCTCTTCCCGCCGGAGTTGAGCGACGTGCATGGGCTGCCCGACGCGGCGTTCGACGCCTTCGACGAGCCGTACAAAGTCACCTTCCGCGACTATGTGCGCACGCAACGCGAGAAAGACGTCGGCGCCTACTCGGTGCGCGCCGCGCTGGCGCGCGGCAGATTCTACGAAACGGCGGCGCCGGGCTGGCAGGCGCTGTTACAGTTGCACTTTGGCGGCGCGACGTTTCTCGAGTACGGCTCGGTTTCGGCCTTCGCCCGTGCGACGCGCTTCGGCAAGGCGGCCGGGATGCGCAACATGGCGACCTTCGGCTCGCTCGACGAGATCCGCCACACCCAGGTGCACCTCCGCTTCGCGCACGACTATCTGAAGGCCAACCGTGCCTTCGACTGGGCACACAAGGCGCCACGTACCGACAACTGGGTCGTCATCAGCGAGCGCCACACCTTCGACGACATCGAGCACACGCGCGACGCCACCAGCTTCGCGGTGATGACCAACTTCGCCTTCGAGACCTGCTTCACCAACCTGCAGTTCGTCGCCCTGTCGGCCGATGCAGCGCGCTCCGGCGATCACACCTTCGCCACCATGCTGCAGACCATTCAGTCCGACGAGGCGCGCCATTCGCAGATCGGCGAGCCGCTGCTGCGCATCATGGTCGAGCACGGCAAGCGCGCCGAGGCGCAGATGCTGCTCGATATCTCGTTCTGGCGCTGCTGGAAGCAGTTCTCGCCGCTGAGCGGCATCTGCATGGATTACTACACGCCGCTCGAGCACCGCGAGCATTCATTCAAGGAGTTCATGCAGGAGTGGGTGAGCGAGCAGTTCATCCGCCGCATTCTGGACCTCGGCCTCGAGCGCCCCTGGTACTGGGACATCTTCCTCGAAGACCTCGAAACGTTTCACCACGCGCAGCAGATCGGCGTGTATCTCTACCGTCCGACCGGCTGGTGGCACGCGGTCGCCGGCGTCAATCCGTCCGAGCGCGAGTGGCTGGAGTCGAAATATCCGGGCTGGAACGCGACTTTCGGCACGGTGTGGGACGTGATCATCGACAATGTGCTCAACGGCCGCATCGACGCGACCATCCCCGAACCGTTGCCGATGATCTGCAACATGAGCGGCTTCGAGCTCACCGGCGTCCCGGGCAAGAAGCTGGTCGACTACACCCTCGACTACAAAGGCCGCCGCTACCACTTCGGCTCGCAGGTCGACCGCTGGATCTTCGAGCAGGAGCCGGAGCGCTACGCCGGCCACAAGAGCCTGGTCGACCGCTACGTCGCGAAAGTCATGCCGCAGACGGCGGAGGCGGTGCTCACCTACATGGGCATGTCGGCGCCGGAGCGTGGCACCGACGGCACCAACTACACGTGGGCCGAGCCGTATCGCTTGGCGCGCGGAAAGGCGGCGTGACCATGGCGGCCTTCGCGCTGTGCTGCGGTTTCGTCGGCGACTACGGCTTCAAGGTCGTGCTGGTCGACGACACGCTGACGATCGAAGAAGTGACGCAAGAGGCGGCGCGTCAGCTCGCCGGCGTGGTCGTACGCCCGATCGAGCTCGGTGAACGACTCGCCTTGCGCGTACAGGGCGTGGCGACGCCGTTGTCGCCGCATCTGACGCTGCGCGCCGCGGGCTTGATGGAGATGGAGACCATCGAGATCCTGCGCGAGTCGCGCGCGTGAGCCGGGTCGCCATGGCGTTCCAGCGCGCATGCGATCTCGACGACGTCTGGGAAGGCGAGATGACCCAGATCACCGTCGACGGCAACGAGGTGCTGCTCGTCCATCTCGAGGGCGGCGAGCTGCGCGCCTTCGATGCGCGCTGTCCGCATCAGAGCTGGCCGCTCGCCGAGGGCGAGCTCGACGGGACGGTGCTGGTCTGCGGCGCGCACGGCTGGACGTTCGACGTGCGCAGCGGCGCCGGCGTGAATCCAAGCGACTGCGCGCTGCGCCAGTATGCGGTCGAGGTGCGCGACGCCGCCGTGTGGGTCGACGTCGGCGCCGACCTCAGCGAGGGGAGGGACATCCCGTGAGCGACTTCGAATCGACTGGCGGCGCGTTTGCCGGTCCGGTGCTGCGCAGCGGCGAGGTGGCGGATGCGGTGGTGGAGGCGGTGCGCGAGGACAACGCCGAGCGCGAGATCATCATCGAAGAGCACGCGTCGTACGTGCGCGTGAAGGTCGCCGGCGAATGCATCGTGCGCCGCGAGACGGTCGAGCGCATGCTCGGCCGCCCATTCGAGATGCGCGAGATCGAGATCAACATGCCGGCTTTCGCCGGCCACATCCGCACCAGCACGGACGCCTTCCGCTTCGTCATCGGCACCGGCGGCTGAGTCAGCGAGGACCATCATGTCGGCGACGGGTTTGAAGACGTGGAGCGCGCTCAGCGATCGGCGCAAGCGCCCCACCGAATACGAGTTGGTCACGCACGGGCTGCACTACCGCACGCGCAATCCGGACGCGCCCTACGAGCTCGATCCGAATTTGTTCATGAACCTCTGGTACAAGACGCATGTCAACGCGGCCAAGCTGCAGCATGACGACTGGGACGACTTCCGCGATCCCGATGCGGTGATCTACCGCACCTACACGGCGCTGCAGGACACCAACGAAGGTTACGTCGACACGCTGCTCGACGAGCACGACCGCGCCGGCTACGACGCCGGCTTGTCTGCCGAGTGGGTGGCGGCGCTGGCGCGTCTCTACACGCCGGCGCGCTATGCGCTGCACACACTGCAGATGTCCTCGGCCTATTTGGCGCAGATGGCGCCGGGCAGCACGATGACCAACTGCGCGGTGTTTCAGGAAGCCGACGCGTTCCGCTGGCTGTGCCGCACCGCCTATCGAACGTGCGAGCTGCGCAAGCGCTTTCCGCAGGCCGGCTTTGGCGCGGAGCGCGCCGTCTGGGAAGAGGATGCCGCCTGGCAAGGCGTGCGCGAGCTGATGGAGCGCACCCTGGTAGCATACGACTGGGACGAGCATCTCGTCGCGCTGACATTGGTTGCCAAGCCGGCGATCGACGAGGCGTGCGTGCGCCAGCTCGGCGCCGCGGCACGCGCCAGCGGCGATTCGCTGCTCGCCATGCTGCACGACGCGCAGTGGCGCGACGTCGAGCGCGCCCGCCGCTGGACCAGTGCGCTGATGCACTACGCCTGCACGCGCGACGGCAACGCCGCGATCATCGACGCGTTCCTCGCCAAGTGGGTGCCGCTCGGCGAGCGCGCCATCGCCGCCTACTGCGCCGCGCTGCCGGGACGGCCGGACGCCGCCGCGACGGCCATTGCCGCGACGCGCGCGTTCCGCAGCGAGCTCGGCTTCACGCACTAAAGACGGATTCACGACAGAGACACAGAGGTACGGAGTCGAGAAGAATCAGAGGAGAGAACTACACACGGAGACGCGGAGCAGAACCACGCCTTGGAGATTCGGCTGTGGTCTGCGCGCCTCCCATCTCCGTGAATTCTTCTCTGTGGCTCTGTGCCTCCGGTGGCGAGCTCTTTTTCCAAGAGGAGTTGACGATGACTGCACCCGCAACCGTTTCGTCAGAATCGCGCTGGGCGACGCCGCGTCTCGGCGCGCATTTGTTGGCGCGCTCGGGGCCGACGCTACTCGCCGGCAAGCAGACGCGCTTCATCGATCTGACGCGCGAGGTCTACGAGGGCATGCCGATCTGGCCGGGGCATCAGCGGCCGTTTCGCATGACCAACCAGACGCACGATCGTTACCGCGAACTGTGGGACACCGAGCGCGGCTTCGAAGCGCACAACTGGCTGATCAGCGAGCACACCGGAACGCACTCCGACGCGGTGTTCGAGTACGACCCGAGCGCCCCGACGCTCGAGTACACGCCGCTGGAATACTACTACGGCGAAGCGGTGTGCGTGGACGTGAGCCACATCCGCTACCCCGCCTACGTCACCGAGGCGGCGCTGCGCGACGCCGTCGCCGCACAGCAGATCGAGATCAAGCCGGGCGACATGGTGGCGCACTACACCGGCCACAGCACGCGCCACTGGCCGAATCTCTCGTTCGTCAAGGACTACACCGGCCTGGACCGCGGCGCGGCGATCTGGCTGTGCGAGCAAGGCGTCATCAACATCGCCACCGACAACCTGGCGATCGATCACACCGACGACGCGGACTACCAAGCGCACACGGTCTGCGGCGAGTACCAGATCGTCAACACCGAGGTGTTGGCCAATCTCGATCAGCTGGTCGGCAAGCGCTTCTACTACATGGGTCTGCCGCTGCGCCTGCGCGCCGGAACCGGCTCGCCGATTCGCGCCATCGCATGGCTGCCGGAATGATGCGCCGCCTCGAGCCGCCGGATCACTGGGGCTGGTCGATGCCGGTGCCGATGTCGCAGGGTTGGCGCGTCGGCAACATGATCTTCGTCGGCGGCCAGATGTCGGCCGACGCGCGCGGCAACATTCTCGGCGTCGGCGACATCGAGCAGCAGACGCGCACGGTCTTTCGCAACATCACCAATGTGCTCGCCGAGGCCGGTGCGGACTGGCGTCACGTCGTCAAGCTCAACACCTACTACGTGTTCGACGGCGGCAAGGACGCCGTGCGCGATTTCTGGGAGCGCATGACGCGCGTGCGCATGGAGTTCCTCGTTCCACCTGGCCCGGCGGCGACGGCGGTGCGCGTCGCCGGGCTCATCTACGCCGACGCGTTGATCGAGGCCGACGTCGTCGCCGTCGTGCCGGAGTGATCGGTCGCGCGTTCTCATCATGTCCGACGTCGTCGAGCTGACGCGCGCCCTGGTGCGCTACGAGACGGTGAATCCGCCCGGCAACGAGGCGGCCTGCGCCGCGCACGTCGCGCGAGTGCTCGAAGACGCCGGCTTCGGCGTGCGCGCCTACGACAGCGCGGTGGGCCGCACGACGGTCGTCGCGCGATTGGAGGGTAGCGGCGCCGCGGCGCCGCTGTGCTTTACCGGCCACCTCGACACCGTGCCGCTCGGCAACGAGCCGTGGAGCTGCGCGCCGTTCGGCGGCGAGCTGGCCGATGGGCGCATCTACGGTCGCGGCGCCAGCGACATGAAGGGCGGAGTCGCGGCCCTGATCGTCGCCGCACAACACCTGGCGCGCTTGCCGCAGCGGCCGAGCTTGGTGCTGGCGCTCACCGCCGGCGAGGAGACCGGCTGCGAGGGTGCCTTCCATCTCGTGCGCTCGACCGACGCGCTCGCCGGCGTCGGTGCGATTCTGGTCGCCGAGCCGACCGGCAACTACCCGCTTGTCGGCCACCGCGGCGCCTTGTGGTTGGAGGTCCGCGTGCCCGGCATCAGCGCGCACGGCAGCACGCCCGAGCGCGGCGTCAGCGCCATCGCGCGCGCCGCGCGCGGCCTGGTGCGCCTGGAAACTCTGCGCTGGGACGAGCGGCCGGATGCGCTGCTCGGCGCCGCGTCGCTGAACGTCGGCACCATCCACGGCGGCACCAGCCTAAACATCGTCGCCGACCTGGTCACGCTCGGCCTCGACATGCGCACGCTGCCGCGGCAGTCGGCGCAGGAGCTGGTGCGGCGGCTGACCGCCGCGTTCGAGTGCGACGTGGAGGTGAAGACGCTGATCGACGTGCCGAGCGTGCTCACGGCACCCGACGATCCGTGGGTGCAGCTCGTCTTTGACGTCATGGAGCCGCTGCTCGGCGAAACGCCGCGACCGCGCGCCGCGTCATTCTTCACCGATGCCGCCGCGCTGCGCCAAGCGGCGCACGCGGCGCCGACGGTCATCCTCGGGCCCGGCGACGCCGACCAAGCGCACCGGCCGAATGAGTCGTGCGCCGTCGAGCGACTCGAAACGGCGGTCGATGCGTACGTGCGCATCGGCAGCGCCTGGGCGGCGACCGGCGCCGGCGGCGTCAGAACGTCGGCGGCGTGTTGATCCAGAGGATGCGCGTCGGGGTCTTACCGGGGTTGCGATAGCCGTGCTTGCGATGCGAACGAAAGACGAACGAGTCGCCAACGTGCAGCGTATAGCTGCGGCCGTCGAGCGTCAGCACCAAGTCGCCTTCGAGCACGTAGCCGACCTCCTCTCCCTCGTGCTTGATGCCGCCGTCGCTGCCGGCGCCGGGCGCGACGATGTGGATGTTGCCCTGCAGCAAGTGGCTGTCGCCGTATGGAACGAGTCGTTCCAGCGCCACACCGCCGCCGTCGCGCTCCATCGCCATCACCGGCCGCGCGCCGGCGCGCGCGATCGGCGCACCCTCGTCTTCCTTGGTCTCGAACAGCGCCCCGATGTTGATGCCGAGCACGTGCACCAAGCGATGCAGCAGCGTCAACGACGGCGTCGCCTTGCCGTTCTCGATTTTCGAGATGACGCTCATCGAGCAGCCGACGCGATCGGCGACGTCGCGGATGCGATACTCTTTCACCAAGCGCGCATGCCGCAAGCGTGTGCCGACCCACAGCGGCGGCTGATCGGCGACCAGCTGACCGGCCTTGGCGGGCTTGCCTTTTGCGGCCCCGGACCGCGGGCGGGCCGCGTTGCCAGCTATTCCGGCCAGTCGAGTCATCGCGCAGGTGCAGCTGTTAACGCCCGCTGCGCGGCGCGGTCAAGGCACATCGTTGCGTCGGCCGTCTGCGCGCGCGCCAGCAGCGCGCGCGCCTTGCGTTCCAGTTATCGACCGTGGGCCCACCGTCGCGCGCGCCGCGACGTCGAAAGGAGACTGCTCGCATGAAACGCCGCTCCCCACTGGTCACCACTCGCCGCTCACTGGTCACATCGCTCGCGCTGCTCGGCGCACTCATCGTCGCACCGGCCGTCGCGCACGCCGCGAAGTTGGAGAAGTTCAGCGTCGGCCTGGTCAACTGGATCGGCTACACCGGCCTCTTCGTCGGCATCGACAAGGGCTACTTCGCCGAGGAGGGCCTCGAGATCGATCCCAAGGTGTTCAGCGCGCCGGGCGACGGCATGGCACCGGTGATGAACGGCGACCTCGACATCCACTTCACGACGCTGGACGTCGTCGTCAAGGCCGCCGACAAAGATCCCAACGCGGTGAAAATCCCATTTCTCGTCGACGCCTCGCGCGGCGCCGACGCCTTCATCGCCAAGACCGCCTATGCGACCGTCAAGGATCTCAAAGGCAAGAAGGTTGCGGTCACCATCGGCGAGTGCAACGAGCTGCTGTTGATCAGCGCGCTGACGTCGGTCGGCATGAAGGAAGAGGACGTCGACATCGTCAACATGAACCCGGACGACGCCGGCACCGCCTTCGCGTCGGGCAGCGTCGACGCCGCCGTCACCTGGGAGCCATGGATCACCAAGGCGACCAGCGGTGGCGAGGGTCACGTCGTGTTCAGCTCGAAGCAGGCGCCGTACATCATCATCGACGTGCTGGTGATCAGCCCGAAGTACGGCAAGCAGAAGCAGATCGAGGGCTTCCTGCGCGGCATGGTGAAGGCGCACGACTACATCGCCGCGCATCCGGATGAGGCCGCCGTCATCGCCGGCAAAGCCTTCGAGCAGACGCCGGAAGAAGCCGCGGCCATGCTCACCAAGGTGAAGCTGTTCAGCAAGGCCGAGAACTTCTCCGAGCTCGGCACGCCCGAGAAACCCGGCCCGATGATCCCCGCCACGCAAGCTCTGATCGACTTCTTCCTCGGCCGCAAAGTCATCGACAAGCCGCTCAAGCCCTGGTCGCTCTACGACATGGCGGATTTGAGGAAGTGAGGGAGCGTGCGGAGGTGCGGAGGTGCGGGCGCGGGCGGCGTTTGGACCTGCTGAGGCGTGCTGACTTCTGGACGTGCGGACGTGACGGATGGCTAGGCCAACGTCGCAGCCCGAGCGCCGGTAGCGTCGCATCCGCAATCCGAATCCGCACCTCCGCACCCCTGCACCTCCGCACCTCCGCACCTCCGCACGTCCGCACGTCCGCACCTCCGCACCTCCGTACCTCCGCACCCGCAAGGTTGACTTGCCGCATACCCCGAGCCTACACGCCCCGATTGCGGATTCAGGCGCACGGTCAAAGGGGGTTCGGCAATGCCTGGCACTACGTCGCGATTCGGGCGGCTCAGCACCTGGCTCGGGCGGTTCTCGGTGGTCCTGGTGCTGCTTGGGCCGGCGGCGGCGCACTTCGAGCTCGTGCGGCCGATCGTCGGCTTCGGGACCTTCGGCGTCGGGCTGCTGGCGAGCATCCTGTCGCTGATCACCGGATTGCTGGCGCTGATCGTCGGGCCGTATCGCAGCAGGACGGCGGCTGGCATGGTGCCGGCGATCCTCATCATCGCGGCGGTGTTCTTCGCCTCGGGGGCGCGGCAGGACATTCCGCGCATCAACGACATCACCACCGACACGGACAGCCCGCCGCAGTTCGTCAACGCCGAGTCGCTGCCCGACAACATCGGCCGCGACATGACCTATCCCGGCGTCGAGTTCGCCGCCCAGCAGAAGGAAGGCTATCCCGACCTCGCGCCGCTGGTGCTGGCCGTGCCGCCGGACGAAGCCTTCAAGCAAGTCGCCGCGATGGCGCGCTCGATGGACGGCTGGCGCATCACGCGTGAAGACCCCGCAGCGCGCGCCGTCGAGGGCTACGACACGACGAAGCTGTTCCGCTTCAAAGACGACTTCGTCATCGAAGTGCGGCCGCTCGATTCGCACAGCCAAGTGCAGATGCGCTCGAAGTCGCGCGACGGCAAAGGCGACGTCGGCACGAACGCAAAACGCATCAACGCCTTCTTCGCGCGCCTGGGAAGCTGAGAGCGGATCGTCAGTGTGAGGTTGTGGTTGTTAGGTCGGACGCATCCGAGCTCGTCTCTGACCTAACCACCAGCAACCCAACAACCGGCTCGCGCTCTCTCGCCTCGTATCAGCACGGGAAACTGTCGCTCTTCGACGTCGCAAGGCTCGTCGCGTAACACGCCGTCGCTGCCGCGGCGCTTAATTTTGGCGCCGTCGGGGGCGAATTGGACGATATAGGCTTTGCGCGTCGCACCGGTGCGGTTGGGACCGGTGCGGTGCGGCGTCAGGCTGGAGAAGACGACGATGCTGCCGGCAGGCACCGCAATCGGCAGCGCGTCGGGCACCTCGTGCAGGCAGCGCCAGCCGAGGTCGGTCATCCAGTGGCGCAGCGTGCCGCGCTTGTGCAGAGCGCCCGGTACGACCCACGGACAGCCGTTGTCGAGCGTCGCATCGGTGAGCGCGATCCAACACGTGAGGTACCGCTGCGGCTCTACATAGGTGTAGCCGTTGTCCTGATGCCACGGAAAATCGGCCTCGACCTCGGGCTTCTTGTAGACGGCTTGATCCCAGTAAAGTCGCACGTCGGGACCGATGAGATCGTGCGCCAGGTCCTGAAACAGCGGCCCGGCGCAGAAATCGTGCAACAGGGCCGAGCGCGTCACCAGGTGCGGCGAGAAGGTGATCTCGTCGGCGCGCGCGATGAACATCTTGCCGCCGTCGCAAGCGCGCACCATCGCTTCGATCTCCGCCTCGATCGGATCGATCGCCGCGATCAGCTGCGCACACGTCGCCGCATCGAGCGCGCGCTCGAGCACGAAGTAGCCGTTGTCGTCGTACGACCGCGCCTGCGTTTCAGTGATGCGCCGGAACGGCCCGCGCGTCGGCTGCCAGACGAAGTCGCGATTGAGGGGATGGGTCTCGATCATGGCGGTCATCGTGAATGTCGATAGTGGAGCGCGGCGCGCCGTCGCGCAACGAAACCGCGGGCGGCAAGCGCGCTGCTCCTCCCCTCCCGCGCCGCGGCGGCGCGCGGCTACTTGCGTTGGATCGATTGCAGATAACTCGTGATGGCGAGGATCTTGGTGCGCGTCACCGTCTCCCCGCTGAGCTCCGGCGTCGGCTGATGGCTGAGAATCTCGCCCCACACGGGCATATTCGGCGCGCCGTGGGCGCGGACGGTACGCCGGCCGTCGATGCTCTCGACCACCGCGTCGAACGGGAACGTGCCGCCGTTGCGCTCGGCCAGCAACGTCAGATCGATCGGGTGTGGCGTAATGAGCTGGCCGACCATGCCGTCGCCCTCGGCCGCCGCGCCGTGGCAGGCGCTGCAATAGCGCACATACAGGGTGCGTCCGGCCGCCACCGTCTCGTCGGCCATCACGGCGCGCGCAGTCAGCAGGGCGACGATGCTTATCCACGCCATTCGCCAGCTGGCAGCGCGCTGAACGGCAGCCGCTCGACGCGGCCTGCCGTCAGCGGCCGGCGTCGGGTTCGCCCGCGGCGCGCCGTCGCCTGCGCCGACCGCAGCCGGCGCGGCGACCAGCGCAAGGATGGTAACCGTCATCGGCTCGCCGGGCGCATTGCCGTCGCCAACCTCGCACGCATCCCGAATCTGGCGCCGTGCGGGTGACTGCGCGCTCATGCGTGACTCCGCTTTCCGTCACGCGGCGAAATCGATGGCGAGCACCGTCGCCAGCGGGTCGATGAGCGCATCGGGGAGCGCGATGACGAGCTCGCCGGAGGGGTCGCTGTTGAGAATCTGATCGGCGATGCTGCATCGCGTGCGGAATGAGAGCGCGCTGCCGCTGCGCAGCTCGCGCACGGATTCGACGTGCTTGATGCGCACGCCGCGCACGGTGACGGTGTCGTACGGGCGCGACAGCAGGTGCAGGTACACGGTGCGCCCGCGACGCGTGCTCGGGCCGTAGAACTGCCATGCCTCGAGGCCGGGCACGGTGTCGTGGATGGCGTCGCCGTTGGCCGCCATCCAGTCGCTGATGGCGTCGAGGCGCTCGGTCTGCACGGCGGGTAGCCCCCCGTCGCCCATCGGGCTGACATTGAGCAGCAGGTTGCCACCGCGGCCGGCGACCTCGCAAAGCGCGTGCACCAGCTCGCGTGCCGATTTGTAGTTGGTGTCACTGGAGTTCCAGCCCCAGCTGTCGTTCATCGTCAGGCAGGTTTCCCAGCGCCGCGCCGGCGGCCGCGGCGGGATGAATTGCTCCGGCGTATCGAAATCACCGCGCCCCGGCAGGCGATCGTTGATCAGGATGTCGGGCTGGAAGGTGCGAATATGGCGCTCGATCGCTTCGCAGTTCCACTCGTCGAGGCTGCGCTCCCAACCGCCGTCGAACCACAACACGTCGATCGGCCCGTAGTCGGTCAGCAGCTCGGCGATCTGCGCGTACAGCACCGCCAAGTAACTTGCCCACTGCTGCGGCGTCGGCCGCGGCTTCGTGCCGTAGGCGTACGGCCGGTCGGCATCGGTGAACGGCGGATAGTCGGGATGGTGCCAATCGGACAGCGAGAGATAGAAGCCGACGCGCAAACCGGCGGCGCGCGTCGCCTCGACGAACTCGCGCACGAGATCGCCGCCGTACGCGGTGCGCGCAATCGACCACTGCGCGGCGCGCGTCGGCCACAGCGCGAAGCCGTCGTGATGCTTGGTAGTCAGCACCGCGTAGCGCATGCCGGCCCGCTTGGCGCGCCGCAGCCATTCCCGCGCCGCATGCGGTTGCGGACGAAATTGTGGCGCGCCGGCGTGATACTGCTCGGCCGGGACGTCCTGACAGGCCGGAAACACCGGCGCGCCGCCGACCAGCGGCCACGACAGCTCCCACCCCTGCTGCGACACGTGTCCCCAGTGAATGAACATGCCGAAACGCGCCGCATCGAACCACGACATCAGCGAGCGCTCTCACACCAGGCGCGCGGCGGCCGACGCCGTCGCGGCGCGCGCCAAGCCATGGCCGGCGACGACTCGACTGCGGAGCGGCGTGGCGAATCGACGCGCATGCGCGGCTGCTATCCCACAGGGCCGGCGCGGCGGAAAGCGAAATTCACCCGCGCTTGCCGGTTGGCTCCGACGCGTACTATCGACGCTGCCTGCGCGGAGAAGCGCGGGGGCATGGACATTCCTCAACCGCTCGATGCGTCTGCCGCTTGATGAGTCGGACCGGGAACCCGTGCGGCGGCCCTGCCCGAATCATCATGCCGACGCCGCAAGGCGCGTGACGGATACGTGCGCGAAGGCAGCGTGCTCCGACCGGCCGACAATCCCGTCCTGCTCGAGGCCGTGTTGGCGCGCATGGCCGGGCTCGTCTGGACGGCGGACACGACGCTGCGCTGCGGCTTCGTCGGCGGTGACGCCGCGGCACGGGTCTCGCTGGCGGCAGGCGACGACATCGCCGAATCGACGTTTGCGACCGAAGGTGTGGCCGCGCATCGGCGGGCCCTGTGTGGTGAGGCCGCGCGCTTCGAATGGCCCGCCGGCGAGACGCTCTTCGCCTGCGTGGTCGAGCCGCTGCGCGACGCCGACGGCTCGATCATCGGCGTGCTCGGCAACGCGAGCGACATCACCGAGCCGCGCCGCACGGCGCAATCACTGGCGAACTTGCGCAGCATCTTCGAGACGACGCTCGATGCCGCGCCGGACGGCATCGCGATCTGCGATGCACAGGGTCGCTTCGTCTACGTCAACCGAGCCGCCCACGCGCTCGCAGAAGCCGAGCGGGCCGGCGCCGCAGCGACTGCCGGCACGTCACTCGGCGAAGATGGCGAGACGGTGTGGGGTCGCTGGTATCACGACGGTGACCTCGTGCCGGTGGACCAATGGCCGATGGCGCGCGCGCTGCGCGGCGAGCTTGTCGTCGCGCAGGAAGGCTACAAGCAATATCCAGACGGCACGCGGCATCACTTCCAAGTCGGCGCGTCGCCGGTGCGCGACGCCGACGGCCGCGTCATCGGTGCCGTCGCCATCACCACCGACGTCAGCGCCGGCAAGGAAACCCAGGAGTACGTGCAAGCGCTCAACGAGGCGCTCGAGCAACGCGTACGCGAGCGCACCGCGCACGAGCTCGAGCGCGAGATCGTCGAGCGCCGCCAAGCGAACGTGCGCCTGGCGCGCAGCGAGCAAATGCTCAGCGACGTCATCAAGCATTCGCCGGCGGTGGTGTACCTGAAGGATCTCGCCGGGCGCTACATGTTGATCAATCGGCCCTATTGGCAGCTGTTCTCGGACACCAGCATCGATGTGTCGGCACAGAGCGACGCCAACTTCTTTCCGCCCCAGATCGCGGCGACGCTGCGCGCCAACGACGAGCGCGTGCTGGCCAGCGAAGCGAGCATGGAGTTCGAAGAGGTGCTGCCGATCGGCGGCGCCGAGCGCACCTATCTGTCGGTGAAATTCCCGCTGCGCGACAGTTTCGGCGACGTCTACGCCGTGTGCGGCATCTCCACCGACATCACCGAGCGCACGCGCGTGCAAGCCGAGCTGCACCGCTCGCAAGCGACGTTGGCAGCGGTGATCGAGAGCATCTCCGATCCGATCTGTGCGGTCGACCGCAACCTCCACATCGTCGCCTTCAACGGCGTGCTGCAACAGTTGCTGCAGACGATGTTCGGCAAGGCCCCACGCGTGGGATCGCCGCGCGACCTGGCGCCGCCGGCGGATCTCGTCGAGCGCTGGACGCTGCGCTTTCGCCGCGCCTTGGAGGGCGAGCGCTTCGACGCCGAGGAAGTGCTGACCATCGATGGCGCGGCACGGCACTTTCTGGTCTCGCTCAATCCCACGCTGCAAGACGGCGCAGTCACCGGCGTCACCGTCTTCGGCAAGGAAATCACCGAGCTGCGACGCGCCGAGGCCCAGGCGCGCCAGCACCAGGCCGAGCTGGCGCACATGCTGCGTCTGCACACCATGGGCGAGCTCGCCGCCAGCCTGGCGCACGAGGTCAACCAGCCGCTCGGCGCCATCGCCAACTATGCGCAGGGCGCCCGGCTGCGGCTGGAAACCGGCACCGCCGAACCGTCGGAGCTGCTGAACAGCCTCACGGAGATCGCGCGCGAGGCGCTGCGCGCCGGCGAGATCCGACCTGCTGCGCAAGGAGAACAGTCCGCATGAGGTCGCCGACCTCAACGCCATCGTGCGCGCCGCCGTCGACATTGCCGCGGCGGCGGCGCGCCCGCGCCAGATCCCCATCGAGCTCGACGCCGCCGCGGATCTGCCGGCGGTACGGGTCGATGCCATTCAAGTCGAACAGGTGGTGCTCAATCTACTGCTCAACGCGATTGAAGCGACCACGCTGCCGGCGCGCGGCACCATCACCGTCTCGACCGCGCGCTACGGCGCAGACGCCGTCGAGGTCTGCGTACGCGACCGCGGTATCGGCATCGATCCCACGGTCGCCGACCGCATCTTCGAGCCGTTCCTGACGACCAAACCGAACGGGCTCGGGATGGGGCTCGCCATCAGCCGCTCGATCGTTGCCGCACACGGCGGGCAAATCTGGGCGATGCCCGAAACGCCGCGTGGCACCGTGTTCCGATTCACCCTGCCGACGGCGGCAGCGGCGCCCGGCGATATCCAGAATCGCTAGACGGTCCGGGTAGCGACCGCACCCGTTTCGGTCTGGGCGCCGCGCCGGCGCATCGGCAAGTACCCAGTCGCGATAGCCACTACCTGAGCCTGACCGCCGATTCACCGGAAGGCGGGCAGCACCGTTTCGGCGAACAGCTGCGCCGGCTCGCGCACGTCGCGACCGAAGAATTCGATCATCAGCAGCGACACGCCGTGGTCGGCGAGCCTGCCGATCTGATCGATGCACTGTTGCGGTGTGCCGGAGATGCCGCTGCCCATGTGGCCGCCGTAGATGCGCTGCGCCTTCTCCGCCTTGGCCTGCGCGTCGGCGGTGTCGCTGCCGATCACCACCATGCTCTGCTGCGAGATGCGCAGCGTGTTCGGGTCGCGCCCGACGGCTTCGCAATGGCGCCGTACGACGCCGGCCTTGTGCGGTAGCTGTTCCAGGTTGACCGCCAGGTTGTTCCAGATGTCGGCGTGCTTGGCGACCAGCTTGAGCAGCACCTTCTCGCCGCCGCCACCGATCAGGATCGGCGGCGTGCGCACCGGCTTCGGCGCGCAATAGACCTCGTCGGTCTTGTAGTAGCGGCCCGAGAAGGTCACCTGCTCTTCGCTCCACATGCGGCGCATGAGCTCGATGCCTTCTTCGAGCTGTCGCAGGCGATCCTGCACCGGCGGGAAGTCGATGCCGTAGCCGCTGAACTCCTGCGCGAACCAGCCGCTGCCGAGCCCGACGATGACGCGCCCGTTGCTGATGTTGTCGAGCGTCGCGACCATCTTCGCCAGCATGGCCGGATTGCGGAAGCCGATCGGCGTGACCAAGGTGCCGAGCTCAGCTCTCTCGGTCACCGCACCGACCGCCGACAACGCCGTCCACGCCTCCATGATCGGAATCGCCGGCATCGGAATGCCGTACAGGTGATCGTTGAACCATACCGAGTGGTAGCCAAGCCCGTCGACAGCCTGCGCCGCCGCCTTGGTATCGTCCCAGCTGCGCTTGATCTGCGGCAGCATCACGCCGAACTCGACCTTCGCCATCGTCACTCCTCCTCTTCACCAAAGAAGGTTACCGAAAGAAAAAGATCACCACAGATGAACACAGATAACATAGATGAGAACGGAGGCGGCCGTATCGAGATGCGATCGGCGTGCTCAAGATCTGTTCATTAGATTTTTACGGAGCCGGATCACGGCCCTGAGCGCGCCGCTCGCCTCGCAGCCGCGACGCGTCCGGATCTATCTACGTTTATCCGTGTTCATCTGTGGTGATCTTTTTCCGTTGTAGTGGTCTTTGTCCTTTCTTCGTCCAGCCACGCCAGCGGGTTGGCCGGGCCGGCGCCGCGCCCGAGGGGAAGGCCGGCGGCGATCGCGGCGGTGATGAAGCGCTTCGCTTCATGCGCGGCGGCGACGAGGTCGAGGCCACGCGCCAGGCAGGCGGCCAGCGCCGCGGCGGTCATGCATCCGGTGCCGTGCGTGTGCGGCGTGTCGCGGCGCGGCGCGCGCAGCTCGTGGAAGGCGGTGCCGTCGTAGAGCACGTCGATCGCCTCGGCACTGCCGAGGTGCCCGCCTTTGATCAGCGCGGCACGCGCCCCGAGCTCGACGAAGCGGCGTGCCGCAGCGCGCATCGCGGCGAGGTCGGCGACGCGCATGTCGAGCAGCGCTTCCGCCTCGGGCAGGTTCGGCGTCACGACGGTCGCCAGCGGCACGAGCTCGTCCAGCAATGCGGCGCGCGCATCGTCCTGCAGCAGGCGCGCACCGCTTTGCGCCACCATCACCGGGTCGACCACCAGCGGCGCGAGGCGATGCGCGCGCACCGCCGCAACAACGGCGCGAATGATCGGCGCGGTCGCCAGCATGCCAGTCTTGGTCGCATCGACGCCGACGTCGTCGGCCACCGCGTCGATCTGGGCGCGCACGAACTCCGGCGCAACGGGGAAGATTCCGGTCACCCCGCAGGTGTTCTGCGCCGTCAGCGCCGTGATGGCGCTCATGCCGTAGGTGCGGAAGACGGTGAACGTCTTGAGGTCGGCCTGAATTCCCGCCCCGCCGCTGGAGTCCGATCCCGCAATCGTCAGCACGCGCGGCAGCATGAGGAGAAAGACGAAACCACGGATGAACGCGGATGAACACAGAGAACGGCGGATAAAAGAGCGGCGGTAACCGATTGTACCCTCCGTAATCGGGGACTCCCAGGTCGGTCTGCTTTGCCAAGCTCGCGACGGGACGCGCGCATCGCAACCGCGAACGCTGGGGATTATCCGCGCCTCCGAGTGTTCATCTGTGTTGATCTGTGGTTTCGGTTCGGCTGGGGTTTCGGTTTCTGCTTCGGAGGTCGGTGATGAACGCGATGCCCGCGACGCGCGGCGACAGGTACGTCATTCAAGGGAAGGAAGTGCGACTGCCGGTGCTCGTGCGCGACGCGTCGTCGGGCGCGGCGACGTTTGCGGTCGATGCGGCGGCGGCGCGGCGTTTGATCCCCGAGGCGTTCGAGCCAGCGCTCATTTGGCCCGGGAAGGCGCTGTTCAGCCTGGCAGCGATCGACTACCGCGACAACGACCTCGGCCGGTATCACGAGGTCTCGATCGCCTTCTTCGTCTATCGCCGCGGCACCAATCGCGGCGTGCTCGGCACTGTCGCCGACTTCTTCAAAGGCGCCGTGCCGACCTACATTCGCCACCTGCCGGTCGACGGCGCGTTCACGCGTGAGGCCGGCGAAACCATCTGGGGCTTTCCCAAGACCGTGCAGCAGATCGAGTTCGAGCGCCGACCGGAGCGATTCACCTGCGTGCTGAACATGGACGGCCAGCAGGTGCTGACGTTCAGCCTCGCCGCCGGCGGCGCCCGCGCCATGCCGGAGCAGCAACTGACGACCTACACCTTGATCGACGGCGCCCCGTACACCACGGCGTTCGCGTCGAAGGCGGACGGCGTCGGTTTCCACCTCGGCGGCGCCGAGCTCAGGCTCGGCACGCACCCGATCGCCGACGAGCTGCGCAGCCTCGGCCTGCCGAAACGCGCTCTGATGAGCGTCTGGATGGATCACATGCAGGCGCGTTTCGAAGCCGCCGCGCCACTGTGAATCACGCCCACGGATGAACGGAGGTGAACGCGGAGAGAAGAGGTCTTCATTCGCGACACCGTGAGGCTCGAGGCATGGTGGCGGCACCGCCTGCGGCCGTTTCGCCCCGCCTCATCGCAGTGCGGTATCTGTGTCCATCTGTGTTCATCTGTGGTTAATCTTCGCGGATCTGACTGCCATGACATACGACGCGATCATCGTTGGTGCCGGCGTGTCCGGCTCGTTTATCGGCAACGCGCTGACCCAGGCGGGGCTGAAGTGTGTGATGTTGGAAGCGGGGCGCGACTTCACCGCGGAGACCTATCCGCGCACCGAGGTCGACGCCAACTCGCAGCTCTACTGGGGCGGCGGCGTCGAGCTGACCAACGACGCTAACATCGGTTTGCTGCGCCCGAAGGTCGTCGGCGGCGGCTCGGTGGTGAATCAGGCGCTGCTCGATCGCTTCGACGACGATGCGCTCGATTCGTGGCGCACGCGTTCCGGCGTCGACTTCTTCTCCCGCGCCGGGATGGACCTCTGGTACGACCGCATCGAAAAGCAGATCAGCATCACGACGGTTCCCGAGCAGTACGCCAACGGCAACGCCGAGGTGTTCAGGCGCGGCTTCGCGCTCAACGGCTATCACTGCGCGCCGCTGGTGCGCGGCCAGCGCGACTGTCGCTTCGGCGACGGCAACTCGTGCATCGAGTGCCTGATGGGCTGCCGCATCGAGAGCAAGCAGAGCATGCCGGTGACGCAGCTGCGGCACGCCCGCGCCGCCGGCCTCGAAGTCGTGGCGGAGTTCGAAGCGCAGCGCGTCGAAGCAAACGGTGACGGCGTTGCGGTGCACGGGGTCGATCGCGACGGCAGCAAGACCAGCTACCGCGGCCGCCGCCTCATCTGCGCCGCCGGCGCCATCGGCAACTCGCGCCTGCTGCTGCTCTCCGACTTCGCCAAGCGGCTGCCGGCCCTGGGGCAGAACTTCTACGTGCATCCGCAGTACATGACGCTCGGCGCCTACGACGAGCCGATCAACGCGCAACAGGGACCGCTGCAGTCGTACAAATCGAACGACGCCACCTTCCGGCGCGGCGGCTTCAAGCTGGAGAACGTCTTCGGCCCGCCGGTGGCGGTGGCGATGCTGCTGCCCGGCTTCGGCGCACGCCACATGGCGCGCATGCGCCGGATCACGCATTTTGCCTGCATCGAGGTGGCGGTGCGCGATACCGCGCCGGGTCGCGTGCGCGTCAACAAGCGCGGCATGCCGATCATCGAGAAGCCGATCAATGCCGAAGACGCACGGCGGCGCGACCGCGGTCTGGCGGCGATCCGCAACATCTTCAACGCCACCGGGGCGAAGGAGATCATCGAGGGCGACGTCGCCATCGGACTGCACCTGATGGGCGGCTGCAATCTCGGCGCGGACGCGAGCAAGTCGGTCACCGGGCCGGACTTCCGCCTGCACGGTTTCTCGAACGTCTATACCGCCGACTCGAGCATCTTCCCCGATGCGCCGGGCATCAATCCGTCGTTCACCATCATGGCGCTGGCCAGCAAGGCCGCCGAACAGATCCTCGCCGACGCGCGGGCGTGAGGGCACGATGTCGCACCCGTTGATCTCGACTCCGGAATCCATCTCCGACACGCCGACGCCGAATGCTGCCGCGCCGCTCGCGCCGCCGCACGGCGCGTTGCCCGAGACGCTCTCGGCCGCGCAGTTGGCCGGCCTGCGCAAAGTCGGCGACATCATGATCCCCGGCGACGCCGACATGCCGCGCTTCTCGGCGTCGGGCTGCGCCGAGCAAGCCGACCGCATGATCGCCTTCATGAATGCCGGCGACCGCGAGGGCATCACGCTGTTGCTCGGCGTGTTCCGCTTCCTGCCCACCTTCGTCATCCGCGGCGTGCTGGCCTTGATCGATCGCCACGCCTCGTTCCCCGAGCCGATCGCCGGCGGGCTGCGCCTGCTCAATATCGGCGTCAAAGGCGTGGTCATGACCCTCTATTACTCAGGCCTCGACGCGCGCGGCGAGATTCTCGCCGGCATCAAGTGGGACGCGCAGGTCAGCGGCGCACCGCTGGCCGCCGATGCGCCGCTGCCGCCGCAGGCCTCGACGGCGATCAAGCCGAAGCCGGCACACGAGGGTCCGACGGCTGCCGAGGCGATGGCGCGCACGCGCGGCGGCAACGCGGCGCTCGAGCGTACGCCGGTCGCCGAGCGCCTGCGCTATCTCGCCGCGCTGCGCGGCGCGATCCTGCGGCGGCGCGAGGAGATCGTCGAGCGCGTGCAGCGCGACACCGGCAAGAGCCGTTCCGACGCGCTGATCTCTGAGATCTTCGGCGTGCTCGACAACCTCGCGTACCTCGAGTCGCACGGCGCCAAGATCCTGGCCGATCGCAAGCAGCACACGCCGATCGCGCTGATGGGGAAGGGCTCGCAGACCTGGTACGAGCCGCTCGGCACGATCCTGATCATCTCGCCGTGGAACTATCCGTTCTACCAAGCCATCGTGCCGATCGCCTGCGCGCTCGCCGCCGGCAACACCGTCGTCTACAAGCCGTCCGAGCACACGCCGCTCGAAGGCCTCATCGAAGACCTGCTCGCCGACGCGCAGATCCCGCCGAACTGGGTGCAGGTCGTCTACGGCGACGGCTCCGTCGGCGCCGCGTTGGTCGCCGAGAAGCCGGACAAGATCTTCTTCACCGGCAGCACGCGCACCGGGCGGCGCATTCTCGCGCAAGCGGCCGAACATTTGATTCCGGTCGAGCTCGAGCTCGGCGGCAAAGACGCGATGATCGTCTTCGCCGACGCCAACCTGACGCGTGCCGCCGCCGGCGCCGCGTGGGGCGCGCTCACCACCACCGGCCAATCGTGCACGTCGGTCGAGCGCGTCTATGTCGAGCGGCCGATCTACGACGCCTTCCGCGCCGAGCTGGTGCGGCAAGTGCAGCTGCTGGTGCAGCGCGTCGACACCGACGGCGACGCCGATCTCGGCGCCATGACCACCGACTTTCAGGTCAAGATCGTCGCCGATCAGGTTGCGGCGGCGAAGGCGCACGGCGCCCACTTCCTGACCGGCGCCGAATGGGACGGCACCAACCGGCTCATCCCGCCGATGGTGGTCGACGGCGTCAACGACGACCTGGCGATCACGAAAGACGAGACCTTCGGTCCGCTGATTCCGCTGCTGCCGTTCGACACCGAGTCGGACGTCGTGGCGCGCGCCAACGATTCGATCTACGGCCTCACCGCCTCGGTGTGGAGCAAGGATTTGCCGCGCGCCAAACGCGTCGCGCGCGCGCTCAACGTCGGCGGCGTATCGATCAACAACGTCATGGCCACCGAGGCCAATCCGGCCTTGCCGTTCGGCGGCGTCAAGCAGAGCGGCTTCGGCCGCTACAAGGGCGAGCACGGCCTGCACGCCTTCTGCAACATCAAGTCGGTCTTGATCGACAAGGACAGCGCCAAAATCGAGGCCAATTGGTACCCGTACACGATCGAGAAGTACCGCCTGTTCAACGCGCTCATCGATGCGTTGTTCGCCAACCACGGCCTCAAGCGCCTGGTCACCTTCGCCCTCGCCGGCATGAAGCTCGAAGGCTACTCGAAGAAAGCCGCGAGAAACGGAAGGAAATAACCACAGAGACACAGAGGCACGGAGATCGGGAAGGTCTCGCTCCGTAAATCTCTGTGTCTCTGTGCCTCTGTGGTGAGTGCTTTCCTATGTGGTCACTCGTAACAGGTGCCGCGGGGTTCATCGGCTTGTCGCTCGTGCGGCGCTTGCTCGCGGAAGGCGATCGCGTGCGGGCGTTGACCTTGCCGGGCGATCGGCGATTGCCGGAGCTACGCGCCCTCGACATCGATGGGCGACTCGAAGTGATCGAGGCCGACGTCACTGACGAAGCCGCCATCGCACCGCATTTCGCCGGCGTCGAGCGCGTCTTTCACGTCGCGGCGCTGGTGCACGGCTGGTTCCCGTGGGAGCGCTTTCGCGCCGTCAACATCGGCGGCACGCAGAACGTCGCGCGCGCCGCCAAGGCGGCCGGCGTGGCGCGCTTCGTCCACGTCAGCACCAGCGACGTGTTCGGCATTCCGCGCGGTGGTGAAGTCATCGACGAGTCGTCGCCGTACGGCTATTGGCAAGAGCCGTATCCCGACACCAAGATCGATGCCGAGCAGTGGCTGTGGCAGTTCAGCCGCGACAGCGGCCTGCCGCTATCGGTGATCTATCCCTGCTGGGTGTACGGACCCGGCGATCAGGCGCTGTTTCCGGGTTTCGCCGAGGCGATTCGCGACGGCTTCCTGGTCTTCTGGCAGCGCGACACGCGGCTGGCTTGGGTACACGTCGAGAACCTCGTCGACGCGATCGTGTTGGTCAGCGCCGATCCGCGTGCAATCGGACAAGGCTATCTGGTGCACGACGACGCCAGCGGCCCGACGCTCGAGCGCCTGTGCGCGCGGCTCGCCGACATTCTCGGCAAGCCGTTCAAGCCGCGCCACGTGCCGTATGCGATCGTCTACGCCGCCGCCGCGACGCTGCAGAGCGTCTGGCGGACATTCAATCTGAAGGGCGCGCCGCTCATCTTCACCAACGACATCAAAGCGTTCGGCTACCGCTGGACGTTCTCCAACAAGAAGCTGCGCCAACTCGGCTGGTCGCCGCGCATCGGCATCGACGAAGGCATGGAGCAGGCCTTCGCGTACTTCCGCGACGTCGGCTCGGACGTCGCGCCGCACTGACGACGTGGCACCGACCCCGGCTCCACGAACGGCACGATCCCGGCCTCGATCGAGCGCGCTTGCGGATAAGGCGCGCCGCGCCGGCTAGTGCGTGGGTTCCGCCAACTCGGCCTCGATGAGGGCGCGGCGTTCGGCGTACGGCGGATGCAGGTCCAAGAGCTCATCCAGCGCGCTGCCAGCCGCCGGCGGTCGCAGACGGTCGACGACGATCAACGCGGCGCGCGGATCATAGCCGGCGCGCCGCGCGAACTGGATTCCCAACCGATCCGCGTCCCGTGGATCACGTCTCCGTCAGGGAAGTCCGCGCGCCTCACTGCCAGCAAGCGACCGTTCGTCCAGCCGGCGACTGCACCAATGTGAACATCGGCACGCTCTCGCGCGCAGCTACACAGAAAGATCGCGAGGGGACCCGACGCACCCACGCGCATACGGCGCGAGCTGCCATGCAAGGCTCGGCCGGTCAACCGGCAACCGACCTGGAAAATTGCGACGCGTTAAGGGTGATTCACCATCAAGCGATGTCTCGGCGTCTCCAGCAGCACCGTGCCGTCGTCAGGCGCTTTCTCGATTTGCGCGAGGGCGAAGACGCGCGTCGGTGAATGCCACAGCGCGTCGAACGCCGGCCGATCGAGGAAGCGGTCGGGGACGTCGCCTTGGCGGTAGCCGAAGAGCATGTCGCCGTCAGCGCCGTCGACCATCAGCGTCGGCAAGCCGGTGTAGAAGGTGAGGCCGGCGCCGTCTTCGTAGTTGCCGACGACCGCAAGCCTATCGCCGTCCTGCCAGCGCTCGCGCACCAGCTCGGCGGCGTGTTTTTGCGAGCGGTCGTCGACCAGCAGCATGATGCCGCGGTCGAAGACGTTGAGCGCTGGCGTCAGGAACGCCACCCAGCAGGCGAACGCCAGCCAAATGCGGTGGCGCGACAGCGCCCACACCGCCGTGCTGCCGAGCGCCAGCAGCCACAGGGCGAATGGCCGTCCGGTGAGCAGCGCCTCGTGGCCGAAGAAAAAGGCGCGATCGGGGCGCTTCTGGAAGTACTCGCGGTAGTAACCGTCCGTCGTCGCGACCAGCGAGGTGATGTCGGCGTGCGCGTCGGCGTAGCCCCAGACGAGGATCGCCACGGCGCCGCCGATGACGAACAGCGCGGCGCTGCCGCCGAGCAAGGCGCGGCGATAGCGCAGCTGCCACGCCGCGGCGATCAGGACCGCCAGGCACGGATAGGCGGGCTGGCCGTAATATTCGAGGCGCGATTTGGCCAAGGTGAAGAAGCCCACGACGAACAGCGCCCACAGCGCCGGGATCGCCAGCCGCCGGCGCGCGCGCCAGGTCGCCGCCGCGGCCGACGGCAACAGCAGCACCCACGGGAAGAACCACAACGCGGTGGCGAGCCAGAAGGCCGGAACGGACAGCGGCGCGTAATCGATCGGCTCGCGAATATTCAGAAATCGATAGATGTGCTCGTTGAGAATGTAGAACGGCAGAAAGGCCGCATCGCGCCATGCCAGCGCCGCGTGCCACGGTAGCCACACGGCGGCGAGGATAAGTGCGCCGAGCCCCGGACGCAGCCGCGGAATGGTCGCGCGGCCGCCGATCAGCAGCGCGTAGAGCAGCGCGGTGGCCACCGGGAAAGCGATGCCGATCAGCCCTTTGGTAAGCCCGGCGAGCGCCGCGCCGAGCCAGAAGCACAGCGCGCCGGCGCGCTCCGACGGCGCCGCACCAGGCGTGCGATCGACGCGCGTCGCGATGACGAGGCCGTACATCGCCAGCGTCATCGCCGCGGTCGTCACCGTATCGAGCGAGACGAAGCGCGCGAAGTGATAGGGCGCCGCGGCGGTGGCGAAGATCAACGACGACGCGACGGCGCCGCGCCGGCCGAGCAGCTCGCGCCCGAGACCGAAAACCAATCCGACCGTCGTCAGAAACGCCAACGCGGCCGGCAGGCGCGCGGTTGCTTCGCTGACGCCGAACAGCTCGTAGGCCGCCGCCATCGACCAGTAGATGAGCGGCGGCTTCTCGTAGTAGCGCGCGCCGTTCAGGCGCGGCTGCAGCCAGTCGCCGCTGGCGATCATCTCGTGCGCCACCAGGGCGTTGCGCACCTCGCCGGCGGCATACAGCGGCCGCGCGCCGAGATTCGGCAGCGCCAGCAGTGCCGCGAAGGCAACGCAGGCAATCAGCGCGGCGACGCTCGGCACGCGCTCGAACGGCTGCGGGGCGACTAACTCGGCTTCGGCGGTGGCCGGAAGCGGAAGGGCGGGCGTTGCCATTGAGTGTGTGCGGCGCGCGGCCGAAGCGTGTCGCCTAGCCGCCCGCTAGCGGGCGGTCAACGGCAGCTGGCCAGATGCCGGTCGCCGACCGTATCCCGACGCAGCGCCTGCGCACCCCGCGGTAGCCGAATTGGCGCCGTGAGACGGATCGCGAGCGTGCCGGCGCGCGAGAGACACCGGCAAATGCCTGCGCGCGAGCCGGTTGCCGTGTCGATGCGCCTCGAACCGCTCAGCGAGCCGCCGGCGCATCGGCGGCGGCCAGCTCTTGTGCGATCATCGCCCGGCGCTCGGGATAAGGCGGATGGATGTCGAAGAACTGGCTGACGCCGCCGACCGGGACCTTCGTCTCCATCGCGTCGAACATGCGCAGCGCCGCGTGCGGATCGTAGCCGCCGGCCGCGGCGTAGTGCAGGACGACGCGGTCGGCGTCGCGCTCCTGATCGCGGTTGAAGCGGTTCTCGACGCCCTGCATGAGACCGCCGAGCAGCTGGCCGCCGCCCGGCAGTGCGATCTCGATCGGCAACAACACGCCGACGGCGACCACGCCGTTGAGCACGCTGATCGGTGTGACGCCGTGCTGCGTGTGCCCCAGCGTCACATGCGCGACCTCGTGCCCGACGATCACGGCCAGCACATCGTCGTCATCCGGGAAGAGCGCGAACAGTCCGGTGGTGACACCGACGCTCTGCTCGACGGCAAAGGCGTTCGGCGCATCGTCGACGAGCGGAACGAAGAACAGGCGCCGCGGCCACGCCTCGGGCACCACGTCGACCTGCATCGCCGCGCCGCTGCGCTCGATGGCGAAACGCTTCGTCCCCTGCCAATCCGTTATCGACTGGTCGGTGATGGCGGTACCGTCGACGCTGCGCACGCGGTCACCGACGCGTAACAACCCCGCGGCGGGTCCGTCGGGCTGTACCCAGGCAACGACCTCGGCCGATTCATCCTGCGGAATGCCGTACACGCGTTCGGTTGGTTTGCTAGGCAGCAATAGCAGCACGCCGTAGTTGTGCCCGGCCGCCACCCCGAGGCTGGCCGATAGGCGCAGCGCGATACGGCGGCCGACGGACTGCAAGCGCGCATTCTGCGCGACGAGGTTCTGCAGTCGTTCGACCTGTTTGGCTAGCCGTCGCTCGGCGTCGACCGCGTCGAGGTCGGCGTCGGTCAGCGGCCGCTGCCCGACCACCGAGCTTTCGAACAACGCCCGCGGCAGCAGCACTTCGCCGTAGCTGTGTTGCAGCGTGTAACAAGTGGACTCGGAGAGGTAGGCGAGATCAATCTCGTGCGCCATCGGGCCCAACGCGACGGCGTCCGGCACGCCGTGCTGGCCCACGAATGCGGCGATCCCGGCGTCGGCGGCTACGGCGTCCTGCAACGTCTGCGAGCCCTGCGTGCTCGGCCGCGCCGCGGCGATCGCGCCGAAAAAATCGCCCTTGTCGACCGGCATCCAGTTGCGCCCGAAGCGGTGCGACATCTGCTGCATGCGCATCCCGGCGTTTTCGGCCGCGCAACCCGCCGCGACCAGCGCGAATATAAGTAGATATCGGCGCATACGTCGCGCCTGGCATGTGACGCGGCACGCGGTCAACCCGGCTGCATGCAAGGCGGCGCGCTTTGCCTCGGACCCTCGGACCCGACTTTGCCCGAGAAAGGGTGTTTGGTTGTTCGTTGTCAGTCGGTGGTTCCAGAAGGCGTCCGACTTAATAATGAACAACCCACGGCCGCCGAGGTGAGCCGCCGGATGCTTGGGCAAAGTCCCCTCGAACCGTCAGCCTCAGCGTTTCAGCCTGGGCCCAGATCTGCGCGCCCGTTGGCTTTCCGCATTCGGAAGCCGACTGCTTCTGGCCGAATGTGATTCTGGGCAAAGCCCAGGCGGTTGCGCCTCTCGCCGCCGTACACGGTCGGGCGACCGGCGTCAGCGCGGCGCCGACCAATACTCGCGCATCAACTCGCCGACCCAGCGCGGCTGGCGTATTTCGGTGCGCGGCAGGAACTCGCGCATCACCGGCTTGATGTCGAGGATCGGCGTGCCTTCGACGGCATCGAGCTCGGCGACGCGCAGCACGCGGCCGTCGCGCCCGAGCACGCGCACGATGGTGCTGCCGATGCGGTTCGGCCGGTTCTTGCCGCGCTGCGCGAAGATGCCGACGCGCGGCCAGTCGGGATTGTTGCGCGGATGGCGCGCGTCGCGCACGATCTTCGCCTCCGGCACCTGGTGAAACTGGAACAGCACCTCGGCGTGTGAAAACTCCTCCAGTCCGAGCAACGCATCCGCCGAGAGCTCTTCGACCAACTCGATGCGCGACTCGGCGCCGCCCCAGTTGTCATCTTCGACTTCGGCGCGGCCGCCGCGCACATAGCCAATCGGTTCCAGCGCAATCGTCATGGCCCGCTGCTACGACGACGGCGGCGGCGCTCGCAACGCCTTTCGACATGCGTCTTGGCGCTCAACCGGGCGGCGCGCCGCGCAGGAAGGCGGCGATCTCGTCGTGCGGCATGCCGAGCGCACGCGCTACGTGCACGGCGGCGGCGAGGGCGCGCTGGCCGCTGGCGCCGACGACGTCGCGCTGCACCGACCAGGCGGTCTGCCCGATGCGCAGCTCGCCGTCGAGCAGCTCGCCGGCGGCGTAGCAGATGGCGCCGTCGATCTCGTGCGCCAGCGCCGACCAGGCCGGATCGTCGGCGCACAGCAGCACCGCGGCGCCGCGCGCCGCGCCGTCGCGGCACAGCAGCGCGATCTCGTCGCGCAGCGTCGCGACGGCGTCGAGATCGTCGAGGTAGCTGGCCGCGACCGGCGTGATCACCACGACGTCGGGCTGCACAATCTCCAGATGCGCGCGCATGTCGCCGGCGCGCCGCACGCCCAGCTCCAGCACCATGACGTCGAGCTGCTCGCCGGCGGCGTACGCCGACCACGCCGCGCGCGCGAAGCCCGCGGCGACATGCAGCGGGCGCCGCGTCTCGAGCTCGGTGCCCAACACGGCGAGCGGCAGCCCGACGGCGGTATTGTACGACAGCGGATTGGCGCGCACGCGAAAGCGCCGCGCCAACAGCTCGCTGACCGTGCGCTTGAGCGCCGTTTTGCCGTGGCTGCCGGCGATCGCCACGACTTTGGGCCGCTGCCGCGCCAAGCGCGTCCGCGCCAGCCGGCGCAGCAGGGCAACACCGCGCTGGCGCAGCGGATGCGGCGCGACGATGACCGGTGTGGCCGGCGGCACGGCCACGACCTGGCGCGCCGGGCGGCCGGCGAAGTATGCATCGAGGCGATCGAAGGCGAGATCGACGTCGGCCGCCGGCCGCGCGTAGCACAAGCGCAGGTGCGACTCGCCGGTCGGGCCGAAAGCGATGCCCGGCACCAGCGCGACCCGCGCCTGCTGGAGTATCTCCGCCGCCAGGCCGCGCGAGTCGCGCGCCAAGCGCACCGTGTCTTTGACGCGCGGGAAGACGAAGTACGAGGCGTTCGGCTTCTGGTAGTCGAGCGCATGCGACAGAGCGTCGAGCCGCTCCATGACGTGATCGCGGCGGCGACGGAATTCGGCCTTGAACTCGGCGACGCACGCGTCGCCCTGCTCGAGCGCCGCGAGCGCCGCGTATTGCGAGATCACCGGCGCGCAGGTTACGAGCGCATCGTGCACGGTCAGCACATCGGCGACGCGCTCCGCCGGGCCGTGCAAGAAACCGACGCGCCAGCCGGTCATGCCGTAGGCTTTGGAGAACGAGCAGACGCGGATGACGCGCTCGCGCGCCGCCGCATCCATAGCGGCGCTGAAGATCGCCTGCTCGCCATAGACGAAGTCCTTGTAGACCTCATCGGTGATCACCAGCAGGTCGTGCTCCGCGGCGACGCGCAGCATGCGCAGGGTTTGCTCGCGCGAGAAGACGGTGCCGGTTGGATTGTTGGGATTGCACAGCAGCAACGCGCGCGTGCGGCGCCCGACGGCGTCGGCGATGGCGCGCGGATCGAGATCGAAGTTGGCGTCTTCGTTGAGCGGCACCCAACGCGGCACGCCGCCGGCGAGGCGGATGGCGGGGAGATACGAGGCGTAGGTCGGCGAGACGACCAACACCTCGTCGCCGTCGTCGATGCTCGCCAACAGGGTCGCGGCAATGGCTTCGATCGAGCCGACGGTCACCAGGATCTCGCGCTCCGGATCGTAGCGCATGCCGTCGCGCTCCAGCGCTTCCGCGATCGCCTCGCGCAACTGCGGCAGGCCCGGGCTGACCGAGTAGCGCGCCGTCGCCCCCGCATCCATCATCTGCGCGGCGAAGCGCTTGATCGGCTCGGGGGTGTCGAAGCTCGGGATGCCCTGCGCCAGCGAGACGACGCCGGGCAGCCGACTGGCCTGCAGCTCGACGTCTTTGATCGGCGACAGGGTCAGTCCGCGCAGTCGTTCCGCGGCGCGCCCGGAGCGGCGCTCGCGAGCCCGCGCCGCACCGCCGAGAAACAGCCGGCTCATGCGGGCTCGCCTCGCACCGCGGCGCGGGCCGAGTCGCACGCGAGCGGCGGCGGCGCCGACGGCACGTGATTGACGCGCTCGGCGCGCCACCGACCGTGCTCGCGCACCATGACGTGGATCGAGCCGAGATCGATCTGTAGGGCGCGGCGCGCCGCCGCATCCAAGCCGAGCAGCTCCGCCAGCGCTACGGCGATGATGCCGCGATGTGCCACCAGCAGCAGGTGGTCGCCCGGTGCATCGTCGAGCAGCGCGTGCAGCGCTTTGCTGACGCGGCGCTGGAATGCGCGGCGGCATTCGCCCTCCGGATACACGACCTGCTCCGGATCGGCCTGCCAGTCGCGAAAGGCCTGCGGATCGCGCGCCGCGATCTCATCGCGCGTCAAGCCTTCCCAGCGACCGAAGTCGACCTCGTCGAAGGCCGCGAGCGCCACGACAGCGCATCTGCCGCCAGTCACCAGCTCGGCACCGCGGCGCGCGCGACACAGCGAGCTGGAGTAAACGGCGGTGAAGCGCTCGCCGGCCAGCGTCGCGCCGGCGCGGCGCATCTGCGCCTCGCCGTCGGCGCTCAGCGGCACGTCGGTGGCGCCGTAGTAGCGCAGGCTCGACTGACCGGTGGTCTCGCCGTGGCGCACCAGCGTCAGGCGCAGCAGCGGTGCCGCCGCCGGCGTCACGGCGGCACGCCTTCGCGGCCGCGTTCTTCGAGCGACTGAAACGGCCGCAGCACCGGCGCGGCCACGCGCGCGTGGGCGTTGCGATCGATCGCCGTCAACAACGCGGCGGCGGCGACGCTCAGCCCGGCGACGCCGGCGAGCGACACCAGTGCATACGGCAGGCCCGCGAACCCGATCGCCCACGTGACCAGAGAGACCGCCAGCGCCCCGCCGGCGGTCGCAATCGCCTTCACGCCGGCGAAGCTCACGCCGCGCGGCCAGTCCAGAGCGGCGAACAACGGCTGCTCGACGACCGACGCCGCGACGCTGAGGGACAGGAACAGCGCCGTGACGCCAACCAAGGCGCTGCCGCCGAGCGCCGTCATCAACAGCAGCAGCGGCAGGCTGGCGGCGTGCAACACGAAATAGAGACGCGGCGCCGCGCGACGACGCGCCAGACGTCGCACGACAACATCGCCGATCAACGCCAGCGCGTAGGCGATCGATGTCGCAATGCCGTAGCCGAGCTCGCTGACGCGGGCGGCGAAATACGCCGGTTGTATGAGCGTGATGCCGCGAAAAGTCACGGCGGCGGTCGCGATGCCGAGCAGCAAGACCAGTCGCGGTCGCCACGGGCTCGGCGTCACGCTGCGCGGCAGCGCGCGGCGGCGCTCCGGCAAGGATTCGTCGACCGGCAGGAACGCGCAGGCGACGGCGATCGCGCACAGGGCATAGCCGACGATGCGATACGCCGGCTGCCAGCCGACGCGCTCGCACAGCGCCGCGGTCAGCACCGGCGCCGCCACCAAGCCGGCGCCGCTGCACCAGCGAGCCAAGCGCTGCGCCCCGTCCTGGCGCGGCAGCAGGCTCCTGCCCACGGGGTGACACAGTCCGGCAAACGCGCCCAGCATCGCCAGGCACACGGTCAGCGCGCGGCCGGACGGCGCCTCGCTCGACGCCAAGGCCGCGACGCCGAGGCCGAAGAGCGCGACCAGCAGCAACAGACGGCCGCCGACTCGTTCCGCCAGCCAGTGGGCCGGCAAGGCGGCGAGGCCGAACAGCAGATAGCCCAGAATGCTCCAGCCGAGCACCAGCTGTAACGTCGCGCCGCTTTGGCGCGCCAGCGCCACCGCCATGGTCGGGAACATCCCCTCGATGAAATGCGTCGCCACGGCACCGGCGCCGGCGAGCAAAAGCACGTTGCGCCCGTCGCACGCCGTCTGCGCCTCCATCGAGGCGCGGAAGCTAGCCGAGGCCCTGGGTCCCCACAAGCTGGGTTTGCCGGCGCCGCGACGTCGGTTCAGCGTTTGGCTTGGCGCAACGCCGCCGGGCGCGCCGGCGCCGCGGCGTAGCCCTCGAGCGCGCGCGATTCCTCACCGCTGGCCGGCGGACGCGGCCGGCGCGTGGCCGGCTCCTCGGCGGCGGTGCGATTGATGCGCTCGCGTTCGTCGCGATGCACGCCGATCGTGCTCATCACGCGCGCCCCGTGCAGCGACGCGCCTTCCAGATTGGCCTTGTAGAGATAGGCGCCGTCGAGCTGCGCGCCGCCGAGGTCGGCCCCCTGCAGATGCGCGCCGCCGAGATAGACGCCGCCGAGTTGTGCGCCGCCGAGGTCGGCGCCTTCCAGATGCGCTTCGACCATGTATGCGCTCTGCAGGTGCGCTTCGCGCAGATCGGCGCCGCGCAGATCGGCCTCGACGAGATCGGCATTGTCCAGATACGCGCCGCGCAGATCGGCGCCGCGCAGATCGGCCGCTTGCAGCGTGGCGCTCTCGAGATGGGCCTCGAACAGGTTGGCGCGCGCCAGGCGGACGGCGTTCAGATCGGCGCCACGCAAATCGGTGCGCCGCAAGTCGAGGCGCGGCTCGTCGGGAGTGACCGTGCGGCGGCCGATGACGCTGAGAATCGCCTGCACATCGGTCGGCACGCGCGGCGCGGCCGGCCGGCCGGCGTCCCACGCTGCGCGCTCGCGCACATAGGCGCACAGCACCTCGAGGATCGCGCCGCGCTGGCGCGGCGATTCGCCGTCCAATTGCTCCAGCGCGTAGATCGCGCCGAGCCGCACCGCCAAGCGCTCGTCGGCAAGATGACCGACGGCGCGCGCGAAGCGCTCGTGGCGCTGCGACTCCTCGCCGGCGCGCTCCGCAGCGCGCGCGGCGCGCTCGCTGGCGGCGACCCGGCGCCAGAGCAATGCGACCGCCGCGAGGATTGCGCCGACGCCGAGCAGCAACGCGATCGTCTGGCGCACCTGATTCTGCAACTCCAGCTGGTCGCGCGCGCTCAGGAAGGCCTGCCACGATTGCGTCTGCCACTGCGGCGCCCACCACAGCAACACGGCCGCGGCGGCCACGGCAGCGGCGAGCACGCCCACGCGCAGGACACTCTTCATTGCGACAGCTCGATGCCGACAGATGCACACAGATTGCAGCGGATGAACACGTCGATCGGCACGGCCGCCACATCGATTGACGCGCCGCGCCGCGCCCAGTGTTGCTCAGCCCGCATGGCGCTGCGCCGCCTCAGCCGCGAAGCGCCTCGGCGCGCGCTTCCCACGCGGCCGCTTCCGCGTCGCCGCTCGTCTTACGCAGAAACGCGGCGTAGTTGCTGAAGCTGCCGGCGAGATCGGGGTGGCGTGGACCGAGCAGCCGCTCTTTGATGGCGACCGAGCGGCGGAAGAGCGGACCGGCGTCGCAATAGCGGCCCTGCGCCAGATAAACGGTGAGCAGATTGCTCAGTGCCGATGCGGTGCTGGGATGCTCCGGGCCGTTGAGCGCCTCGAGGATGGCCAGCGCGCGATGGCACAATGGCTCGGCGCGCTCGTACAGTCCTTGCGCACGATACACCAGCGCCAGGCTGTTGAGCGGCCGCGCCGCGTGCGCGTGCGCGGCGTCGCCGAGGCGCTCCAGCAACGCGATCGCCTGTCGAAACAGCGGCTCGGCTTCCTCGTAGCGCGCTTGCGCGCGGTAGAGATCGGCGAGGTCGCTCAAGGCCGCGGCGTGCTCGACGGATTCGGGCCGCTGCTGCGCGGCGCGGCGCAGCGCAGCCGCGAGCAGCTTCTCCGCATCGCCGAAGCGTCCCTCGAGCAATGCACCGAAGCCGCCAGCGTCTGCCGAAAGTGGGGCGGACGGCGACTTGATGAACCACCGCTGCCAGAGACCACTCCGCGAATCCGTCGACCGAGCCATGCACCACCATCCGCCGGACCACCGGACCGCGCGCATCGCCCCGCTCGACGCACGCCGTCCGCTTGTCAGAAGTTGTGAGAGAGTTGCGCAGAAGTTGCTGTGTCATGTGTCGCCTACTGATCGGTGCGCGCCGAAGTCAAGAATGAATGTATGCCTCGCATGCGACGTCGCACGCGCAGCGCCACGCGACCTTGTCCCCTGCGTGGTCGCGCCCTATGGTGCGCGCCGTTTCGTCGAGGAGGACGCCAAATGCCGATGCCGCTGGAAGGAATGCGCGTGATCGATTGGACGATCTGGCAGCAGGGGCCGGTATGCTCGACGATGCTCGGCGATCTCGGCGCCGACGTGATCAAAGTCGAGGAGCGCGTCGGCGGCGATCCGGGCCGCGGCATGACCAAGCTGAGCGGCGTCGATCTCGGCGATCGGCCGAACTTCTATTTCGAGGCCAACAACCGCAACAAGCGCGGCATCACCGTAAATCTCAAGCAGGCCGAAGGGCGCGAGATCGTCTACGCGCTGGTCGCCAAGTCCGATGTCTTCGTGCAGAACTTCCGCAAAGGCGTCGCGGCGCGTCTCGGCCTCGACTACGCAACCCTCAAGCGCCATAACCCCGAGCTGATCTACGCCAACGCAACCGGCTACGGTCCCGAAGGGCCGGAGAGCGGCGATCCCTCGTTCGACCAACTCGGCTTGGCGCGCTCCGGCATCATGCTGGCGGCCGGCGAGCCGGATATGCCGCCGCTCGCCATCGCCGGCGGCATCGCCGATCAGATGGGCGCCATCATGCTCGCCTACGCCGTGCTCACCGCGCTGCTGGCGCGCGAGCGCTTCGGCATCGGCCAGGAGATCGACGGCTCGCACCTCGGCAGCATGATGGCGTTGCAGGGCTTGAGCGTCTCGGCGCGATTGATGTGGGGCTTCGCCATCCCGCGCATGCCGCGCAAGTATCAAGCGAATCCGCTGTGGAACCACTACCAGTGTCAGGACGGGCGCTGGATCTGTCTCGGGATGTTGCAGCCCGACCGCTACTGGGCGGACTTCTGCCGCGCGCTCGGCCGCCCCGAGTTGGCGGACGACGAGCGTTTCTGCGAGCTGCGAGTGCGCGCCGCCAACGCGCCCGCGGCCATCGAGATCCTCGACGCGGCGTTCGCCAGCAAGCCGCTGGCGGAGTGGATGCAGATCCTGCGCGGCGGCGGCGACTTCATCTTCTGCCAGGTGAACGCGGTCGACGAT
>Ga0265314_10000672_pt1 | contig 41774 bp, 34 predicted proteins | sample 4126metaG_FD_203106 | JGI IMG/M metagenome (GOLD analysis project Ga0265314, IMG submission 203106) | Rhizosphere microbial communities from Carex aquatilis grown in University of Washington, Seatle, WA, United States - 4-1-26 metaG | ecosystem: Host-associated > Plants > Roots > Rhizosphere >...
CCGCATTACCCTGGCCGGCGACGCCGCCCACCCGATGTATCCCCGCGGTTCCAATGGCGCGGCGCAGGCTGCCATCGACGCCCGCACCTTGGCGGATTTGCTGCGCAGCATTTCCGACCCCCGCGATGCGTTGAAAGCCTATGAAGCCGCCCGCGCCCAGCCGGCCGCCAAAGTGGTGCGCACCAACCGCGAATTTCCGCCCGATTTCATCAATATCAAGGTCGAGGAACTGGTCGGCGACCGGCCTTTCGACGATCTCGACAAACACATCACCCAGGCGGAGTTGCGGGCCCTGTCGGAGAATTACAAACGCATCGCTGGTTTTGCCCTCAGCGACATTTCTGCCCCGCGCGGCTAAATCGCATTTTCATTATAAAATTCAACTGGTTAGTGTCTTTGCGCGCAAGCGCCTTTGTTCCACAAACACCGCGCCAGCACAGGTTTGGCCTTCCTCCCCCGTTTATTCATGTGAGACAGGCAGGACTATAGACGGGCGCTCCGGATGACGGCATTCAAGCTTCAATGGATGACAGTGACGCAGCGTCCAGCGACGAAGCGCTCATGGCCCAGGTCGCGCGCGGCGACGAGTTGGCGTTTCGTCGGCTCTCCCGCCGCCACCTGCCGGCCATGCTCGGGCTCGCGCGTCGCATTCTCGGCAATGCGGCGGACGCCGAAGACATCGCACAGGAAGCGATGCTGCGGGTCTGGACCCATGCGCCGCGCTGGCAGCCGCTGGCGGCGGTGCGCACCTGGCTCACGCGCGTGGTGGTCAATCTCTGTCTCGACCGCAAGCGGCGGGCGCCTTGGGTCGGATTGGAGACGGCAGGCGAGATCGTCGATCCCACGCCCGGCGCCACCGAGCTGGCTGAGCAAAGCGAGCGCGAACGCGCGCTCGAAGCGGCGATTGCGACATTGCCGGCCCGGCAGCGCACGGCCATCGTGCTCACTTACACCGAGGGCATGACCAATGCGGAAGTGGCCGACGTTCTCGATACCTCAGTGTCGGCGGTCGAGACCTTGCTGATCCGCGGCAAACAGAATTTGCGGACGAAATTAAGCGATGTGATCGAGGGGGAAAAATCATGACCCAAAATAAAATGAACGGCCCAATGAGCGACCCGGCATTGGAGAGCCTGCTGGCGACGACGCTCAAACGTAAAACGGACTCGCAGCAAGTCGATACCGCCGCCGTAAATCGCGTGCTGGCGCGTCTGAGCGGCCCCCTGCCGCGTCAGAAATTCGTGCTCTGGCGCCTTCCCGCAGTGCTGCTCGATTGGGAATTCGACCTGGCCTGGACGCGCGTGGCCGCTTTGGCGACCTGCGCAGCGTTGGGTTTTTTCATTGGCATGGTCGGGCTCGACCGTCAGGTCGATACGGCGGACGCCGCACTGGCTTATGTCAGCCGCGCCGATCTTGGTGGCATGTTTGATGCCGAGCCTCCGCGGGGGCCCAATCAATGAGCGCCGCGCACCTCACGGCCGCCTCGACGACAGGCGGTAATTCACGCTGGCTGCTCCTCGGCTCGCTGGCGCTGAACTTGTTCTTTGTCGGCATCGCGGTAGCGATGGCGGTCCGTGCACCCGCCGCTCCTTCGTGGGACCGCAACGTCTTCGTCCGCGTCGAGCGCATTGCCGCAAGCCTGCCTTCGGCCGATGGCGATGTATTGCGCGGTCAACTCGCCGCTAAACGCGACACCATCGACGATATGCAAAACAAATATCGCGCGGCCCAGGATACCATCCGCGAAACACTGCGCCATGAGCCGTTCGACGCCGCAGCTTTGCAGGCCGCCATGGCCAGGACGCGCAGCGCCCGGCAGAATTTCGATCAGACAATTCAAGGGGTTTTCGCAGCGTCCGCGGCGCAGATGTCGCAGGCCGGGCGGCGCGCTTTGGCGGACTGGCCGCCGCGACGAAAAACAGCGGGTAACCAAGAATAATCGCAGGCTTGCGTCGCCATTTTAGGCTAGTTTGTCCTTCCTCGTGTCAGTCGGTTTTGAAAGTCTTTGTTATGCGTAGCGATGTTGTGCGGCGGTTAGGGGCGGGCGTTGGAACTTTTGGCGGCCTCCGCCCGTTGCGAACCATGCTTATGGGACTAGGGCTCATGCTGCCGTTGGGCGGCTGCCTTCTCACCGACAAGCCCGAGCCCGGGCTCGATGTTCCGCAAGCCTATGATCGTGCATCGAAAATTCCGGCTGTCGCGGAAGCGGCGTTACCGCCGCTCGACTGGTGGCGTAGCTTTCGCTCGCGCGAACTGACCGAGCTCATCGAGGAAGCCCGCGTCGCCAATCTCGATATCGCGGCCGCTATCGCCCGCATCGTCCAGGCCGACGCCCAATCGCGTATCACCGGTTCGGCCTTGCTGCCCGTTGTCGATCTCAATGGCGACGCCACGCGCACGCATCAGGCGGGAGTTAGCGCCAAGTCAGTGAGCGCGACGCTTACGGCCAGTTACGAGATCGACTTCTGGGGCAAGAACCGCGCGGCTTTGCGCGCCGCGGAAGAGACGGCGGTCGCCAGCCGTTACGATCGCGAAGTGGTCGGCTTGACGACCGTGGTTGCCACCGCCAATGCCTATTTTCAGGTGCTCGCCGCGCAAGACCGCCTGCAGGTCGCGCGCGAGAACATCGCCAGCGCGAGCCGGGTGCTCAATCTTATCCAGCAGCGGCTCAACGCCGGCACCGCCTCGGCGCTCGACACCGCGCAGCAGGAGAGCCTACTTGCCACGCAGCGCGCCGCGGTGCCGCTGCTCGAGCAGACATTGACGCAGAACCGCAACGCGCTCGCGCTGCTGATCGCGCGTTCGCCGGAAAGCGTGCGCGTCCGCGGCGGCTCGTTGCGCGGCGTCGCCTATCCGCGCGTCACGCCCGGCCTGCCGTCCGAATTGCTGGCGCAGCGTCCCGATATCCGCGAGGCGGAGGCGCAACTCGCCGCCGCCAATGCCAATGTCGAAAACGCGCGCGCCCAGATGCTGCCCAGCATCACGCTGACCGGCGAAGGCGGCTATCAGAGCGCCGTCCTCAAGACGCTGTTGCGCCCGGAATCGGCGCTGTATTCGCTGAGCGCCGGCCTGACGCAACCGATCTTCGACGGCTTCCGGCTACAAGGAAATCTCGATCTGCAGAAAGGCCGGCAGGACGAACTGCTGCAGAATTATCGCAAGTCGGTGATCTCCGGTTTTGTCGACGTCGAGAATGCGCTCGATGGCATCCGCCAGACCGCCTTGCGCGAACGGCTGCAACGCGACGTCGTGACCGCCTCGCAACGCGCCTTCGACCTGTCCGAACAGCGCTTGAACCAGGGCACCATCGACCAGGTCACCTTGCTGCAAACCCAGCAGACCTTGTTCTCGGCCCAGGACACGCTGGCGCAGGCACGCCTCGCCCATGTGCAGGCGATTGTCAGCCTCTATCAGGCGCTCGGCGGCGGCTGGTTGCCGAAGCCGCTGGAGGCGGCCGATGCACGGTGAACTGCCGAGGCAGATCTGGGCCCAAACCACGACACGCAACAAGCGTCGCGTCTTCGTCATCGGGCTGATCGTCATCGCGTTGCTCGCCGCGTTGGTGTACTATTTCTCTGCCTCGACCGAGCAGACGCGGCGGACGGGCGGCCGCTTCGGCGGCGACAATGGCCCCGTGCCGGTGCTGGTCGCGGCTGCGGCGAAGGCCGACGTGCCGGTTTATCTCGACGGCGTCGGCACCACCAAGGCGCTCAACACCGTCACGGTGCGGTCCCAAGTGGACGGCAAGCTGATCAATGTCGCGTTCAAGGAAGGCCAGGACGTCGCCAAAGGCGACATCCTCGCCCGCATCGACCCGACGACGTTCAAGGCCGCGCTCGATCAGGCCGTCGCGAAGAAAGCGCAGGACGCAGCGCTTCTGGCCAACGCCAAGAACGACCTGACGCGCTACGAGCAACTGGCCGCCACCAACGCCATCAACCGCCAGCAGGCCGACACCCAAAAATCGCTGGTCGCGCAGTACACCGCCCAAGTCGACGCCGACCAAGGCGCCATCGACAACGCCCAGGCGATGCTGGAATACACCACGATCCGCGCGCCGCTGGACGGCCGCACCGGTATCCGCCAGGTCGACGAAGGCAACATCGTTCATGCCTCCGATACGACCGGCATTGTCGTGCTGACGCAGATCAAACCGATTTCGGTATTCTTCAGCCTGCCGCAGCAGGACATCGGTCAGGTCAACGCCGCTTTCGCCAAGGAACCGCTCGCCGTCGAGGCGCTGCGCTCGGACAATGACGCGGTCGTCGACAAGGGCACCTTGCGCGTGGTCGACAATCAGGTCGATTCCACCACCGGCACCGTCAAGCTGAAGGCGGAATTTCCCAATGCCACTCTCCAACTGTGGCCGGGACAGTTCGTCAATGTCCGGCTGCTGATCGACACGCTCAAGCAAGTGATCGTAATCCCGACCGGCGCGGTGCAGCGCGGGCCGAACGGCACCTTCGTTTACGTGGTCAAGGACGACAACACGGCCGCGATGCGCCCGATCACGGTGCAAAAACAGGATGAAACGCAAACCGTTGTCGCCAAGGGCCTGGACGCGGGCGAGCGCGTCGTAAGCACAGGTTTCGCCCGCCTGACTGACGGCGCCAAAGTCACCATCAGCAGCGGCGACGGCACGCCGGCGCCGGCTGCCGCCGGCTCGCGTCGCGGTCAACGCGCCGACCGCCAGCGCGGCGGCAATGCACCGGCCACCGCGCCGGCCACTCCCACACCAAGCGCGCCGCCCGCCGCGCCGCAATGAGCGTCTCGTCACCCTTCATTCACCGGCCCATCGCCACATCTCTCCTGGGCGTCGCGGCGATGCTGGGCGGGATACTGGGCTATTGGTGGCTGCCGGTGTCGGCGCTGCCGCAAGTGGATTTCCCGACCATCCAGGTCACGACGCAGCTACCGGGCGCCAATCCCGACACCATCGCGGCGCTGGTGACCGCGCCGCTGGAAACCCAGTTCGGCAAAATCCCTTCGATGCAGACGATGACGTCGTCGAGTTCGTTCGGCATCAGCCAGGTCACGCTGCAATTCGACTTATCCCGCGATATCGACGCCGCGGCGCAGGACGTGCAGTCGGCGATCAACGCCGCCGGCTCCACACTACCGCGCAACCTGCCCTACCCGCCGCTCTATTCGAAGGTGAACCCGGCCGACTCGCCGATCATCACGCTGGCGCTGACCTCCAAGACCGTCGACCAGCGCACATTAAGCGACATGGCGGACACCATCATGGCGCCGCGGCTGTCGGAAGTGACCGGCGTCGGCCACGTCTCGGTACAGGGCGGCATCCGGCCGGCGATCCGCATCCAGGCCGATCTGTCGCGGCTGGCCGCCTATGGCATTGCGCTGGAGGACGTGCGCTCGGCGATCGTGGCCGCCAATGTCGCCGGCGCCAAAGGCGCGCTCGACGGCGCGCACCAATCCTACACCATCGCCGCCAACGACCAGATCCTCAGCGCCGACGCGTACAAGTCGATCACCATCGCCTTCCGCAACGGCGCGCCGGTACTGCTGTCCGACATCGCCGACGTCGTGGACGGCTTGGAGAACACCAAGGTGGGGGCTTCCTATGCCGCCGGCCCGGCCATCGTCATCGACGTTCAGCGCCAGCCCGGCGCCAATGTCATCGAAACCGTGCAGCGCGTGAAGGCCGAATTGCCGCGCCTGCGCCGGGCCATGCCGGCCGGCGCTGCGCTGACCATCGTCAACGACCGCACCACCACGATCCGCGCCTCGATCCATGACGTGCAGTTCACCCTGGTGCTGTCGATCGCGCTGGTCGTCCTGGTGGTGCTGGTGTTCCTGCGCACCATCCGCGCCACCATCATCGCCGGCGTGGCGCTGCCGCTGTCACTGGTCGCCACTTTCGGTGTGATGTGGTTCTGCGGATTTTCGCTCGACAACCTGTCGCTGATGGCGCTGACCATCGGCACCGGCTTCGTCGTCGACGACGCCATCGTCATGATCGAGAACATCGTCCGCCACATCGAAGAAGGCGAAAACCCGCTGGATGCGGCGTTGCGCGGCGCCAGGGAGATCGGCTTCACCGTTATTTCGCTGACGCTATCGCTGATCGCGGTGTTCATCCCGCTCTTGTTCATGACGGGGCTGGTCGGGCGCATGTTCCGCGAATTCGCGCTGACGCTGACGATCGCCGTGGTGGCATCCGCCATCGTGTCGCTGACGCTGACGCCGATGATGTGCGCCCGGCTGCTGCGCCGCACCAAGGACGCGCCGTCTGGGGCGCTGGCGCAGCGTTTCAACGGCTATGTCGAGCGCACCGTCGAGGCCTACCACCGCTCCTTGCTGTGGGTGCTGCGCCGCCAGCGCGCAACGCTGCTGGTGACGCTGGTGACGTTTGCCGCCACCATTCTTCTCTACATCGTCATCCCGAAGGGCTTCCTGCCGGTTCAGGACACCGGCCTGATCACCGCGGTCACCGAGGCCGGCACCGACGTCTCCTTCGGCGAGATGGGCCGGCGGCAGAAACAGGTCGAGGACATCGTCCGTGCCGATCCGGACGTCACCGGCGTGGTGTCGGTCATTGGCGTCAGCACGCTCAACACCTCGCCCAATGCCGGGCATATCGCCATCACGCTCAAGCCGGTCGGCGAGCGCATTGCGCGAGTCGACGCTGTCATCGCCCGCCTTAAGGACGCGGTCGCGGGCTTGCCGGGCATGACGGTCTATTTCCAGGCGACGCAGGACATCCAGATTTCAACGCGCGCCAGCCGCGCGCAGTACCAGTACACGCTGGTCGGCACCGACTCCGCCGAGGTCTTGTCCTGGGCGGACAAGCTCACGCGCACGCTGCGCGGCAATGCGGCGCTGCGCGAAGTCGCGTCCGAGGCGCAGGAAGGCGGGCCGCGCGTCAACGTCAATGTCGACCGCGAACAAGCGGGGCGCCTTGGCGTTTCGATGCAGAGCATCACGGATACGCTCAACGACGCCTTCGGCCAGCGCCAGATTTCGACGATCTACGGCCAGGCCAACCAGTACCGCGTCATCCTGGAAGCGCAGCCGCGCTATCTCCAGGATCCCAATTCGCTCGGCAAGCTTTACGTCACCGGCGCCACCACCAGCAACGGCACGGCGGCGACCGTCGCCAATACCGCCAGCGGCACCACCAACACCAACACCACAGCGACGCCGAACGCGGTCACCGGCACCAACCAGGTGCCGCTGTCGGCCTTCGCGCGTTTCGAGTACACCTCGGCGCCACTGGCGATCGCGCATCAGGAGCAGTTTCCCTCCGTCACCATCAGCTTCGACCTCGCGCCCGGCTATGCCTTGAGCGACGCGGTGGCGCTGGTGACGTCGGCGCAGCAGCAGATTGGCATGCCGTCGTCGGTGACCGGCACCTATTCCGGCGACGCCGCGGAATTCTCCAAGTCGCTGGCTGGCGAGCCGTGGCTGCTGCTCGCCGCCGCCATCACCATCTACATCGTGCTGGGCGTGCTCTACGAAAGCTTCATCCACCCGCTGACGATTTTATCGACGCTGCCGTCGGCCGGCGTCGGTGCGCTGCTGGCGCTGATGCTGTTCGGCTACGACCTCTCGGTGATCGCGCTGATCGGCATCGTTCTGCTGATGGGCATCGTCAAGAAAAACGCCATCATGATGATCGACTTCGCGCTCGAGGCCGAGCGCAATCAGGGCCTGTCGCCCGAAGAATCGATCGTTCAGGCGGCTTTGCTGCGCTTCCGCCCGATCATGATGACGACCTTGGCGGCGTTGTTCGGCGCGCTGCCCTTGGCGCTGGAAAGCGGCACCGGCGCCGAATTGCGCAACCCGCTCGGCGTCACCATCGTCGGCGGCCTGCTGCTCAGCCAGTTGTTGACGCTCTACACGACGCCCGTCATCTACCTCTACATGGAACGGCTTCGCGTGCGGCTAAGCCCCGTGCCGCCGCCCGCGCCGCGGCTGGCGCCAGGGCCTGCCGAGTAACCCCATGAATTTCTCCTACCCCTTTATCCGGCGGCCCATTGGCACCACGCTGCTGGCGATCGGGCTATTCCTGATCGGCGCCGTGGCCTACGATTTCCTGCCGGTTGCCAGCCTGCCGAGCGTCGATTTTCCGACCATTTCCGTGTCGGCGAGCCGGCCCGGCGCCGACCCGAACATCATGGCGGCGACGGTGGCGGCGCCACTGGAACGGCGGCTGGGCGAGATTTCCGGCGTCACCGAAATCACCTCGGTGTCCTCTCTCGGCTCCTCGCGCATCACCATCCAGTTCGATCTCAACCGCAGTATCGAAGGCGCGGCGCGCGACGTGCAGGCGGCGCTCAATGCCGCCTTGACCGATCTGCCGGGCGACATGCCGACGCTTCCGACGTTCCGCAAGGCCAACCCTTCGGCGGCACCGATCCTGATCCTGGCGCTGACGTCGAAGACGATGCAGGGCAGCGCGATATATGACGCCGCCGACAGCGTGATCGCGCAGCGCCTGAGCCAAGTCGACGGCGTCGCCGACGTCACGGTGGCCGGCTCGGAGCAGCCGGCGGTGCGTGTGCGGGTCGACCCGGCGCGGATCGCCGCCATGGGCGTCGCCATGGAAGATGTGCGCAACGCCATCGTCAACGCCAATGCCGCCGGGCCGCTCGGCACCTTCGACGGCGCCAAGCGCGCGGTCACCATCGGCATTAACGATCAGCTTCGCGACGCCAGCGACTACTTTCCGCTTGTGGTCAAGACCGTCAACGGCACGGTGATCCGGCTATCCGACATTGCTTCGATTGCGGCGAGCGTGCGCAACAGCAAGTCGGCGGGCTGGTTCAATCGCGATCCTTCGGTGCTGCTGATCATCACCAAACAGGGCAACGCCAACGTCATCGACACCGTCGACCGTATCTACGACCTGTTGCCGGAGCTGCGGCAATGGATACCGGCTGGCCTCGACATTTCGGTGCTGACCGACCGCACCCAGACCATCCGCGCCAGCGTACGCGACATGCAACTGACGCTGGCCGCAACCGCCGTGCTGGTGATGCTGGTGGTGTTCCTGTTCCTGCGCCGTACGGCGGCGACGATGGCCGCCGGCGTCACGGTACCGCTGTCGCTGGCGGGCACCTGCGCGTTGATGTGGGCCGCCGGCTTCTCCATCGATAACCTTTCGCTGATGGCGCTCGCCGTCTCGATCGGCTTTGTCGTCGACGACGCCATCGTCATGATCGAGAACGTGTTCCGCAACCTTGAGGCCGGCCACGGCCCGCTGCGCGCGGCCTTGATGGGCGCCAAGCAGATCGGGTTCACCGTGGTGTCGATCTCGGTGTCGCTGATCGCGGCCTTTATCCCGCTGCTGTTCATGGGCGGCATTGTCGGCCGCCTGTTTCGCGAATTCTCGGTGACGCTGGCCTTCGCGATCGGCGTGTCGACCGTGGTGTCGCTGTCGGTAACGCCAATGATCTGTGCCTATTTCGTCAAGGCGGCGCCGAGCCCGGACGCGACCTGGCTCGATCGCCGGGTCGAAGGCGTATTGTCGCGCATGATCCGCTTCTATGACCGCACTTTGTCTTTCGTGCTCGAACATCGTGCGCTGGCGCTGATGACCTTCGTCGCCACCATCGCGCTGACCGCTTTTCTCTACGTTAAAGTGCCGAAAGGCTATTTCCCGCAGGATGACACCGGCTTGATCTTCGGCGGCACCCAGGCCTCGACTGACATTTCCTATGAGGCGATGTTGACGTTGCAGCTCAAGGCCATGGACATCGTGCTGGCCGATCCAGCCGTCGCCGGTCTCGGCTCGTCGGTCGGCGCCTCGGGCTTCAATGCCTCGGTCAACAACGGACGGCTGTTCATCAGCCTCAAACCGCTGGCCGAGCGCAACAATGTCGGCACCCAGCAGGTCATCAACCGGTTGCGGCCCAAGCTGTCGAACATTCCGGGCATCCGCGTCTTCATGTTCCCGGCGCAGGACCTGCGTGTCGGTGGCCGCCAGAGCAATGCGCAATATCAGTTCACGCTGTGGAGCCCGGACATCGATCAGTTGCAGGCCTGGGTGCCGAAAGTGGTCGATCGCGTGAAACTGGTGTCGCAAGTGACCGACGTCACGACCGACCGCGAGCAAGGCGGCCTGCAGGCCAATGTCGTGATCGACCGCAAGGCGGCGGCGCGCTTTGGCGTGCGCATCCAGGACATCGACAACGCGCTCAACGACGCCTTCTCGCAGCGGCAGGTATCGACCATCTACAGCGCGCGCAACCAGTACCGCATCATTCTGGAAGTCGATCCGAAATACCAGCGCGATCCAACCGACCTGTCCCAAGTTTACGTGCCCGGCAACGGCACGTCTCAAGTGCCGCTATCGGCGATGGCCAAGGTCGAGCGCGGCATCGCGCCTTTGGTGGTGAACCATCAAGGCCAGTTCCCGTCGACGACAATCACCTACAATCTCGCGCCGGGCGTCAGCATCGAGGACGCCACCGCGGCCATTACGCAAGCGGTGGCGGAAATGCATATCCCTGACGCGATTCACGCGGATTTCTCCGGCGACGTGCAGGCCTTCAAACAAGCGACAAGCGCGCAGCCACTGCTGCTGCTCGCCGCGCTGATTGCGGTCTATATCGTGCTCGGTGTCTTGTACGAGAGCCTGGCACATCCCCTCACCATCATCTCGACGCTGCCGTCGGCGGGACTCGGCGCATTGCTGGCGTTGCAATTCTCAGGCACCGAACTGACCGTGATCGCCTTCATAGGCATCATTCTCTTGATCGGCATCGTCAAGAAGAACGGCATCATGATGGTAGACTTCGCGCTCGAAGGCCAACGCCGGCAGGGCTTGTCTGCGGCGGCGGCCATTCATGAAGCTTGCATGGAACGTTTCCGCCCGATCCTGATGACCACGATGGCGGCGATGCTCGGCGCCGTGCCGCTGGTGATCGCGTCGGGACCCGGTTCGGAGCTGCGCCGGCCGCTCGGCATCACCATCATCGGCGGACTCTTGGTGTCACAAATCCTCACGCTCTACACGACGCCGGTGATCTACCTGCTGCTCGATCGCCTGCACCGCAAGCTCGGCGGCGCCAGCCCGACCATCATCTTCCGCAAGTCGTCGCCGCCCAGCATCGCGCCGGCGGAGTGATCACACGCCGAGGTAGCGGTGCTGCACGTCGGGCGCGGCGGCGAGCGCCGCCGAGGCGCCGGTCCACACCACGCGGCCGCGCTCGATCAGGAAATGCCGGTCGGCAACACGCGTGAGCGCGTCGACATTCTTGTCGATCACCAGAATGGCGAGGCCGCCGTCTTTGAGACGCGACAGGCAGCGCCAGATTTCGACGCGGATTAGCGGCGCCAGGCCTTCGGTGGCCTCGTCCAAAATCAGAAGACGCGGATTGGTCATCAGCGCGCGGGCGATGGCCAGCATCTGCTGTTCGCCGCCCGACAATTGATTGCCCATACTGCCGGCGCGCTCGGCCAGCCGCGGGAACAAGTCGTGGACGCGCTCCAGCGTCCAGCCGCCCTCGCCCCGCGTCACCGCGGTCGCCAGCAGGTTTTCGCGCACCGTGAGGTTGGGGAAAATCTGGCGGCCTTCCGGCACCAGGCCGATACCGCGCTGCGCCACTTTGTAGGGCGGCAAGCCGCGGATTTCACGGCCGAGAAAGCGGATGACGCCGGCGCGCGCCGGCGTTAGTCCCATGATCGAGCGCACAGTCGTGGTCTTGCCCATGCCGTTGCGGCCCATCAGGGTCACGATCTCGCCGGGATTAATGGCGAACGACACGCCGAACAGCACCTGACTGAGACCATAACAAGTCTCGATGCCGTCGACCTCGATCACAGGGTCAGGCATGAGCGGCCTCGCTCTCGCCGAGATAGGCCTCGCGCACCGCGGCGTTATTGCGGATATCGTCGGGCGCGCCGGACGCGATGACGCGGCCATAGACCAGCACCGTGATGCGGGAGGCCAAGGCGAACACCGCCTCCATGTCGTGCTCGACCAGCAGAATGGTGACTTCGCCCTTCAAGGCCCGCAGCATCTCGACCATGCGTGCGGACTCTTCGGGGCCGAGCCCCGCCATCGGCTCGTCGAGCAGCAGCATGCGGGGCGTACCGGCCAGCGCCATCGCCAGTTCCAGCAAGCGGTGTTCGCCGTGGCTGAGCGCCGACGCGAGCTGATCGGCGCGCGCGCTCAGACCGGTGCGGGCCAAGGCCGCACGCGCCGGCTCGCGCAATTCAGCTTCGGCCCGCGCGTCGCGCCAGAAATGAAACGAATGCCCGGCATGGGCCTGCACCGCGAGCGCCACGTTGTCGAGCACGCTGAGGTCGAGAAACAGCGACGTGATCTGGAACGAGCGCGCGAGGCCAAGGCGGCTGCGCTTGTACATCGGTAGCGTGGTGATGTCGGCCCCGGCGAACCGAATGCGGCCCGCATTCGGCATGAGCTGTCCGGAAAGCTGCGCGATCAGCGTGGTCTTGCCGGCGCCGTTCGGGCCGATCAGCGCGTGCAACTGTCCGGCGGCGACGTCGAGCGACAGATCGTCGGTGGCGACGATGCCGCCGAAGCGCTTAGCCAGATTTTGCACGCGCAACAGCGGCTCGCTCATGAGCGCACCTTGGCATCCGCCTGCGTCAACACGCCCTCGATGCCGCCGCGCGCGAACAGCACGACCAGCAGCAGCAGCGGGCCGAGAATGATCTGCCAATATTCGGTGACGCCGGACAGCACCTCCTCCAGCGCCAGCAGCGCCACGGCGCCGATCAGCGGGCCGAACGGCGTGCCCATGCCGCCGAGGATCACCATGATGATGAGGTCGCCCGAGCGGGTCCAGTACATGATCGACGGGCTGACGAAGTCGGTGTGGTTGGCGAGCAGCGCGCCGGACAGGCCGCACAGCGTGCCGGCGATGACAAAACAAACCAGCCGGTAGCGATAGGTCGGGAAACCGATGGCACCCATGCGGGTGTCGTTCGAGCGGGCGCCCTGGATCACCATGCCGAAACGCGAATTGACGATGCGCCAGACCAGATACATCGCGCCGAACAGCAGCGCCAGGCAGATGTAATAAAATTGAGTCTTGTTCGAGAGATCGATCGGCGCCACGAACTGGCTGCGCTTGTAGATGGTCAGGCCATCGTCGCCGCCGTAACGCGCCAGGCCCGCGAACAAGTAATAGGCCATCTGCGCGAAGGCCAAGGTGATCATGATGAAATAGACGCCACGGGCGCGGCCGCTGAGCGCGCCGATCACCAACGCGAACAGCGCCGACGACGCCAGCGCCACCGGCCATTGCACGAAGCCGCTGCTGATGCCCTCGTGGGCGAGGATACCGACGGAGTAGCCGCCGATGCCGAGATAAGCGGCGTGGCCGAAGCTCATCATGCCGCCATAGCCGAGGATGAGATTGAGGCTGACCGCGGCCAGCGCCAGTATGACGATGCGGGTGAACAGCGTCAGCAGGAAGCGGTTGCCGGACAGCCCGGTGTAGAGCGGCAGCAGCAGCAGCGCGGCGATCAGGACCACGGTGACAAGCGTGCGAAGGTTGAACGCGGGCGTCATCTATTTCCTGCCGAGAACAGGCCTTCGGGCTTCGCCACCAGCACGATCGCCATCAAGAGATAAATCAGCATCGACGACAGCGCCGGCGCCGCGGTCGACGCCACATCCTTGCTGAACATCATGCGCAATACATCGGGAAAATACGAGCGGCCGAGCGTGTCGATGAACCCGACGAACAAAGCCGCCACCAGGGCGCCGCGGATCGATCCGATGCCGCCGATAACCGTAATGACGAAGGCGAGAATGACGATGTTCTCGCCCATGCCGATTTGCACGGTGAGAATCGGCGCCTGCATCAGCCCGGCGAGACCGGCGAGCGCGGCGCCGAGGCCGAACACCAGCGTGTACAGCAGCTTGATGTTGACGCCGAGGGCGCCGACCATCTCCCGGTTCGACGCGCCGGCGCGGATCAGCATGCCGATCCGCGTGCGCATCACCAGCACATAGAGAAAGGCCGCCACCATCAACGTCACCACGATCATGGCTAGCCGGTAGGCCGAGTAATTCACCCCCGGCAGGATTTGCACCGGCTGGCTCAGCCAGGCCGGCAGCGGCAGGCTCAGACCCGCCGGCCCCCAGATCAGCCGGACCGTCTCGTCGAAAAACAGAATGAGACCGAAGGTCGCCAACACGTGATCGAGATGGTCGCGACCGTAAAGCCTCCGCATCACGACCACTTCCACCGCCATGCCGACCAGAAGCGTGGCGCCGAGCGCCAAGACCACGCCGACCACGAAACTGCCGGTCCAGGCGGCGAAGGTCGCGGCGAAATAGGCGCCGATCATGTAGAGCGAGCCGTGCGCCAAGTTGACCATGTCCATGATGCCGAGCACGAGCGTCAGCCCGGCCGCCAAAAGGAACAGCATCAGGCCGAACTGCAATCCGTTCAGGCATTGCTCGATGAAGAGGTTCATATCGCGTTACTCATGCCGCATTATTCTTGGCGCGTTATTCATGCAATTTGCGTGCAAGGACAGCCGACAAGCAAACGGCGGCAGCGCATGACGCCACCGCCGCCGCAAGTTAAAGCCGAGGATCACTTCATAGGGCACTTGTCGTGGTGCTGATCCTGGTTCGCCTTGACGATGGTAGCGACGGTCTTGAGCGAAAGCTGGCCGTCGGCGTCCTTGACCACGTCCTGGAGATAGAAGTTCTGGATCGGCACGTGGTTGTTGCCGAACTTGAAGTCGCCGCGGATCGACTTGAAGTCGGCCTTTTCCATGGCCTTCTGCACCGCGACCTTGTCGGTCAAGTTGCCCTTGGTCGCGACCACCGCCGAGTTGATCAACTGAGCGGCGTCATAAGACTGCGCGCCGTAATAAGTCGGGCGCAGGCCGGTATACTTTTTGCGGTAGTCGGCGACGAACTTCTTGTTCTGCTCGTTCGGCAGGTCGTTGACCCATTCCTGCGCGCCCGGCACGCCGATTGCGTTTTCCTTCTGCAACGGCAACGACAATTCGTCGATGGTGAAGGCGGTGTAGAGCGGGATCGAACCCTTCAAGCCCGCCGCCGCGTATTGGTTGAGAAACTGCACGCCGGCAGCGCCCGGATAGAACACAAAGACCGCTTCGGCGCCTGACGCCTTTGCCTTCGCCAGTTCCGCGGAGAAGTCGAGCTGCGACGGCCAGGTCGTCAGTTCCTGACCGATCACTTTGCCTTTGAAGGTCGATGCGACGCCGGCCAGCATGTCCTTGCCGGCGGCGTAGTTCGGGCCGATCAGGAACACCGACTTCACGCCCTTCTGGTTCATGTAGAGGCCCATCGCCTGCGGCGTCTGGTCGTTGTTCCATGAGGTCGAGAACACCGTCGGCGAACACAATTCGCCCGCGACCTGCGACGGGCCGGCATTGGCGATGACCAGGAAGGTCTTGGAATCGACGATCGGCTTGAGCGAAGCCAGCAGCACGTTCGACCAGATATAGCCGGCGATGAAGTCGACCTTGTCGGACTCGATCAGCTTTTCGGTCTTCTGTTTGCCGACGTCCGGCTTCTGCGCGTCGTCTTCGTAGATCACCTCGACGGGGATGCCACCCATCTTGCGGCCCATGTGATCGAGCGCCAGTTCAAACGAATTGCGCATATCGTTGCCGATCACGGCAGTCGGTCCGCTGAAGGTCGAGACGAAGCCGATCTTGATGGTTTTTTGCTGGGCCAAAGCCGGGCCCGTTGCGAGCAACACGGCCGCGCCCGCGGCCAATAACGCCTTACGCATGATTTTCCTCCCCCGGGCCGTTCCGGCCCTTTTGCACCTGGATCGTAATGTACCGGGTTCGCTGGCCTGAGGTCCACATTTGCTTGACCCGATTACAGCCGACCCGGCAGGGTGCGGCAAATCCGGCCTAATCCAACGAGGCGCTCAATGACTGCAAATTCCGAGTTGCAAAACACCGTTTTTCCCGGCCTGAAGGACCGCGTGGTCATTATTACCGGCGCCGGGCAAGGCATCGGCCGGGTCTTCGCCAAGGCTTTCGCTTTGGCCGGCGCGCGGGTCGTCATCGCCGAGCGCAATGAGGCCGGCGCCGCCCACGTGGCGGGTGAGATTCTCAAAAGCGGCGGGCAAGCGCTGGCGGTCACCACCGACGTCGCCGACGAGGCTTCAATTGCGGAAATGATCGAAGTGGTCGAGGACGAATATGGCCGCATCGACACGCTTATCAACAATGCCGGAATCTTCTCGACGCTTGAGATGCGCCCCTTCGACCAAATTCCTTTGGACGAGTGGAATCGGGTGTTGAAGGTCAACCTCACCGCGCCGTTTTTGTGCGCCCGCGCCGTGCTGCCGGCGATGCGGCGCGCCAAATGGGGCCGCATCATCAACATCGCCTCGGGCGCGGTGCGGCTCGGCCGGCCGAACTATCTGCACTACATCGCGACGAAATCGGCGCTGATGGGCATGAGCCTGTCGATGGCGCGCGAACTCGGCCCCGACAACATCACCGTCAACGCCATTCTGCCGGGAGCGACCTTCACCGAGATCGAGCGCAAGACGGTGACGCCGCAGCAGAAGGAGCGCATCATCGCCATGCAATGCGTGCCGCGCGCCGAAACGCCGGAAGACCTCGTCGGCGCCGTGCTGTTCCTGGCGTCGGAAGCGTCAGCCTTCGTCACCGGTCAGAGCATCAACCTCGACGGCGGCGTGACGGGGAGCTAGCCCAACGCCGCCCGCATCCGCCGCATGTCGCGGAACGAGATCAGCTTCTGGGCGGCCTCGTCCCACAGCGTCAGGCGCACGCATCTGATGCTATCCCACAGCGTCACGCGGCCGATACTGCCAAGCTCCGGATATTCGCGCAGCACCCGCGGCAAGCGGTAATAGGGAATTTTGCTGCACAGATGGTGCACGTGATGAATGCCGATATTGGCGGTGAGCCAGTCGAGCGGGGGCGGCAGCACGTAATACGAACTGCCGTGCAGCGCGACTTCGTGCAGGTCCCAGGTTTTATTGTCGGCCCACTGCGTGTGCTCGAACTGATGCTGCACATAGAACAGCCAAACGCCCATGGTCGCGGCGAGCAGAATGATCGGCACATGCACCAGCATAAAGGCGCCAAAGCCGACGAACCAAATCAACACGCCGGCGAGAATCGCGATCGCGGCGTTGGTGCCTTGCGTCGATAGCCACGGCAGCAGACCGGCGCTCATCAGTCCGACCGGCAAGCGATGCTGCACGATAAAGAGATAAGCCGGGCCGATACCGAACATCACCGCCGGATGGCGGTACAGCCGGTATTTCAGCCGGCCCCAGCGCGACAGCGCCAGATATTCGGCGACGGTGAGCGTGTCGATGTCGCCCATGCCGCGCCGGTCGAGATTGCCCGAGGTGGCATGGTGCACGGAATGCGTCTTGCGCCAGAAGTCGTAGGGCGTGAAGGTCAGCACGCCGAGGGCGCGGCCGGTCCAGTCATTGGCGAGCTTATGGCGGAAAAACGCGCCATGCCCGCAATCGTGCTGGATCATGAACAGGCGGACCAGAAAGCCAGCCGCAGGGACCGCCAGCAGCAAAGTCAGCCACCACAGACCGAACGAATATGACAACCACATCAGGACCCATAGCACCGCCAAGGGCGCGAAAGTGATGGCGAGTTCAGCGACGCTGCGGAAAAGGCTGGGCTCGCGGTAGCGCAAGAGAATATGTGTCCAGCCGCGCGCCTCGGTTGCGCCGGCCGGCGGGGCCGCGCTGAGATCGTTGTTCAAGCTGACGTCCTTTATGGCTATGTATGCGTCTCGACCGCGCAGCCCCCCGGCTGCCACGGTTACGCGCAGGTTCGCTTATCGAACGCGATTCTTTGGAAACGCAATCACAGCAGGCTATCGCGGTTTTTTTATGTTGGCTAACGGACATAGACACGGTTGGAGTTGCCCATGACGGAAACAGTGACACCCACGGTCGCCATTATCGCCCCCGGCAACATGGGTGCGGCGGTAGCAAAGCGCCTGACCGAACACAAGGTTGCGGTTTTAACGGTGCTCACCGGCCGCAGCGAAGCCAGCGTCCAGCGCGCCCAAGAAGCAGGCATGCAAGGCGTCGACGAGCGCCGGCTGGCGGAAGCCGACTTTATCCTGTCGATTGTACCGCCCGGCGACGCGCTGGCCCTGGCCCAACGGCTCGCCGGCGTGCTCACGCAAGCCAATACCAAGCCTATTTATGTCGAATGCAACGCAACCAGCCCGCAAACCGTCAACAACATCGCCAAGGTGATCGCGCCGACCGGCTGCGCCTTCGTCGGCGCCGGCATTATCGGCCCGCCGCCGAAGCCCGGCACCACCAATACGAAGTTTTATGCTTCCGGCCCTTCGGCGAAGGATTTCGCGCGGCTCAACAACTACGGCCTGATCGTGCGCGTGCTTGACGGTCCGCTCACCGCCGCCTCGGCGCTGAAGATGTCTTACGCCGGCATCACCAAGGGCTTCACTGCGCTCGGCGCCTCGATGATGCTCGCCGCCACGCGCGGCGGCTCGGCGCAGGCGCTGCAAGCGGAACTCGCCGAAAGCCAACCGGCGCTGCTCGGGTTTCTGACGCGTCAGGTGCCCAGCATGTATTCCAAGGCCTATCGCTGGGTCGCCGAGATGGAGGAAATCTCCGACTTCATCGGCGACGACCACGCCGAGCATGCCATGATGGACGCGGCGGCGAAATTCTACCAACGCATCGCGTCGGATTTCGACGGCGGCAAGCAGGAAACCGGCACGATGGACCGCTTCATCGCCGGCGCCGCGGCAGGATCGAAGAAATAATGCCGCAAGCCCCACAAAATGCGGTCGACATTCACACGCACATCGTGCCGGCTGAATTTCCGGCCTATGCCGGCAAGCATGTCACCGAGTTCGGCGGCAAGCAGTGGCCGCAGATGTGCGCCGCGCACGACTGTCACCACAAAAGCGTGATGATCGACGGCAAGAACTTCCGCACCGTCACCGACGAATGCTGGGACGTCGCGCGTCGCCAGGACGCCATGGCGCGCATGGGCATCACGCGGCAGGTGCTGTCGCCGATGCCCGAGTTGCTGTCCTACTGGCTGCCGCTCGAGGACGCCGTGCCGCTCATTCGCCACGTCAACGACACCATCGCCGCCATGGTGGCGCGCGCACCCGGCCAGTTTTCAGGCCTCGGCGCCGTGCCGCTGCAGGACCCGGACGCCGCGACGCGCGAACTGGAACGGTTGATGCGCGACGGCTTCAAGGGCGTCGAACTCGGCAGCAACATCAACGGCGCGCCGCTGGGCGACCCGAAATTCGACGGCTTCTTTGCCGCCGCCGAACAACTCAGCGCCGCGGTGTTCGTGCATGCGCTGCATCCGAGCGGCAAGGAGCGCATCGTCGGCCCGGCGGGCCTGATGGCCTTCATCGGCTTCCCGCTGGACACCGCCTATTGCATCGCCTCGCTGATGACCGGCGGCACGCTGACGCGCCACTCCCGCCTGCGGCTTGCTTTCAGCCATGGCGGCGGTGCCTTCGCCTCGATCCTGCCGCGGCTGACGCATGGCTGGACGTCGCGGCCGGAGATCACCGAACGGATCGGCATCTCGCCGCGCGAACACGCCCGCAAGCTCTATTACGACACGCTGACCTACGATCCGCATACGCTGCGGCATCTGATCGACACCTTCGGTGTCACGCAGCTTTGCCTCGGCACCGATTTTCCGTTCGATATCTATGAGCGCCGCCCCATCGAGCAGGTGGCGGCGCTGAAACTATCCGTCGGCGACGTTAAGCTGCTGCATCATGACAACGCCGCGCGTTTTCTGGGGGAAGCATGAGCAAGGCCAAAGTCAAAGCTCTGCGCAGCGTCGAACTCGGCTTCGCCGATCCGGCGCGCGCGGTGAAATTCTTCGCCGACGTCTGGCATCTGACGCCGGTCGGCGAATTCTCCGGCGCCTATTGCCTGCGCGCCACCGGGCCGTTTCACCACGTGCTCGCCGTGCGCCACACGCCGAAGCCGTCAATGATCCGCATAGTTTTCGACGCCGCCGACGCCGCCACCGTCGACACGCTCCATGCCCAAATCGTTACCCACGGCATCAAGAACATCGACCCGCCCGCCAAGCTTCGCCAGCCGCACGGCGATTACGGTTTCGGCTTCAAGGACCCGGAAGGCCGCAACATTGCCATCGTTTGCGGCGTCAAGGATTACGCCGAGGGTGCCGACAAACCGGACCGGCCGCGCAAGGTCAGCCACGTCAATATCAATTCAGGCGACAGCGACGCCACGCTGGCCTGCTACCGCGACGCGCTCGGCTTCAAGATTTCCGACACCACGCGCAAGTTTCATTTCATGACCTGCAATGCCGATCACCATAACATGGTGCTGGGATTGTCCGGCGGGCCGACGCTCAATCACATTGCCTTCGAGATGCCGGATCTCGATTCGGTGATGCGCGGCGCCGGCCGCATGCGCGACGATGGCCGCCCGATCGAATGGGGCCCGGGCCGCCACGGGCCGGGCCACAACGTGTTCTGCTATTTCCTCGGCCCCGAGGACATGCCGATCGAGTACACCGCCGAGATGCAGCAGGTCGACGACAGCTACCGCACCGGCAAGCCGGAAGACTGGAAATGGCCGCCGGGCCGGCTCGATCACTGGGGCATCACGCCGGGCCCGAGCGAGCGCATCGAGCAGGCCGGGCTCAAGATCAACTTCACCGACGATGGCTGGCGCCTGGACGCGTGGCGGTAAGGCGTTGGCTTCCAATAAAGGCGAGACCGCGACGCGGAGGCGCGCCAATGTCCGTTATTTTTCTGGTTCGCCGAGCCACACGCGGCATGCACCCTTCTTCTCCGGAATAACAATCGCACGCGGCAATTCCGCTCCGGCGCCACACCTACCGAGCGATTGGGCCAGCTCTAGGTCGATTGATACACTCCGTCCACGGTCACCTTCATGCGGTCCGGTTGCGAAGCGTTCCACGGAGCCGCATTCGCTATGATCGCGGCGCCTTTATCTTCCGACCATCGAGAGTCCTGATCCTTCCGGGACGAATCGATGGTGCATGTGTAGCCGGGGCCGCCACCTTGACCGCACCAAATGACATTGACCTCAAGCCGTTGGACTGTTCCATCGGCAAGCGTGACGCGCGCGTCGCCGGAGACACAACGCGCTTTCACTTCAAAATCGCACGAGCGAATTTCTTCCGCTTCGACGCCGGCGATACCGTTCAGTGTCGCCACCGCAAGAAGAGCGGCCAGATACACAAGGTGTTTCATAGCGGCCTAACGCTGTGCAAATTGCGCGGTCATCCCGATTATAGCTTTGTACCATGACCCTTTATAGCCCTCCGGAAGCAGAAAGCCGCGGCGACATTGCCTCACCGCCCTCGTTCGGTATACGAAGCGTCGAACAGCGAGGAACGATATGTCCAAAAAAACACCATTACGTGTCGGCATCGCCGGCCTCGGCGCGGTAGGGCTTGAGGTGGCGCGGCGGCTGATCGACGGCGACGTCCCCGGCCTTGTGCTCGCCGCGGTTGCCGTGCGCGATGCCGACAAGGCGCGCCGCGCGCTGCCGCAAATCGGCGATATGATCGCGCTGCGCACCGCCGAAGCGCTCGCCGACGACTGCGACATCGTCGTCGAATGCCTGCCGCCGGCCTTGTTCCGCGAGGTCGCCATCGCGGCCATCGACAAAGGCCGCATCTTCATGCCGCTGTCGGTGGCGCAATTGCTCGACAACGGCGATCTGATCGAACGCGCCAAGGCCACCGGCGCGCGCATTATCGTGCCGACCGGCGCGCTGCTCGGCCTTGATGCCGTGCGCGCCGCCGCCGAGGGCACCATTCATTCCGTCAAGATGGTGACGCGCAAGCCGCCGGCCGGGCTGGAAGGCGCGCCGCATCTGGTGAAGAACAACATCTCGGTCGCCGGCCTGACGGAGCCGAAGAAGGTGTTCGACGGCTCGGCGCGCGACGGCGCCAAGGGCTTCCCGACCAACGTCAATGTCGCGGCAGCCTTGAGCCTCGCGGGCATCGGGCCGGACCGCACCACGCTCGAAATCTGGGCCGATCCGACCGTCACCCGCAACACCCACACCATCACGGTCGATGCCGACACCATGCGCTTCACCATGACCATCGAGAACGTGCCGTCGGCCAATCCGCGCACCGGGAAGAGCGTCGCGCCCTCCACCGTCGCCGCGCTGCGCGGCCTGGTGTCGGAGTTGAAGGTCGGGAGCTAGCCAATCCGTCATCCTGAGGTGCGCGCGCTTGCGCGCCTCGAAGGATGAACGGCCCCGGCCCCATATTCGCCTTCCCCGAATCGCCGAGTTCATGCTTTGTACGAATCATGAGCGGGGCCTATCTCGATAAACTGAACGCCGAGCAGCGCCGCGCCGTCGAGCACGGCACCGGCGCCTGGGACACCGCGCCCGCTTTGCTCATCATCGCAGGCGCCGGCTCCGGCAAGACCAACACGCTGGCGCACCGCGTCGCCCATCTCATCGTCAATGGCGCCGATCCGCGCCGCCTGCTGCTACTGACCTTCTCGCGCCGCGCTGCCGCCGAAATGCAGCGCCGCGTCGAGCGCATCGCGGCGCAGGCGCTTGGGACTAAGTCCGGCGTCATGACCGACGCACTGTCGTGGTCCGGCACCTTTCACGCCGTCGGCGCGCGGCTGCTGCGCGAATACGCGCTCGATATCGGGCTGACGCGCGAATTCACCATCCATGACCGCGAGGATTCCGGCGACCTGATGAATCTGGTGCGCCACGATCTCGGCTTGTCGAAAATGGACAAGCGGTTCCCGATGAAAGGTACCTGCCTGTCGATCTACTCGCGCGCGGTGAACGCGCAATCCCCGCTCGGCGACATGCTCGGTCAGTTTTTTCCGTGGTGTACCGAGTGGGAAGGCGAACTGCGCCGCCTGTTCGCGGCTTATGTCGAAGCCAAGCAGAAACAGAACGTGCTCGATTACGACGACCTGCTTTTATACTGGGCGCAGATGATGGTTGAAGGCGCGATCGCGCAAGACATCGCCGCGCGCTTCGACCACGTCATGGTCGACGAATATCAGGATACCAACAGGCTGCAGGCTTCGATCCTGCTGGCCCTCAAGCCGCAAGGCCACGGCCTGACGGTCGTCGGCGACGACGCGCAGTCGATCTATTCGTTTCGCGCCGCCACCGTGCGCAATATTCTCGATTTCCCCGGCCACTTCTCGCCGCGTGCCGACGTCGTCACGCTGGAGCGCAACTACCGCTCGACGCAAACCATCCTCGCCGCCGCCAATGCCGTCATCGGACTGGCGGCCGAGCGCTTCACCAAGAATCTCTGGTCGGAGCGCGCCTCGGCCGAGCGTCCCGCCCTCGTCAATGTCGCCGACGACGCCACGCAGGCGCGCTATATCGTCGAGCGAGTTCTGGAGTACCGCGAAGCCGGCATGCCGCTGAAATCGCAAGCCGTGCTGTTCCGCACCTCGAGCCACAGCGCAAGCCTGGAAATCGAACTGACGCGGCGCAATATTCCTTTCGTCAAATTCGGCGGTCTCAAATTCCTCGAGGCGTCGCATATCAAGGACGTGCTCGCCATGCTGCGCTGGGCGCAGAATACGCGCGATCGCGTCGCCGGCTTCCGCGTGGCGCAATTGCTGCCGGGCATCGGCCCGAGCGCCGCGGCGCGATTGCTCGACCGCATGGCCGAGGCCACCGATCCGGCCTTTGCGCTCAGCGAGTTCAAGCCGCCGGCCGCCGCCGCCGAGCATTGGGGTGAGTTTGACTCAACTTTCGGCCTATTACGGCGCAACGTCAGCGGCTGGCCGGGCGACGTTGAGCAGGTCTGCCGCTGGTATGCGCCGCATCTCGAGCGCATTCACGACGACTGGAACATCCGTCAGGCCGATCTGACGCAGCTTGCGCAGATTGCCGCGTCCTATCCGAGCCGAGAGCGCTTCCTCACCGAACTGACGCTCGACCCGCCAGACGCCACCAGCGACGAGTCCGGCGTGCCGCTGCTCGACGAGGACTATTTGATCCTCTCGACCATTCATTCCGCCAAGGGCCAGGAGTGGACGTCCGTCTTCGTGCTCAACACCGTCGACGGCTGCCTGCCGTCGGACTTGTCGACCGGCTCGACGCCGGAGATCGAGGAGGAGCGCCGCCTGCTCTATGTCGCGATGACGCGCGCCAAGGATCAGCTGCACCTGATGGTACCGCAGCGCTTCTATACGCATAATCAGCGCGGCAGCGGCGACCGCCACGTTTACGCCCAGCGCACGCGTTTTATTCCGAATTCATTGCTGAACCATTTCGACAACACGACCTGGCCGCGCGCCAAGGCGGCCGCCGATCCGCGCGCGGCGCGCACGGGCGAAACCGTCGATATCCGCGCCAGGATGCGCCGGATGTGGGGCTAGGCCGTTCGCCGGCGCTGGCGCGCGGCGATGGCCTGCTCGGCGGCGGTAACGCCGGTGAGATAACCGCCATGCGCGGTCGAGAAATCGTTTTCCGAACAGGCCTCGCCGGCGAAAAAAATGCGGCCCTCGACCGGCTCGGCCAGCGTCAGCCGGCCATCGGCGTGGCCCGGCGTCGCGTACGAATACGAACCGCGTGCGAACGGGTCGGCGCCCCAGCAATGCATGCGCAGCGGCGCGATACGGCGGTGGAAGTCGTTGCCGAGCAGGCCGGTCAACTCCGCGATGGCGTAGTCGGCGAAAGCCGTGTCGCCGCCCGCTTCCAGATCCCAGGCGAACTTACCGCCGAAATAAACCTCGATCAGCGGCCGGCCCATCGGCCGCATTTGATAGGTCGCGGTCGCGGTGCGGTCGGTGCGGCCGAACAGCCGGCTGTCCGGCTCGAACGCCTCCGCGCCGTCAAGCGACAGAAACAGCTTGTCGGCGAGGCCCAGCGGCAGGCCCTTGGCCGCCTCGGTTTTGTCCGGCAGCGCCGGCGTGAACAGAAACTCCTTGTCGGCGATGATCGCGCTCGGCAGCGTGACGATGACGCAGTCCGCCACGATGACGCCTTTGGCGGTTTCGATCTTCAGGCGTTTGCCGCGACGGTCGATCTGTAGCACCGGGCAATCCAACACCGCCGGCACACCATCGCCATGCGCGGCGATCATCGCGCCGTAGCCTTCGGCGACGCGCCAGTTCACCTCGGTGTCGGCGTAATTGTCGAAATCGAGCGCCGAGACGCGGTCGAGCTCGGCGCCGCTGATATAGGTGCCGACGGCGTTGATCATGTTGTTCCAGCGGCAGCCGGGATCGAAGGCCTTGGACGCCGGCACGTCCGGCGCATTTTTCGCCAAAGCCGCCAGTCGCTCGAAAAAGGCGTGCTGAGCGCGGCCGAAGGCCGCCTGCTCATCCGGCGGAAAGCCAATCGGCAGAGCCGGCTTCTGCCAGGGCGGTGCCGACTTATCGATGGTGCGACCCTGCGCCTGCGCGATCTTGACCCAAGGGTTGCGGTCGGCGGAATGCAGCCAGCCGCAGCCGAGGTCGAGCGGATATGACGCTTGCGTGACGGTGTAAGCCCGGCCGCCGAGCCGCGGCCGCGCCTCGACGATCAGGCAATCGATGGCGGCCTTGGCCAGACGCTTGCCCGCCGCAATGCCGGCCGCGCCGCCGCCGATGATCGCGACCTCGGTATCGCTCTTTGCCATAGGGAATACTGCGCTTGGCCTTGCGCCACGCGCAATGCCGGACGATTCGGTTGCTCCGAACCTAGCGCAGACTCAACGCGGGCCGAAGAATTTTGATCCCGCGAGCACGATGAGCCACGTCACCGCGTAGATGCCGAATGCAACCGCCAATATCTCGATACCCATCGTCTCCCCCGGTCTTGTTATTGCGCGGTGATGTGGCCCTCTTTGACGACACGGCCCCATTTCACGATTTCCGTCTCGATATATTTGCCGAACTCCGCCGAGCTCATTTCGACGGTCGCCGCGCCTTCGCGGTCGAACTGCGCCTGCAACTCGGGCGCCTTCAGCGCCGCCTGCACCGCCGTGTAGATCTTGTCGGCGAGCGGCGCCGGCATGCCGGCGGGCGCGACGATGCCCCACCAGTTGTCGCCGACATAACCGGGCACGCCGGCCTCGGCGATGGTCGGCACGTCGGGCAGCACCGGGCTGCGTTTGGCGCCGCCAGTGCCGAGCGCGATCAACTGGCCGCTCTTGATGAAGGGCGTGGTCTGCACCAACGACGAAAACATGATCTTGACGTGGCCCGCGATGACGTCCTGCATTGCCGGCCCGCCGCCTTTGTAAGGCACGTGCGTGAGGTTGACGCCGGCATCGAGTTTGAACAGTTCGGCGCCGAGATGCTGGAAGCTGCCGACGCCGGCCGAGGCGTAATCGAGTTCGCCAGGCTTCTCCTTCGCCATCCGCAACAGATCCTTCACCGACTTGATCGGCGAGGTCGGATTGACCACCAGCACGTTCGGCCCGCGGGCGAGAATGGATATGGGCGTGAAGGATTTGATCGGGTCGTATTCGAGCTTGTACAGCGCCGGATTGACCGCATGTGCGATCGAAATGATGCACAGCGTGTAGCCGTCCGGCGCGGCCAGCGAGGCGGCCTGCGTGCCGATGGTGCCGCCGGCGCCGGCGCGGTTGTCGACAAAGACCTGCTGACCCAGCTTTTCGCTGAGGAACTTCGCGACCAGGCGGCCGACCACGTCGTTGCTGCCGCCCGGCGGGAAGGGAATGATCAGCCGTACGGGGCGGTTGGGGTAATCCTGAGCGAAGACGGGCGACGCAAAAGCCAGCAGCAAAGCGGCGGTCCGCAGCAGCCGCGACACGAAATTCGACATTGTTGCACTCGCTTGTTTTTGGATTTTTCTTTTGGATTCAGTCAGGCGTTTTTTAGTGGCGCTTCCTCGCCCCCGATTAGAGTGGATTTTCTCCAGCAAGCCAACCCGGGGGACACGGCGCCGGGCGCTGGATAGCCTTTGACAAAACCGGGCCGGGGTTTATCGTTTGCGTACAAATAATTAGCGCCTTTTCCGTCGAAGAAAAACGCTTGCCATGAAACCCGCCCCTTTCATTCGCCACGTGCCGAAGACGCTCGACGAGGCGCTGAGAATTCTGGCCGAGGTCGCGCCGCAAGACGGCCGCATCCTGGCCGGCGGCCAGAGCCTGGTGCCGATCATGGCGTTTCGCCTGGCCAAGCCCGCGCATCTGGTTGACATCAACGAGGTCGAAAACCTCGACAAGATCGACAACGACGGCAAGAAACTGCGCATCGGCGCGCGCGTGCGCCATGGCGCGTTTCACACCACCGTCGTCGACAATCCGCTCGGCAAACTCCTGACTTTTGTCGCGCGCCACATCGCGCATTATCCGATTCGCATGCGCGGCACCTTCTGCGGCAGCCTGGCGCACGCCGATCCTTCGTCGGAATGGTGCCTGGTGGCCGCAACGCTGGACGCCACGATGATCGCGAGAAGCACGCGCGGCGAACGCATCATCATGGCCGCCGATTTTTTCGAAGGCATTATGTCCACCGCGCTGGCGGAGGATGAAATGTTGACCGAAGTTCGTTTGCCGCTGCTCGCGGCCGATGCCAAATTCGGCTTCAACAAGTTCAGCCGCCGCGCCGGCGACTTCGCCATGAGCGCGGCGCTGGTCACCTACGCGCTGCAAGGCGGCAAGATCGCGGATGCCCGTGTTGGCGTGGGCGGGGCAGAAGCCTCCCCGCGCCGCATTGCCGAAGCCGAAGCCGCACTCAACGGTCAGACGCCGGGCGACGACGTGTTCCGCGCCGCCGCGGAAGCGGCCGCGAGCGCCATCGAGCCGCTGGAGGATCACCAGACCACGGGCGACTACCGCCGCGATCTGGTCCGCGCGGTCGTGCGCCGCGCGTTGGAGCATTCCATTTCATGACCGCGCACACCAAAGGCAGCGGGCTGAAATGGGTTGGGCGCGCCATGCGCCGCGTCGAGGACCCGGCGCTGGTGCAAGGCCAGGGCCGCTTCACCGCCGACCTGCCTGCTACGCACTGGGTCCGTTTTGTGCGGAGCACGAACGCTGCGGGGACCATCAAGTTCATCGGCAAGCCGGACGGCGCCATGGTCGTCACCGCCGCCGACCTGAAGGGCGTCAAGCCGATCACGCCGATGCTGCACAAATTCGCCTACCGGCCGGTGGCGCAGGCGATCTTGGCGGACGGCCAGGTCCGCTATGTCGGCGAGGCCGTCGCCGCCGTCGTCGCGGCGAGCGAGGAAGAGGCCGAAGACATCGCCGATCTGGTCGAGATCGACATCGAGCAGGCCACGCCGGTGATCGACGCCCGCGACGCGCTCAAAGACGGAGCGCCGCAGCTTCACGCTGTCGCCCCCGGCAACGTCATCCTCGAAGGCAAAGTAAAGACCGCCGGTTTCGACGCCGTCTGGGCCTCCGCTGCCCAGGTCATCAAGATCGACGCCCGCTCGCACCGTCAGAACGCGACGCCGATGGAGGCGCGCGCGGCGCATGCCGCTTACGACACCGCCTCCGGCCGCGTCACCCTGACCTGCACGACGCAGATGCCGCATCTGATGCGCACCGCGATTGCCGATGTGCTCGGCATGCCGGAAAGCGATCTGCGCGTCATCGCGCCCGATGTCGGCGGCGGCTTCGGCCAGAAGATGTCGCTCTGCGCCGAATACGTCGTGCTGGTCTGGCTGGCGCGCAAACTCAAGAGTTCGGTGGGCTGGACCGAAGACCGCCGCGAAAACCTGATCGCCTCGTTTCACTCGCGCGACCAATACATCACGCTGGAAGGCGCCTTCGACGAGAACGCCAAACTGGTCGCGTTGCGCGCCGACGTGATTTCCAATGTCGGCGCTTATTCGTGCTTTCCGACCACCTCGGGCGTCGAGCCCTTGATGGCCATGGCCGAAATGCCCGGGCCTTACGACGTGCAGCAATATCAATGCCTGGCGCGCGGCGTCCTCACCAACACCTGCACCATGGCGGCCTATCGCGGCGTATCGCGGCCAATCATCACCTTCACGCTGGAGCGGCTGATGGACAAGGCGGCGTCGGCGTTCGCGCTCGACCCCATCGACATCCGCCGCCGCAACCTGATCGACAAATTCCCTTACACCTCGGCGATGGGCCTCGTTTATGACGAGGCGACCTACAAAGAGACGCTGGACATGGCGGTGAAGGCCATCGACGTGCCGGCCTTCCGCGCGCGGCAAAAAGCGGCGCGCGACCTTGGCCGCTATCTCGGCATCGGCTTTGCCACCTTCTCCGAGCGCACCGGCTACGGCAGCCCGGCCTTTGCCGCGCGCGGCATGGAGATCACGCCGGGCTGGGAGACCGTGCACATCACGGTCGATCCGTCCGGCTTTGTCGAAGCGCGCATCGGCTCGTCGCCGCACGGCCAGGGCCTGCGCACCACGCTGGCGCAGATCATCGCCGACGAGATCGGCGTCACGCCGGACGTCATCAAAGTGATCCATGGCGATACCGATACCGCGCCCTATGGCTGGGGCACCTTCGCCAGCCGTTCGCTGGTGATTTCCGGCGGCGCCACGCTGATCGCGGCGCAGAAAGTCCGCGCCAAGCTGGTCAAGATCGCCAGCCACCTGCTCGAAGCGGCGCCCGGCGACATTGTGCTGGAAAACGGCGCCGCCAAGGTCGCCGGCACCGACCGGTCCATCACCGTCGCCAAAATGGCGCGCGAAGCCTACACGCAGACGCACAAGTTCAAGGGCGAGATCGAGCCGGGCCTGACCGAGAGCGGCACCTACGATCCGCCCGGCACCTTCTCCAATGCCTGCCACGTCGCCATCGTCGAGGTCGATATCGAGACCGGCCATACCCGCGTCGACAAATTCGTGGTCGCCGAGGACGCCGGCCGCATCATCAATCCAATGATCGCCGACGGCCAGGTCGTCGGCGGCATCGCGCAGGGCATCGGCAACGCGCTGCTGGAGGAAATTATCTACGACGACGGCGGCGGCATTCTTACCGCCAATCTGGCCGACTACATGCCGCCGACCGCGCATGAAATGCCGCCGATCGAGCTGCACCACATCGAAACGCCGAGCACCGAATCGATCACCAAGGCCAAGGGCCTCGGCGAAGGCGGCTGCATCGGCGCGCCCGCGGCGATTATCAACGCCATCAACGACGCGCTGTCGCCTTTCGGCGTGCAGATCGACGAAATGCCGGCGACGCCGCAGCGCGTCCGCGCGGCGTTGCGCGCTTCAAATTCCGCTCATTCCCGCGCAAGCGGGAATCCAGGAGCATAGAATGAGGTGTTTGGGATATGCCGCTCTGGGTCCCCGCTTTCGCGGGGACGAGCGGAAAAATTTCGAGTTACCGACATGAGCGACAAGTCTGACATCACACTGACGATCAACGGCCGCAATCACGCAGTCACCGTCGAGCCGCGCCGCACGCTGGCCGATGCGATCCGCGAGGATTGCGGCCAGACCGGCACGCATATCGGCTGCGAGCACGGCATCTGCGGCGCCTGCACCGTGATCGTCGACGGTGAGCCAGTGCGCTCCTGCCTGATGTTCGCCGTCCAGGCGGCAGGCAAGAAGATCCGCACCGTCGAGGGCCTCGCGCAAGATAACAAACTTCATCCGATGCAGCAGGCCTTCATGAATCACCACGGGCTGCAATGCGGCTTTTGCACGCCGGGCTTTTTGATGCTGGCGGTCGGCGTCCTGGAGCGCGAGCCCAACATCAGCGACGACGATTTGCTCGACGTGCTGTCGTCGAACTTGTGCCGCTGCACCGGCTATCAGGGCATCATCAAGGCGGTGCGCGCGGCGGCCGAAGAGATGCGTAAGTGAAAATCTCTCCGCTCGTCCCCGCGGAAGCGGGGACCCAGGGGCAACGAAAATTGAATCTTACTTGCGGCCCTGGATTCCCGCTTGCGCGGATGAGCGGAGTGTGGATCGAGGCCGGCCATGACTGAGCCAAAACAAAAATTCGTCGGCCGCTCCGTTCCGCGTCTGGAAGACCGCACGCTGCTGCTGGGCCAAGGCCGTTTCGCCGCCGACATTTCGTTTCCCGGCCAATGGTGCATGCGCGTGGTGCGCTCGTCCGTGGCGCACGGCGCGCTCGTGTCGATCGACGCCGGCGCGGCGCTCAAGTTGCCCGGCGTGCACGCGGTGTGGACCGCGGCCGACGTCGCGCACATCCCGCCGATCCCGTTCCGCCTCACCGGGCTGAAGGCGCTCGAGCCGTACCGGCAACCCGTGCTGGCCAAGGGTGTCGTGCGCTATGTCGGCGAGCCGGTCGCGGTGGTTTTCGCCGACGACCAATACGTCGCCGAGGACGCCGCCGACCTGGTCGAGGTTGCCATCGAGCAACGCCGAGCATTGCTGCTCGCAACCGAGCAACCGGGCTTCTACGAGGATGAACTGACCACCGAGCCAAGCGTGGTGCGCAAAGCCTATGGCGACATCGACTTGGCCTTTCGCAACGCCCATGCCGTTGTGTCGCTTGAGCTTTCGGTCGGCCGTCACACCGGCGTGCCAATGGAAACGCGCGGCGCCATCGCCCGCTACGACGAATCCCGCGACATTCTGGAAATGCACGGCGCCGCCAAAGTGCCGCACTGGAATCGCGACACCCTGGCGCAAATGCTTGGAAGGAAAAGGGAATCCGTCCAGCTTTTCGAGGGCCATGTCGGCGGCGGCTTCGGCATCCGCGGCGAGATTTATCCGGAAGACGTGCTGGTCTGCGCCGCCGCGCTGAAATTCGGCCGGCCGATCAAATGGATCGAGGACCGCCGCGAACATCTGATCGCGGCCAATCACTCGCGCCAGCAGCATCACAAGATCCGCGCCGCCATCGATGCCGACGGCCATATCCTTGGAATTGAGGACGAATTTTTCCACGACAACGGCGCCTACATGCGCACGCATGCCGCCACGGTGCCCGATCTGGCCGCCGCCATGCTGCCGGGCCCCTACAAAGTCCCGGCCTATCAAGCGGTTGGCCACATTCGGCTGACCAACAAGACGCCCTGCGGCACCTATCGCGCGCCCGGGCGTTACGAATCCACCTTTGTTCGCGAGCGGTTACTGGACGCCATCGCGGCGAAAGTCGGCGTCGACAAAGTCGAGATCCGCCGCCGCAATCTGATCGGCGAAGCCGCCATGCCCTACACGCTCGGGCTGGAAACGCTGGGCACACACATCGTCTACGACTCCGGCGACTACGAAAAATTGCTCGACAAGGCGCTCGCCGCGGCCGACTGGAAAAATCTGCAAACGCAATTGCATACTCGCCGCGCCGCCGGCGAAAAAGTGGGCCTGGGCGTCGCCATGTTCGTCGAAAAAAGCGGGCTCGGCCCCTTCGACACCGTCAAGATCGAAGTGAAATCAACCGGCTCCGTCGAGGTGATTACCGGGGTCGCCTCGATCGGACAGGGTGTCGAAACTGTGATCGCCCAGATCGCCGCCGACGCCCTCGGCGTCGACTACGCCGGCATTCGCGTCATTCACGGCCAGACCGACCGCATCGACAAAGGCATGGGCGCATTTGCCTCGCGCGTCACGGTGATGTGCGGCGAAGCGACCCGGCTCGCCGCCACCAAACTGCGCGAAAAGGCGTTGAATCACGCCGCACAACTGATGCAGACGACGCCCGGCGCACTCGATATCGTCGACGGCGAAGTCGTGCGGGTCGGGGGCGGCCCATCTATGCCGCTCGGCGAGTTGGCCCGCTTGTTGCCGGACGGATTGAGCGCCGAGGATACTTTCGAATCCGCGCACATGGTCTATCCCTACGGCGTTCATATCGCCGCCGTGCGCGTCGATGCCGCCACCGGCGGCGTCACCATCGAGCGCTACGTCATGGCCTATGACATCGGCAAGGCCGTCAATCCGAAGCTGGTCGAGGGCCAGATCGCCGGCGGCCTGGCGCAAGGCATCGGCGGCGCGCTGCTTGAGGAATTCCTGTACGACGACGCCGGCGAGCCGCTGTCTGTGACTTTCGCCGATTACCTGATGCCGACGGCGCGGGAGGTGCCGGAAAGCACCATCCTCATCACCGAAGACGCGCCGAGTCCGCTCAATTCGCTGGGGCTCAAGGGCGCCGGCGAAGGCGGTGCCAATCCGGTCGGCGCAGTCATTGCTTCAGCGATCGACGATGCGCTGGGCATGCCCGGCGCGATCGCCGCATTGCCGGTCACGCCGCAGCGCCTGCGGGCCATCGTCAAAGACGGGACGCTTTAGCTGAGCTTCTTCAACAGCAGCGCGGCCGCGCGGCGCTCGTCTTCCGTCAGCGGCGCCAAGGTGGCGGCGGTTATTTCGGTCGCAACGGCCTGAGCGGCTTGCGTCACCTCGCGGCCGCGTTCGGTGAGGGCGACGGCGCGGCGGCGCCGGTCGGTCGGATCGGCCAGCGCGGTGACGAAGCCGCGCACACCGAGCCGGTCGACCACGCCCTTGATGGTGGCGGCGTCGAGGTAGATCAGGCGTCCGAGGTGGTTCTGCGAGCAGGGCCCGACCTCGTAGAGCTTGGACAGCGCCGCGAACTGGGTCTGCGTCAGGCCCTCGATCATCCTCGACATGAAGATCGAGGTGTGCCGCTGCATGGCGACGCGCAGCAAAAAGCCGATTTGCTCGTCGAGCACGTAACGGCCGGGCTCGGCGAGAGGGGCAATAACCTTCAGTTTATCGCGCGGCATCGGCGGCATCTTTCAGTCTTACGAGGTGAGACCATGGCCCGGATTGCAGCGAGTGAATAGCCCCCTCTCCCTTTTTCAGACGGTCAAATAAGCCCTCTGGATCTCAAGGTCATCGGCCAGCTGTGCCATCGTCCCCTGCCAATGAATCTGCCCCTTTTCCAGGACATAGACCCGATCGGACACGAGGCGGGCGAAGTGAATATTCTGCTCGGAGAGCAGGATCGAGAGGCCCTCCTTCTTCAATTCGACGATGGTGTTGGCCATCTGCTCGACGATCAGCGGCGCCACCCCTTCCGACGGCTCGTCGAGCAGCACCAGCAGCGGATTGCCCATCAACGTGCGCGCCACGGTGAGCATCTGCTGCTCGCCGCCGCTCATGCGATTCCCCAGGCGGTCCGGCATCTCGGCCAGATTGGGGAATAGCTTGAACAGTTTTTCCGGCGTCCAGGACGGCGCCGCGGTGCCGTCGGCAAAATTGCGCGGCGCCTGCCGGCCGATATCGAGGTTCTCCAGGACGGTGAGATCGACGAAGATGCGGCGGTCTTCCGGCGTAAAGCCCAAGCCGAGCCGGGCGATCTCGAAAGGCTTGAGGCGCGAGATGTCGCTGCCGTTGAACCGCACCGCGCCCTGACGCTCGGCGATCAGGCTCATGAGGGCCTTCATGGTGGTGGATTTGCCGGCGCCGTTGCGGCCCATCAAGGCCACCACCTCGCCGCGGCCGACGTTGAAGCTCACATCGTAGAGAATGCGCGCCGCGCCGTACCAGGCGCTGAGGTTGTCGACCGCCAGCATGGGTTCGCTCATGACGGCGCCCCATGCGGCGTGAAGGTTTTGCCGGTTCCGAAGTAAACCTCCTGAACTTTGGCATTGTCGCGAATGGCATCGGCACCGCCGTCGGCGATGACGCGGCCGCGCGCCAGCACGATGATGCGGTCGGCATAGGCGAACACCACGTCCATCGAATGCTCGGTGAACAGAACCGAGACGCCGCGCTCCACCACCAGCCGCTTCACCAGCTTGATGAGTTCGTTGCGCTCGCGCGGCGCCATGCCCGCCGTCGGTTCGTCCATCAGCAGCAGTTTGGGATCGTTGGCGAGCGCAATGGCGAGTTCGATGCGCTTGACATCGCCATAGGCGAGTTCGCGGCTCGGCCGGTCGGCGGCATCCTGCATGCCGACCTGCCCCAGCAGATCGAGCGCGCGGCCGCGATGCATCGAAGCGGCCGGTTTCCACAATGTGTAGGTTTGCCCGGCGTGCGACAGCAGCGCCATCTGCACATTCTCGACAACCGTCATCGAGCCGAAGGTGGCGGCGACCTGGAAGGTGCGGCCGACGCCACGCCGCCAGATCGCGCGCGGCGCGAGGCGGGCGATAGGCTTGCCGTCGAGCAGAATCTCACCCGAATCCGGAACGAGTTGACCGTTGATCATATTGAAGCAGGTCGACTTGCCGGCGCCATTCGGCCCGATCATGGCGAGAAACTCACCGGGCTCGACGGCGAAGTCGACCTCGTTGACGGCGCGTACGCCGCCGAAGGCCTTGGACAATTTGCGGACCGCGAGCACGCTCATGGCGCGCGCCTCTTGCCGAATAGCCGCGCGGCGGCGCCGACGATGCCCTGCGGGAAGGCCAGCACCAGCACGAGAATGATAATGCCCAGCAGCGCCCGCCAATATTCGGTCTGCCGCATCACGGTGTCCTGCAGCACGGCATAGAGCGATGCGCCGACGATCGGGCCGGTCAGCGTCTGGATGCCGCCGAGCAGCACCATGACCAGTCCGTCGATGGAGCGGCCAACGCTGATGGTCTCCGGCGAGATCGAGCCCTTGGCGAAGGCGAACAATCCGCCCGCAATGCCGCAAATGCCGCCGGCAATCGCGAAGGCCAGCCAATGCACGCGCTTGACGTCGATGCCGATGGCTTCGGCGCGCAAGGGCGAATCGCGTCCGGCGCGCATGGCATAGCCGAACGGCGCGAACAGGAAGCGCCGCAGCAGCAGGACGGAGGCGATCGCCAGCAGCAGCGTCAGCACGAAGTAGATCCAGCCCTTATCGAACGGCGGCGGCGGCCAAACGCCGATCACACCGTTGGAGCCGCCGGTGAAACCTTCCCACTGAAACACCGCGGCCCAGACGATCTGCGCAAAGGCCAGCGTCAGCATGGCAAGATAGACGCCGGACAGTCGCACCGCGAACCAGCCGAACAGCAGCGCGCCAGCGAGCGCGACAAGCGGCGCGGCCATGAGCGCGTAGCCCATCGGCCAGGCCAACCATTTTACCAGCAGCGCCGCGCCATAGGCACCGAGGCCGAAATAGGCGGCGTGGCCGAAGGAATGCATCCCGCCCGGCCCCATGATGAAATGCAGCGATGTGGCGAAGATCACCGCGATCAAGACGTCGATGCCGAGGATCATGAGATACGGCGACGACTGCGCCAGCAGCGGCAGGCCCATCAGCAGCGTCAGCACGATGACGCCGAGCGTCTTGAGCATCGGGGTCGCCGGACGGATCGGCTCTTCCGGCTCCGCAATCGAGCGCACCGCGGCCTGGGGCTTGCCGAGCAGGCCGTAAGGCCGCGCAATCAGCACCGCCGCCATCACCAAGAATTCTGCGACCAGCGTGAACTTGGAGAAATTCACGGTAACGAATCCGAAATCGACTACGCCAATGCCGATGCACAGCGCCTTAACCTCGGCGATAATCACGGCCGCCAGATAGGCGCCGGAAATCGAGCCCATGCCGCCGACGACGACCACGACGAAAGCGTCGCCAATGGCCACCAGATCGGTGGCGAGGTTGGCCGGCTCCCGCGCCACCTGGAGGGCGCCGCCAAGCCCAGCGAGCGCCGCGCCGAGCGCGAAGACCGACGTAAACAGAACTGCTTGATTGACGCCGAGCGCGCCGACCATCTCGCGGTCTTGGGTCGCGGCGCGGATCAGACGGCCGAAGCGAGTTTTCGCCAGCGCGAAGTGCAGGATCATCAGCACCGCCGGACCGATCAGCGCCAGAAACAGATCGTATTGCGGCAGCCGTCGGCCGAGAATTTCAATCGAGCCGCGCAGGCCCGGCGCGCGGGGCCCGAGCAGATCCTCTGGGCCCCACAGCCATAACGCGGCATCGTTGATCACCAGCACCAGCGCGAAAGTGGCGAGCAACTGGAACAGTTCGGGCGCGCGGTAGATCCGCCGCAACAGCATGATTTCGATCAGCGCGCCGAGCACGCCGACAATCAGCGCGGTGGCGACAATGCCGCCCCAGAAGCCTAAGGCGCCGCCGATATGGGTGGCGAATGAGTAAGCGATGTAGGTCCCCAACATATAGAGGGACCCATGCGCGATATTGATGATGCGGGTGACGCCGAATATCAGCGATAGGCCGACGGCGATAAAGAACAGGCCGGAGGCGGTGGAGAGCCCGTTGAGCGCCTGAAACAGGAATGCGCTAAGAGTCATGGTTTTCTTTTATCCCTCCCCCTGTCGGGGGAGGGATAAGAAAGATCAATTCGCTTCCGCCGGGCGCAGCTTCTTGACCTCGGCGTCGCTTGGCAGCACCGAAGCCCCGTCGACATATTTGAAGTCGACCATGGTGCCCTTGCCGCCTTCAAGCGCCAGCTTGCCGACGAATGCGCCCATCGTTGCCTGATGATCGCTGGCGCGATAGCTGAACGGCCCGAACGGCGAATCGACCTTCAAGCCGGCAAAGGCCTCGACCAGCTTCTCCGTGTCGGTGGACTTCGCCTTGGCGATACCGGCGGCAATCGATTTGATCGTGGTGTAGCCGACGATCGAGCCGAGACGCGGATAGTCGTTGAACTTCTTCTGATAGGCGTTGAGGAACGCCGTGTGCTCCGGCGTCTTGATCTTGTCCCACGGATAGCCGGTGACGACCCAGCCGACCGGCGTCTCGTCCTTGAGCGGATCGAGATATTCCGGCTCGCCCGACAGCAGGCTGACGACCGGCCGGTCCTTGAACACGCCGCGGGTGTTGCCCTCGCGCACGAACTTGGCGAGGTCGCCCCCGAACAGCACGTTGAAGATGGCGTCCGGTTTGGCGTCGTCGATGGCCTGTGCCACGGCGCCGGCATCGATTTTGCCAAGCGGCGGCGCCTGCTCGGTGACGAATTCGACGTCGGGCTGTTCCTTCTTCATCAGCGTTTTGAAGGCTTCGGCGGCAGCCTGGCCGTATTCGAAGTTCGGATAGACCAGGGCCCATTTCTTCTTTTTGAAGCCGACCGCGGCCGGCATCAGCATCGCCGTCTGCATGTAGGTCGTGGCGCGCAGGCGGTAGGTATACTTGTTGCCGTTCTGCCAGGTGATCTTGTCGGTCAACGGCTCGGCCGCGAGGAAGAAGACTTTCTTCTGGCCGGCGAAGTTGGTCACCGCCAGGCCGATATGCGACAGAAACGTACCGGCGATCATCACCACGCCCTCGCGGGTGATCAGCTCCTCGGCGACGCGCACCGCCTCGCCCGGATTGGTGCCGTCGTCGCGCGAAATGAGCTCCAGCTTCTTGCCGAGCACGCCGCCTTTGCCGTTAATCTCCTCAAGCGCCAGATCCATGCCCTTCTTGTAGGGATCGAGGAAAGCGGACTGGGTCTTGTAGCTGTTGAGCTCGCCGATCTTGATGGTGTCTTGCGCCGACGCCTGCGTCGCCAATCCGGCGGCGAGTGCAACCGCGAGCAACATGTGAGACGTAGAATTCATAACCTGGCTCCCCTGCATGACGGCGGGCCGGCAAGCGGCTCCGCGGTACCCAAATCCATTTCTTCACCGGCGGCCGAGCTTACTTGTTTGTACGCAAATAGTCGGACCGCCGCACCGGACTTGTCAAGCAACGCCTATGGCACGAATTGCGGCACGCCTGAGCATTTTGTTTGCATATGTCTTGTTCAAAAATCGCGATCATATGCGTGCTTCCTTTCGCACGGGCTTTTCCGAAAGGCGATTACTTCGGCCGGTCGCGGAAGCGGTCCATCAGCGCCTTGTCCTGGCCGCCGTCGATTTCGATCATGGTGCCGTTGACCATTTCCATCATCGGCGACGCCAGCATGACGACGAGGTTCGCCACCTCCTCCACTTCCGCGATGCGGCCCATCGGGATCGAGGCCGGCGCCAACTTGTCGGCCTGCTCGCGCGGAATTTTCATGTCGCGCGCCATGGCATCGACCAGGCCCGCCCAGCGCTCGGTGCGCACCGGGCCGGGATTGACGGCGACGAACGAGATGTTGTCGCGGCCATATTGCCCGGCCAGCGATATTGTGAGGTTTTGTCCGGCGGCGTTGGCCGCGCCGGGGCAGATTTCCCAATATGACGGCTTGACGCCGTCATTGCCGATCAGATTCACCACCCGGCCGCCGCCCTGCCTAACCATGATCGGCAGCGCGTAACGCAGGCAGCGTACGTAGCCCATGAATTTGAGCTGAAGGCCCTTTTCCCAGTCGTCTTCGGTGAGATGTTCGATGACGCCGCCGGCGGCCGAGCCGGCATTATTGATCATGATGTCGATGCGGCCGAGCGCCTTGTGCGCCGCTTCGATGAAATTCTTGGCCTCGCTATCCTTGCGCAGGTCGGCCGCGATCGGGACGATCTTGCGGCCGGTGGCCGCGGCGATTTCCTTCGCCGCCGCCTCGAGCGGCGCCATGCGGCGCGCGCAAATCGCGACGTCGACGCCTTCTTTGGCCAGCGCGAGCGCAATGCCCTTGCCGATGCCCTCCGAGCCGCCGGTCACCAGCGCGGTCTTGCCCTTGAGCTTGAGATCCATCGATCGTCTCCCTTGAAAATCGTCTACGGCGCGCGGTGGCCCATCCATCGCCCTGCTTCGGCATTCACAATCAAGTCTTCGAGTGCGGCATTAAACGCGGCCGGCTCCTCGCTGGGGATGGTGTGGCCGGAGCGCGGAATGACGAGCAGTCCCGCGGTCGGCACCGTGCGCTTGAGGAACACGCTGGCATCCAAACACCAGTCGTCCTCGTCGCCGACGATGACCAGCAGCGGCGGGATGAATTTCCGCAAGTCCGCTTCCATATCCCACAAAGTCGGCCGCTTGGCCTGCAGATGCAGCATGGTCAGCGCATGGCCGGTCGCCGAATGCTCGCCGAGCATTCGGGCGAATTCGGCAAAGCCGCGCGGGTCCTTGTTCTTGTGGGTCTGGCGCGTGGCGCCATCGGCGTATTTCGGCGCGGCCACGGCAATGCCTTCCGCGGCGAACATCCGGCCGGTTTCGCGCGATTGCGCGCGGGCTTCCTCGACCTTTGTCGGGTCCGGGCTGGAGCCATAGCCGCAGCCGGCGGCCACCACCGAGATGCAGCGTTGAGGATAATGGATGCCGACATGCAGCGCGGTGGCGGCGCCCATCGAATGGCCGACGACGTGGGCTTTGTCGAGCCCGAGCGCATCCATCACCGCGATGACATCGTCGCGGGCGATGTCCTGGCTGTATCTGGCGCCGTCGTCCGGCACGTCGGATGGCGGATAGCCGCGCTGGCTGTAGGTGATGCAGCGATGGGAGCGCGCGAAATGCCGCATCTGCGGCTCCCAGCTGCGATAGTCGCCGGCATATTCATGGATAAAGACGACCGGCGTGCCCGCCCCCGCCTCTTCGACATACAACCGGGTGCCATCTTGTGCGGCGATATGCGGCATCACGCACTCCGACAACGGAAGTGCAATTATTTGCACACAAACGAATGCGGAGTAAAGTCACTCGCGTAAAGATCGATTGCACATTGCCGCCGGATTAGGCCCAATGGCTTGAACCGGAGAAGCGTGCGCAAAGACCGCGCCGGAAAGACCCAGGGGGAATCGCCTATGTTTGGCTTGTCTCGACGCCGCCTTGTCGCGCTCGGCGCGGCGCTCGCTTTTAGTTTCGCCGGCTTGGTGCCGGTCCAGGCGCAGCAGAAGCCGGTCATCAAGGTGTCCAGCCTGACGCTGCCGGTGTTCAACCCGCTGGTCTGGAATATCATGAAGGCCAAAGGCATCGATGCCAAACACGGCTTCGAGCTCGACATTCACGCCTATCCGTCGATCTCGGCGTTCTACGCCGCGTTCGCCACCGGCGAGACCGACGTCCTGATCGGCGGACCGACCATCTTCCAGAAGCTCTACCAGGAAGGCGTGCCGCTGCGCATCATCGGCACCGGCTTCACGCTCGCCGACCTCGTCATTTTCGCCAAGGATCCGGCCATCAAGTCGCTGGCCGACCTCAAGGGCAAGCAGCTCGCCGCGGACATGGGCGGTTCGCAATTCCAGGTCGTGAAGATGTATGCCGCGGCCAAGGGCCTCGATCTCGGCAAAGACATCACCGTCGTCAACGCCAACTTCGCCGTGGCGCGCGCGCAGCTCGAGGCCGGCCGCGTCGACGCGGCGCTGGTGATCGAGCCGCTTGCCAGCATCATTACCAAGCAGAATCCGGACTGGAAGGTCATCTTCAACGGCGCCGTGGGCTGGAAGGAAATCACCGGCACCGACGGCTGGGAGATCGTGCCGGCGATGCGCGCCGACGCCATCGCCAAGAACCCCGCCGCGCCGAAGATGCTGCTCGCCGCGCTGCAGGACGTCGCCGAGGTCATGCAAAAGGACACTGCCGCCGCAGACAAGATCGCCAACGAAACGCTGAAGCTGCCGCCCGGCATCCTCACCGCCGCGGTCGAGAGCAAGCGGCTGAGCATGATCGTGAAACCGGCCTGGGAGCCGGCAACCAAGAAAACCATCACCGACATGATGGAGCGCGCGGTCAAGGCCGGGTTCTACGACAAGATGCCTGACGACAAGATTATCTACGCGCCCTGATCGATGACCGTTTCGCACGACGAGTTGCGGGAGCCGGTCAGGAATTTCACCTTTCCGCGGCACACGCTGGTCTCACTGCTGATCTTCGCCGCTTTTTGGGAAGCGCTGTCGCATCTGGCGCCGGTGCTCGGCATTCCGCCGTTTGCCATCCCAAGTCTGCTGAAGATCGGCAAAAGCATCCTCACCATCACCCCGATCGACATCGCGGTGACTTTGGCGCGGGTGATCGGCGCGCTGATCGCCTCCTTCGTCCTCGGCCTCGCCCTGGCCATGGCGATGTATCGCTCCGAAACACTCGAAAAATACGTGCACCCCATCGTGCGGCTGTTCATGGCCGTGCCGGTGGTGTCGTGGATTCTGTTCGCCGTGCTGTGGTTTCCAGGCGTCGAATTCCGCATCGGCTTCGTGCTGGTC
>Ga0265314_10000673_pt1 | contig 41750 bp, 59 predicted proteins | sample 4126metaG_FD_203106 | JGI IMG/M metagenome (GOLD analysis project Ga0265314, IMG submission 203106) | Rhizosphere microbial communities from Carex aquatilis grown in University of Washington, Seatle, WA, United States - 4-1-26 metaG | ecosystem: Host-associated > Plants > Roots > Rhizosphere >...
TCACGGTTGAAAACGACACGACGGGCGACTCTGTGCGGATCAACACGCCGAGCGCGGCCTATGAGAATTCGCCCCCGAGCGGCTATAGCGATTTCTGATGCTTACGCTGCTGTTCAATCAAGGTTCCGGTGGACCGCACGCGTTTTCGCAGACCGTGACGATCTCGAGCTCGACGACGTCGTCGTTTCAGAAGTCCGCGGCAAAGTCGCTTTCGATTTCCTGCGCCTCGGCGTCGGCCTATGCGAAATCCGCAGGCAAGCGGATCTCGATCTCGTCGAGCTCGGCGGTCAGCCTGGTCCGGTCGACGGCCAAGGGCCTGGCGATCGCCTGCGCCAGCTCGACGACCGTGACGCGCGTCAAGGCTGTTCTGGCGACCATTTCGATCGGCTGCAGCTCGGCGGTTTCGCTGACCAGGTCGACCGCCAAGCGGATCTCGATCGCGCCGAACTCGGCGGTCAGCTTGGCCCGATCGACGGCGAAGGGTGTCACGATCGCCTGCGCGAGCTCGACGACGGCGTCGGCGATCAGGGTCATCATCGTGAACGTCTCGATCGCCTGCGGCTCGGCGGTCAGCCTGGCCCGTTCTACGGCCAAGCGGATATCGATCGCGCCGAGCTCGAGCGTGTCGGTCGTCAGGTCGACGTCCAAGGGCCTGGCGATCGCCTCGAGCTCGGCGGTCAGCCTGGTGCGGTCGACCGCTAAGCGGATCTCGGTTGCCAGCTCGACGTCGGTCGTGGTGACGCGCGGCAGGATCGCGCTGGTCGCCATCTCGATCGCCTGCGGCTCGGCGGTCAGCCTGGCGCGGTCGATCGCCAAGCGGATCTCGATCTCGCCGGCTTCGACCGTGACGTCGACCAGGTCGACGGCAAAGGCGCTGGCGATCTCGAGTCTGGCGAGTGTGACCATTGCCAAGTCGACGGCGAAGGCACTCGCGATCTCTGTGGCCTCGGCCGTGATTGCCGCTGCGATCAATATCGGCGGCTTTGTTCTGTCGCCTAGGTTTGTGCGTGTCCTGGGCGAGTTCCGGCGCGTGTTTGTCGCTGGCGAGGCGCGGCGCGTGTTTGTCCAGGATCCAGCGCGTGAGGTTTTTGTTCCATCTGAAAATCGCACGGTCGTTATTCCGTCCGACGACAGCGAGGGGATCTGAGAAATGTCGACGCTGATCTGGCCGCAAAAGGATCCGAAGGAAATCAAGGATTACGACGTCGAATGGACGATCGGCCTCTATTCGCCAGACGAGCTCGCGCAGTACCAGGCCGCGGTCATTGCGGATCCGACGAAGGACCTGCCGACTGATCCGTCGACGGTCGTTATGCCGGCGGACCGAATTCAGAGCTCGACGTTCACCCTGCCTCCTGGTGCGACGCTGGTCGCCAACTCGACCACAAACACGGGCCTGGCGACAAAGGTCTGGCTCGCAGGAGGCGACGAGGGCGAGTCCTATTCGATCCTGAATGAGGTCGTCACGGTCGGCGGCCGCACAGCCGATCGGCGCATCAAGTTAAAAGTCAAATCGAAGTGACCGAATGGATATCGACGCGCTTGTCGCGATCGCTCATGAGCGCTTGCGTCTGCGCCGATATCTCGTCGGGCAAGAGCGTAATCAGCAACGCGTCATCAGGGGACTAAGGGCAATGGTTGAACAGACAAGGCGGCCGTCGCTGAAAATTCCGATGCCGATCGAGCTCGCGGGGCTGAAAAGCCGCATCACGCGTGCCGACAATCAGCAAAAGGTCATCGCCAGGATCGGCGAGCGTTATGATGGCGTTCTCGACAAGATAGACGAGCTGACCGGCGCGCATCTGGAGCACGTCGGATCGCTCGAGCATTATGAGGGTGATCTACGCCGGCGGGTAGAAAGCATGATCGGCGACAACGCCGCCCCTTCGGAAGGCGACGGCCAGGCTGGCCTGACTGGCCGTCAATCGCCTGGCGACGGTCAGGGCCAGATGATCTCGAGCGAAACCAGGACTGAGGGCGAATAAATGACGCCGGCCGAGCTGCTGGCGTCGCATCGCCGTTTTTGGGCCGAGGGCGGATCTGCGGTTGCTATCCGTCGCTATAGCGGCACGGGTCCGACGCGGCCGTTCGTTGACACGAACACGGTCGCTAAGTCGACCGGCGACACGACCGAGCTCGTCGTCGGGTCGATCGTGCAGCAGATTTCAACGCTGATCGTGTCGGTCGATACGCTGGCCGCGATCCTGCCGATCGTGCCTAACAGCGACCAGCTGGTGATCGGCGGCCGTGCCAGGACGATCGTCGGTGTCGACGACAACAAGCGGCGATATGCCGGCGTCCTGGTCGCGCTCGAGATCAAGGTCGAGGGCTAATGCCGACGTCGGCTAAGGTCGCGGCGATCGACCACGATCTGATCCTCGAGCTGGTCGGTTCGCCGGAAGATCGCAGCGTCACGCTGGCGGCGTTCGCGCGCGAGCAACTGGCCGACGCCGACGCGCAAAATCTCGCGGCGTTCGGCCGCGACGTGCCGCATGTCACGACCGTCGACGGCGCCGAGGGTGTATCCGAGGATAACGTCAAGCCGGACGGCGTGATCGTCTATGAATTCAAGCTCGCGCCCGACGCCGCGCAGTGGGTCCGCGATCAGCTCGTCGAGCATTCGCCGGTCGGGTCAGTCGCCGATCGGCATCCTGGGCTTTATGAGCATTCGCATTCGCTCGAGGCCGATGGCGAGCTCGTCGCCGCCGGCGCCGAGATCCCGATCGCAACGGAATATGTTTTTGTGAACACGACGCCTTATGCCGGCAAGATCGAGCGCGGCGAAAGCCGCCAGGCGCCGGCGGGCGTTTATGAAGGCGTTGCAGCTTTGGCGGCCGCGCAATTCGGCGAGGCCGTCGACGTCAGCTTTGAATTCCGCGCGACGGCTGATGGTCTGCGCGCACCAGCCATCGTTTTGACCGCGAGATAATTTCAATGGCGCAGCAAGCTGTCATGGCCGCGGTCGAGCAGCGGCTCGCGGATCTCTGGGCGCATTGCCCGGTCGATCCTCCGAACCAGGGCGGACTGCCGCCGGCGGCGCCGTTTCTAGATGTCCAGTATCCTGTCGCCAAAGAGGATCAGATCTCGATCGGCTCGCCAGGCGCGCAGCTATGGCGCGAGACCGGGACGATCCGTTTCGTTCTCTCGATCGCGCCAGGCTCGGGCGCCGATTGGGCTGTGGCGTGGATGGACGAGCTGCGCGCGCTGTTTCGCGGAAAGCAGTTTGCCTCGGTCAATACCTGGGCGCCGTCACCTTGCGTGATCGACAACCGCAACACGGTCGGCGGCTTTTGGCTGCTGTCGTTTTCTGTTCCGTATTATTTCGATTTCATCGTCTAGCAAAAAGGAACGATCGCCATGTCGCTTCAATCGACCAATCGCGTCAAGATCGGCAAGTGCCGCGAGACCACGTTCGGCGTCACGCCGGCGAATCCGGTTTTCAAGACGATCCGGCAGACGTCGTCGAGCCTGGCGTTCAATCCGCAGACCACGGAATCGAACGAGATCAACAGCGATCGGCAGGTCTCGGATCTGATCCTGATCGGCGAGCAGGCCGGCGGCGACATCGGCGGCGAAATGTCTTTCCAGACGATGGACGAGGATATGGAAGAGGCGCTGCAGGGAACCTGGGCGAGCAATCCGCTGATTACGGTCGTCACGTCCGACATGGAAATCAGCGACCTGTCGGCCACGACGGCAACAGTCGCCGCCGGCGGCGCGGCATTCGTCGCCAGCATGTTGGCGCTGCTGTCGGGCTTTCCGACCGCGGCGAACAACAAGGTCGCGAAAGTATCCTCGAGCACGGCGACGACCATCGTGTTTCCGGCCGCGACCTTCACGGCCGAAACGCTTCCGATTCCGGTCGGCGCTGCGATCCGCTCAGTCGGTTTCCAGGGCGTGGCGAGCGATATCGCTGCCGTGACGGCGGGCGGCAACGGCCTGACGTCGACGACGCTGGATTTCACCACGTTCGGCCTGGTGGTCGGCGAGTGGATCAAGCCGGCCGGATTTGCGACCGCGGTCGACAACGATTTTTGCCGCGTCTCGGCGATCGCCGCGCACAAGATCACTTTCGATCGCGTGCCGACCGGATGGGTCGCTGACGCCGGCGCCGGCGTCGCGATCTCGGTCTATATGGGCGATTTCCTGACGAACAGCGTGACGATGCGATCGAATACGATCGAGCGGCAATATCTCGATCATTCTCCTGTCACTTACGAATATTTCACGGGGCAGACGATAGACAAGTTCGCCGTCGCGGCCGACGCGCAAAAGGTTGCGACCTACACCAAGTCGTATCTCGGCGCGCTCGCCAGCGACACGACGACCAGGATCGCCGGCGCGACCGATATCGCCGCGCCGACAAACGACGTTCTCAACACGTCGTCGAATGTCGGTCGCATCGGCTTTAACGGCGCCAATGTGACCGGACCGAACTATGTGATGTCGGTCAAGTTCACGGTTTCGAACAATCTTCGCCGCCAGGTCGCTGTCGGCTCGCTTGGCGCTGTCGGCATCGGCAACGGCGAGTTTCAGGTCACGGGAACGTTGTCGACCTATTTCGGCGACAAAAGCATTCTCGACATGATCATCAACAACACGCGAACCTCGTTCGATTTCCGCGTCGGCCGCCAGGACAATAATAAGACGACGCTGGTGTTCGATTTCCCAACGATCAAGATGTCGGGAGGCTCGCCGTCTGTCAGCGGCAAAAATGCCGACGTGATGATCGACGCCGGTTTCCAGGCGATCAAGGATGCAACGCTCGGCTACACCATGAGCATCGGCAGGTTTTGGTTCATCGCCTGACGGGCGAGCGTTTTCTTTTCCACCAGTCAAAACAAGGGGGCAATTTCTATGGATATCAAGACCATCAAGATCGACACGGATCGTGTCGAGCAGGGAGCATGGGTCGGCGACAAATACGGCCGCCCGATCCCTGATATGGGAGATCTATGCCTGCAGGTTCGCGGCATCAATAATGCAGACTGGCGCCGCATGCAGTCGCGGATGATCGCCAACGTGCCCCGCGCCAAGCGGCTGAGCGGTCGTATCGACCTGGTCGAAATGGACCGGATCAATACAGTGTTGATGCGCGACTGCGGTCTGACCGGCTGGGAAAACATGACCGAGGATGGCGTCGAAGTGCCTTATTCGAAAGAGTCGGCCGAGCGCTATCTGACCGATCCGGTCTATGTCGCGTTTCGTGATGCGGTCATGTGGGCATGCACGGTTGTCGGCGACGGCATTCTCGAGCAGGTCGAGGCCGACGCAAAAAACTGACCGACGTCCTGGTCTGGCGCCTCGATTGGGGCGCGCAGGCGGCCAAGATCAGGGCGGCTGCGATCGAGCGCGACGGCGACGTTCCTGCGCTGCCGTTCCTGCTCAATGAGCCGGATCTCGAGCCTTATCTCGTTTTTGAGCTCGGCGCCTTCAATGATCTTACTCGCGACCGGCAGACCGGGTTCGGTCTCGGCCCGATTCCCTGGTCGTCGATCGACCGCTATGCCGCAAGGTTCGTGATCGACGACGAGCAGGATTTTACGCGTTTTGTTCGGCTAATTTTCGCGATGGATGACGCCTATCGCGACAACTACGCCGAGAAAAACCCTGTCAATAAAAAGTAGTTCTCAAAATGGAAATGAACGCTGTTCGGCGCATCACGGTCGAGACCACGGAAACGGGCACGGCCGACGCCACGGCCAAGCTCGTCAGCCTGGGCAAAGGCTATGACGACATTTCGAACAAGTCCGCTGATGCGGAAAGCGCCAGCTCGAAATACGAGCAGGCGCTTTTGCGTCAACAGGCGTTGTTTGCGAGCGCCGTGCAGCAGCAGGCGGCATTTTCAAGCGCGCTCGGCCAACAGGTTTCGAACATGCAGGCGACGGCCGCGGCAAACGACAATGCCGCGCGATCGGGCGAAACGTTCGGCTCCGTCATGACCAAGCTGGCGCTGACCGCCGCGGCCGCAGCGCTCGGCATCGGCGCGTTATATGCGGCGTTCAAGATCCTTTGGGCGGTCGTGACGGCCGTCCCGAAGCTGATCGGCGAGGCCTGGGATCTCGGGACGCAAAAGCTCAAGGAATATACCGATCTCGCCGTCAAGGCGTCGTCGCTCGGCGTGTCGACCGATTTTCTGCAGCGCATGACCAGGAGCGCCGAGGATGCGAAGCTGCCGGTCGAGACGCTGACCGCGGCGCTGACCAGGATGCAGGAAGCTCTGGCGCCGAAACTTGGCGGCAGCGATGCGATCCAGCAGCTCGACAAGCTCGTCAGCTTCGGAAATTTCAAGGGCAACACTGGTATTACTCAGTTGAAAAATGCGACGACGCCGGACGAGCAGTTTCAGGCTGCGTTAGACTTTTTCAAGCAGGCGACGGCGGCGAGCGAAAAGCTAGCCGCGCTCGACGTCATGAAAACGTTGTTCGGCGCCGACGTCGCCAGCAATCTCGCCAAGGATTCCGAATACCTCGACAGGATCCAGGCCGCCGCGCAGCGTGTATCGGCGACAAACATCATTTCCGACGATCAGATCTCGGCCGCCGTGCAGCTGCAAAGCCGCTATGACGCCGCGGTAAAGATCCTCGAGCAGCGCTGGCATCCGATCCAGGAAGTTCTGATTTCGCTCGGGATCGAGATGAAATCGATTTGGGTCGGCATTGTCGAGACGATCGCCTCGGCGTTCGACTGGATCGTCAAGCTTGTCTCGCAGGTCGGCGCGCTATGGAGCGGCTTAAAGGATCTACTTGCGATCATGGCGACAGGCTTTCCGCAGGCGCAGGGTCCGCTCGTCGGAATGACGTCGTCGCAGATCGTTGACGCGCAGCGTGCGAACGCACTGCAGCGGCTCGGCGTCGGCCTCACAAACCCTGCGGCCGTGACGGCCGCGCGCGATCAGACGACAAGGCTTTCCGAGCAGCTGCGTCCCGACAAGTCGAAAGCCGCCGCGCCGGAAGCGCCGGACACGTCGGCTTATGATCGCGCGACAGAGGCCGTGCTCAAATATATCGAAGTGACGAAAGCCGCGGCGCAGGCTGTCGACCAGGGCGCCGGCGAGCAGGAAAAGCTCAAGGCGATCGCGCAGCTGACCGCGGCCGGCATGAAGGACGGGCTGACGCCGGCGGCGGCCGCCGCGAAAGCGGAAATGAGCGGTCTCGGCGAGAAGGCAGGCGCCGCCGCTGACGCTCTCGCCAGGGCAAAGATTGCCTCGCAGATCGATTTCGGCCTCAAGACGTCGCTGCTAAGCCAGGGCGATCTGGCGATCGCGACGCAGCTCAAGACCGTTTACGGCAATGATGTCACGTCCGCGCTGAATTCGGCCGAGGCGGCGCAGCTGCGGTTCAATGCGGCGGCAAAGGAAACCTCGAGCGCGATCGAAAACAGCCTGGTCTCAGGCCTGACCGACATCGTCAGCCGGACAAAGTCTGTCGGTCAGGGCTTTACCGACATGGCTGCGGCCGTCGTTAAATCGATCGAGCAGATGGTCATCAAGATCATGGTGGTCGAGCCCTTGATGCGCGCGCTGCAGGGGGCTGTGACCGGAGGATTCAATCTCTCGGGCATCGGCTTCAATCCGATCGCCGGCGTCAGTGGGCATCACGCCGGCGGCATGGTCGGCAGCGAGCCGACGTTTATTCGTTATGTGCATCCCGCCTATTTCGACGACGCGCCGCGGTTTCATTCAGGCGGCATCGCCGGCGACGAGGTTCCGATCATCGCCAAGCGCGGCGAGGGCGTGTTTACGCCTGGACAGATGGCCGCGCTCGGCGGCGCCGGCGGCAAGGCGCCGCAGGTCAACGTCACGCTGATCGAAAGCGCCAACGGTCACGGCGCGGTCACGCAAAAGCAGAACAGCAATGGCGGCCTCGATATCGAGGTCGCGATCGCGCAGATCTCGGCGAAGTCAGCAGCCAAGCCAGGCGGCCCGCTCAACCGAGTTATGACCGACACGTTCGGCGTTCGCCAGCGCGTCACGGGAAGGTAGCGCGATGGACGCCTGGCCGGTTGGATTGCCGCAAAAACTACAGGTCTCTGGCGCGACATTCGGCTTTGGCGATGGCCTGGTCGAGTATCAGCCTGATCTCGGCCCGTCGATCTCGCGGCGTGGAACGACGGCAGTCATGCAGCCGCTTTCGGGATCCATGATCCTGACCAGCGCGCAGGTCGCGATTTTCCAAGCGTTCTTTGCGACCACGATCGCGGCCGGCGCGCTCCCGTTCACGTTTCCGGATCCGCTGACGGGCGCGACGCTGGTCGTCAAGTTCACCAAGCAGGGCGGTATGCCGTCCTGGTCGGCGATCGGCGGCGATACGTATCAGCTGTCGCTGTCGCTGATGGTGATGCCGTGAGGATCCTGTCGCTTAATTTCCGCAAGGCGCTGTTTGCGCCGGCGTCGCAGGAAGTGCCGATTTTTCTGCTGACGATCACGCATCCGACGCTGACGTCGCCGATCTTGCTGTCGACCGATCCGACTGCGCGCGTCACCACGGATCCGCTGGTGTACGGCACGACAAGCCGCGGCAATACTTTCCTTTATGCCGGCATCGATGTCACGCTGCCAGACGAGCAGGATCGCTCGCCGCCGGCATCAAAGCTGACCGTTGCCAATGTGACGCGCGATCTCATTCCCTTGGCGCGCTCGATCAACTCGCCGGCTTCGATCATGATCGAGGCCGTGCTCGCCTCGGCGCCCGATATCGTCGAGATGACGTTCCCGTCGCTGCAGATGACCAACCTGACCTATGACGTGGCGACGCTGCAGTTTGACCTGACGATGGATGCGCTGGTCACAGAGCCATTTCCGCAAGGCACGTTTTCGCCGGCGTATTTTCCGGGCCTGTACTTCTAGCCGATGAGCCCGCTGGATCCGTTTGTCGGCATTCCGTACCTCGATCGCGGCCGCACGATCGAGGGCTGTGACTGTTATGGGCTGTTGCGTCTGGTGATGGCCGAGCTGCGCGGCGTCGAGCTGCCGAGTTTTTCGGATCTCTACGTCACGGCCGCCGACATTCATGCGATCGCCTGCCTGGTCGAGGGCGGTCTCGATCAGTGGGATCGGGTGGCCGCCGGCAAGGAACAGGCGTTCGACGGCGTGCTGATGCGACGGGGCAGGGATATCCGTCACATCGGCGTGGTGATCGAGCCTGGCCGGCTGCTGCATGTCGATCGCGGCCAGACCAGCCGGATCGAGCGATATAGGCCGCCGGCGCCGCTGGCGGCGCGCGTGGTGGGTTTCTACAGGTTTAGGGGACAATGAACGCCATTCTGCCGCGCGCGCTCCACGGCGAGATTTTGTCGCCTGGGGCGACATTCCGGGTCTATGCGCGAACGCACGCGATCGCCGGCCGGCGTCTCGAGCTCGAGCTCGAGGCGGGGCTGTCGATCGACGAGGTATTGCTGCGGATCCGCGGCGAGTGGCGTGGCGGATACGCGGTCTATCTCGGCGCGTCTCCGATCGAGCCGCGCAATTTCGGGCGGATCCGCGTCAAGGCCGGCGCGATCGTGACGGTCGTGCCGCTGCTCGAGGGCGGCGGATCCGGTAGCGTGTGGCAGAGCGTGCTCGGCATCGTGATCGCGGTTGCAGCGCTCGCTGTGGCGCCGTGGGCGGTCGGCCTGCTCGGATTGACCGGCGTTGCAGCCTCGATCGGGACCGCGCTTGTCGCCGGCGGCATCATGCTCGCCGGTACGATGCTTTTGAATGCGCTGTTCCCGGTCAGGCCGGCAGATAGCGTCACCAGCAGCTCGATCAACTCGATCCAGGGCGCGCAAAACCAGGATAATAAATTTGGCGCCGTGCCGGTCGTGCTGGGCAAAAGCAGGCAATCGCCGTTCTATGCGGCCAAGCCTTACACGGAAATATCGGGCGACGATCAATATCTGCGGATGGTGTTCTGTCTCGGCTATGGGCCGCTGCAGATCGACGCGATGCAGATCGGCGAGACGCCGCTGTCGTCGTTTTCCGGGGTCCAGGTCGAGGTTCGCCAGGGCTTCGCCGGCGACGCGCCGATCACGCTCTACAAAAGCCAGGTCGACGAAACGGACCTGTCGATCACGCTGGACGACTTCGTCGATCAGCCGCTCGCCAATGGCGGCGGCGGCGCCTGGACAAGCCAGTTCACCGTGCCGGACACGGAAACGATCTCGCTCGATTTCACGGCGCCGAATGGCATGTCGGCGACGGATCCGAGCGGCGCAAACATCGCATGGAACGCGGTCGTCAATGTTCAATATCGCCGGGTTGGCGACGTCGCCTTTATCGCAGCCGGCGACGTCGTGTTTCCGAACAGCTTCAATCCGGTCCGCGAGGGCCTGGTGATCTCGGTTGCAAGCGGTCAATACGAAGTGCGGGCGCGACGCGCGACGGGCAACGGTCAGCCTCCTTATGGTCGCGACCAGGTGGTCTGGACGGCGATACGCTCGTTTAAGTCGGGATCTCCGATCAGCTTTCCAAAACCGCTCGCGCTCGTCGCGCTGCGTATCCTGGCGACCGACCAGCTGTCGGGCGTGGTCAACACGTTCAACTGCATTACGACGTCGCTTTTGCTGTCATATTCCGGTTCCGGGGATGTCTGGAATCTGACAACGCCGACGCAAAATCCGGCCGATGAGTTTCGCTATGTGCTGCAGGGGCCGGCGAATGCACGGCCGGTTCCTGACGGGCAGATCAACCTGTCGAACCTGCAGGCATGGTGGATCTACTGCACGGCAAACGGTTTCAAATATAACGAGGTGGTCACGTCGGCGGGCTCTGTCTACGACAAGTTGTGCGACATCGCGGCCGCCGGCCGTGCCGTTCCGACGTTTATCGACGGGCAATGGGCGGTCGTTTGGGATCGGCCGTCCGATCCGATCGTTCAGCATTTTACACCGCGTAATTCCTGGGGGATGCAGGGCCAGCGCGCCTATGCGCAGCAGCCGCACGGCTGGCGCGTGCAGTTCATCAATGAGAAAAACGGGTACACGCAGGACGAGCGCATCGTCTATGACGACGGTTATTCCGCGCTCAATGCCACGCTGTTCGAGACGATACAGTTTCCCGGCGTCACGGATCCTGATCTCGTCTGGCGCATGGGGCGGTTTCAGATCGCGCAGGCGAGGCTGCGGCCGGAAAAAATCACGTTGAATGTCGGCTGGGAGCATCTGATCTGCACGCGCGGCGACCGTGTCCGCGTCACACACGACGTTCTCTTGATTGGGCTCGGCGCGGCCAGGGTCAAAAGCGTAGCTGGCCAGGTGGTGACGTTCGACGAGGTTCTGACGATCGAGACCGGCAAAACTTACGGCGTTTCGTTCCGCATTCCCGACGACGTGCGGGTGCAGACCAACGCGGTCGATCCATCCATAACCGCCGGCGAATATACCGCGCTGACGCTGGTCGGCGATCTCAGTTTGATCACGGCCGGAACGCTTGCAGCGTTCGGACTCACGGCTCAAGAATCGGCCGACTATCGCGTCCAGGCAATCGCGCATCAGAAAGACCTGGTTGCGTCGCTAACGCTGGTCGACGATGCGCCGGCGATCTCGACGGCCGACCAGGGTGCCATCCCTGCCTATACGCCGAATGTCACGATCCCGGCGGATCCGTTCACGCTGCCGCCGCGCAATCTGCAGCTGACGCAGCTGATCGACGGATCCGGCCAAGGGGTCCGCGCGCTGGTGCAGCTCGCCTGGCAGGTACCGCGGTTCGGCAAGATCGCCTCGTTCCAGGTGCAGCGTCGCGACGATAACGCCGGCGCCGGCGACTGGCAGACTGTCGACAGCGTATTGCCGCCGCTGACGGTCAGCTCGACCGTGTTGCCGAATTCCGGCATCTGGTCCTATCGCGTGCGTTGCCTGTTTACCGATGGTACTGCGAGCGCATTTGCCGAGCTCGATACGGTCAAGCTCGACGGCCTGTCGATCGCGCCGTCGCCAGTGACGAATCTTAGAAACACGTTTATCGCCGGCCGCTCGTTCATGTCGTGGGACCAGGCGGTCGATCCGCGCGTGATCCTGGTGGAGATCCGCAAGGGGTCGACATTCCTGTCGGCGCAGATCGTCGACGACGCCGCCGTGTCGCCGTGGCAGACGGTTGGCGATGATACCTATTGGGTAACGACCTACGTCAATTCGCCGTTCGGGGTTCGCGTCTATGCGACGTCGGCATCGCTGGCCCTGTCCGGCTCGATCGAGCCTGACAATGTCATCGTCTCGCACGACGAAAAGGCCGAGGGTTGGACTGGCTCGTTCATCGGCGCGGTCGGCATCGATACCGGCAACAACGCGCTGCGCACGGCGGGCAATGATGATTTTCTGAGCCGATCGAATTTTCTGACGACGGCTGATTTTCTCGATGGCGACGGCACGCTATCCGGCGGCGGTTTCTATTGGTCGTCGCATGTGGTCGACGTCGGCGGCGTCGCTTATTGCCGCGTCTCCAACAGCTGGACCGCGACCGGCGTGCCGGCCGACGATGATTTTCTCGGCAACGCCGACTTTCTGTCGAACCTGGATTTTCTCAAGGCCTCGCTGTCGCAATATGTTCGCGTGCGGCCGATCATTCGCGTCAGCCAGGTCGGGCCGACGCCGACCTGGGGGCCGACACAGATCTGGTCGCCCGACGTCTATCTCGGCCGCATGTTTCAGCTTGGCGTGCAATTCGAGATCCTGGACGCGACGCAGGGCGCATTTGCCTATCTGTTGTCCTGGTCATGGTCGATCGACGTGCCGGATCGGCTCGACAGCTATCAGCATTTGACCGTGCCGGTCGGGGGGCTGCCGATCACGTTCAAGCCAACGGGTTCGGCTGTCGCCGTGCCGTTTAACGGCGGCGTCAATAATGAAGCGTTGCCGCATCTGACGCCGTCGATCCAGACGCCGAACGCTGGCGACCGCATCGTTTGGAGCTCGCTGACGACCGCCGGCGTGACCTTGAAGGTCATGAATGGCGCCAGCGACGTCGGCGGCACAAACGTCAATCTTTTGGTTCGCGGTTACTAGCCGCAATTTCAGACGCGCTCGAGCAGGCCGAAGGCCGTTAGCGAACAGCGCAAAACTCAAAGGGGAAAAGTAATGCACCAGCTCCGCAAGAACGCGGGGACGATCGTCGTCGCCGCGGTCGTCGCTCTGTTTACCGTCATCGTGACGCAGCCGTCGCTGCTGCGCGCCTCGCAGAATACGCTTGGCCTGGCGACGACTGGCGTTTTTTCCGGCCTGACCGAACAGAACGCGATCAATAACGCGATTGACGCGCTATTGACCTGCAACTCCGGATCTTCGGCGCCGGTCAACGCGCTCGGCGGATCTCCGAAAGAGGGGCAGTGCTGGCTCGACACGACGTCGTCGACGCTCAAGATCAAGAAGCGTTATAGCGGTTCGGGTTGGGTCGTCGAGGGGGTGATCGACGTCACCAACGGGATCTGGATCCCGGCGGCCGGCGGCGGCACGGGATCGGCCGCCGCAGCCTCGACGACGGATCTGTGCGCCTCGCCGCAGCAATTCCAGACGGTCTCAGGCACGACGACGATCACGTCATTCGGCTCGAGCTGCGTCGTCGGCGCCAGGCGCACGCTGCTGTTTTCAGGCATCGTCACGATCACCTATAACGCGACGTCGTTGATCGAGCCTGGCAGTGTCAGCTACACCACGGCCGCGGGCGACATCGTTGAGGCCGTATATACCGGATCGGGCAACTGGCGCGTGACGGCGATCAACCGCCTCAACGGCCAGGCCGTGATCAATCCCGCGGTTGCTCCCGGCTCAATGGTGATGACTGTCGCCGCCGCGGCAGATGCTAAATATGTGTTCGGTTTCGGCCAGGCGATTTCGCGAACCTCGTTCCCGGATTATTTTGCGGCCGTGTCGCGCGTGCAGACTGGCACCACGACGGCCACCAATCCGACCGCGACCAGCGTGGCCGATACATCTGGCATGGGCGCCGGCATGCCGATCGAGGGGACGTGCTACCCGGCTAACACCACGATCGCGAGCGTGACAGGGTCCACCATCACGGCGAGCGCCAACGCCTCGACCAACGGCGCGTGCACGTTGACCGTTGTGTTTACTGGCTATGGATCCGGCGGCACCAGCTCGACGGTCGGCGTTCCAGATTGCCGGGGCAGATTAATTGCTGGCCGCGACGATATGGGCGGCACGGCAGCGAGCCGGCTGACCAGCGCGTCGACTGGCTTCAATGCCAACGGCACACAGATCGGCGCATCTGGCGGATCTCAATCGCACACGCTGACGGTCGCGGAATTGGCGGTACATAACCATCCGGTTTTCCTCAACGATCCACAACACTCGCACGGCTATACCCTCGCGCAAGCTGCCTATACGGCGGCGGGCGGCGGTACGTCGAATGCAGTCAATCTGATCGGCGGCACCACAACCTCGGTTTCAACCGGCATCACGGTGCGCGACACGTCCGGCGGCGGCGGCACAGCCAACCAGACCGCAACCAACGGCAGTTCAACGGCGCATTCGGTCGTCAATCCATTGATGATCGCTAACTGCCAGGTGCGCGTGCTGGCGTTCGCGTTCCCGCCGGCGAATGACAATCGCGCGATCGTCCGCGGCCGCGAGCCGGTCGCGATCGCGCGTCGCCTCGCCTGATCTTCACAAAGCCAAAAGGAAAACTCCGATGACCGATGCAAGCGCAGCGGTACAGCCGGCGATGCCGGTTTGGCCTCACGACAACACGGCCGCGAAAAACGCCTTCTATGGCGACTTTCACGCCGCCGATTGGCAAGCGAAATACCTGACGCGGATCACACCGCCTTTCGTGATGCGCTACTCGAAAAACCCGATCCCGTCTCTGCTGGTCAACCGCATGTGCGCGGCAGCGTTTCTCAGCTGCTTTAACGACATCTGGAACGCCTGCGGCCACGACCAGGCCAAGGTCGACGCGACCGGCGCATCCGACTTCGGCGGCTGTTTCAACATCCGCCCGATCGCCGGCAGCAATTCCTGGTCCAACCATTCATGGGCCTGCGCGATGGATCTGTCGCCGGGATCAAACGGCTTCAACGTGCAGAAAACCACGCTCGGCAAGATCGTGGTCGACACGTTCAAGGCACACGGCGCGCGCTGGGGCGGCGACTACAAGGGGCGCAAAGATCCGATGCATTTCGAATTCGTGCAGCCATGAGCTACTGGATCCTTTGGCCGCTCGGCATCACGCTTTGGCTCGCGACGGGCTGGGCTGAATTCGCATTCCTGGAAAAGCGCGGACTGCTGCCGACGCGTGCCAACCAGATCACGCTTTCGATGTTCTGCTACACGATCGCAGCCAAGTTTCCGCTGTCGGTGTTTTGGGCCGGCCTGATGATCGGGCTATTTTTCGGAACGCTGTCGACGCATTTCCTTTGGCACTGGTGCCCGCCAGGATCCGTCTCGGCCGGCTGAATCATTTTCGAAATCTCGAGTGAGATCGCAGCCGGCGAGGCCGGCGGCGCGTTTGGCGTTTCAATCCATCCATCTCGAAAGGGGATAGTCATGAAGGGTTACAAGACTTTGCTTTTTGCATCTGGCATCGCGCTCGCCGGCGTGGTGCAGGCGTTCGATTGGGCGACGATCATTCCGCAGGACAAGACCTGGTCGGGCGTCGCGATGCTGGCGATCGGCGCCGTCATTGCCGGACTGCGCTATGTCACGACGACGCCGATCGGCAAAACCGACGCGGTCGTCAAGATTTTGACGATCGGCCTTTTTGGTGGGTTCCTGGTGACGATCTCGGATGCGCGCGCCGGCGATCTGTTGCCGGCCAAGGCGCCGATCGCCGCAACGATCGGCGGCGGTTCGCCGTGTACGCCGACCAGCTGCACGGGCTTTTATGTTGGTGGCGGCGTTGGCGGCAACGGCTCTAACCTCGACATCATCGGCAGCGGCATCAATGGCAGCGTGTTTGCAGGCGGCATCGTTCCCGATGCGCATGTCGGTTATATCTACAAGCAGGGTGCCTGGCTGTTCGGCGGCGAAACTGGCCTCGGCTACTTCATGAATTCAGGCGTCAACGTCAACGGCGTCGGCGCCAACAACAACGGTCTGTTTGCCTACCAGGTGGCGCGCGCAGGCGGCGACCTGGCGCCGCTGTTCGGCACTCTGCCCGCGATCTCGATCCCGCCGCAGCTCGCCTCGGCGCTGATCTCCGCTTACGGCCAGCTCGGCGTCGCCGAAAAGCAGTTCGCTGGCTTTTGGGCATCCGGCATGGTGTCCGGCGCCGGCGCGTTTATCGACATCGGGCCGCATGCGTTTGTGAACATCGATTACAAACACGTCACGCTGAATTCGCCGGCGAGCGCTTTCGTCACGGCGAAAAGCCTCGACATTGCGACGGTTGGTTTCAACTATAAATTCTGACGACGATCGGCGCGGCAGCGATGCCGCGCCGTTTCCTTTAGCGGCGGCTATCAGGGGATCGGGTTGAAATGCAGGAATCGGAGATCGAGCGCGTCATCGAAAGGGTATTGGCGGCGCAGCGCCGCAAAGAGGAAGAAAGCGGAGACCAGGTCATCCTGTCGACGGTTGCCACGATCCTGAAATCGTTCGGCATCGACGAGGATGAGCGTCTCGAGATCAAGCTCGATTTCGCGCATCTGCGGCGCTGGCGCAAGAGCGTCGAGCAGATCGAAAAAGCCAGCTGGCGAGCTGTGGTGACGGCGCTTGTGACCGGTTTCATCGGCATGGTCCTGCTCGGCATACAGACCAAATTCGGCAAATGAGCAGGCTGCCCGTTCGCACAAAGCCGCCCCGGCAGAAGCATTGCTATGTCGGCGTGCCGGCGATCTTCAAGCTCGAGCAGGCCTGCGTCATTCTCAATAGTGCGTGGAATCACCTCGACAGCTTTGGCTGTTACCTGGTCGGATCCTGCCTCGAGCGCGCCGACTGGCGTGACGTCGACGTCGTCATGATCATGAGCGACGAGGGTTTCGTTCGCGAGTTTCCTGACGTGCAATCGATCGATCATGCGGTTTGGGAACATGACGCGAAATGGCTTTTGCTGACGGTCGCGATCTCGGATTGGCTGCGATCGCAAACCGGGCTTCCGATCGATTTCAAGTTCCAGCCGCAGAGTTTTGCCAACGCCAGGCACGCCAACGCACGCCATGCGATGGGCCTGCGCTATCAGCCTAAGCGGCTGCAGAAGTAGACCGCGCCTGGCGGATCCAGGCAATCAACGAAGGAAAGAGCCTATGTCAAATGTCCGCTGCAAATTTCAATGCCAGGGTATCGATCACAAATTCACTGGATCGCCTGATCATGTGTTTTGCGAGGTCAAGCTCGTTCCCGTCTGGACCGGCGAGAATGGCGAAAACAAATCCTGGTCGAAGGCCACGCCGCAGGGTCAGCTGACGATGGGAATCACTAATCCGGAGGCGATCGCAGCGTTTGAGCTCGGCGGTTATTATTACCTGGATATCTCGCCGGCGCCGGAGCGCTGATCAAACGAATTCGGCCCGCGCTTGCCTGGCGCGGGCCGATCAAAGCGCGTGGGGGTTTGCGCGCTTTTAGCCCGCGGTCGGAATTGTCCCCTCCGACCGCGGGCTTTTTGCGTTCTAGCTAGGACAGCTTGGCGACGATCAGCCAGGCGATGCCGGCGAGACCGATCGGGATGCCGCCGAGCACCAGCAAAGCGAGCCACAACGGGACGTCTGCGTTTCTTTGGCCTGGTCGGTTCATGCTGGCGTCTCCATGCAAAGGCACAGTGCCGCTGCGGCCAGTGACCAGGCAATCGCCGCGCGCCATCTTTTGTCGCGGCAGGCGAGCAGCGCAAAGCCGCTGGATCCGACCAGGCCGATCCAGGCGATCACGCGCCAGGCGGCGATGAGCTCGACGGCAAACGTCCAGGCTTGCGCGGTGATCATCGCCGGCATCCGCCGACGTGCATGGCGCCGATGGTGATCTCGGCGCCGGACGAGGGGCAGTGCTCGCCGAACGCGATCGCCAGCGCGATTACACACAGCGCATAAAACGCTGGTATGCCAGCGAGCGCGATGTTTCGCAGAGCGGAATTAGTTCGGGGATTTTTTCGGGGATTTGTGTCCCGAACTATCCGCAAACGTCCGCTTTGATCCGCATCCGTTCTAAGCCTGGGGTGTAATTTGTCAGGGCCATTTTCGCTATATGGCTCTGATTTATAACGAATTTCTGGGGCGATCCCAGCAGGATTCGAACCTGCAACCCACGGAGTAGAAACATTTTGCTCGCGCATCGCTTTCCCTTTTCAATTCAATAAGTTTTACGCGGTACGCAACTCACTTCGGGGATTACTTCGGGGATAAAGGCCTGTGCTCGAGGTCGGCCAAGCACGCGTCATCGTTCTCGTAGATATCAATTCCGAACAGCTTGTAGCCGGCAGCCGTGAGATCTGCCGCGTCATCGTGCATTTCGTCGTATCCGGCGACGTCAGCGTCGCAGAGATCTATGAAGCGCATCGCGCGACGAACCCAATCCGCGAGCGCGGGCGCCTGGTGCGTTATTTCCGATCGGGTGGTGTCTCGGCTAGGGTCCGACATAAGGCCTCTCCTTGGGCTTCTAATTGAATCCGCGGTTTCGGCGCAGTCAATGCTGACCGCGCCCGCGCTCGATCGCGGCGATGTAGGCCTCGCGCGCCTGGCTGTCGGCCTGGCGCAGGCGCTCGTATTCGTCGCGGCCTATCGTCTCGGACTGGCAGGCGATCGCAAAGCGGATCCTGGCCTCGAGGGCGTCCTGTCGCAGCGGGCGCAGCGGGTCGGCGTCGAGCGTGGGGGTCATTTCCGAAATTCCTTTCTGTCGCGGTCAGCGCCGAGGGCGAGATCTGATCGCCTTTTGCTCTTGGATAATCGCAGCGGCGCCTTCGATCCCGCGATATTGCCCGTCACGATCTAGCAGGGCTAGCAGCGCTCGCCTGGCCTCGGTCACTAGGAAACCGAGCGGCGTGTCGCGATCGCTCGCGGCGTGCCATAGCAAGCCATAGGCCGCCTCGATCGACGCTTGCTGCTCGGGGGTCATTTCTCGTCGCTTCCTATCTTGGTTTCGGATGGCCGCGATCGCGCATCACAGCGTCGTAGGCCGACGTCGAGTGCGGCCGATGGGCAGCGCTCAGCTTTTCGGCTTCGATAATCCTGTCGATCGCGATCGGGTTAACCGATCCCGCCGTCAGCTTGTAGACCAGCGCCAGCAAAACCTCGCGCGGCAAATCCCTGATCAGCTTCGTCGCCTCGGCCTGCGTCGGCGTCATGCGCGAAGGGGTCATTTCACGTCACCATGTTGTAGAACGGGCAGCTCGGCCGATGCAGCACGATCATCGCGATGCATGTGCAACGGATAGGCTCGATCACGTTGCCGGCGTAGTCGAGCTCGACCGTCTCGATCGTGCGTCCGCGCAAGCGCAGCGCTGTCGGCCTCGGCGCCGGCAGTCCGCCTGTCAGTGCCTCGAGAAGCTTCGCCTCGAGAAGCTTCGCCATCTTGCGCTGTATGTCATCGGGGGTCATTTCTGAGATCCTATAGTCGGCGTGTCGGAAAACATCGGGCAGGCATAACCCGCGCCAGGATTGCCAGGCGAGGCACACGCCATCCAAGTCGTGACATGGCGACACGTTCCGGCCATTCGGCCAGGAAGCGCCGAGACAAGCCGCATGCATTCGTCTGACGTGAACGGGCCGAGGTAGTCGCCAGGCCAGGGCGCAGGCGAGCCTGCGCCGGCGATGATTAGAAACCAGCTTGCGATCATGGTCGTGGTCATTTCAGATCCTTTCGAAACGGCAGAAGCCTCGGCGCCTGGATCTCAGCCAGCGAGGTAGCTTCCATCGCTGCGCGCAGATCCTCGACCAGCGCGGTCGTGTAAAATTCCGACGTCGTCTTGATCGACGAGTGGCCGAGCAAGGTCTGCACGACTTTAAGGTTTCCGGTTCGGCGCAAGGTGCGCATGCCGGCGGTATGGCGAAGGTCATGGATCCTGGCGTCGACGCCGGCCGCCTTCCATCGCCGTTGCTTGTTCGATCCGAAACCCGCCATCGTGATCGGGTAGCGTTGCCCCCTGATGATATCGCCGAGCTCGACGCCGTTGCGGGTGCGATCTTTCCATGTGCGATGCGCCTTGTAGGTAAAAACCGCGGTCGCATGCTGGCCGCGCCGGCGCCACAACATGGCATAGATTTCTGCCGTCATCGGAATGACGCGCGGCTGATCGCCTTTGGCAAACACGCTGATGACGCCGAGCTCGAAATCAACCTGCGACCAGGTGATCAGCGCCTCGCGCCGGCGCAAGCCGGTCACGGTCATGAACCGGCGCAGCTCGGCATAATCAAACGCCTCGGCCTGGTCGAGCCTGGTTTCCTCGTCTTTGCTGATCTCGCGAACGTGGCGGCGCTTCTCTTTGAGTTTGTGTTTGCGCCATTTCGGCGGCCGCATGATCGCTGCGTTCCAATTGTCGCGCGCGTGATTCATTATCCGACGTAGCAGATCAACCGATCGATTGACGGTCGTCGCTGTGATTGGACGGTAAAGGATCTTTTTGCGACCATCTTTCCCGACGAGCGTGCGATCTCGCCTCACGTCTTTGCGGCGCTGTTGCACAAAGATCGAAACGTCATTGTCTTTGATAGCATGCAAGAACGTGTCGGCGCCCATGAGCTCGACCAGGCGATCGAGCGCGCTCTTGAGGGTGGTGTCGGCCAGTGTCGAGCCGCGTTCGTTCCACCAGCGCGACGCCGCGGCGCCGAGCCGCAGCGGTTGCGATCCTTCGGCCTTTAATCGGTCGACGAGCTCTCGAGCGTCTTTCTTTTGGCCTTCCTCAACGGCCTGCGCGTCACGTTCATCGTGACACTTGGTCGATCCGGCAAAGCGATAACGTTCGATCGTAAAGTCGTAGTGATAGAACGAGCTGCCCCGTGGCTTATAGATTGACATTCGCCATCCCCTGCGAGCGCGTCTAGAAAACGCGCAATGTCTGTTTCCGTGAACACAAACTGGCGCTTGATGCGGCCGAAGCCTTTGAGCCGGCCGACCAGGCGCTCGGCATCAATATGCCGCTTGATGGTTTCGCGGTCCATCGGTAGCAGCTCGGCCAGGCGCGGGACGCCGATCGTGGCCTGGACGGCAAAGTGCGTTGCAAGGGCGGTTGGCAGCGGGGTCATGGGTCGGTATTCCGGGTAATCAGCTGCGCAAGTGCTTCGCTATCGCGATCGTAGTCGCCGGCGACGCGGCCCGTTGCCAGGCCAAGAATCGATCCCGCTAGTAACAAGATGAAAAAGCCGACCCCGATTGCGATCATTGGTTTCGCCCAACGGATGGCGCGACCATGATCCGAAACGCTGCCAGGCGCGCATCTTCGGCCAGGAAGGTGATGTCGCGATAAGGGAAATGACCGAACAGCGCGCGGATGGCATCGGCCTCGGTCGCGATCGCTGCCGGGCCTGCTTTGACCAGGTGAAGCGCCATTCGGTCGACGGTCACGGCGTCAGATCGAAGCGCGGCGCCGTAGGTGTGAGGTAAAGCCAGCGTCATGCGGCGTTTCCTCCCTGGCGCGAATAAGCGAGCTCGCGAGCAGCGTCGGCGTGTTCGAAGATCTGTTGTTTGCGCCAGCCCAACCGCATCAGATCCGGAAAGGCGACGCCCTCGTCGCGCGCGTTGATGCTGATGAAATCGTCGGCGAGAGCGGCTATCGCCTCGGCGCCGGCGAGCGCGCCGCGGGCGGGCGGCAGAACGCGAGGGGCGATCGTCGAGGCGAGGCGCTCCTGCTCGGCCTTGAGCGTGTCGGCAGCTGCCCTATCGGCCAGGCGTTTGCCGCGGGCCGCGAGCAGGGCTGATATCGTGGCAGGACGGTCGACCTGGTTGCCGCGATGCCTGACGGCGGGGATCAGGCTGATCCTGTCGCCGCGGTCCTGGCGCAGATCCAGGAAGCGCTGCAGGCGTTTATCGAATTTGAAGCCGTTTTGATCAAGCCACGCCTGAAAATCGGCGGCGGAAAGTCCGGGAGATTTGCGACGCATGAACGCTCCACGTGATTCGTGTTTCACGTGAAACGAAATAACACCAAAATGGTGTTCGATCTATTAAAATCACACCAGTTTGGTGTTGGTCGCTATGGATAAGACTTTTGCAGGCTTTGGCAGTAGGGCTCGATCGTCTTGTCGCCGTCGGCGAGGCAGAAGCGGCAATAATTCGCGCCGTCGCGGCCTTCATACTCGTCGTCAGTGTCTCCGCTCATGATCATGACCGCCTTGGATCTGGCCGGATAATAGATAAAACCTCGCGCGCCGGCATATCCGCCGTAACCGTTCTTCGCATTGACCATCCCGCAGATCATGTCGCCGAGCGCGGGCGATCGTTCTGTGGAAAAGCCGCTGAACTGCGCGGAACCTGGGTCTTTCAGCTTCTTGAGTATTGCGGCTTTGGCCGCGGCGAAGGGGTCGGCTACCGGCTTTTTCGCCTTGGTCGGCGTCGTCGACATCTTGTCAAAGCACCCGCGATGAGGAAAATCAATTTCATAGCAGTTCGATCACGACGCGTCGCACACGGCCGAAGACTGAGAGCTCGCTCGTCGGCGTAATGGTCTCATGGTCGGGGTTCGTCGAGAACGGCTGCAGGCGAGGGGGTTTGCCTTCGCGGTAGCGCTTGAACGTGGCTTCGCCTTCAGGTGTGCCGAAAACATAGAGACCGTCATTGACCAGGCGCTGATCGGAGCGGTTGACGAAAATGAACGACTGATCCGGCGCGACGCGGTCCATTGAATCGCCCTGAACCTGCAGAACGCACCAGTCGCCCCGCGGCAGATCCGAGGCCAGGACGTATTTCTTGATATCGCTCTTTCGCAGGCCTTCCTGTGCGAGAAGGCGTCCGGCACTGACCCATGAATAGAGCGGCGCGCGAACCTTCCTGAGGCTCGGGAACACCAGTTCCTCAGGGGTAACGTCGAGCAGCGGCGCGAGCTTGTCGGCCCAGATGGCCGTCATCTCACGTTCGCCGTGAACAAGTTTGCCGATCTGCTGCTGGCTGGTGCCGGCAGCCTTCGCCAGCTGTGCCTGGCTGACATCCGGCCGGCGCTTCATGGCCTCGGCCAGGCCGTTTGGAAATTTTCCCTTCATTGACCCACGGGGCACAATTTTGGTGTGGGCTTCAAACACCAAGCTGGTGTGGGTCACTTGCGAATCAACACCAATATGGTGTGGATGTTGCGCCATGAGATTCGACGATTGGCTCACCAAGGAACGCATGACTAATCCGGAATTCGGCGAAAAGGCCGGATGGTCGGCCGAGCGCGTGCGCAAATATCGTTCGGGCGAGCGTGAGCCTGGTCGCGATGAGATGGCGACGATCTTTCACGTGACTGGCGGCGAGGTGACGCCGAACGATTGGGTCGGCGTCGGGCCGCGGACGGAGGGTGCTGTTCCATGACCGGAACAATTGCCGCCGTGGGGTCGCGCGGTCGAGAGTCAAGCCTCGCTGAACGCTCATTTTCCGGTCTGTGGATATCTTTTCCGGCTGTCAGCAGTGTCGTTGCGACCCCTGTTGACGGCTGTGGAAAACGCCGCGCGCCCGGCATTTTGCGGGGTTTGCGATGACCGTGCGCGCGCTGCACGCCAGGCTGCTCGGCCTCGAGGATGACAAGGGGCGCCGAGCCAAGGTCGCGATCGTTCGCCTGGTCGTCGATAGCGGGCCTCTGCCGCGCGTGCTGATGCACGACGGCGATCCCTTCGTCCTTTATGCGCGCCAGGGCGGCGTCGACGGGTCTGCACTCTATGCGCGCGAGCGGGCCGTGCGGATTGACGCCGGCATGATCGTGGAGATTTCCGAATGAGTTTGCAGGGGACGGTCGCGCGTCCGCGGGTCGTCGATCGGCGCCTGGCGCTGATCGAGATCTCGACGGCGCTGGCGGCTTTGCATCAGAGGTTTTATGCGCGGCTTAAACTGCCGACCAGGCCGATGCGCCGAAATGGCGTTGTCGCTCCGGAAGATGAATGCGTCGAATACAAGGTCGGCAAAAGGCGCGTCGAGCTGTTGCGCGAACGATCGATGACGCTTTCCGGCTGCGATCGGCTTTCCGATCTCGGCCGCACGCTCGACGGTTATCGCCGCTTTATCGACGGCCTGGTCACTCGGGAGGCGATTTCCGGCGACGTGTTCATGGCTGCCGATGGCATCCGCCGCGATCTGCATGAGCTGTGCTCGATTCATCGGATCTCGATCGCCTTTCCCGACAACGCGGCGTCACGCGCCAGAAAGATCTCGGCCAGGAGATGAGCGAGCAAGCAACCTTTTGGGCGCCGTGGCATCCGAAACACGAATTCGATGTTCCCTATTACGAAGGTCCGGTCGTGTTCACGGATCTCGACAGCGCCGCTCGCCTGGTCAAGTCGCTCAACTCCGACGACCGCACGAACAACCGTAACGGCTGGCGCGCCACAAAAGTCAAACTAGAGCGGGTGATGCGATGACGGCGCGAAAACAATCTGACGCGGTTAAGTTTGCCGGCGATCAGCTGAAATCAATCGTCCAGCGCGTCGAGCGTTTGACGGAAGAAAAAAAGGTCATCGCCGACGATATCCGCGGCGTATTCGCCGAAGCCAAAGCCAACGGTTTCGACGTCCGCGCGCTGCGCGCCATCATCAAGAGGCGAACGCAGGACGCCGGCGAGCTCGCGGCGCATGACGCGATCCTCGAAACTTACATGCAAGCGCTGGGCATGCTGTGATGAACGCCGTTTTGCCTTCAAAATCGGCGCGCGAGCAATTCGCAACCGCGCGTCAACAGCTCGAGATCGAGGCCTCGGATCTGATCGATCTGTCCTGGACGCCGTGGCGCCGGATCTGGCTTTCGGCACGCGATAACATTTGGACGCTGGTCGACGCTGCCGATTATGACTGGCTTTCCGAGCATGTCTGGAATGTCTGGCATTCCGGCAGCAACCGCTCTTGCAATTGGATGAAATACGCCAAGCGCAACGATGGGCCGGCGCGCTCGACGGTCCGCATGCACCGCGAGATCATGATCCGCCATGATCCGCGCGACGACGCTTTCCTGGCCGCGCATCCGGTCGACCACATTAACGGCCAGACGCTCGACAATCGCTTTTCGGCAAACCTGCGCTGGCTGACCAAGCAGCAAAACGCCATCAACCGCCGCGCGCGCGGATCCGCGCCATCCCTGGATCAGATTGTCCGCGAGCTCGTCGCCGGCCTCGGCGCGCGTCCGCAAGCTTTGGAGGATACCTTTTGAGTAAAGCCGATTGGGTCGCGTCAGCGCGCGCCAACTTCAATCCTGGCCGGCGCCAGGCCTGTTTGGTTTGCGGGCGGTTCGACTACGTCGCGCAGGCGCATCACGTCGTCCCGCTGGGTATCCAGCTCGATCTGGGATTCGAATATCCCGACCATGAGCACGTCTGGCTGTGTCCGACGCATCATGCCGTCATCCACATTTTGATCGATGGGAAGCCTGATCCGCAGATGCTCGGGCGCCGTGCTGCGCCGATCTGGAACGACCACGACGCCGAGCAGCTGGAAAAATTACTAGATCTCGTCGCCCGTTCGCGGAGGTTGGCATGACGGATTCGCCCTACCAGGTGATGCCGCCGCTCGCGGATCACGAATTCGAGGCGCTCAAGGCCGATATCTCCGCCAGGGGCGTGCAGGTTCCTGTCGAGTACGACGAGGCCGGCAATATTCTCGACGGCCACCATCGCGTGCAGGCATGCATTGAGCTTGGCCTGCTCAATTGGCCGCGCCTTGTCCGTCACGGAATGTCTGAGGCCGAGAAGCGGCGCCACGCCAGGCGGCTCAATCTTGATCGAAGGCATCTCGATCGGGATCAAAAGCGGGATCTTATCGAGGCCGAGTTGAGGGAAAACCCTTCCTCGAGCGACAGGTCTATCGGCCAAGGTCTTGGTGTTGATCACAAGACGGTCGGCAAAGTGCGCGACGGCTTGGAATCAACTGGGGAAATTCCCCAGTTGGATGAGCGAAAGGGTCGTGACAGTCGTGTGAGGCGCATCACGCAGTTCGTGCCTGCTACACCGGAGGAAGAGCGTGGGCTGAAGATTTCGGCCAAGGAATTGAACCATCGGCAGGAAGCGACAAGGCGGCAGGCGCGTCAGGATCTCGCGGTCACGCTTTCGAACGCCTCGGCCGATCTGCCATCGGGCCGGAAATATCCGGTCATTTATGCGGATCCGCCATGGCATCGTAACCAGGGCGTGACGTCGCGCTCCTATGAAAACCATTATCCGACGATGGCCTGGGCGGATATCTGCGCAATGGGCGTCAAGGATCTCGTTCTGCCCGATGCGTGGCTGTTCCTTTGGATCCCGCGCGCGCATGCCTTTGCCTGGCATGAAGCCGAGTTCGAGGCGACCAACGTCCAAACCGGCGAGGTCGCCAAGGTTCGCGGACCGATGCCGCTGGCGTCGGCTGTGGCGTTGTCCTGGGGCTTTGGCGACTACTCGACGGCGTTCGTTTGGACAAAAACCGACGAGCAACATCCCGACGAGGGCGGCGGCGCGATCATCGTCCGCGACCAGGACGAGCTGCTGTTGATGTTCAAGCGCGGCAACGGCCTGCCGAAGCCCGACAAGAAATTCGGCTCCAACCATCGCGAGCGATCGCGGCCGCTGGGGCATTCAACCAAGCCGCAATTCTACCGCGACATGATCGCGACGATGGCGGGCGATGGCATTCCCTGCCTCGAGCTATTCGCGCGGTTCGATCCGGATCGGCCGGCGCCGGCCGCATGGGATCTGTGGGGCAACCAGGCCGCCGCCAGCGATAGCTCGTCGGCAGAGGCGCCGGCGCAAAGCGTAGCTTTGTCGCAAGCGCCGGATCCGGTCGAGATCGTTATCGAGAAAGCCGACACGCTCGACGGAAAGATCGCGCAAACCGTTGTCGTCGACGGCGTCGAGTTTGTTCGCATAGTTGATGATGTCGACGGCGCCGACGTCGAACAGAATTCCGAGCTCGTCGACTTGGCAATGGTCGACGATGAGGCGGTCGAGAATTTCCCCAGCCAGGGTTGCTCGGCCGCCTCAACCCTTTCGGCGGTTTCGGCGATCGTCGAAATGCCTAGCGAGTATGAGGCGCTGAAAGCGCTTTCCGATTTCTGTCATCCGCGACGCGACGAGATCTGCGACGCGGTCGGCGATCACTATGCCGAGCTCGGCTTCTGTTGCGTCCAGGGCGGCACGGGAAAATGGATCCTGCGCGATGCAGGCCGCGCCAGGCTCGCCGAGCTCGAGGCTGAAAGGCCGAAGGCAGAGCCGTTGCCGATCGCGGAGCGTGATCCGCTCGATCTGCCTGACTTCCTATTGCGCAAGCGGCCGCAGCTCGAGCTCGGCCTGGTGGTGCCGCCGAAAGTCGACGTGATCGACGACCACGTCCAGACGCGCTTGCCGGTCGACGCGCTCGAGCTCGACGAGGCGATCGGACTGCGCGCGATCGAGGCCGGCGATCATCCTGGCGAGATCGCTCGTCACTTGATCGGCAAGGGATGGGCGTTCGCGGGCACCAAACGGATCACTCTAACGGACGAAGGTCGGGCTGCGCTCGCGGCATTTGTCGACGTTCAAGCCGCGCCGGCGATCGAGGCGCGCGCGTGAAACTCTCGTTGCAGGGGCAGATCGCCGAGGTCGATTCGCGAGCTCGCCGCGCGCAAAGAGGTTTATTCGCGCATGGTGGCGTCTCACAAAATGCGCCAGTCGGTCGCCGATCTGCAAATCGAGAATATGCGGGCGGTTCGCGCGACGTTGGTCTGGCTGTCCGAAAACGAAAAATCCATCAAGCAAAGGCTCGCACAATGAAGCAATCGAAACTGATGTCTATGGTCGAGAGCGTCGTCAATATTGCGATCGGTTTCGGCATCAGCCTGGTCGCGCAGATCTTGATTCTGCCGCTTATCGGAGTGCATGTGACGCTATCGCAGAATTTGCAGTTTGCGCTGATCATGACGGCGATCTCGATCGCGCGATCCTACGTTCTGCGAAGGGTTTTCGAGGCGCTGCACATTCGCCGGCCGCTGTCGCCAGGCATGCAGGCCTGTATCGCCGAACGTTTCGCACAGATCGACCGCGAAGGCTTTTCGCTCGAGCATGACGATCTCGAGCATCCTGATGGCGAGCTGCGTCTCGCCGGCGCCTGCTACATCATGCACGCGGGTACGATCTCGCAAACCGAGCCGCATGATTTCCCCTGGCCGAAATGGTGGAAACCTCAAGGCTATCGCCGCGACCTGGTGCGCGGGATCGCGCTGTCGATCGCCGAGCTCGAGAGGTTCGATCGGCTGCGCTCAAAACGCGAGCGCAAGCCGCGCCGTGGCTGGGATGCTGCATTTCATGGTGGGGCGCGATGATCATCATTCGTATTGAATTGCATTCAGCAATAACCAGGCGCGTGACCGAGATCGCTCGCATGCGGATCTGCAACATCGGGGGAACGCGTACGCGCGGCAGCTATAGCGTTCAAACGCTGCGCGGCCGCTGCAAAGAGCAGCTCGACGAGGCGAAGGTGCAGCGCCAGGGCAGCGTTTCCGATTATCCGAGGACGGAGATCCATGTCTGGCATTTGGTCGCTCGTGCACTGATTGCGCTTAAATACGCCGGCGGAAAAGAGCTCGAGCATTCGACGGATCTGCTTGAGGTTATGGGCGGCGATAAATGACGTCGACGCGGCATCGCTGGCTGGAAAAGGTGATCGTTTCAGATCATCCCTACAAATCCGAAAAGACCTGTCGGCGTTGCGGCGTGACATGCGCGTCGCTGCATATCGAGGGCGAGCGCGGCGGCGTTGCCTACCTCAAGGAATATTGGCGCGGCCTCGATCGGCTCGACGACGCATCCGGCATGACGCCTGATTGCGACGGGAGGCTCGAGATCGCCGAAAACGAGGCGCGCTCGTTCCTGGTCGGTGTACTCGGCGAGGCGCATAGCGACCGCTCTATGAGGCTTGCAACGGTCATTCAAAAGCTGTGCGTCGACGCCTCAAAGCTCGGCGAGCTCGAGACGCTAAATTTCGATCCAGACGACAACGCCGGCGAGCTCGTCGTCAGCAAGGGATTTCCACGCGTCTGGTGGCCGCGGCTGCGCAGGGCCGTCGAGAGTGGCGCGCTGATGCATTTGTCGATCGACCGAACCGTCGAGATCATGATGGTGGGGCCGAAATAGGCAAAACCTAAAGCGTTCTGTTGCTTACAGCGTCCAGTTGAATCTAAATCTCAAAGCTTAAGATCGTGAGCATTAAAGCAACAAATTGGGCATTTTCGCTGCCGCTCGAGCTGCGCGCGAAATTCACGCTTCTGGCGATCTGTGACCATGCCGACGACGAGGGCACTTGCTGGCCTTCCCGTGACCGTGTGGCAGAGAAAACCGGCCAGTCGCGGTCAACGGTACAGCGCAAGATCAAGGAAATGCAGGATCTCGGCATCCTTGTCCTGTTCGAACGGTTCCGCCAGGACGGCTCGCGCACGACCGACGAGATCCGGCTCGATCTGACGCTGACGCCGGACGATGTTCGCGCCAAGTTGAAGGGGTCAAATGCGGCCGAAAACCATGATCCGGATGAGGCAGAGGGGGGTGTCACAGCTGACACGGGGGGGTGTCAGCCTGACACGGGGGGCCGTGTCACAGCTGACCAGGGGGCCGTGTCACTGCGGCCACCCCCAAATGAACCGTCATCTAAACCGTCAATTGAACCGTCCCTAACCCCTAACCCCTTTCCCGAGGGGAAAGGGGATGAGGATCCTGAGCCGGAACATTTTAAGGAATTCTTTGAGGGCTGCCTGCACTGGCGGACCATGTCACGAACCAAGGCTCTCAGCGCTTTCAGGTTCCTGACGATCGACGAGCAGGCGCTCGCAAGGGCGGCTTCGCCGCTGCATGCCGATGAGTGCGCCAAGGCGAAACGCAAGAGCCTGGACGCGCACAAGCTGATCGCCGAGCAGTTCTGGCTGAAATATCCCTACGCCAGATTGCCGGCGAAACCAGCTGCGGCTGAGATCTGGCGAAAGATCGAGGGCGACGAGCTCGCAGGGCTATGCGTGGCCGTTCGGATAGGCGAGCAGAAAGAGCTGCTGACCGACAAGCCGATAAACACGAAAAAAACCGAGGTTCAACTCGACCTGGAGGCGCTGGCGCCGTTCGTCAATGAAAGCAAATTCAGCTGGCATACGGTCGAGGTCGGATCGGCGCAGTTTGCAGCCTGGCGCGAGCGTCTAAAGTTTTGGCTAGGCGGTCGCGATCCGTTGTCCGAGCGGATCTGGACCGAGCCGCACGATCCTGCAATTCACGATCTGCCGAGGCTCAATAAAGATTTCAAACTTCGCAAATCGATCGACGGATTTCGCGTGCCTCGTCTGTGGCCGCCGAGGCGTGATGGAAGCTGGTCGGACGAGGGCAACGGGGAGGCGGCATGAATATGCAATATCGCAAAGGCGAGATCGTCGGTTATGTCGCCGTTGAAGGCGAGCAGCTGAGCGTTCCAGTTCCGAAACGATGGTTTATCCGGCGCTGTCGACCTGGTCGAGATCGCAAGGTTTTGGCGCGCATGCAGTCGCAAGATGTCTGCGGCTGGTCGCCTATCGTTGTTCGATATCTCGATCGACGAACAGGAAAGCCGGCATTCAAGCCGCATCTTGGTCGCCGAACTGAATCGCCGTTTCTCGCCGGCTTGATTTTCGTTCCTGATTTCGAAACGCGATCCGTCGACGAGCTCGGCGACTATCTGTCGTTTCCGATTTTCGGGCCTGAGAAAAATCAGCCTTTCGGCGCTGGCGAATTTCCCGTTCGATCGCGTGAAGTCATCGGAACGCGGTTCGCATCGTTGTCGATCGACGAGATGTCGAGGCTACGGGATATTATAAACAGCGAAAACTCGCCTCGCATCGGTCGAGGCAAGAAAGGGAAAAGCAGGCTATCCGTAGGCGCGCGCGCCGTTGTGACCAGCGGGCCGCTTGCCGACTTTGCCGCGGTCGTAGAGCGCGGGGTTGACTCAAGGGGCCGACTCAAGGCCTTCATTGGCGCGTTGATGGGCGGCACCTCTGTCGAGTTAGACGAGGCGCAGCTTGAGCAAGTCTAGACACCGCCATCGCGACCTGGCTGCTCAAGGTCTGATCTTCTGATCAGATGCCCGAACGATCTGGGGACATTTCCAGGTCGGCGCGCGAAGCGTCGAAATCGTTTAACATGAAACAAAGCCAGGCTTCGAGCCTGGCTTTTCTGTTTGTATGATTAGGCGCTGATATTTGCCTGTCAGCGTTCTTAGTTAGGTTTCCTCCGTTTGACTCGCGCCGGCTGCAGCAATGCGGTCGGCGCTTTTTTTTAGATGCCTTCACGTCCGCAAGTATTCAGAGCACACGGTCAACGATCTGCGCAGCAGGTCAGGGCCGACAGCGAAGCCAGGCGCGGATCAGCGCGCGATCGTGGCTATGGTTCACGCTGGGATCGTGCGTCGGCTAACTTCAAGCGCGCGCATCCGCTGTGTCTTGGTTGCGAGGCAATCGGGCAGGTCGTGGCGACGTCGGTCACAGACCACGTCGAGCCTCACAAGGGCGATCAAGCCAAGTTCTGGAACGTTGAGCTGTGGCAGCCTGCCTGCCGATGGCACCATGACGTGGTCAAGCAGCAGCTAGAGCAGCGCTATGCGCGAGGCGACGTCAGTCTGGCTGACCTTCGCCTCGATGGCGTGCTGGCGGTCCGGCTGACGCTCGAGCTGCTGCCGCGTAGAGGGGCAGGGGGGTGTCAAAACTTAAACCCCGAAGGGCCTGGACCGGCAGACTAGAACCCCATTTTTTTGCGGGAAATTCGGCAGATTTATTTTTTTTGGGGTTGGCAATGGACGGCATCGGCGACGGCATCTTGGGTTTGCTCCTGTTCGGGGTTTTTGCGGCCGTGATCATGCTAGCGCTGGCGATCGCGTTCGCGCTGTCGTGGTTTGGCCTCAAGACGCCGTCGCTTTGGGTGATCGGCGCCGGCGTCATCCTGGCGTGGGCGGCCGTCAAATACGTTCGCAGGCATTGCTGATATGGGCAGGCGCAAAAACAATCCGATCGACCAGGTCGACCGCGGCAATCCGAGCAAGGTTGCCAAGGGACGGCTGGCGAAGGCTGTCGCCGAGGCCGAGCGCCAGGCGAAACTGCTCGCGCTGCCGCGCGCCGACGAAACCAGCGACTCGCCGCCGGCTTACCTGGACGATCCGAGGATGGCGCCGGCGCTGGCCGTGTGGCGCGAGTACGCGCCGCGGCTCGACAAGCTGCATTTGCTCGCCAGGCTCGACCGGCACACGTTCGCGCTGTTCTGCGTCTACGCCGGCGAGTTTGTGGTCGCGAACGAGGATGTCCTGATCAAGGGATATTCGACCAGCGTCAAAACCATTTCCGGCGACCGCATGCTGCGCGAAAATCCGTCCGTGTCGCGGCGGGATTTTGCCGCGAAAATGGTGCTCGACCTGTCGACCAAATTCGGTCTGACGCCGTCCGATCGCAACAAGCTTCTGCGCGACGGCGCGATGCGCTTCGACGACGAAACGCTGTTCGGCCGCGTGTTGCCGACATCCGCGCCAGGCGAAGCGCCTGCGGCCGATGACGACAAGCCGGCGCCGGCGCCAGGCCATGACGCCGCGGCGATCGGGTCGCTGGCGCATTTCGACTCCGTCCCGCCTGGGGCGAAGCCAAATTGATGCATGCTCGCCGAAACAGCATTGAACGCGATCAGCGCGTCGGCGTTGTCGTCGCCGGAAGCGACGCCGCACGACGAGCCGGAATGGATCTCGCGCGCCGCCGACGAGCTCGGCTATGCCTGGGCCAGGCTGGCCTGGCAGCGGGCGGCCGCGACGCCTGGCGCATGGTTCGATGCTGCCAAGGCCGATGCGATCATCGCGCGCTGGCCGACCTGGTTCAAATTGACGGTCGGTCGCTTCGCGGGAATCCAGTTCCGGCTTTCGTTCTGGCAGGAATGTATCGTTCGGCTGTTGGTCGGCTGGAAAGTGCCGATCGACATCGTCGATCCCGAGACGCTGCTGTCGTCGCAGGTTCATGTTCGATTATTCCGCGAGTTGCGGCTTTGGGTTCCGAGAAAAAACGGAAAATCGGAATTCCTCGCCGCTCTTGCGCTGTTATTTTGGGCGATCGAGGGCCAGCGCCGAGGCGCTGGCTTTTGCTTCGCGCACGACGAGGCGCAGGCGCGCGAAGTATTCGACAAGATGGCCGACATGATCGGCTATGCGCCGAACGTGTTTCGCTCGCAACAGACCGGCGAAGCGATCAAGGTTTTCTCAAAACAGCTCTGGAACGCCGATCTGAGATCGCCGTTTCGGCTAATGCCTGGCAACGCCAAGGGCAAGCACGGCCGCGCGCCGTTCGTCACGGTCGGCGACGAGATGCACGAATGGGTTTCGCTCGAGCTCGCGCAAACGCTGCGCCAGGGCGAGGGCGCCGCGCTGCAGCCGATCAGGCTCTACGCCTCGACGGCTGGCCTCAAGTCGCAAAAGATCGGTTTCGGGCTTTGGGAAGAAAGCCAGAAAATTCTCGACGGTCGGATCGAGGATGCGACCACGCTGGTCGTGATCTTTGCGGCCGACGAGGATGCGGATTGGCGCGACGAGGCGGCCTGGCGCGCGGCAAACCCGTCGCTCGGCCTGTCGCCGACGATGGCATTCCTGCGCGGGGAAATCGCGAAAGCGGTGACGCCGGCGGCCGAGGCCGCGTTCCGCCGCTATCATCTCAACCAATGGGTTGAGGATTTTGCGCGCTGGATCACGATCAAGAAATGGGATGCGGCCTCGGCCGATCGCGAAGCCTGGAAAAAATTTCCGGACGAGCTCGCTGGCCGCGAATGTTTCCTGACATTCGACTCGACGAAAAGTTTCGACCTGGCGGCCATGTGCCTGCGGTTTCCGCCGATCGCGCCAGGCGAGCGAACCAAGTTTATTTGGAATTTCTGGCTGCCATCCGACACGATCGCACAGCGCACAATCGTCGAGCGCACGCCGTTCGATCAATGGGTGGTCGACAAGGCACTGGTGCCGATCCCTGGCGGGGTTTTCGAGCTCGACTATGCGGTCAAGGCCGCGCAGGACGCGATCGCGAAATATCGTGTGACGAAAATCGGCTGGGATAGCTGGCAAGCGCTCGAATTTTATAACCGCATGGTTGCTGCTGGTCATCCCGAGGATCTGTTCGTCGAAATGCGGTTCGGAACGAAGTCCCTCGGCCAGGGCACAAAAGAATTCGAGCGCAAGGTCTTTGGCGGCGAAATGGATCACGGCGGCAATCCCGTCGCGCGCTGGATGATCGGGCACTGCAACGTGCGGTTTGACGAAAACATGAATTACGTTCCCGCGAAAAAGCGTTCTGAGGATTCGATCGACGGCGTCGTTGCCGCGGTCATGGCCGAGGCGTTGTCGATCGCGCCGCCCGCAATCAAACCGAGCCTGTACCTATGAACCTTTTGCAGCGCATGGCGGCCTGGGCCGGTTATCAGCCGATCCAGAATTCCGGCACCATCCCGATCACGGATTTCACGCGCGGATCTGAGGCCTGGAACGATTTCTTCGGTCCGCTCGAGCTCGGCCTGCCGGCTCCGACGCGCTACACGGCGATGACGTCGACGGCGATCTATGCCTGCGTCAACCTGATCTCGAGCGCGATCATGGCGATGCCGGTCAACGTCTACAACGTCGACGTCGCGACCGGCGAGCGCGATCGCAGTTTTACCGATCCGCTGAATTGGATGTTTAACGAGGAAATGTCGGCGCGCTGGCCTTCCTCTGCCGGCTGGGAATTTCTCGCCTGTTCGCTGCTGTTCGAGGGCGATGCGTTCGCAAAAATCAGGCGCGATCGAATGTCGCGGCCGATAGGGCTCGAGCCGTGGCATCCCTGGCTGGTGCAGAACGGGCCGACGCAAGACGGTTCGCGCATGGTCTATCGTTTCGAGCCGGAATTCATCAACGGCGTGACGATCGGCAACGTCGAAATCCTTGACCAGGACGATGTGATCCATATTCCGGGTTTCGGCTTCAACGGCTGGCGCGGCGTGACGCCGCTGCGTCACTCGCTGCGCAACGCCGGCGCGCTGGCGATCGCGACGCAGGATTATGCCGGTAATTTCTTCGCCAATAGTGCGCGGCCTGACTTCGCGCTGGTCAGCGACAACAACGTCAGCGAGTCTGTTGCGGCCGAATATCGCAAGATGCTCGACGAGCGCCATCGTTCGCCGGCGAATGCGCATCGGCCAATGGTCCTGGGCGGCGGCCTCAAGGTGCAGACATGGTCGCTGTCGGCGTCCGACATGCAGCTTCTGTCGACGCGGCAATTCCAAATCGAGGAAATCGCCCGAGCCTATGGAGTGCCGCCGTTCATGATCGGCCACACGCAAAATAACACCAGCTGGGGATCTGGCGTCGAGTCGATGGGCAAGGGCTTTGTCCGCTACACGCTGCGGCAGTACCTGCACAAATTCGAGGTCGAGCTCAATCGCAAGATGTTCCGCACGGCGGCGCGCAAAGCCGAATTCGATACGTCGGATCTCGAGCGGGCCGACACGACGGCGCTGATGAATTCGTTGCGCGTTGCGGTCGGTCGCGCCGGCGAAACGCGCCTGATGAGCGTCAACGAAGCGCGGGGCGTGCTTCGCCTGAAAAAGGGCGCCGACCCTGCCGACGACGCACTCGGCGTCAATCCTGGCACGGCGACAGCCGGACAGCTTCCTGCAGACGATGCCAACAAAGGGAATCCAAATGAAAAAGCTGCTTAACCTGCTTTCAGCAAACGCCAAGCGCGGCAGCTTTCGCGCGGAATCCGGCGCCGGCGGCAACGTCATTGAGGTCTATGACGTCATCGTCTCGAGCGATGCCGAGGCGTCCTGGTATGGCGGCGTTTCACTGCAGGCGTTTTCGAAAGCGCTCGATGGCATGTCCGGCGACGTCATCCTGCGCATCAATTCGCCGGGCGGCGACGTGTTTGCCGGCATCGCGATGGCGCAGCGCATGCGTGAATACAAGGGCGGCGTGATCACGTCGCATGTCGACGGCTATGCCGCCTCGGCCGCTTCGCTGATCGCGATTGCTGCGCAAAAATGCATCATGGCGCCGGCTTCCATGATGATGATCCACAAGGCCTGGACGTTCGCGATGGGAAACAGCGACGACCTGCTCGAGACCGCGGATCTGCTGGACAAGATCGACGGCCAACTCGCCGAAACCTATGCGCAGCGCGGCGGCAAGAAAACCGCGGCCGACTTCATGGCGATGCTGGGCAAGGATACCTGGCTGTCGCCGCAGGAAACGCTCGATCTCGGCTTGTGCGACGAGCTCGTGGTCGCCGGCGAGCGCGATGCTGCACAAGCGCGCGCACTTTGGGATATGAGCGTGTTCGACAACGCGCCGAAGCCGCCGGCGAAGGCCGAGCAATCCGAATCTGAAAAAGCCGCGGCTGCGAAAGCCGCGGCGAAAGTAACGGCCGACGCCGAGGCGGCGGCCGCCGAGTCCGAGCGTCAGCAACGCGTGCGCGCGCTGCAGGCTTTGCTCGTCACTGCTGCCTAGCGAGCTGCTGCTCAACAGACAGACCAACGCCGCGGCCATTTCGGGCCTCGGCGCCTTCCTCCATGCACGAAAGGTGCCCAAGATGAGTCTTCAAAGTCTCCGAGAGCAGCGCAACGCCAAAGCAAAGGCGATGGCTGACCTGACCGACGAAAAGCGCAAATGGAATGCCGCCGTCGATAAGCCCGCCTGGGATACGTTGATGGCGGAATATTCCGAGCTCGACGATCAGATCAAGCGGATCGAGCAGGTCAACGCGCTGACCGGCGAGCGCCTGGCGACCGAGGCCGTCGCCAACGCCGCCGATCGCGTTGCCAAGGATCTGAAATCGCCCGGGTCGGCGATGTTTGCCAAGTGGCTGCGCGGCGGCGATGCCGCGATTTCTGCCGAGGAATGGGCTGCGCATCGCGAGCGGATCAAGAACACGCTCTCGACGACGACCAACAGCCAGGGCGGTTATACGCAGGAAACTGAGGTCGCAAAGCAGGTGCTTGACGCGCTGAAACTCTACGGCGGCATGCGTGCGGTCGCCGAAGTGTTCCAGACGACGATGGGTAATCCGATGCAATTCCCGACGTCGGATGGTACCGGCGAAACCGGCGAAATCATCGGGCAGAACACGACCGCGACGGCGCTCGATCCTTCGTTCGGTTCGATCCAGCTCACGACCTACAAGTTTTCGTCAAAGGTCGTCGCCGTGCCGTTCGAGTTGCTGCAGGACGGCCAGGTCGACGTTGAAAGCTTCGTTCGCACGCGTCTCGTCACGCGCCTCGGCCGCATCACGAACACCAAGTTCACGATCGGCGCGGGCGACGGATCGAGCGAACCGAACGGCATTATCACTGCCGCCGGTACGGGAGTCACGGCGGCCAACTCGACCAGCCAGGTGACGGCGATCCTCTACAACACGCTGCTCGACCTGGTGCACTCGGTCGACCCGGCCTATCGCAACCTCGGCAATTGCCGGTTCATGATGGCGGATTCATCCGTCAAGGCGATCCGCAAGATCACCGACTCGCAGTCTCGCCCGATCTTTGTGCCTGGCTGGACCTTCGCTGTTCCGACTGAAGGTAAGGCCGGTGGAGCGCCTGACTCGATCCTGGGTTATCCCATCCAGGTCAACCAGGACGTCGCCGCGATGGCTGCGAGCGCCAAGTCGATCGCGTTCGGCGATTTCTCTTACTACAAGATCCGCGACGTCATGGACGTGCAAATGTTCCGCTTTACGGATTCGGCCTATACCAAGCTCGGCCAGGTCGGTTTCCTTGCCTGGATGCGTTCGGCCGGCAATCTGATCGACGTCGGCGGCGCCGTGAAATTGTTCGTCAACGCGGCCAGCTGATCCTCTCGAAATCTCGCAGACAGAAAGGCCGGGTTTATCCCGGCCTTTTTTGTGAGGCAAATTTTGTCTTAAACTGAACAAGGGTGACACAATGAAAATCGTGATGCTTTCCGTCATGGATGACGGGAAAAAGATTCAGCTCAATCCCGGCGACATTGTCGACACGTCGGTCAAGAATTCGCCGTTCGACGACGAGGAAGCCAATCGCTTGATCTCTGTCGGCGGCGCCCGCGCGCAGAACGATGCCGAGATCAAGGCCGAGCTCGAGGCGGCCGCCAAGGCCGACCAGGCCAAGGCCGACGCCGACAAGGCTGCGCTCGAGGCCAAGAAGTAAAACCCGCAATCCGCCATCGCTGGAATCGATCCCATGTATCATCGGAACATTCGTTTCAGCGATGGCGGCCGCGCGGTTCTGATCGAGCCGCCTGACGATGCCGTCATTTCGTTGACTGACGCCAAAAAAGCGCTCGGTATGTCGCTGAGCGACGCATCGCAGGACGCGGCGTTGACGCTGGCGATCGCGGCAGCGTCCGACGTGCTGGATCCTGCCGCCGGCGGATGGCTCGGCCGCGCGCTGCGGCCGCAGAGCTGGGAATTGCAGCTGCCGAGTTTCGGCGCGCATAGCTACCGATTTCACATGAGTCCTCGGCATCCCGTCGGCAGTCATCGTATTGAATTGCCTTACCCGCCGCTGCTGTCGGTCGATAGCGTGGTATATACCGACGTCAACGGGGTCGATCAGCCGCTCGTGCTGGACACTGGCTATCGCGTGCTCGGCATGGGCCAGGTCTACGGCAAAGCGATGATCGCGCCGCTATACGGGCAGAGCTGGCCTGTCGCGCGCGTCGACGACGCGTCTGTCAGGATCCAATTCACTTGCGGATATGACGACGACGATGCGGTCATGCCTGCGACGTTGAAAAATGCCGTCATTATCGGCGCCAGGGCGCTGCTTTCGATCGCGACGCGCGACATGACGCTGCTCGAGGATCGCGTCGAGGGGATGGGCTGGAAGCGTTACCAGAACACGCCGGCGGTCGCGCAGATCGTCGACAAGGCGATCAAGGGGCTGCTCGCAAATCTCACAATACCGGCGATCTGATGGGCATCCGCGGCGGGCTTATCGCTAACGCGAAACCGGAAGAAGTAACGATCGAGGCCGTGGTCACGCGCGCCGATGGTCGCGTCGAGCGCCTGGGAGCTGTCGCCTATTATCATCGCAAGTCGCTGCGCAGGGCGGCCGGAAATATTTTCATTTGGCTCAAACGAAAGGTTAGACGCACATGACAGCTCGCGTTCAAAATGCAGGCCTCGCAAAAATAACGGCGTTGCTCCAGGCTGCGGCCTTCTGGCTGCAGTGGGGAACGGGCTCGGCCGCGGCTGCGACCGCGAACGTCGTCACCACGACGTCGACTACCGAGGCGCGAACCTCGGCGACGCTGACCCAGCAGACGACGACCGTGACCAACGATACGCTGCAGCTCGCGGGAACGATCACGGAAGCGTCGGCCGGACCTGTCGCGATCACGGAAGTAGGCGCCTTTGACGCTGTTGGAGCCGGTTCGCCGCCGACCGGCGGCAACATGGATTTCTACGGCGACTTTTCGGCGATCAATGTTTCGCTTGGAGACTCGATCGCGTTCACGGTCAAAGTGAAGTTCTCCTGACATGACCGCAAACGTCACGCTGCCGGGAACCGGCGCCGTTATCGAGACGGTCGATATCGCGGGCGTCGAGCGCCAGGTCGTCACGATCGGCGACCGGGCCGGCAACGCCGTCGACGTGATCGGCGGCCTGACCGAAACGGCGCCGGCGAGCGACACGGCGTCGTCTGGCTTGAATGGGCGATTGCAGCGGATCGCGCAGCGCTTGACGACGATGCTGACTGGCATCGTCCTGGCCGCCGGCTCGGCTGTCATCGGCAAGGTCGGTATTGATCAGACCGCCGGCCAGAACGTCGTCAAGACGCGGTTTTTCGCGGCCGTGGCGACCACGCTGACGCGGCCGGCCAATGTGACGGCGTATTCGGCCAATGACTCGATCTCCAACAATGCGACGGCGGCGTCAGTCACGGCGTTGTCGGCGACCGTGTCCGACACAAACGATGATCCGGTCTGCATTACGGCCGTGACCGTCGATACGAACGACACGGGCCTCGCTGCGGCCGTCCAGGTCAGGGCCTATCTGTATAATTCAGATCCGACCGCTATCTCTGGCGTCGGCGCCGGCGACAATGCGGCGTTTAGCAACAAGCGCGCCGGATTTATCGGATCCGTCGCCGGAACCATGCGGGCGTTTTCGGACGGCGGAAAGGCGCGTCTTGTGCCGGAGGAAGGCAGCTATATCGTCGCCAAGCCTGCATCGGGCGCGCAGACGATCTTTATCCAGTTTCAGACCTTGTCTGCGTTCACGCCGTCAGCCAATTCGACGATGCTTATCGCGACGCTGGAAGGTTTCCAGGGCCGTGCTTAACGTTCCCGCGCGATCGAGCGGCGCTGACGCCGTCAGCGTGTCGTTCGTCAAGACGACGACGCCGACAGTCATCGATCCCGTCAATATCGCGCAGAATGACGCCTCGATCCGATGGGACTCGATCGATCCGCGCGACAACATTTCAACGTCGGGATTTTTCGGATCAAAGAACTATATCAACGAGCACGCTCGGGTCGAGTTCGACGTTTACGCCTCGTCGATCGATCTGCAGATCCTCGCATTCACGGCGATTTTAGACGTTCTCGTCGACGGCAAATATGTCTCGACGGCCTCCATCACGAATGATGCGTCGGGCGCGGCGATGATCATGACGCTGACCTGGCCTACCAAGAAAAAACGAAACATCAAGATCTATGGCATCAATTTCGGTTTCGCCGGCGTCTACATTTCGAAAGCCAGCAGAATATCTGCACCGAACTACGCGCGCCGGCCGTTGGTGTTCGTGCTGGGAGACAGCTACACGCAAGGCACCGGCGCGCAAAGCCTTGCCAGGGCCTGGTGCAATACGCTTGGCGCGCTGATGGGCTGGGACGTGATCCAGTGCGGGATCGGCTCGACCGGGTGGACGTCGTCGTCGACGAACCTACCCGCGACTCGCGTATCGAGCGACATGCAACTGCGGACGCACGCGCCTGATAGAATCTTGTGTGCGCTTGGCTTCAACGACAACGGCGGCAACATGCCGCTTTTGCAATCGCAGTTCGTTACCGCGATCGATGCCATCAAGGCGGCATTTCCTGCGGCAGTCATTCAAGTTATCGGGCCTTGGACTCCATTAGGAGAAACAGGCGCCCTGGCCGTCGTCAAAAGAAGGTTGATCGCGGCTTGCGCTGGCGAGGGAGTGGCTTTCGGCGACATATCAGCCATCATCACGGCCGGCAATTCTGCAACGTTCGGGCTGGGCGACAGCGTTCATCCCAATGATCTTGGTCATCGGTTTATCGGCCAGCAAATTGCCGGCGTACCGTTCTCCGTGCCGTCGCCTGCTGCAGCATTTAATCCGTCCGACAAGACCACGACAGTTACTCTCAGCACTGGCAACCTGCTGGCGACGGTCACAAGCAACACGGGGGATCCGCAGGTTAGAAGCGTCGGGTCTCGATCGAGCGGAAAGGGTTATTTCGAGATCCAGTTAAATCCGGCGGGAACGTGGGGAGGCGCGATCGGTCTTTCCGCGTCTGGTCATGCTTTCACGACCTACCTCGGCGGCGATGCGTCGAGCGTCGGCGTATGGCTTTCGGTTTCCAATACCTTCGTCGTCGTCAATAACATCACGGTTTATAACGCGGGGCCTGGCATGACCACGAACGCCGGCGACGTCTGGGGAATAGCCGTTGATATGACCGCAAAGAAAATGTGGTTCAGAAACTCAACGGCCGCAACGCTGTGGAATAACGACGCTGGCGCCGATCCCGTGGCTGGCACGAACGGCATAGATATCTCGT